>ENA-ORBV01015387-ORBV01015387.1-microbial-mat-metagenome-genome-assembly--contig:-NODE-15387-length-11257-cov-3.210018_pt1 | contig 11257 bp, 15 predicted proteins | sample MGYA00237777_ERZ505514 | MGnify/ENA primary metagenome ERZ505514 (study PRJEB26160, sample SAMN06269048) | microbial mat metagenome | isolation source: Oligotrophic lake microbial mat | place...
CACACACTCCAAGCGCAGTTACGCTATCCTACCAGATCCATCTCATAGCCAGGGGTCCGGGTCTGTGCGAACACGCGCAGTAGACTGGGTTCACGCACAGGGAAGCTGATGCTATCCCCCGCACTGATCGACGAGGGCACGCTGGGACCATCCAGACGACCACTCTCGAACAGGTCTGTCAGTTCGCGCTGCTGAGAGGCTGTGTGTATGCGATTGAATGATAGTGACAGGAGGATAGACCAGCGTGCGACAACAGCAAGGACACATTCGGTTCAGCATCCATGGGCACACATTACGTGAACACACTAAAGCGAGGTCTCTTACGTGAACCCACAGAGTTACTGCTGATGAACCGATCATTCGACAGCAGAATGCGTCCTTTGACCGGTTGTCCGTCCGGTCCAGTGACTGCAATAGCCATGCGATCAAATGAGTGAGCACGTATCACGTGGCTAATACAACATTGGGCAGCCCTTCTCACCTCCATTGGTGGTATCGTCCACGTAAACCGGTACCGGCTGACCGACTGCGGCGCAATTGGGCTTTCCAGATTGACCCGGAGTGCCTGCCACTTCAGTTGTAGTGGGAGTTGGCGAGGCTGACTCCGAAGCCAACAGATCCTCGTCCTCTGATGGCAGGGGTGCATCTTGATGATGAAGATGATCAACACAGCACAGCGAACCTGAGAGGCTGGGTGAGGGACACACTCAATATGCAGACACCGCATACCGTGTGAAGAGTCGAGACCGGAATGCGACAGCGGATGAGCGGGCGCTAGAGTCAATGAATCCCTCCGCTCATGGATCATGATGCTCGCGTGATATGACTGGCAGATCACAGTATCAGAGCTGTCACGTGCAGAGCCGGTGCCGGCAAAGGGGTTGGATTCATCTATCACGCACAGGGGGGGGGGACAAATCAGCAGCAGCAAGCAGTGACGTGACCACACATGACGCGAGGGCAGAACACAACACAGATACATACCATCCTCCACGTGCATATCTGGATTATGTGAGGGCTCGTCAGCTGGGCTGTGAGCTTCATCGTGCCTGCCTGACGCTGATGCATCGCTACCACTCAGCTCCTTGTTGAAGGTGTCGCGAATGATGAGCTCATAGAAGCCGGGGCCTAGCGTCACATTGTTGAAGAAGATACGGTTCTGAGACAACACATGGTGCACGCGGAGTAAGCGGTCATTGGAGGTATCGAGATAGGTATAGGCAACATCGATCAATGCTGATCGGACAGGCTGTGTGACAGGCTGTAAGGGGGACGTACCTCCATGGCACCAGCATAGCGAGTGCGGTAGTTGGAAGATTTAACTGGGCCCGTCAAGCTGGCCTCTAATTTGCCATTAAGGAACTCATACTCCACATCCATAGCAAAGATGCCACCAGCGGCTGCAATGCAGCGGCATCATGATCAGGATAAAGCTTCCGTACGTAACACCGTTCGAGCCAGAGACATACCAGGTAGCTCGAAGGTGAACTTCTGCTCGTAGTTTCCGTAGCGTGGGAAGGCCAGCAGTGACGCAAACGGCACCGGCAGCGCAGCTGCGATGCGGCCCCCGTGCTTGTTCTCCAGGTCCATGTGGAGGGGCGGGGCGTTGCGAGCTGCCGCATCCACCGCCTGAGAGCACAGCCGGAGCATGTGTACATGCGTTCGGTACCAGAGCGGGTTAACAGGTGTTAAGACACTACCACTCCCGAATTCCCACCATCACCCCAGTCTAACACACAGCTCAACATCACACGATAGAACAGCTTACCGGGTCAGTGGGGAACTGAGATTTGACCAGCAGTGGCTGTACTGGAGGCTTGGCTGCGGAGCTAGCCTCGTCGGAGCCCGGAGCGAAGCCTGTGACGACAATGCGTGTGTGTGCGATACGGTGATCACCACGAGAGTGAGCGATGGCAGTGGTGCTGATGAGTACAGTGTGCAAATATTACCACAGGCATGCAGCGGACTGTGCGCGAGGCCGAAAGTGGGCCTTTGATCCATTGCTGCTACGGCTAATTCGAGTTGGATGATGGGATCACACTCCACGTGCCGCATGTAACGCAGCGCATACAGACCAAACAGGGGACGCCCATTCCACTCTAATTGGAAATAGTACGAGCCCTTGGCTAAGAATCGTCCGGCTACACCTCGGTTGAGACCAAAGCGGTCTGAGAATGTGCGCAAAGTTGTCGGCGTAGCCTCGGCATCTGTACGGGAAAACAATACACTCGTTTGATGGTCTGATCAAGATTGGCATTACTCCCTCCACACACGTACCCAGCTTGATATCCGCTGTGTTCAGCTCCGCCATCTTGCGCACCGTGATCTTGGTGTGTACCTGCGGGAACTTGCGCTGACTTAGGAACAGCCGGAACACACAGGGACCAGCCACGTTGACCTGTGTGACAGCAGCGACACACACGAGTCACAGTGAGGATGCGTACGCGAAATGGGTGGATATCATCAATCAGCTGCTGCAGTCAGTCACCTACCGCCACAATGTGCTGAGAGCGGTACTTCTTGATCGGCAGGTATCGCTGATGCACACACACGACACACGCAAGGTGAGTCAGATATCATGGGCTGTGTGAGCGTCAGCAGTGCGCTTACCAGCACGTGCAGAGGTAACTCGCCCGCGTCTGAGATGGTCTCGTGCGTAGAGTACACCTGCACGGAGTGGGTCAAAGTGACTTGAGGCCTCAATGGCATGACAGACCGCAACAGCGAACGCCTTGCAGAAACAAGCACGCGCACACCACCAGTACCTTGTTCTGGTGCAGCTCCAAGTGATGACGCGCGCGAAGCGATGAAAACTGGTCGCGCAGAGAAGGAGCTCCAAAAGCAGAACCGGGAAGCTGTTCTCCAGGCATATTCTACAACAACAATGCCATGCCATCAGAAGCAACATCTGCGCTCGCACTGTCCGAACATGTACATAACACACACACACACACACACACACACACACACACACACACACACACACACACAATGTCGTCATGGTCAGCTTACAGTGGCGAGATCGTGAGAGCTGTCAGCCTCGTGATCAGCTGACGGCTCGTGCTGCTTGGACACGTGCTCTGCTCGATCGCGCTCCGATTGGATCATGTCTTCCTCCAGCGATGATGATGACAGGAAGGTGTGGTCCATGTATGGACACAGGGGGAACCTAGGGTGATCAGTACATGTTGAATACAATGATATGGTTGATTCATAAGATGTCAATCGGGATGATACACGTACCCACTGCCGTAGCATTGATCCTGCGCCACCGGTAATGGAGCGATATCCTTCTCATACCACGAAGCTCTGATCTCATAGTGAATGCTGCCGCTGCACAGTGAGGGTGAAGGTGACACACGCATCAGAGCCGCACCATCGGAAGCGGTAACAGCGCACAGCGCGTACGTTTTGATGTCGTTGAGGTTCTTGAGGGGACTGATGTCCGAATGGAACTCGTACACCTCCAAGTAATAGGCTCCGGGCGCGATCAAGGAAGCCTGCATCGTGATTGATTGACATTACATCTTCCCAATGTCGAGATTCAGGCTGTGGCCAATAGCATACCTTGATCTCCTGCTTATTGAGCGAAGGCACGGAGATCAGCAGTACTTTCCGCCTGACGCTGTGATACTTCTCATTGACACCCATGCGGATCAGCCGCAGGCCCAGACCAACCTGGTTGAAGTCAAACCTGCACAGTCAAGCCAAACAGCACCCGGGATTGTGAGTCATACACACGTTACAGGCGCTACCAGGACACATCTTAACCGCAGCATAGCACGTGCTCCATCCAGCACGTGCTGCTTGCTGATGCACCTACCGGATGGACGCTCGGAACTCGCAAATTGCATCGGTGACCACGAATGATAGCACGTGCAGAACGTCACACTTGATCGTCTCTTTACGGGACGATATGTCCGGATAGCTCAGCTTGGCAGAGTAGTCGTGATACGGTGGCAGCGGAAACGCCATCATGATCGGAGCCGGAATACAGGCGGCGGAAAGTGTAAGCGGATCGTCAACGTCGCCAAACGACCCCACCATCTGCAAGAGCAACATGCACCATCACAACAATGCCGATTGATTAGATCCGGCACCCCCACCGCAAGCAAAGGATAGGACACACTAACCAAGTTACTGATCTTGAACAGCTCCAGCGTGGGGACGAGTGACAGTTCAAGATCAAAGTACAGACACGGCTCCTTGCGCCTCACGCCCGCATTGGGCACCGTATAGGTGATGATCAAGCCATACTTCTGCTTGCCCCTTACGGACGCGATCAACGACGCGGCCACCGCGGATATCCGGTCAGACACTGCGACATCTTTATCCGTCTCCAGATACTGCTGCTCCTGTGTATGATGTCACATGCATTAGTCACGTGATCCGGACAGTCACACGCAACGTTAGCGTACCCTAAGAGCGATAGTGAGTGTGTCACTGTCCTCTGGATGGTATGTCTGTACACGGAGCACGCCATCCCATGGCGGCTGTAGCACGAGGACACAAGGCGTGTGAGCACATGATGGTATGAGGAACACACACTCCATAACTCGCAATACACGCACCGTGATCCAAAACACCTCCTGCCCTTGATGCTTGGCAAACAGAGTCTTGAGCTGCGGTACAGCGTGCCGCGAAAAGGAATGCAGCGGCACCAGCTTATTAGCGGATTCGCTAGCGCTGGACTCCGCACCCTCATTATCAGAGACCGCCGGGGGCTGACCAGTAGCTTGCAAATAGAATAACGAGCTCAAATCTGCTTGAATACCACGCACGACGTGGATGAGCTGGACCTGATGTGATATGGCATAACAGCATCACAGGCACTGTAGCCGTACCTGCGGGGAAGGACCCGCCTAACGTTTGCAGTGCACACGCGGCCGAATCGCTTAGGGTCGGCTTAGGTCGTGGGCTAACTCTGACTAGCAGAGTGAAGAAGGAGCAGCCTCGCACTAATGAATCGGATTCATCTAATTAATCAAATGGGGCGAACCGCACCGCACACTAATGAGACGCTGAACACAACAGCAGCAGCACAGCGAGCAATGTGTGCAATGACATATACCCTCATTGGTGTGCAGGAAGCGTTCCTCAGACTGGCGAGGACCCGACAGCAGTCGTAACACGTATGAGCCCTTGGTCAACCGCACGTGTAGCACCTGCAGAGCAGTCAAGTCAGACATGAATAGTGAGCATGCTACACTCAAAGAGGACACCGTGGAGGGCAAGAACAGATTAGAATACATCTAGCATTCACTCCCGACCAAGATTCATGAAAGAATCGGCTTGGTTTGAAACTGGAATGCGGGTATTGCATATATAGACACGCACAACAGAGTCGATTGAGATTCCGACGAACCTTTCGCTCGAGCCCCTGCTTGCCGTCTGCCAGTCGCGTGATCCACTCGTGCTGCCCGGCCACTGTGCGCAGAGGTTGAGCGAACGCCAGCGGATCACCGCCCGACAACGGGCCCGTCCCGACTGCAGCGGCTGCTGCGGAGCCTGACGCTGAGTAGTGCATCTGAGGGGATGACCCGTCCGGTAGATCCACTCGCTGCAGGAATATGTTCATGTCGCCGAACAAGAACTCGGTACCCACCTGCGGTGCAAAAGATGAGCACAGGGACCAAGCATGTTAAGGTGTGCCCGGAGCACTGACAGCAAGCGAGAACGGTTACGCACCTCCACGTGCAGGATGACGGGCAGATCCACAGCGAAGGAATGTGTGAGCACCACGTGCTCTGGCTGGCGCGACCACTGGAAGCGGAATACTGTCAGATCGTCAAACACATATGGAGCCGGTAGAGCAGCGCCTGTGACACAAGTACCAATACCATCACAGGCTCAGTACATCGCACCATACATATCTGAAGCAACCATGCCAGCACACGGACGCGCAGAGCTGTGAGCTGATACGCATGGGCACAGACACGGACCTTTTGCAGGCACGTGGAATGTCGGTATCTTCAGCTCGGGCAAGAAGTCAGCGCCAGCCTCCAGGTGCTGAGGTGCAGTGCCTGACGCGGCCGATGAGGTGGCATGAGCTCCAGGAGCCGTGTTGCAGCGCTGACGACGATCAGAGTAGCTCTTCTCCCCGTACACGAAGGGCGCAATGCGCATGGCCACGCTGGCTAACGTGCAGTACCCGGTAGGCGGGAGAATGGCTTCATCCACGGTAAATACCAGCGTGTAGTTGCCCGGCATCAGATATACGAAGATGCCTTCGTCTTTGGAGATGCGGTCGGAGCCGTGCAGCTCGCCAATGAGACCCGGATCATCGTGGGTGCGATGGGCAACTGTGAAGTCGTGAAGGGCTTCCCGAGCGTGATCAAACAGACCGATGTCGATCTGCAGACGAGGGTGCGAGATCACCAGCCGGAACAAGGATGCCTGGTGCAACTGGAACGTTACTTCCTGATCCAGCACGCTGGTGTCAATGCGCACGCGCTCGAAGAATGTTAAGAAGCCATTAGCGTCCAGCAGCCCCGGCGCATTTAGTGTGGACGGGAAGGGCTCCCCATCGCATGCACTGTCCCGTCGACCCTGAATAGAGTTAGCGCGCACATAGTCCACGTGCAGGCTCAACACGAAGCGTGAACAATGGCCTGCGATCGAATCGTGATTGGGCGTGAAGATGCGCAGCGGCTCGTCAGCCGTGTACAGCAGCACCAGCGCGTATTTGCCCGCAGCCACGTTGGCGCGCAACATCACTTGATTCTTATTTACCCGGCGACTGCCCACGCACGACCCCGGTGAATTAATGTCCGTGCTGAGCGTGCAGAGCTGCAACGACCTCGGATCCAGGTGCGACGAGACAATCTGATTCTTGCTGTCGAGAATGCCTTCCTGCGTTAGCAACACCATCTCATACACACCTCCCACTAGGAAGTTGTAGTCGATGAGAGCGCTCACGTGCCACGAGCCGTGCTCGGAGGTGAACTTGTCGATGGGGCTCACACCCTTGGCTACAGTACAACCGACACAAAGAGATTGCATCATGAATAGGTAACGGCATACCAACGGATGGCCAAAACAGGCAGATACATGCACACACTCAAAGATGGTACACCATCTCTATTCACAAACGCACACACACCTTTCTCAATGTCCAGAATCGACAACACAATCGGATAGGCCGCCAAGATCACAGGCCCCCTGTGTGTAGGCGCAGTGCTCGCCTTGTGCACCACTTCAGCTCCCCCGTATGACGGTCGAGTGGTGGCTCCAGGAGCAGCAGTAGTGGGCTCATCTGCATCGGCCGTGAACAACAGCAATCAAGCATACACACATCGTAGCATGCACATGAGATATGCTCGCAAACGAAGCACACACAGGGGACCACATACCGTCCGGGGATTTCACACGGGACTCGAACGACAGCAATGGCGGATCCAGCAACACGCTCAAACCATCAGTCCATGACGCTGAATAGCTGAAGTGGTTGCCATTGGCTAAATCCTTCTTAGCCTCACTATCAAATGTCCGATTAGCCTTGGCCAAGCGTTCCCGAATGACAGACTCGGGTGTGTGTTGTAGCTGAATGGGCAAAGCAACCCCGGGCAGCTTGTGACGATCCTTAGTGTCACGTGCTGCTGCTCCACCCGTCAGTGGCTGCACGACCTCACACTGTTGCCGGTCAAGCTCTAGCTTGAACACCCACTGCGGGACTACAGTCAGCTCGAGCTCGACAGCCACTGCGGCCTCGTTATACATGAACACCACCTCATAGTCTGTGGTGGGTTGAGCAGTACCGTTGGCATGTGGCACATCTTGCAGCGGCAGCAGACCGAACATATGACAGTGTCGGTCATGCTTGGGACAATCCTGCATGCATGCATGCAAACGACGTGTAGTCAGACTGTGTGTGTCATACGCATATCGAATCAGGTCATCGAGCATACAGCTACTGCAAACCAGGACTCAGACAGCAGACAACAATAAGTATGGCCTATCACTTACAAACAGGTGCGATATGGTCATGGTGTCATACACCAGCACCGATATGGGAGATGATCCCACGATGGACGCGCTCAAGCGTAGCGCACTCTCGCTGATCAGAGTGAAGGTCAGCTTGGCGAACCGCTGCTGCGCGGGCAGTGCAAAGGTGCCGTGGATATGCGCCTGTTGGTCGCAATAAGCAAAGCGGATGAAAGGCAGGGGATAATGATCAGATCCAACGAATACGTGACGTAAGTCGAGGTCACATCACCACAGCAACCCACCTCCAGTTCGCCCTGCGCGTTGATATTAGACGCGACATCGAGCGTGGTGGGTAGAGGGGGCAGGCTCTCTAATGAGCGTAACGCAGATCCGCTCACCATCACTGTCCATAAACACAGCATAACCAATGTCCGGTAAAACGTCCTCAGTTTCGATGAATCTGCGAGATGGCTGGCGGCTGCTGACCGAGTGGATGCACTAGTGTCTGAGCAGCTGCCATGATGCATCGCATCGGACGTGAATGCGGCCATTATGCACAATGCGGTGATTCACTTGCCACACAGAGAGATTCAAGCAAGCACTGCGCGCACACGCCGGCGACCTCTGGGGATCGAGTAGGGGACTGGGAGATCAAGAAGGAAGCTCCAACGCGCTCGATTTCTGAATGGTATCACTCGAAAGGAACGAGTTCGCACCAACGATCACGACCGGGCTGCTGACGGTGTCAAAAGTTATCCTCGGCACTCGCGAACCTATTAAACCTGCTCGAACGGAAAGCAAGGATGCAAGTTCAGTAAATGCACGAAACGAGAAGACCACTCGATTTGATAGGTTATAAACTCAACTACGAGGAGAATTTCAAACGGAACACACCGCAAAACCGAAGCTAGCAGCGTATCGGCGTTCGCTTTCGCGGCCACATCGAAATGACGACAAAATTCCGGATTAGCAATTAGCACGATTTGATCTTTGTCTACAGCTAGACCGGCACCAGGCAAAAATCTATTCAGATACTAGACCAGTTCGAGTTTTGCAAAACCATGCAAGATCTGGTTGCGCTGTAGCGCATCAGTTGTGGCCAGTACTTGCGATCCCGAGTTTGTAGACTAGAACATAGTCGGAAATATGACGGCTGTATCCTCTAGCGGAAGGACGCAGCCTCTGCCTCGATGGCTGGCCCTCCTGGGCTCCGGCACTGCCCTGGTGTGCTCGCTGGTGTGGTTGAGGCTGCGAATCCACCGGCGACGACGCGCCCTCCTGCCAGATGTGAGCTCTGCGCACGAAGAACAGTTTGTAGATGAGAAGGTGGCATCTGATGCATCAGGCGCAGCCGCTGCGAAAGCTGTCGTGTCTTCTGAACCGGACCCGAACACCTGCTTGCCCAGCGTGCATATCACACATCTGTCTCCAGATCGGGTGGATGAATGGTTGGACCATTGTGCAAATGTATTTGCTCCTAAAGGCACCCCTCGTCGCTACTTCGAGCGTCACTTGCGTGATGACCCGCACACGGACCTGAAAGGCATCTTCGTGGCACTGATTGACGATCGCATCGTCAGCACGGTGCGTGTGTTCGTTCGCGCCATGTATGTGAATGGACATGAGGTACCTTGTGGTGGCATCGGTGAGGTGTCTACTCACACAGACTATCGCGGACGTGGGCTGGCGGAGGCTCTGCTGAAGCGGAGTGTGCAGTATATGCAAGAGCAAGGCATGTTGCTGTCCCCGCTGCATACATCGAATGCAGTACCTTACTACGAGAAGCTGGGGTGGACTGTAGTCCCGAGAATGCTGGTGAAGCGACCGGTGTACACGTACAGCAAGCTCTCTCCATACGCTGTGTCATCTGACTCTATCGACTCCTCAGTCAATCATACTAGTGCACCAGTAGATCTGCCCATGTCATCGCTGCACGCCACCAATGCGCCGCGTCTATACGAAGCGCTATCGCGAGCTCATTTTAACGGATGTTTTTCGCGCTCTGCCGAGTATTGGCAAACTTGGGTGGCCAGCGCCCACGTGGATGGTGCCCGGGCCTTCGGTATCACCGCCACGCATGATACAGGGGAGGATCCCACCTCGGCACTGTTTGCATATATGGTAGCGCGCTATCGACCTGATCGTGATCGATTCGTGGTCTTGGATTTTGCGTGTGACTTACCGGCACCCGATACCACTGGGGAACGTTGTGCATCGTTAGGATATCCGTCACGTGCTACGGCGTTCGAGATGCTGCTTGCCCACGCTGCACGTGCTATGATCCCTACAGCAGCCACTGATACTGGACTGGCGAGTGTGCCCTCTACATTGATGGCCATATACCCGCTGCCATTACACCGCCTGTTGTATGGTACAGTGACGCTGATGCAGGATACGCATGCCGATCTCATGGCAGATGAGGGCTGCATGTACCGTGTGACAGCAGTAGACCAGGGTCTGGATTCGGCAAGCAGCGCTTTGACGGCGCTCAGAGACCGATGGACGCATGTATTTTGGGATCTGGACGCGTTTTGAACTCTATTTTTGGTGAGGTTACAGGTTCGGTTTGATTTTGATTGGGATTTATTGTCCTAGTAGATGAACGCCAGATCACAGTTCAAGTGATTACAATAGAATTCAGTCACCAGCTACAAATGCAATAGCGCGCTGCGCGGTCACTGTGGCGGCGGGGTGGGTAGAGGAGCAGCAGCAGCAGCCCCAGTCATCCCTTGAAGCTGGTCCTGCAGGGCTTTGTTCTCTTTCTTGACCTGTCAGCAGCAGCAAGCAGGTGACGTATCGGTCAGGCTATGCATGTGCTGACCCTACCAGACATCATAACTCATACGCGTACATAGACCCACACGCACACATACCTGAGTGAGATCCGTCTTGATGCGTTCCATGTTGAGATTGGTGTTGCGAGCCTCTGCACATCACGGCCATCAGGCACACAGTGAGCACACAATCAAAACGCAAATCCAATCAATCCGAGCTGCAAGACTCACCGATGCCATCAATTCTAGCAGTCATCTCTCGGATTTCATTCCGCAGCCGACCCTGTGAGAGAACCAGGCATCCATCAATTAAACAGGAAGCGACACGAGGTGAACGGCTAGAACAGCGACGGCCCATACCGTATCTTCCACAGATTGCACCAGCTTGTCAAAGCCCTTCTGCAATGATACCAGATACTTGTAGGCTTGAGTTAGTCGCTGATTAGCCTTGTCCTTGCTGGCGCTCTGTAGTAGACACAGGGGAGATTTGTTAGCTATCACTCTGCGTGTGTGTGTGTGTGTGTGTGTGTGTGTGTGTGTGTGTGTGTGTGTGTGTG
>ENA-ORBV01015388-ORBV01015388.1-microbial-mat-metagenome-genome-assembly--contig:-NODE-15388-length-11256-cov-5.362197_pt1 | contig 11256 bp, 9 predicted proteins | sample MGYA00237777_ERZ505514 | MGnify/ENA primary metagenome ERZ505514 (study PRJEB26160, sample SAMN06269048) | microbial mat metagenome | isolation source: Oligotrophic lake microbial mat | place...
GCATCTTGAAGTCCCCTCTCCATGCAATGGGGAGGGGATTTAGGGGTGGGGTAAATGCGTGAGCGAAAGTCCTAATTCAATTTCTTTTTGTTTCGGATACTTTCAGTTTAGAATCTTGAATAGGCCTTGTCAACTATGTCACCAATACGCGATCAATTATTTGTAGAAGAACGCCGTCGGGCTATTTTAGAACAACTCAGTAAGTGGGGGCGGGTATCCGTCAAGGATTTGAGCGATATGCTCAATGTCAGTGCTGTCACCATTCGTCAGGATTTACGCTCGTTGGAGGATGAGGACTTATTGGAACGCACACACGGCGGGGCAGTGTTGCCTGCCAGCAAACCGAGCGGCCCCGAACTCAGCTTTGATGTGCGCCAGCGCAGCAAACGCCCCGAAAAAGAAGCCATCGCCCGCGCCGCCGCGAGTCTGGTAATGCCGGGTTACAGTATCGCCTTGGATGCCAGCACCACCGCTTACGCCATCGTGCCATATATTAAAACGCTGGATCGGCTGATCGTCGTCACCAACAGCTTGATGATCGCCCAGAGTTTATTAGACAGCCCACAAATTCAGGTCTACATGCCCGGCGGCAGACTCCGCCGCGATTCCATCGCGCTTGTCGGTGCGCCCTCCACTGTGCCAGATATTAATCTCAATATCGGCTTTTTCGGTACACGCGGCATCTCGCTCACGACGGGCATCACCGATACCGACCCCGACGAGGTGGAGATGAAGCGCACCATGCTGCTGCGCTGTATGCGGCGGGTGATTGTTTCCGATCATGATAAGTGGGATAAAGTTGCGCCGTATACTGTCGCCGAAATTAGTCAGGTGCAGACGATCATCACAACAGGCGAAGCGCATAATCGCTCCATGAAGCAGCTTCGTGAGTTAGGCATTGAAGTCATCACCGCCCCGGTTTCCAAAATGTGAAATTAAAAAGCTCTTTTTGCCACAATGTTGACAAAATTTTTTTGCCCGCTATACTTTTTCTCAAATGAAAGCAAATGAAAATAATCACAAGATTTCAAAGTGAGTGGATAATGCAGCGCGTAACGGTGGATGATGCAGTCGAGCGTTTATCTCAACTAATTACAGCGGCAGTCGCAGGTGAAACTATTTTGCTTATAGGCGAAGGCCAAACAGAAGTGCAGCTTGTGCCTGTTGTCCCTAAAAATCAGCCGCGTAAAGCGGGGAGCGCAAAAGGAATGGTCACCATTGCGGACGATTTTGATGATCCTTTGCCCGATTTTGAAGACTATATGAGGTGAAGTTGTTGCTCGACACGCATACGTTTCTATGGTTTATCACAAATGATCCTAAGTTAAGTCAAAATGCTAGATCATATATTGAAGACTCGAGTAACGAGATATGGTTGAGTATTGCAAGTATATGGGAAATGGCAATCAAATACAGCGCGGGGAAACTGAGTTTTGCCCAGCCATTCGATCCCTTTATCCTAAACCAGATAAATGTGAACAATTTTGCGATACTTCATATCGCTATTGAACATACGGTAGTAGTGGCAACTTTACCTTTTCATCATAAAGACCCATTTGATCGTGTTTTGATTGCACAAGCCCTTGTTGAAGGTATACCCCTATTGAGCATAGATAAAATAGTGGACGCTTACTCAATAAAACGGCTTTGGTAAAATAGCGCAGCAGAAGGAAAATTAATGCCTCAAAATTTATGGAATGACCAAGAATTCGCACAACTGCCCGACCTCGACGGTTTAGTCTATCGCAGTAACTTACTCGGACGGGATCGCGCCGTCGTCAACATTTTCGGCGGCAATACCAGCGCTAAACTGCTGCTGACCGATCACACGGGCAAGCAAGTGCGGGTGTTAGCCGTTAAAGCGTCTGGCTCAGATATTCTCACGATCAAAGAAAGAGGCTTCGCGCTGCTGCGGTTGGACGAAATCGACCCGCTGTTTGAACGTGAAGCGATGACGGATGAAGAAATGGTCGCGTATCTCAACCGGACGGCTTTTGAAACAGATCGTCCGCGCCAGAGCATCGAGACACTGCTACACGCTTTTGTACCCGGCAAGCACGTCGATCATACCCATCCTGACGCAGTGATTAGCATCGCTTGTGCGCCGGATGCTGAAGCGGAAGCGCGTAAAGTTTACGGGGATCGCATGGCTTTTGTGCCGTATATCCGCCCCGGCTTCACGCTCAGTAAATGGATTGGGCAAAAGGTCGTCGATAATCCCAACATTGAATGTGTCGTCATGGGCAAGCATGGCCTCGTGACATGGGCGGAAGATGCCAAGACCTGCTATGAGAACAGCATCCGCATTGTGGGCGAGGCCGAAGAATATGTAGCGAATGCGCGTAAGGGCAAACGTGTTTTCGGTGATCTGAAAACCCAACCGCTCTCCAAAACCGAGCGTGATGCGATTATGGCAGAAGCATTACCCGTCATTCGCGGCGCGGTTTCTGCGCGGAAGTCAACTGTTTTGCTTTACGATGACGGCGATATGATGCTCGATATGGTCGGCAGCAGCAGCACCGGAGTCGTGAGTCAGGCCGGGGTAGCGTGTCCCGATCATCTTGTCCATACCAAGCGCACGCCCTTATTTGTCGATTGGCAGCCGAGCGAAGGCGTGGACGCACTCAAGGAAAAGTTAAAAACGGGTGTTGCCGATTATGAAGTCCGCTATCAGCAGTATTTTGATGACAACAAAGAAGTTGGTGACGAACTGCGCGATTCTGCGCCTCGCGTGATTTTGATCCCCGGCCTCGGCATGGTCAACACGGGCAAAGATGCGACCAATGCGGGTGTTAGCCAGCAGTTGTATCACCGTGCGGTCATCGTCTTGGGCGGCAGTGAAGCCCTCGGCGCATTCGTCAGCCTTACCCCCAAAGAAGCCTACGACATCGAATATTGGCCTCTGGAATTGTATAAGCTGCGCCTCGCGCCGCCAGATCGGGATTTCGCCGGAAAAGTCGTGCTAATCACGGGTGCTGCCAGCGGAATCGGACGAGCTGTGGCGTATCGTATGGCGCAAGACGGAGCGCACGTCGTTGTCGCGGACATCAACCGCGAAGCTGGCGAAGAAGTGGCGAAAGACCTTACCAAACGCTTCGGCGAAAAGCGTGGGCTTTTCCTCCACTGCGATGTCACCAGTGAAGACGCTGTTAAGGACGTGCTGCGCCAGACCGTTCTCGCGTATGGCGGACTCGATGTGCTGATTAACAATGCCGGAATCGCAGGCGGCGCACCCATCGAGGAGACGACGCTGGAAATCTGGCAGCGCAACATCGACATTTTGGCGACGGGCTACTTCTTGATGGCGCGGGAAGCCTATAAAGTGATGCGGGCGCAAGGGACAGGCGGCACGATGGTGTTCGTCGGCAGCAAAAACAGCCTCGCCCCCGGCAAAGGCGCGACGGCTTATGCCAGCGCGAAAGCGGCTGAAGTGCATCTCGCTCGCAGCCTCGCGGAAGAAGGCGGCGCTTATGGCATTCGTGTAAACTCAGTCTTGCCGGATGCGGTCATTCGCGGCAGCAGCATCTGGGACAGCGATTGGAAGCAGGCACGGGCAGAACAGTATAAAATTAACATTGACGACATTAATGAGTATTATCGCCAACGTAATACGCTCAAGGTCGAGATTCTGCCGGAAGATGTGGCGGAAGCGATTGCATTTTTGGCAGGGCCACGCAGCGCCAAAACAACGGGTGCGGTATTAACAGTAGACGGCGGAGTTGCAGCGGCTTACGTGCGTTAAAAATACAGATCAACCGCAAAGGCATGGAAAGTGTAATAAGTTTTTAGTGATTAGTTTTTAGTAAAAGCACAAATCAACGCTTTTGCATTGAACGAATCACCAAGAACCAAAAACTAATCACTTTTCAGTCCCTTTGTGGTTCAAAAGAATTTACATCATTTTTTGAAGATAAAATATGACAGCGACAAAACACGTTATTGCAGTTGATCTAGGGGCAGAAAGCGGGCGCGTCATGCGCGTCGATTTTGATGGAACGCGCCTGAATATGAGCGAAGTCCATCGCTTCCCCAACGTCCCCGTGATGGCAGGTGGGACGCTCCATTGGGATGCGCTGCGCTTATGGAAAGATATTTCCGACGGCATCCGAGCCGCATCCGCCGGAGCCGCTGGCATCGGGGTCGATACGTGGGGCGTAGATTTCGCCCTGCTTGACCGTGATGGGCGCTTGTTAGCGAATCCGGTGCATTATCGGGATCGTCGCATCGACGGGATGATGGAATGGGTGTTCGCCCGGATGCCGCGCCGCGAAGTGTTCCAGCGCACCGGGATTCAGATCATGCCGATTAATGGCCTGTATCAAGCCGCGAGTCTCGTGCGTGACAACAGCCCCCTGCTGGATGCCGCCCACACCTATCTGACAATTGCCGATCTGTTCAATTATTGGCTCAGCGGCGCGAAGACCTGCGAATTTACCCATGCCACCACGCAGCAGATGTACAATCCGGCGGCGGATGATTGGGATCGGGAACTCCTCTCCCGCATGGAACTGCCGACGCGCCTTTTCCCAGAGATCGTCCAACCCGGCACAGTCATCGGCGCATACGAAGGCATTAAAGTCATCTTACCGGCCTGCCATGATACGGGCAGCGCTGTCGTTGCCGTTCCCACCACCACCGAAAATTATGCCTATCTCAGCAGCGGGACGTGGAGTTTGCTCGGTCTGGAGGTAAACGCGCCGATCATCAACGACGCAGCGTATGAGGCCAACCTGACCAACGAAGGTGGCGTTTATGGGACGTTCCGCCTCCTCAAGAATATTACTGGAATGTGGCTGGTGGCACAGTGCCGCGCGGTATGGAATGCGCGGGGGACGACGTATGAATATGCCCACCTCAAGCAGCTTGCGCTGGAAGCCGAGCCGTATCTCGCCTTAATCGATCCTGATGATCCTGCGTTTTTCGCGCCTGATGATATGCCTGCCGCGATTCAGGATTTTTGCCGCCGCACCAATCAGCCTGTGCCGCAAACAGTCGGGCAGATTACGCGGACGGTGTATGAAAGTCTCGCGCTGAAATATCGCACGGTGCTGGATAAGTTGATAACCGTATCGGGCAAGACCGTCGATAAGCTGCACATCATCGGCGGCGGCAGTCAGAATGATCTGCTTTGCCAGATGACGGCGGATGCGATTGGTCGTCCGGTGGTAGCGGGGCCTTCGGAAGGTACAGCCATTGGTAACGCGGTTGTGCAGTTGATTACGCTCGGCGAACTAGGTGATTTAAAGCAAGCACGGGCGATGCTGGCGGAGACGGTGGGGACGGTCACTTACGAACCCAAAAATGTCGCCGCATGGGAAGATCAGTATGCGCGGTTTAAAAATATCATGACAACAACATAGACTTTATTGAACCATAGAGAAGTTGTTAGTCTTTAGTGCGTAGTCATTAGTTCGACACAAAAGTGATAAATTGTACTTCTACTAAAAACTAATCACTAAAAACATATCCTTCTTTTAGGCTTAAAAATTAAAAGATAAACTGATGACACAACCTTTACTTGAACTCGAAAATATCAGTAAACGCTTTCCCGGCGTGCAGGCGCTTAAAGAGGCGCGGTTTGATGTGCTGCCAGGGGAAGTCCACGCGCTGCTGGGCGAAAACGGCGCTGGCAAATCCACCATGATTAAGATCATCTCCGGTGTGCATAAGCCGGATGAGGGCATCATGCGGATTGATGGCAAACCCGTCAGTTTTAATAATCCGCGTGAAGCACAGCAAAAAGGCATCGCCACGATTTATCAGGAACTCAGCCTCTATCCCGAACTGACTGTTGCAGAAAATATCTTCATCGGTCATGCGCCGCGCCGCAATGTGGGGCCGTTTAAGCCGATTGACTGGCGAGCGACCAATGCTCAGGCGCAGGAAATTCTTGCATCGCTCAATATTCATGACCTCGATGTACGGAGCAAAGTCGGCGCGTTGAGCGTGGGCAAGCGGCAGCGGGTAGAAATCGCCAAAGCGCTCTCACACAATGCCCGTATCCTGATTATGGATGAGCCAACAGCGGCGCTCACCGAAGCCGATGTCGAGCGCTTATTTGAAATTGTCCGGCTGCTGCGTGAGCGCGGCGTAGGCGTGGTCTATATCAGCCATCGCTTAAATGAAGTATTTGAATTGGCAGATCGGGTGACGGTCTTGCGCGATGGGCAGTATGTGGATACACGCCAGGTCAGCGCGACAACAGAACGCGACCTCATTAGCATGATGGTCGGACGCACGATTGATGATCTGTTCCCCAAGCTGCCTGCTAATCCCGGCGAAATTGTACTGCAAGTCACCGATTTAGTGCGCCCACCGATGACGCGAAATATCTCATTTCACGTCCGCGCCGGAGAAATCGTTGGGCTGGCGGGACTCGTCGGGTCGGGGCGCAGTGAATTGGCGCAGGTGATCTTCGGCATTACACCCGCGCACTCAGGCAAAATTACCTTTAAAGGCCGCGAAGTGAAAATTAAGACCCCAGCGCAGGCCATCGGGTTGGGCATCGCTTACGTGCCGGAAGATCGCGGGACGCAGGGCTTGGTGCGGCAGATGGCAATCCGCGAGAATGCGTCGATGGCGGTGCTGAAGCGCCTTTCCAACATGACATTTATCCAGCGGACGAAAGAGCGTCTTCTCGCTCGTGACGCGATTAAGCAGTTGAATATCCGCGCTTACAGCAGCGAACAAATCGTGAATAAGCTCTCCGGCGGCAATCAGCAAAAAGTCGTCGTCAGCAAATGGCTGGCGAGCAAACCGTCGTTGCTCATCATGGACGAACCGACACGCGGTATCGACGTGGGCGCGAAAGCGGAAATCCACCGTTTGATGAGCAAATTGGCGGTTGAAGAAGGCATCGCCGTATTGATGATCTCCAGCGAACTGCCGGAAATTCTCGGTATGAGTGATCGTGTACTTGTCATGCGTGAAGGACAGATCGTGGCGGAATTTACCCGCGCCGAGGCGACGCAGGAAGCCATCGCGGGCGCGATGATGAAGGCCGAAAATGTTGAAATCCCTCAAACAGTAGAAAGTCGTGTGTCATGACCGTCCGCAGCCGCTCTTTATCCGGGGTATCTAAATCTACCCGATCACGCGAAGGCGGGTTCATCACGCAGGAAGTCGTCCTGGCGCTGACAGTCGTGGGAATCAGCCTGATTGTCGGGCTGGTGAACAACCGTTTTCTCGCGCAGCAAAATGTGTTTGATATTTTGTCCAACAGTTCCTATATCGCTGTCGCCGCTATCGGTATGTCGATGGTGATTATCTCCGGCAATATTGATATTTCTGTCGGATCGCTCATCGGCTTATTGGCGACCATCTCCGGCACAATCGCGGTCAATGCCGAGGCACAGGGGTATCCACTTTGGCTGGCCTTTATTGCGCCCCTCATCGGCGGGATGCTGGCGGGTGCGATCAATGGCTTTTTGGTGGCGTATTTGCGAATACCGGCGATTGTCGTCTCATTAGGGATGTTGAGCATCCTCAAAGGCGGCTTAATCCTCTGGACGGGCGGCGAGTGGATTTATAACCTCCCGCCAGATTTTCAGATCGCCCAGCAGAAAATTCTCGGCCTACCTGTGCCTGTTTATATGATGATTATTTTGACTATTCTTGGTGCGCTCTGGCTGCGTTATTCCGCCACCGGACGGGCGATTTATGCCGTCGGTGGCAATAAAGAGGCGGCGCGGCTTTCTGGCATTTCCGAGCGCAGCGTCTTGATGCAGGTCTTTATCATTAACGGCCTGATGGTGGGCTTTGCCAGCATCATGTTCGCCACCCAGTTCAACGCCATTCAATCGACTGTTCCGTCAGGGCTGGAACTGCTCATCATTACGGCGGCGGTTGTGGGCGGCGTGAGTATTCTCGGCGGAACAGGGACGGTGATCGGCGCGGCCTTGGGTGCGGTGCTGATTCATGTCATCCCGTCCGCGATGGTCTTTTTGAGCATCTCGCCTTACTGGAAGCAAGCAGTACAAGGGTTGCTCATCCTGATTACAGTGCTGATCGACCTGTATCGACGGCGGCGACAAGCCTTCGCGGGGATGCGATGAGGTCGTAGAAATAGTGATTTACTTTTAGGCTCGCACACAAAATTAACCAGAAAAGATTTTATGGAAACAACACTCGAAAAACCAAAATCAGAGGCGCAATCCAGCGGAGCGCTGCGGCGGATGCTGCTGAGTCAGGAATTTGTGCTGCTGGTGATTACGGTTTTGGCCTTCGCTTACTTGGGCAGCCAAAATGACCGTTTTTTGACGTTACGCAATATGACGCGAGAAGTACGCCAGTTATTTGAGATTGCGATTATGGCGCTGCCGATGACGTTTATTATCATCACAGGCGGGATTGATCTGTCCGTCGGGTCGATCTTCGGCCTATGCGCGATTGTCTTGGGTTTCCTGTGGCAGGATGCCGGGCTGCCTTTGGAGCTTGCTATCGTCCTTTCGTTATTTGTGGGCGGTCTGTGCGGGTTTTTTAACGGACTGTTCATTGTGCGGCTGGGTGTTCCGCCGCTGATTATGACGCTGGCGACCCTCGCCTTGTTTCGTGGGATTGCGGTTGGCATCAGCGAAGCACGCTCGGCGCGAGGCTTCCCGGACTGGTTTTTTGAAATTGGACGTGGCGAAGTATTGGGGATGCCTTATCAAGTCTGGATTTTGCTAGTGGGCATCATCATCACAGGCATTATTCTGGCGCGGACGACCTTCGGACGAGCGCTGTATGCCATTGGCAATAACGAGACAGCCGCTCGTTTCGCCGGGATTCCGGTGGATCGCGTTAAGCTGATGATCTACACCTTTAGCGGTTTTACCGCAGCGTTGGCGGCGCTGGTGTTTGTAGCGCGAATCAGCACGACGCGCTCCGATATGGGATCGGGTATAGAATTGGATGTGATCGCGGCGGTTGTGCTGGGCGGGACGAGCATCTTCGGCGGTGCGGGCAGCATCTTCGGCACGGTGTTGGGTTTTATCCTGATTCAAGCGCTGAAAAATGGCCTTTTACTGGCGGGTGTCCCCGGCGATGCGTCGATTGTGGCGATTGGTATCATTTTGATTGTAGCGATTTTGATCAACACCTTTGTGTTAAGCCGATTCAGGACGACATAAGCGATCAGTTTGTAGCTGCCGAAGGGGGGTGATGTGCAGACAAGCGTACAATGGATTGAGCTAATTGTTCACAGCTAAACACTATTTCGATATGAGGAGTTTGAAAATGTCTAAAAGAACACTAATTTTGATGGCGCTTTGTTGTTTGATGGTCGGCATGTTCGCCACCACCGCTGTTGCACAGGATATGGAACTTTGGGTCGGCGCGGATGAACTGCCCGTTTCCCCGCTGGCTTGCCCTGAAGGTGTAGAAGCCGTGATGCCAGAAGCCACCGAAATGGCAGATTCTACCGAAATGGCGATGATGGTGGCGCACCAACTGATGCACCTGACCTCGCCGGACAAGAAATCACTTTGGTTGACGTGCCGAAATTGATCGGTATCGGTTACTTCAATGCGACCACCGCAGGTATGCAAGAAGCCGCCGCTGAACTGGGCAACGTCAATATCACCACCGACGGCCCCACCGAAGGCGATATCGCGCAACAGGTCGAGTTCATTGATCGTTATATCACCCAGGGCGTAGATGGCATTTTGTTCGCCGCCAACGATCCCGTCGGTATCTCCCCCGTGCTGCGCGATGCGCTGTCTCAGGGTATCCACGTTGTCGGTTATGATGCCAACAGCGAATCGGATGCGCGTGAATGGTTCGTGAACCAAGCACCGTTCAACGCGATTGCCAAAGCCAAAGCCGATGCGATGGTCGCCGAAATCGGCCCCGAAGGTCGCTTTGCCATCGTCACCAGCTCCTTCACTGCCCCGAATCAAGGCCGTTGGATTGCCGAAATGCAAGCATACATGGCACAGTGCTATCCCGCTATGACATGGCTGGAAACAGTTGAATCGCAAGAAGATCAGCAGTTGGCCTTCCAACAAACACAAGCCCTCATCAACAGCTATGGCGCTGATCTCGACGGCGTGTTTGGTATGTCCAGCGTGGCCTTCCCCGGCGCAGCCGATGCCGTGCAGCAGGCTTCCCTCTGCTCACCTGATGATGCAGCCGAAGGCGTTGGCGCGGCTGATGCCGATTCTGCGGTTGCTATTGTTGGTCTCTCCACCCCGAACCAGATGAAGCCGTTTGTTGAAAATGGCTGCGTCGAATCGGTGGTTCTGTGGAATCCGGTTGATCTCGGTTATGCGGCGGTCTACGTCATGCGCGCTGTCGTCGATGGCGAACTGACCCCCGAAAGCACTACCGTGAGCGCGGGTCGCTTGGGCGATCTGTCGGTCATCAATGGCAGCGAAATTCTGTTAGGTGAAGCCTTCGTCTATGACGAAACCAACATCTTCGATTTCGACTTCTAAAAAGTAATCTCTATTAGCGTAGGGGCGATGCGCGCATCGCCCCTACCACAAAATCATCTTTTTAAGAACGCGGCGGCTCAAAATGACTATACCCTTCGATACTTTCCTGCAAATGACGCGCACGCTCGGCCTGCCGCAAAATGATTATGTCATCATCGGCGAGGGCAACACGTCTTATCGCATTGACGATGAGACCTTTATTATTAAGGCCAGTGGGCAGCAGATGAACGGCATCGTGCCGGAAGGCTTTACGCAAGTGCGCTTTGCCCCGATTTTAGAGATGCTGGAAAGGCCGCCGGGTGATCTCGCCGCGCAGAAAGCCATTATGGAAGCGGCGCGGGTGGATTCCAGCGCGAAACTGCCGTCCGTTGAGGTGACGTTTCACGCCATGCTGCTCAAGGAATGTAATGTCCAGTATATCGGACATACCCATCCCACCGCCGTCAACCAGATTCTGTGCAGTGACCGCGCCGAGCAGTTTGCCCATCATCGCTTGTTCCCGGATGAAGTGGTGTTGTGCGGCCCAGAATCGGTCTTTGTACCCTACAGCGATCCTGGCTTGCCCTTAGCACTAGCGATTCAAGCGCACACCCGCGCTTATATGGAAACTTATGAAGAAGCGCCGAAAGCCATTTTACTAGCGAATCATGGCTTGATCGCGTTGGGTCAAACGCCAAGTGAAGTGCTAAACGTAACGGCGATGTGCGTTAAAGCCGCGCATATTTTCGCTGGTGCGTGTACCGTCGGCAGTCCAGTATTTATGTCCCGCGAAGATATTTTGCATATTTATAAACGTCCCGACGAAATTTACCGCCGTCAGGGTTTTGTGGAAAAACATACT
>ENA-ORBV01015389-ORBV01015389.1-microbial-mat-metagenome-genome-assembly--contig:-NODE-15389-length-11255-cov-11.525049_pt1 | contig 11255 bp, 8 predicted proteins | sample MGYA00237777_ERZ505514 | MGnify/ENA primary metagenome ERZ505514 (study PRJEB26160, sample SAMN06269048) | microbial mat metagenome | isolation source: Oligotrophic lake microbial mat | place...
GGGTATGGGAATGTTATTGGGGGGCGGCGGGGCTGCTCAGCGGGCGTAATCCTGGGCGACTTTCTGCTTGGCGGTGTCGATCGGATGGCGGACGAGATCGCGGGCGGGGGTATCGCCGAGTGCGGGGACTTCGATCCAGCCGTAGTTCTGCATCAGCAGCAAGGAGTCGCCCTTGATCTTCCGGGCCTCGAGCGCGGGGGGGAGGGCGGCTCCGGCGGTGGCCCGAACGACCTCCATCTCGTTGAGGCGCTGGGTGCTCTGCTGGATGTAGAAGGCGTAGGTGACGACGACGGCGAAGACGATGACCAGGAAGAGCCCGATGCCGATCCCCATGATGCGGAAGGCATTGCTGACTTCTGCGTGGGGGTGCTGGGGCTTCTCGTCCTTGGCGTGATCGTGCCACTGGTCGATGGGATCGTGCAGGGGGGCGGTTTCGTGCACGTGGGGCTTGTGGTGTGGGTCGCTCATGGTCGTTGCTCGTGGTCGTGTATTCGTGCTGATCGGGGAACTCGATGTACTGTGAAATCAGCCGCGACGGACGATGTCAGACGTAGTTCTTGTGGGAGAGTGCCTCGGCCAGGCGTGGGTCCTTGAGCGGGATGAGGGGGGCGGTGCCGACGCGCCAGGCCACGAAGCCCAGGAAGATGCACAGGGGCCCGAGGAGGCCGAGGATGTCGAGCCAGATGTGCTGGCCGAGATTGGTGTGGCGGGCGATGGGGCGGACCATGTAGAGCAGATCAACAGCGTGCATGGCGAGCTGCCATGCGGCAACGCACATGAGCAGCTTGTAGTTGCGCTTGACGTTGCGGAAGAGCAGGATGACAAACGGGATGATGAAGTGGCCGAAGCAGAGGATGAGGCCGAGCTTCTCGTATCCGCCTTGGGCACGGAAGTTGTAGAAGGAGGTTTCCTCGGGGATATTGGAGTACCAGATCAGGAAGTACTGGCAGAAGGTGATGTAGGCCCAGAAGATGGTGAACGCCAGGAGCAGCTTGCCCAGATCGTGGAAGTGCTCGGCGGTGACGATGCCCTCGAGCTTGCCGTTCATGCGGAGCAGGCCCAGCACGATGATGAGCAGCGCAACGCTGGACATGATGCATCCGGCGAAGAAGTAGACGCCGAACATTGTGCTGAACCAGTGGGGGTCCATGGTCATGAGCCAGTCGAAGCTGGCAAAGGCAGTGGTGAGGGCGAACAGGAGGAGGCCGTAGGAGCTCATCTTCCGGGCCTTGGCGGTGAGCCACTTGTCGCCGGTGGTGTCTTGCCGCACGCTATAGCCGCGGAGCTTGGTCGCGAGCAGTGTCCAGATGATGAAGTAGATCGCGGCGAAGGCGAGCCAGCGGCCGACGTTGAGAAAGCCTGCCTTCTTCCTGAGCACGGGGTCCATCTCGACGACGCCCTCGTGCATCCAGTGGAAGAGCGCGCCGTGGAAGACGAAGACTTCGAGGATAACGATGGGCAGGAAGAGCGCGAGCACGATGGGGATGAGGCTGGCGATGTTCTCGGCCTGGCGGCGGAAGGTGGCAGACCAGCCCGCGTTGACCTGATGCAGGATCATCGTGAGGCCCAGGCAGCCCAGGGAGAGCCCCAGCGCGAACAGGAAGCCGACGTGGTACGCGGCGAGCGCGTGGACCTTGCCGTGCTCGCCGGTGGTGTTGGCGCCGAGCATCGCGACGACGAGGCCGACGACGCCGACAAACCAGAGCGCGGGGGCCAGCTTGCCCAGCCCGCCGCGAACGGCGGAATCGTTGAGCTTGATCACCGGGCCGTGGCCGTGACCGTTTGCGTGATCATGGGCGTGGGCATCGTGACCGTGTGAGTGTCCGGAGGCGATCTGGCTCATGGGTTCGTCTCCGTGGAGGCGATCGCGGCGGCGGGCGCCGGCTGATCGAGCGCGCTTCTGCTGGTAGGGGGGCGGCTCTGGTCGAGTTTGAGGCGTTCATCGGCCGGGACGCCGTCCATGTTGTCGGTGCGGCTGGCCTGCAGGGCGCGGAGGTAGAGCACGATGGCCCAGGAGTCGGCGACGCTGATCTTGTCGGCGTAGCCGGGCATCTTCGGAGCGCCGCCCGCGGTGGTATTGGGGACACCGTGGCGGATGACGCTGAAGAGGTATCCATCCTGGCCGGTGTAGATCGCGCGATCGGAGTACTTGGGGTCGTGGAAACTGGGAACGGTGTAGCCCCATCGCTGGCCGACGAGACCGCCATAGGCCTGGCCGTTGAGCTCGCCGCCGCCCTCACCCTGATAGCCGTGGCAGGCGGAGCAGTAGATGTTGAAGCGTTCCTGCCCGCGATCGAGCATGTGGCTGAGGATCTGGGGGCGGGTGGGGGTTGTTCCGCCGCTTGCGAGATCGGCGGCGATGCGCTCAAACACGGCCTCGGGGACGACGGGCTGATACGCGGGACGCCCATCGACGGCGGGCTTGGAGGGATCGAGCCCTTCAAAGACGATCCCGTCATCGCCCGCGGACCAGGCGCGAGTGGATTCGTCGGCGTTCATGGTGTAGCCGAAGGGGACCGTGCCGCGAACGGGCCGGCGCATCGAGCGGCGGTCCTCAAAGAATGATGACTCGCTCTGGGGCTTGAACTTGGGGCTGTCATCCATGTCGGGGAGGAACTGGCGCGGGGGCTCTTCGCTGCGCTCGCCGCGGCAGGCGGCAAGGCCCGACACCAGGACCACGGCGACCGCGCCGCACGAGATCGTGCTCGCGATGCCGGACAGGTTGTTGTGCTTGATCTTCATGTGCTGCTTTGCTGATGTGCTGATGTGCTGATGTCGTGCCCGCCGCTCATTCCTCAACGAAGTCGAACTGTTTGCCGCCGGACTTCTCGAGGAGCTCGCGGGTGCGGTCGGGGTCGAACTTGGGGTCACCGGCCTCGACACAGATGACAAAGCGGTCATCTGAGACGCGGAGGAAGCGCTGCTTCTTGAGCAGCGGGTGATACCACATGGGGAGTGCGTTGAAGGCGAACATGCCCAGCAGCGCGGTGAAGGCGGTGAAGAGGACGCCGATCTCGAAGGTGACGGGGACCCAGGGCTGGAAGGCATCAAACGGCTTGCCCTGCACGATGGTCGCGTAGCCCTGCGTCGTTACCCACCACTGGAAGAGATAGCCCACGCCCGCGCCGCCGAGGCCGACCACGCCGGTGATGAGGGGGAGCATGTTGTTCTTGAGGCCCATGGCCTCTTCCATGCCGTGCACGGGGAAGGGGGAGTAGACATCCCACTTCGTGTAGCCCGCATCGCGGACTTTCTCGGCGCCGTGCGTGAGCGCGGCGGGGGAGTCGAACTCGGCCATGACGCCGTAGACGACTTCGCCGCTCTCGGTCTTGTAGATCTTGCGTGCCTTGCTCATCTGCATGTCTCCGCCCCCCCAGAGGGAGGCCGCGAGGTTGAGAAATCAGTGGTGGTCGGCGTGCGGGGGGTGAGGATTGGCCTGCGGGAGCACGTTCTTGATTTCGCTCATCGCGAAGGCCGGCAGGAAGCGGAGGAAGAGGAGGAAGAGGGTGATGAAGATGCCGATGGTGCCGATGAAGGTGATGATGTCGACCGCGGTGGGGAAGAACATGCCCCACTCGCCGGGGAGGAAGGCGCGGTGGAGGGAGGTGACGATGATGACGAAGCGCTCGAACCACATGCCGACGGTGACGGCCATCGAGACGATGAAGATCGCCAGGGGGCTGGTGCGGAACCGCTTCATCCAGAAGACCTGCGGCGAGATGACGTTGCAGGAGATCATGATCCAGTATGCCCACCAGTAGGGCGCGCCGCGGCTGAGCCCGAACATCTCGGCGAGGAACGGCGGCATCATACGGTTGTAGACGAACACATCCGACTCGTACTGGTTGCCCGAGTACCAGGCGATGAAGAACTCCATGAAGTAGGCAAAGCCGACCATCGAGCCGGTGACCAGGATGATCTTGGCCATGTTCTCGAGGTGGCGAAGGGTGATCAGGTCCTTCATGTTGGGGTAGAGTTCGCGGGCCGGGATCATCAGGCCGAGCACCATCGCAAAGCCGCCGAAGATGGCTCCCGCGACGAAGTAGGGCGGGAAGATGGTGGTGTGCCAGCCTGGGAGGATCGAGGTCGCGAAGTCGAACGACACGATCGAGTGCACGCTGAGCACCAGCGGCGTGCTGACACCCGCGAGCATGATGTAGGCCTTCTCGTAGTTCTGCCAGTGGCGGGTGCTGAAGCGCCAACCCATGGAGAGGAGGCCGTAGATCCAGGCGCGGAGGGTGTCCTGACGGAGCTGGATGAACGGGACGACGGTCGGGCCGCTGGCGTTCTTGAGCCGGAGCACGGCGCGGTCGCGCAGCGTTGCGAAGTCGGGGATCATGCCCATGTACCAGAACAGCAGCGAGACCGTGAAGTAGGTGCTGACCGCGAACACGTCCCAAAGCAGCGGGCTGCGGAAGTTTGGCCAGATGGCGTTGGCGTTGGGGATGGGGAAGACCATCCAGATCATCCATACGCGGCCGACATGGATGCCGGGGTAGGTTCCCGCGCACACGACGGCGAAGATGGTCATGGCCTCGGCGGCGCGGTTGATGCTGGTGCGCCACTTCTGCTTCAGCAGGCAGAGGATCGCGGAGATCAGCGTGCCGGCGTGGCCGATACCGATCCAGAACACGAAGTTGGTGATGTCCCAGGCCCAGTCAACCTGGTTGTTCAGGCCCCAGACACCGACGCCGGTGACCAGCAGGTAGATGATCATCAGCGTGCCGACACCCGCGAGGGTGGAGACGAGGCCGAAGACGGGCAACCACCAGCCGCCCGGCCGCTGCTCGCAGTAGCCGCAGACGATCTCGGTGATGTCGTGGAAGCTGCGGTTGTTGAGCACCAGCGGCGGGCGCTTCGACGGATCGTCGATCAGCGTGCCATCGCCGGTGGCCGGGTCCATCGCGATGGGCCGGTCGGGCTTGTAGGAGCCGTCCAATCGACCCGCGGTGATCTCGTCAGGATGGATCGCGCTCATGCATGCGCTCCGAGAACGCTCAGGCTCAGCCGGTATCCGGCGTCCTGGTCAGCCTTGGTGGAATCAAACATCAGTGCCGCGTGCCCGCCGGAAGCGTGGGCCGCGCCGTCGTCGTGTCCGTGCTCGAAGGGATGGTCCCAAGCGCCCTTGCGGGCGGCGGAGACCAGTTCGGGATTGGGGTTACGAACCGCGAGCATGTAGGTCGTGCGCGGCCGCGTATTCAGGAAGCCCAGCAGCGAGTAGGTCCGGCCCGACTGCCGCATGTTCAGCACGCGGCTGCCGGTGCGGGTCGTGCCGTCCGCATCGGTGTAGGCGGTGGAAGTGTCGGAGATGTCGCCGAACACGATCGCATCTGTCGGGCAGGCCTGCTGGCAGGCGCTCTGGAACATCCCGTCCGGGATGCCGCCCATGTTCTTGAGCTTGACTTCGATGCGGGCCTCGTTGACGCGCTGCACGCAGTAGCTGCACTTTTCCATCACGCCGCGGGAGCGGACGGTGACATCGGGGTTCATCTGCAGCTTGGTGATCTCGTCGAGCTTCTGGCGAAGGCGCGGCGGGATGAGGTTGACGTTGGCGGGCTTGGCGCCGACGGTGTCCATCGCGCCCGCGCCGATGAAGTCGCCGTTGAACTTTTTGACGCCGTAGTCAAAGAAGTTGAACCGGCGGACCTTGTACGGGCAGTTGTTGGCGCAGTACCGCGTGCCGATGCAGCGGTTGTACACCATGTAGTTCATGCCCTCGGGTCCGTGCACGGTCGCGTTCACGGGGCACACTGTCTCGCACGGCGCGTTCTCGCAGTGCACACACGCGACGGGCTGGTGCGCGACCTCGGGGCTGGGGTCGTGGCGGTCGTGGCCGGTGAAGTAGCGGTCGATGCGGATCCAGTGCAGCTCGCGACCCTTGTTGACCTCGATCTTGCCGACGACGGGGATGTTGTTCTCCGCCTGGCACGCGACGGTGCAGACGTTGCAGCCCGTGCACAGGTTGAGATCGATGCTCATGCCCCACTGCGGCGATGTGGCAAAGTCGGGGGGCGTGCCCGTTTCGCTGCTCTCCGCGTTGGCGGTGTGGGGGTTCGCGAGAGGGACGGCGGCCTTGGTGCCGCGCTGCGGGTTGTCGTAGGCGTTGACGTTGGCGGGCGTGTGCGCAAGCTCGCCCAGCCGCTCGGCGAAGTTGAGGTCGCGCTTCTGGCCGTAGGAGTCGACCTGAAGGTGCTTCTTGGCTTCCTCGGTCATGCCCTTGAACGGATCGGCGGCGAACGCGGCCCAGGCGGGCATGTCGGATTCGCGGACAATCGCGCGGCCTTCCATCGAGCCGTGCGACTGGGTCGTGGAGATCTCGTACCAGCCCGGGCCTTCGCCGGCGCGCTGCACACTCGCGTTCATCGCGATGCGCCGGTTGCGGCCGCCGGAGATGGGGTAGGCGTTGAAGCCCACGCCCGTGCCGACGCTGCCGCAGACGGTGCGACCGTAGCCCAGGGGAACGACGACGGTGTTGTCGGCGATTCCAGGGACTGCCCACGCCGCGATGTTGATGCTCGCGCCGTTGGCCTCAAGCCGGATCATGCGGCCCTTCTGCTTCTTATCTGTCGGGTCGGTCTGCTGGATGCCGAGCTTCTCGGCGGTCGCGGGGCTGACCATCGCGGCGTTGTCCCAGCAGATCTTGCTGAGCGGATCCGGGATCTCCTGGAGCCAGCCGCAGTTGGCAAAGCGACCATCGCCGACGTTGCCGATGGTGAAGACGACCTCGAGCTTGTCGCTGCTTGCGGCCGCGGGGGCACGCCAGTTGCCCATCGAGGTGCTGACGCGGTCGGCGGTTCCGGGGGCAGGCGCGGCGGGCGCCTCGCCCGCGATGAACACGCCGTTGTGGAGCGCCCTGCGCCACCAGGCGTCGAAGCCCGCCGCGGCGGGGCCGCGGGAGCGGTAGACATTGCGGACGATCTCGTAGCCGTCGACGTTGTCATCGCCGGCGAAGATGCCAAGAAGTTCAAGCTCGCTCTTGGCGGCAAAGAGCGGGGCGATCATCGGCTGGATGGGGGAGAGCGTTCCGTCGGCGGATTCGGTATCGCCCCAGGATTCCAGGGCGTGCGCCATGGGGACCTGCCAGGTCGCCGCGGCCACGGTCTCGTTGTTGCCGACGGAGCAGACGATGCGCTCCTTGGCCTTGGCGAATGCATCGGCGAACCTCGTCGCGCCGGGTGCATCGTACACGGGGTTGACGCCGATGCAGACGATCGTCTGGCAGCGGCCGGAGGAGAGCTCTTCGGTTGCGCCCGCGATGGCGTCGGCCGCGAGCATGCTGTCGGGGGCGGACATCGGGCGATACGAAACGGTGGAGCCGACGTTGCCCAGCGAGGCGTTCATCGCGTGGACGAGCGCATGGATCTCGGGGCTCTGCGCGGGGCCCGCGGCGAGGAACGACTTGCCGCGGTTGGCCAAGAGGTCCTTGGCGATCGCGGAGACGAACTTCGCATCGATGGCCGCGCCGCCGGCGTTTGCGCGGCCGAGGACATCGGCGAGTCGCCCGGCGCCGGTGAGGCCCTGTCCGAGCAGTTCCTTGGCAAGGGCGACGGCGAAGACACCGACCTGGCTGGGCGAGAGACGGATGCGGTGATCGGCCTTGGAACCGGTGACGGTCCATGCAGATTCGACCGCGTAGAGGCGGTTCATGGTGTCGTTGGCGGTGACCACGCGACGGCGTGCGCCAAAGCCGCGTGCGTTGGGGAGCGCGTTTCCGCCGCAGTCGTTGTGCAGCAGGTCGCGATCAAACGTCACGATGACGTTGGCGTTCTCGAGCTTGATCACCTCGCGCATCGGCTTGCCGAAGGCGAGCGTCGAGCCCTCGATCGCGGCGTCATCGCCCGCGGGGTCATAGAAGAACCAGCGGGCGCGGGGGTAGCGTTCCTCGATGCGGGAACGCATGACGTTGAGGGTCGGGCTGCTGCGACGCTCCGCCAGGAACACGAGTCCCTGGCCTTGGCTGACGGCGAAGCTGGCGAAGTGCTCTTTGGACCAGAGCGTGAAATCCTGCCAGGAGCGGGCGACATCCGCGCCCTTGGGCGCGTACACCGGGTCCTTCAGGCGGTCGGGGTCATAGAGCTCGAGGATCGCGGCCTGCGACCAGAGGCTGCTCTTGCCACGGTTGGTCGGGTGGAGCGGGTTGCCCTCGACTTTGGTGGGGCGGCCCTCGTGGGTCTCGATGAGCAGTCCCTCTGCGCCGCCGCCGGGGAGGGGCATGCTGGTGGCGTAGTAGAGAGACTTGCCGGGGATGATCTCTTCGGGGACATCTCTGGAGTAAGGCAGGATCTTGTGATCAGGCCTACGGCAGCCGGGGAGCGTGGCCGCGCCCGCGAGGGCGACGGATGCGCCCATGAGCTTGAGGAACGTGCGCCGCGTCTCTCCGGAGATCATCGATGCGCCGGCGGGGAACTCGCGCTCCAGCCAGTCGCGGAACTCGGGCGTGTCGGCCGCGTCATCGAGCCCGCGCCAATAGGCGCGGCCGGTGACACCGACCTGGGTGTGCGCAGCAGCGCGAAGCTTCGCGGCGGGCGTCTTGGGGTGGCCGACTGTCGAGTGGCATTGGTCCATGCTCATCGCTCGTGATCCGGGTAGCAGGGTCGAGGCAGAGGGGCGGAAAAACCGAGTCGCGAAACTCGAGGCGAACGAAGTTGATCAGTAGTGGCAGGCGGCGCAGTTCTCAGGGAGAAGATGCAAGTCGCTCTTTTGCAGGTCCTTGAGCAGGGCTGCGCCGCCGGGCGAACCGGAATCGATCGCGCCGTGCGCGGTGTTGCCGGTGGTCGCGGTGTTGGCGCCCAGCGTGGCGTTGAACTGATTGCGCACCCAGTAGAGGTCCGTCACCTTGTCCTTGGGAACAAGATGCGGCTCGGGGTTGCGGTGGCAGTCGAGGCACCAGCTCATGCTCAGCGACTCGACCTGGTGGACGACCGTCTGCTCCATGATGTTGCCATGGCAGGAGAGGCAGGAAACGCCCGCGGTGACGTGGACGTGGTGCGGGAAGTTGCGGACGTAGTCTGGCACCTTGTGGATGCGACGCCACTCGACAGATTGGTCCGCCGTCCACGCATCGCGGAGGAACTGGACGTTGGCGGCGCGAGCATACGTCTCGGTGACATGGCCGTCGGCGTGGCAGCCGATGCATGTACTCACCGAAGGAATGTTCGCCTCCGGCGATTCTTCGACGTGGCTGTGGCAATAGCGGCAATCCATGCCGAGCTTGCCGGCGTGGATCTGATGGCTGAAACCGCCACCGGGTTGCGTGGGCATGTAGCCGACACGCCAGAACTTCGGAGTCGCGTAGTACCAGACACCGCCCACCACCGCGCTACCCCCGGCGAGAACGCCGGCGAGGATGAGCGGTGGCAGCTTGTTGGACCACTGGGGGAAGATGGTTGACACGGCCGCTTACTCTCCCATGAAGCCGAAATGAAGACGTGTACAACGTCTTTCCACCCGGCCCCAGTTGTCGCCCCCCGTTATCGTCCGCCTATTCCCGCTTAGGTGCAAGATTTGCGGTCTGACAGGAAGTGTCCGTTCGTTGTTCCTACTCTGTCAAGGCCGGGAAGGTATTTGAGATCAAATGAGATTGAGTCTCAGCAGATCCTCAAGGAGAATCCGACATGAGCGGGACACGACAGCACGCACCATCCGAGAGTTTGGGCCGCGCGATCGTGGTGGGGTTTGCGTCAGCGGTGGCGGTATGGATCACCTGGTTCATCACGCACCTGCCGTGGGTCGGGATGAGTGAACAGGCGAGTCTTCCGGTCGTGCTCGCCGCGTGGCTTTTGGCCGCCGCGGTAGCTGTCGCGTGGGCCGGCGGCAGTCGCACCATGCTGGTCGGCGCGATGGGCGGGGTCATGTGCGCACTGGTGAGCCTGCTGGTGCTGGGGTCGAAGATCGTGCCGGAGGTGAGCAGCGGGCCGGCTCCGGGCGGGATGCGCGGCACACTGCCACCGATCGCGCTCATCGTTCCCGGTTTCCTGCTTTTGGGAGCAACAATCGGCCTGGTCGGGAGTCTGCTTGCGAAAGCTCTTCCTCGCCCACATCAGGGTGAAACCCGACCACTTGCGCAGCTTGGCGTGGTGGTCGCGGTCGGCATCACCCCTCTTTTGGTGGTTGGCGGGCTGGTGACGAGCACCGACTCGGGCATGGCCGTCCCGGACTGGCCGAACACTTATGGGACCAACATGTTCCTGTATCCGCTGGGGCCGCGATCTGACTCGGGGCTGTTTCTGGAGCACTCGCACCGGCTGTTTGGCTCGCTGGTGGGGCTGATGACCCTGGTGTTAACAGCCTGGGTCATCGCAACAGAGGCTCGCCGGTGGGTGAAGGTCGTGGCGGGGGTGGCCCTGACGCTGGTGATTGCCCAAGGAATGCTGGGAGGGTGGCGTGTGCTGGCGGGTTCGGAAGTGGCTGCGGAGGACAACCGGCTGCTCGCGATGCTTCACGGCGTTCTGGCGCAACTGGTGTTTGGCGTGGTCGTGGGGCTGGCGGCGGTGCTGAGCCCGCTGTTCATCTCCGCGGCGAAAGTGCCGGCGCACGGATCGATCCGGCGATTCAAGGTCTTTTCCGCCGGGCTGACACACGCTCTGATCCTGCAACTGATCTTCGGGGCGATGTACCGGCACATGCGGAGCAGCCACGCGTTGTGGACGCACGCCGGCTTTGCGGTGGTTGTGCTCATTCTTGCGATCGTGGCGGGGATTGTGGCCATCAGCCTCACGCGGCGAGCCGAGGGCGAAGATGCGCCGGCCGGGCCCGCGGCGGGTGTTCCCGCTTTGGCCTGCACGCTGAGGCGGATCGGTATCGGGCTGGTGGTGGTCGTGGGTTTGCAGTTTGCGCTGGGGTGGGCGGCGTTCTTTGTGGGCGGGGCGGAGCGGACTGCCGCGAGCCCGCTGGAAGCGCTGGTCCGCACATCGCACCAGGCCAACGGGGCAATCTTGATCTCTCTGGCGGCTTTGGCGTTTGTGTGGTCGCGCTGGACGCTCCGCAGGGCGGGCGTTTCGGCCGATTCGCCGCGGGTTCCTGCAGCCTGAGGGGCGATGGCTCGATAATCTGGTGAAGGCGCGCGTGCGGCCGCGATTGAGCGGAGCAGATTGCCGCGGGATTTGAGCAATTGCAGGGTTCCCGCGGGCGTTGTACTTGCGTATCGACCTTCCGGAGCTTCGCCATGCCGCGGCACCTGTTTGCACGTCAAACCACCGCCACTCCCCCCCCACCTGTCTCTTATACACATCTGACGCTGCCGCCGAATAGAGAGG
>ENA-ORBV01015390-ORBV01015390.1-microbial-mat-metagenome-genome-assembly--contig:-NODE-15390-length-11255-cov-5.598139_pt1 | contig 11255 bp, 4 predicted proteins | sample MGYA00237777_ERZ505514 | MGnify/ENA primary metagenome ERZ505514 (study PRJEB26160, sample SAMN06269048) | microbial mat metagenome | isolation source: Oligotrophic lake microbial mat | place...
CTTTTTAAGGTAATCTTTGCTTGATTCGCCCCTTGTTGTTTGGCGATTCTACGGTGAAGAAATATCGTTTATCACAAGAGCAAATAAGATGTGATTCCTTAGGGCAATGAGAAGCAAGATAACAGCCGAAACAACATCTTCATAATTGCTATAACTGCTTTAAGTGACATCATGGTGAGAACTTTATGACTTTAGCTTATTGATGACCTATGTGTTCCTTTTGATTTTGTTTCATTTTCATACTCTATGTGCACCAATGTTAAATGTTGTTACATTCATTCATCAAGTGGGCTTTATGCTAAAAGGGACACTTTGACCTACTCTTTATCCAATGCCTCTCTATCACTATGTTACCTACTTCATAGCTGCATAAATTCACTACTAAGAACAAGCAAGTCAATAAAATCATTCATGTAGGGGCATTGCATGTGGGATGCTTGTTTGTGACAAACTCCATGACCATGAGCCTATGGCAAGAGAGCTTGATGCTGCCTTTGTTATTTTATCTTTGATGGTGTTCATGACATTAATCAATAAAAAGGCAACACTCAAGGAGTCCCCAAATCCAGCAAATTGCTGACCCCAAACCTGCGTGATGAATGTGAATACAAATTCTTTAGATTTGGTAGTAGATTTGGAAGCAGAATGAACTTTCCCCCATACCATTCACCATCCCTATGGAATCTACGCTGTTGTTGCAAAGACAATTTAAAGTTTACCTTGGGCTATGCTCTAATGAGATGCTCAATATATTTTATCTAGTGCAAATTGGGGAATCCCACAAAGAAGTAGCAGACAATCTGGTAATTAACTCATGACAAGTCATTAGTTCTGCAGGAGTTGTGCTATTGATCATGCTGTAGAAAATCCTACATCACTTCATCATTTTGAGAAGTGCTTTTGCCACTTACAGTGCTACTGTCGTTGCCGTCTTCTAGCGGATCGTCATCGTGCAGGTGTATCGTTCCAGAGCTGTCATACGTCATTCTTCTGCAAGTGGAGTTTCCTTTGATATCGCCATAAACGATGGCAAAGGGGGGGACAGGTTGACCCTCATCCGCTCCGTATTCAAGGTAGTACACTCCGTCCTCTTTTCGGCAAAGGAATCGTCCGTCGATGAGAATCATTTTTACCTTCCCAGTGCGTTTCACCTCCTCCTCCGTGCTCGTAATTTTTCTCAGAATCTCGCGATGCTTATCTTGGGGTAGGAATCTGAAAAGCCACTGGAAGTCGGCAAATAAAGCTTGTTCTTCCAACTTTTCGTTCTCCGAAGCATCCGTGGAAGTCCAGTTGAAACCCACTGAGTTCAATTTGTCGATACGCCACTGAGAAGTGCGTGAATGCATCCCTTTTTGAAATAGAACATATTGTGAGCGTTGTTCCGTTGCCCAAGCCATGTGGGGAAGGAATACCTTGTTGGTATCGGTTGCTGTCGATTTTCGAAATGGCACACAACAAGAACCCGTCTGTGCGATGAGTTTTTGCAGTTCTCGGAACTTTCTTTCCCAACATTCATCGTTGGCACTCCAGTAGAATCCCTCCACACTGTTCAAAAGTTGAAACCGTTCCTCGTTTAGCTTTTTTCTGGCATGCGCCTTACGCTGTCTATCCATCCATCGCAAAGTCACCTGAGAAAGGTCTGTCCAATCGGGACAATTTTGTAATTCTTGAAATTGAACAAACCAAGCTTTTTCGCTCTTGGACAAAGTTTTCTTTTGTTTGGCGTGAGGACGGGTCTTTTTCTGCTTGGATGGTGGCGTGGCGGCGGTAGTGGATGGTGCCATTGTCACGACGGAGCACTGGTACAGTAGTTTGTTTTGTTACTAACGGTGTCTATGCAAGAGCTAAGGACGTGGTCCTTGCCGTTGCCAAATTATTATTATGTCTGGGAAAATGAGCACGCCATGGACGGATCATTGGGTGCAAATTAACGGCCGAGCGAAGTGACGGTTATGGAAATCCAAAAGGTTATGACTCAGATTTGTCTCGAATGTGACGTCACGTGGATGGAGACTAACTGAAGTAGCATCTAACACTTGTACATGTACAGTTACTTGTATTATTCTACTAGACTAGCTCTTGTACTACAATTTGAATGCTACGAGTAGTACGACCATAGCATATCTCTGATGGCCACTAGCTAGGTAGAGCAGTGGACGGTGCAACTTATCCTAGCCCAACCAGCCACAAATACATGCACAGCCAGGCACCTTCGTGTGGGTCGTTCAAATAAATGCGACAAACACTACAGGATGCAAAAATATGGTAATATTGTACAAACACAGCAATCCCGCCATGGCTTGGTTGTTGGTGGTGACGTGGTGACGTGGTTGTTCAACCTAATGCACATGCACTGCTTGAGTTCAAGTTACTGTGCTCTACGCAAACTACCTCCAGTGGCGAGGCTTTTAGGAAGGAAAAGTTGTGCTAAAGTAAGCACGCCGAGATCCATTCGGGTCGTTGTGGGCTGCGCCTCCGTCTTCAAGTTGAGCAACCTTAGCGCCACTTGCAATCAGTCGTACTTATCTTCCAGATGAGGATTCTTGCTTGGAAGAGTCCGGTGCACATAAGAAGGGAATGCATCGAACAACAACTGGTAATGTGACACGAAGGCCCAAAGTTAATCTTATATCTCCCAGCGCAAGCCTAACTACAGTGCCTTGGAGGAGGAGCTGATTTTTGCAGCGGACGAGGAAAGGGGATATCTTTCTAGGAATAAGAGAATAGAGTTTGATAGAATCTTCCGTGGGCCTTGTCGTCCGTCATGTGATGGCCCAAACACTTCACCTTCCAGCAGTTGCAGCGTTCTGTTTGACAACGAGTCCCAATTAATCCATCATAGTAGTGGCATTGCAAAATCGAGAACGTGTAAATATTCCATTTGGCTACTCACAGTATGCTTACAATGATAGATATTCCTATTAGTACGAACGGGATGTGATTTTGGGTTAATAAAGATCCTTAACTTACTAGCAGTCTGGACCGCTCCTTTTCTTATTTTCTTTTTTTCTTTTTTTCATTGGTTCTGGTTGGCCCTCTAAGAGGTCGGCTGTCTATTGCTGGGTACTTCTCTTCCCAAGTAATCTTTCCCGCTTCTTCTTGTCCGTCCTGGCAATGATGCTTGTATATTCACGGTGATGTTTCACGCTGCTCGTCATTTTATTGTTGTGCTTGGCGCCCTTGGCTTTCGATTTGCCTTTTGCTTTCGACTTGCCTTTCTTCGCACTTTTGGCAGGCATGCTCATATCTTCGGAAGACCCCAAGAGATCCATGTCAAATAATCGAGCGTCTCCAGCATCATCAAGAGCAAGAGTAGGTGACCTTCGCTTCACTGCCGTCTTCTTGTTAGCGTTGCCTTCCGCTGTCTTAGTAATCTCAACCTGCAAGAGTTCGTCCCGTCGCTTCCGAATGAGTCCTCTCCGCTGACGATCATTTGATTTGTTAATATTGTTATTGTTGCCATCGGTCGCAGTAGAAGGAACTGCAGCTGCCATTGTTGTGCAGGCAACAGCAGACAACAATAAAACGTAGAAGACGCTCAACTGGATCTTTCTTGAAAACATGTTAAAGATTGCCATGGTTATTATTATTATTTTGGTCAATTGGAAATAATAAAGAAATTGTATTTGCTCGATACTCTTTTGGAATAATGAGAAAGAAATGAGATGAATGAGGGAAATAATGAAGAGACGCGGAAGTGCGAAGGTTGGCGGGAGCCCAAAAAAAATTCAAAACAGGGTGAAAAGAACGAAAGATAGCCGGTACAAGCTACCACGGCAAACGACGCAAAACGTCGGAACGGAGTCGTATGTAAATGACGAAGCCACCCGAGCGCGATTTATTTCCCACTTGTGATACACATGCTCCAGCGTTTTAAGGTTTAGGTTTTTCACTGTGTGAACCCATTCTATGCTAGCAAGATTTTTGGGCAAGAAAGGTATATGAATAAACCATTGGGAACTACCTGGATGCAGCTATCACTACTAGCTTAGTAAATGTCACTGAATGAGGAGGCAGAGCTGGAGATTTCTGGCAGAATGAACAAGTTTAGACATTGCCAAACACTGTCTATGACAAATGCTCGCAAAAATCAACATTTTCTAACTAACCACATACATACTTTCGATTGTCAACTTAGATGCTTGTCTTATGATTATTAGATGTTATGAGTGTAATTTTGGCATTGGGCAGTTACCCAAGAAGAAATCTATCCACATTTTTGTTTGAATGTTCAGTTAGCTGGAAACATCAGATGTCCTCAAACCAGACACCAATGATCATCAACAATGCCAACAGTTTTGAAGGACAGCAGATGTCTCCGATTGAGGCATCAATTGCTAGCAAAGTTGTTATCAATTGCAATCTAACTAACTATTAGCTTTCACATAAAATATAAATCCAGCTATGCATTAGTTAATATCTTTTATGTGCTCAATGCAATGACACTAAAGCTAATTCCTAGCAAAAGATGCAGTAGGTCCACAATAAAAACAATCGGGGCAACTTTTGTTCCAGGTTGTTTAACTAACCGGGTGGTTCTATGATGATTAACCTGACCACAAAAATGTTTCCCTCCTCTTCTCCCTTCACCATCATGGACTCCAGCTGCAATGCCCCTTGGAGCAAAACAGATCAATCACGAAGACAAAGGTTTCAGGTTTACAGGAAATCATGTTTTTGCCCAAAACTTCAGTGCAAATGGCCTTTCGCAAAACGCTACCCCCAAATCATCAGCATAAGCATGGTGGTTTGAGATCATCAAGGATTCTTACCCAAAATCATCAGCAAAAGCATAGTGGTTTGAGATCATCAAGGATTCTTATCGTCAGAATCCTGCAAAGCATCTAGCATGTAATGTTGCCAGCAAACATGATTGTCTACACAATGCTGTAGGCATTGACAGGCACAATGGAGATGATCAGAGAGAGCATTTATCCTAACATATGAAGATAGGGTCAGTCAATATAATTGGGCTGTTGGTAAAGCCTACCAACTTTCTCAAGACCACCCAGACGAGATTCTTAAGCATGTTGTTGCTACTACTAGCTAGTAGCTAGCTAGTGGAAGCGCTAGCGAACCTCAAACGTCTCTTAGAACTCAACAATACGAGGGCACTGACACACGAACAGAGCAAAGATTCATAATACAGCTAGTAAAAATTGAATTTACAAAACAGTGCTAGCAAAACCAAATCGTAACGCTGAAGTCAAGAACAACACCCAGGAAAATCCTCAATTTTTCTCCTCTGATATTGAAACCGGTATTGCCAAGCCATATTCTGCAACTTGAATTTCGCAAATGCCCCTTCTTGCGTGCCGAAGATGAAATGTCTTTGAGGTTGCCAGAGTGATTATAATTGTCATCCTTGTCGACTCCCTCGGCCATTGGAATGTGGCTCAAAACGGAAACACGAAGACCATACATTCTGACCGCGCCACCATAAGCATTGAAACATAGGGGATACTAAACTCCGCCAACGGGAGGCGCTCGGCTCAATGCGAGGAAATACTGTTTTCTGATTTCCAAACATAAGATCTTGCCCACAACCGAGACCGGAAAGCCCACTCTAATTCTCCACGTAAATATTTCCGTCGACTTTTTGGTTTTGATTTTATGTCGTAGAAGCAGCAGTATCAATAGCAGCAGATGTAGTCGTCGTCATATTCATTGGTGTTGCAAATTGATCGTTCTCAGAAGTTGCAGTATCCGCCGCCGCAGCAATCGTTGTTGTTGTCGTCATATTCAGCAGTATTGCAAATTGATGCATGTACGCATCAAACTGTCCAATGCCTTGGGTCGGATCCAAAATATGCCAATACTTGGCAATATGTTTTCGCGTTTCCTCATAGGCGCCACCTGTTGCAGGATCATTCGACAAGGTCAACAATTTTTGAACATACTTATCAAATTTTGGGCGTGATGTAATGGGAATCCATACTCCCATCTCATGCCATGGCGCGATGCCTTGTGGCAAAATATCGTATTGTTGACGATGTGTAAAAATGGGCACTGAACCACTGAGCAGCGTATCCATGAGTCGATTGCTCCCAAAGGTATCGCCACGAGGGTGAAATCCAAACCGTGCCTGTGCCAAGGCTGGACATTGTTCGCCAGTACCACAATCTGAAACCGAATAGTCGAAGGATGTCGAATTTAACAACCAGTTACAAATGTTGGTGCGATTGACAAACATGGGATCGTTGTCTTTGAGGGTCCCAATCATGGCAAAGTCGGCCGTTTTGGGTGTGGATGGATCACACGATTTACCAACGTACAGACTGGGAAGCATCACTCGTTCATCCCCGTCTGTCTCCACCGCTGTAGTGAGATCCATAGGAGGATGAACATTTTCAAAGGTAATGAGATTGCAGGAAAAGAGACTGCTCTTGCGGCGGCGTAGTAGGGGTTGTTGCCACTGATCTCCTTGTTGCTGCTGCTCCGGATCATGAGGAATCCCAGCATCGTTGCTGTCGTAATTGTCGTCTTTTTCATCAGTGCTTTCGTAGAAGTTGATGCTGTCGTCTTCCAAATTTCTAATGTCGTAGTCATCCATTAGCACCGTGTAAACTTGTTTGTGAAAATGGGAATCCACTACAATATGATCTCGACCTCCATACCGTTGAAACCATGGAGATTCGTGCAAGAGATTGTCGGCATGCCGCAACAAATCAAAATTGCAACGATCCTCCACACACAAAGTCCAATTGCGACCAATGATAGAAAAAGTGTGCGATTCCAAAGCACTGAGTAGCGTGGGAACCACAAATAATTTTGCCTCTTGGGGATCCAGTACTCGCATAGGATGTTGTTTGGCAGCCTGGAGGAACCAATAATCATCAGAATGTTTGTATTCCGTATAATTGGTTTCCAGCAATGGAACAAAGTATTTGTTGTGCTCGGGAGAAAAGGTCACATTGGTCTCGTTGCTATACGGTAAATATACATTGCTGCTGGACAGAGCATTGGACCAATCAAGGTCGCCTTCGTAAATATAAAAAGGAAGCTGCAATTGAAGGGGAAATGTTTGGTTGCGTGGATATTTAACGGGTCGAGTAGCAAATTCTGTAGGTGGTTGTGGTGTATCGTTCCAGCCTTTCAAGAGATCGTACAAAGAGAAAAACTCAAATGTGTTGCTGTTCGTCCACTCGTCCAAAAATCGGGACATGCATGTGCGAAGAAGAAGAAATTGATTTCCAGCTATGGCTGATACGCACACAATGATGGACAAGCTGCCTCCCATAAAGAGTCGCATTGTGTCATATGAATCCTTCTTCTTTCTAAGTTTCGTTTGGCACCTGTTCAACTGTTCAAGCAATGAAATCGTATCCGGTGACTCAAAAGGTGGGGAGCAACAAGATAGAAAATCTGTCGTTCTTGCTTTTCTTGAATAGAATGCAGTTGCTCCAAAAAAACAATACAACTTAATTGGAGCTACTAGTAGTAGCTAGCTGGCAGTGACTGATGCCATAGAGCGTAGCAATTCTTGGTAGTGGTGGCAATGGCAAACTCATAGCAGCCTTCCCGTCGTAAATAGATAACGTTTGGATATTACCAAAGTGGTGGTTACTACAGTATGTTGATTCAAATTGTTGCTGTTGTCGTTGATTGATCATAGATTCTGGCTTTTACTACTAGCTAGCTGGCTACTACTAGCTAGCTACCTAACTAGCTAGCTACTAGCCACCTGGTAGCTAGCTATCACGTCGTAGCTAATAGTTAGTATGGATCGCTTCGTGATTCGGCCACAGAAGGCCATGAGGGTTGGGGTTTTAAATCCGATCATGACGTTTCTATCATAAGGATATCATAACGTCTATCCGAATTAATAGCAGTCTCCGATTATAACGGTTATAGTCGAAGACGACTGGGCGATGTATTTCATGGGTCGCACAGCTTATCAGCGATTGGATCCAAGTTTGTCCCGAGCTTCCTCGTTTCGTTGTGGCCGCAAAGTGTGCCCATTATCTACCAGACTAGTAGACTACCAGAGTGGCACCTGCGAGTTTGTAACAAGTAGCTAGGTAGTAGCACTGAAGAAAGCTGTCATCATCATTTTTCCAAAGAGTTTTTCCATTTCCCGACCGAAGTGACTTTGGCTTCCTCCGAATTTTGGTGGCCATAAAGATTGGAAGGTTGGCTGGATTATTTTTGTCGGTCATTGGTCAGAACCAAACAAAAAAAAGTTCGGAAGGTATTCTTTTGGTGGGATCATGTTGACTTTCAAACTATCAAAACATTGCATTGAGTATATTGACCACCATTGCCTACTCGAACCTCAATGATTTGGTTCTATCTCGGCCACGATGTTTTTCAACTTTCACGCATATGATTCAGAAAGAGGAAGGAAATCTAATATCCGGCCCACGCTAAGTATGCTCGTAAGTCATTGTGGTTGGTTCAAGCCGTGCGTCGTGCTACTAGGTTCGATCCGATCCATTTGCAACTCCGATGTCTCCCCCCCCACTTAGTTGCAGGCCGTCAATGGCGTGAATACGTTGGAACCTTGCAAAGAGTCTTCTGTCATTCTAGTGGAATTCCCAATAACCAAGCAGTCACATTTAGTTTGATGTTCATGAAACTATATTTATGTGACCAAGTCGTAGATTGACTGCCATGGATTGTTCTTTTGCAGTACCTTGAGATTCAAGTAAGCACTTTGTCCGCATTCTATACTACTTCTGAAAGCATCAGCTACAAGGTTAGACTGCCACAATCAAACACCAGCGTCTCTTCAAGCAGTCGGCTGTTTTGACATTTGCCTCATCGCGGGACACACTGCCGTGGCAGCGTTCCTCGCCGCTGGCTAGGAAGATCCTGGTTGAAGAGTTATCAACCGATGATACACACTCTTCATTCGTTGGGGGAATGCATCGACGCTGTTTGTGAAAGAAGAGTCCTTCCCGCTAGACTGACGCTTTTGTGAACGAAGACTTTGCTCGAGTAGACTGCTCCTCTGTATCCGTCTTCCAATGGGGCAATCGTCGTGGATTGTCAAAGGACAAGATGCGAGCTGCAAAGGTGACAATAAATGCCACGAGTGCCGCTTGATCTTTGCTTAGCATAATATTTTGGAATCGCGTTGTGGATGATGCCAGTGTCGAAAGCAAAATAGTATACAACAAACTTCCCAACAAGGGTGGTGCCGCATACATGGTCCTATGCGGATACATGGTGCGGGGTTGTTGCAAACACAAAACATCCCGAATGACGCCCCCAAAGGTGGCACTCATGACACCCGACACGACCCATAAAATGGGATCCAATTTGGTTGTAGTACTGGTTGTTGATGATGATGTAGTGGCAAGCACATGATCAGCGGCAGTTTGTGTTCCCAAGACGGCAAAAGCACCCAATCCCAAAGCATCGGCAATACAAATGGCCCGGGCCGAGGAAGATTCACGTCCCAAACGCTGTTCCAGTGTGGGCCAAAGCGCATACGTGGCGAGGGTGACCACAATGCAAATGTACAAATAAATGGGTTGTCGCATCCAAAAGACCGTGCCAGAATGCAACAATAGATCGCGGACCGTACCACCCCCGACGGACGTAATGGTAGCAATCGTAATCATACCCCAGAGATCCATCCCCTTTTTGCCTGCCGTCAGTGCCCCTGAAAAGGCAAAAACGCCAGTTCCAAACAAGTCTAAAGCATGCAAGAGACCTTGAATGCTACTTCCACTGCTAGTGATGCTGCTACCGCCACCTCGAAGGTCGAGGAGAGCTCTCTCGTTTGTGTTGCTGCTATCGCCACTCATCTGCTGCTTGTCGTTGCTGATTCCTTGTAGCAAAAGCAGATTACTATCCATAGTTCCATCAGCAACAGCAGTGCTGCATACAACCGGTTGCCAGCATAAGCTGAGAAATAACAACCACAGCAGACAATCCTGAACCATCGACCTCTTCATGATTCTCCTTGTTGAAGTTCGTGTTGAAGTTCTTGTTGTTCTTGTTGGCAGATGGACGTTTTATCTACTTGGCTTTTATCGCTTCGGTAGCAGCTAGTCCTGCCTGGAGAATAAGGGTTGCCTTTCTGGATATTGTGCAAACATCGGTCAATCAAGCAAACATCGGTCATCCCTCATAGTTCTCGTATCATGGTGTCAACCATGGCCAACCACGCCAACCATCATCCAAGACACGCATACCCAAAGTTTTTACCTTTGTTTTGGGATTCCACGTCAAACTGCACCACCGACGCTAATGTGTGACATCCCGGAAACTTCAACAAACAAATTCCACCCCAAAAAAATTGACGATCCAAGACTCATTAATAAGGGGTTTGGCATTTGAAACCATTTTGACAGCTGAAAAGATATGGACTTATGTCACAATGTTGGAGCAGTTTCAGAGCTGCAACATCGAAATGAGAGTCAAGTGGGCGATTGATTTGTTGTTTTTGGTTAAAACAAAGAAGAAGAAATTGTGCAAACAAGTGCACTGATTTTGTGAGGGCAAAGCAAAGAATAAATACTGAAGATCAAAGCACAGGCACTGTGGTAAGCTAAGCAGTGTGGTGAGACGATCATGTTGTATGTCAATTTGTATTGCCTCTCAATCTGCAGGAGAAGTTTTGATAGATAAGCTGAAACGATGTGACATTGGACATTCGCTTGTGAGCATCCACAATCAAGAAGCTGAGTCATTGTATTTTTTAAAGTGATCTTTGTTGTGTTGTGAGTCACAAAAGAGCAGGATTGAGTGGGAGCTATGTTCAGGGTTCGATTGTTATCATTCACAAGCTCAAAAGATGTGTGATGTGATTATCTGTTTGTGAGCTTGGAGCCAGGTTGTCATTGGAACACCTTGGAAAAACCTGCACTGTTGACATTTTGTTTCTCATTTTCTTTTCTAGCTGTGCCTACATTGAAGAGCCAGTGTTCTGTGTAGCCTGGTCAAGAAGTTCAAAGGATTGAGGTGGAAGCCGTGTGTGTCTCCAAGGGGCAGATCTCGGGCACCTGCTAGCATTTCTCTGCTGACAAATTGCTGCATCTGTTGCCACTGCAGACTTCATCACTGGAAAATCTCGTTCTCTTGCTTGGTTCTTCTTCCATCACATTGTGGTCCAACTACAATCTAGATGTAATTGAATGTCACTACAAAGCAATAGGAGGGTAGGAATGCCTTGTCATTGTGTGCATTATGTCTGTTTGTTTTATGAGGTTTTTGGATAAGGTCCCAAAATTTGGACTTGGTGCTTCTGAAAGAAAATCTTTGGAAGCTGGGGGGGGGGGCAATGACATTTGGAGCTGTCTCTT
>ENA-ORBV01015391-ORBV01015391.1-microbial-mat-metagenome-genome-assembly--contig:-NODE-15391-length-11255-cov-5.207193_pt1 | contig 11255 bp, 11 predicted proteins | sample MGYA00237777_ERZ505514 | MGnify/ENA primary metagenome ERZ505514 (study PRJEB26160, sample SAMN06269048) | microbial mat metagenome | isolation source: Oligotrophic lake microbial mat | place...
TGACTCCCCGGCGATCTGCGCCCCGAGCGTCGGCGGCGCCTTTAGCTCCTTCAGTAAACCCATCACGGCGATCGGGTCCGTGGGCGAGATCAACGCCCCGAAGGTCAAACAGACGAGCAGGCTGAGATCGATGCCGAGCAGGCCAAAGGTGAGCCAGGTCAGTACGCCCACGACCGTCACCGACAGCAGGACGCCAACGGTCGCCAAGCCGGCGATCAGCCACCCCTGCTCGAGCAGCCCATCGAGATCGACGTGCAGCGCTCCCGCAAACAGCAGGAAGCACAAAAGTCCGTGCATCAGCGTCTGGTCGAAGTCGATCTCGCCGAGAAAACCTTCCATCGCGGGGCGAAGGTCGAACCCTGGCACCACCCGGTCGATGAGCACAACAACCAGGGAGCTCACCAGCGCCACGAGCAGCGTGCCAGAGGTCGATGGCAGACGCAGGAACCGGTGGTTCACATAACCGAACACGGCGGCGGCGGCCACGAGAATCGCGGCGACATCGAAGGCGTTCACGCGGCCACCTTGCGGGAGCGGCGAGTCAGCCTTCGTGCGAAGCGATGCATACACCAGCGTGGTGCTTCTTCATTACAGTTACAAGAGGCTCTTGGTCGAGCTGCCGCCGGACAATAACACAGAGCCAGTCACGGTAGGAGGATCCATACTCAGTGAGATGACGTCACCCCGTTCCAGCGCCCGATGAATATCGATCTCTCGCCGGCACTGAGCCGTGCCCAAGACGCAGTGAACAGTCTGCTCCTGGCTGCGGTCTCGCCTTCAACCGCCAGTCACGCAACAGCTGAGAGGCTGGACCAGGAATGACGCGGTTACGCGCCTTGTGGGAGCGGATCCGTGGCACCTACTGGGCCGTGCCGTCGGCGATGGCCGCGGTGTCAGCCGTCTTCTCAATCGTCATGGTCGAGGTCGACCGGGCGCTCACGGCTCAGTTCCTGAGCGAACTGTCGTGGGTCTTCACCGGCGGCCCCGAAGGGGCCCGAGCGGTGCTGTCGACCATCGCCGCGTCGATGATCACGGTCGCGGGGGTCACGTTCTCGATCACCATTGTCGCGCTCACGCTCGCCGCGCAACAGTTTGGCCCGCGTCTCCTCCGCAACTTCCTGCGCGACCTCGGCAACCAGGTCACGCTGGGCACCTTTGTCTCGACATTCATTTACTGCCTGCTGGTGCTGCGCACGGTGCGCGGCACCGAGGACTTGCAGTTTGTGCCACATCTGGCCGTGACGATTGGCGTCGTGCTGGCAATGCTCAGCCTCGGTGTCCTGATTTTCTTCATCCATCACATTGCCACCTCGATCCAGGCGTCCCAGGTGATCGCCAACGTCGCTGCCGACCTCGAGGGAGCGATCGACCGGTTGTTTCCCGAGCAGATCGGTCGCGGGCGGGCGCCGGATCCGAGCCAACGAGTGGTGGGTGCGCCACCGTCGACGTTCGCGGGCGCGCACGCCATCGTGGCCGTTGCGAGCGGTTACGTCCAGGACGTCGATGGCGCGCGGCTACTAAAGCTGGCGAACAAGAACAATCTGGTTCTGCGCCTCGACTCGAGGCCGGGCACGTTCGTGCGCAGCGGCACCCCGCTGGTGTCGGTGGCGCCGCCATTCACGCCGGACGACAACATTGAGGAGTCAGTACGGGCGACCCTCATCATCGGCGCCGAGCGTACCGGCACACAGGATCTCGGGTTCTTTATCGGTCAGCTCGTGGAGCTGGCCGTGCGAGCCCTCTCGCCGGGCATTAATGATCCGGCGACGGCCCGTGCCTGTATCGACCGACTGGAGCAGGCGCTCTGCGATCTGGCCGGCCGCAGCATGCCGTCGGCGTATCGCCACGACGCCGATGGCACGCTGCGCGTCGTCGCCAGCGCGGTGACCTTTGCCGGGATGCTCGATCTTGCCTTCACGGAGATCGCCCGCTACGGGCGCTCGAGTGTGTCGGTCAGCTGTCGGCTGCTCGAGGCGGTGCGCGATCTGGCACCCAGCGTGTCGGACGAAGCAGATCGACTGGCGCTGGTACGCCACGCCGCCTTTGTGGGCGATCGCTCCACCGACGCGTTCGACAACGAGAGGGACCGCGCAGCACTCAATGACTGCTATCGCGCGGCGCTGTCGGCGCTGCCCAGGCGGCCCTGCGACGTGTTAGCCTGAAAATTGATGCGTGCCCTGATTGTCGAAGACGATGTGACAATTCTCGGGTTTATCGAGCGAGGATTGCGCGAGGCCGGTTTCGTGGTGGACAGTGCGAGAGATGGCGAGGCGGGATTGGAACTCGCCCTGAGCGCATCATTCGATGTCGCCGTCGTCGACGTGATGCTGCCCAAGCGGGATGGTCTGTCGCTGATTGAGGAACTCCGGCGGAGGCGCGTGACCTTGCCGGTGCTCATCCTCAGCGCCAAGCGTTCGGTGGACGACCGGGTGCGTGGGTTGCAGGCCGGTGGCGATGACTACCTTACCAAGCCGTTTGCCTTTGCCGAATTACTGGCTCGGGTGCAGGCCCTGATTCGGCGGTCGACCGGGGCGTCGGATCCGACCAAACTGTCGTACGCCGATCTGTCACTCGATCTTGTCAGTCGCCGGGTGGAGCGCGCCGGGACGGTCCTCGAGTTGCGACCGCGAGAGTTCGCGCTGCTCGAACACCTGATGCGCCACCCTGAGCAGATCCTGACGAAGACATCCATTTTGTCGCACGTCTGGGGCTACCACTTCGACCCAGGCACGAACGTCATCGACGTGCTGGTGTCCCGGCTGCGAGAGAAGGTCGATCGAGAGTTCGAGACGAAGCTCATCCACACCGTGCGAAGGGTTGGCTATGTTCTCAAAGTGGCGTAGCCGAACGCGTCGAACGCTCGGCTTGCGTCTGGCGGTGTGGTATGCCGGAATTTTTGCCGTCAGTACGCTGCTCGTCGTGGCACTCACCTACACGCTGCTGGCGTCGTCGCTCCGCCAACGCGACCACGAGATCGTCACCGCCACGCTGCAGGAGTACGCCGTGGAGTACGCGTCGGGCGGACTCCGCGCGCTGTCCAACGCGATCGACCGGGGCCAACGAGCCGGCGTGCACGAGCGACTCTTTGTACGAGTGCTGGGCCGCAATGGAGAGGCGGTCTTTGCGACCGTCCCGTTGGAATGGGGTCGTTTCGACGTCGAGAGGCTGGCGCTCGACCCATCCGCTGCAGCCAGGGACGGCGACTCGGTGTGGAGTTCCATCCTTTCCGAAGAGAGAACGACCGCCCTCGAAGTGGCATCACTGCGGTTGAATGACGGCACGCTGGTGCAAGTGGGAAAGAGTACCGAAAGCCGCGATGCGCTGCTCCTTCGGTTCCGGTCGGTCCTCGGTCTTGTGTCGTTGGGCATCGTGATGCTTGGAATAGCCGGAGGCGTCGTGCTGACGCGCTCGACCCTGCGGCCGGCGCAACGGCTGGCCGGGGCCGTGCGGTCGATCATCGCGACTGGGCGGACGGATGTCAGAGTCGACACCGAGGACAGCGGCGACCCCCTCGACGATATCGGCGCGTTGTTCAACACGATGCTGGAACGGATTACACGTCTGGTTGACGGCATGCGGGACGCGCTCGACAACGTCGCCCACGATCTGAAGACGCCTTTGGCACGACTCAGGGGACGAGCCGAGGAAGGCCTGCACGCCAACAATGCAAACGAGCGGGCCGAGGTGCTGGCAGACTGCATTGCGGATGCCGACAAGCTCAGTCAGACGCTCGATACGCTGATGGAGATCGCCGAGGCGCAGGCTGGCACTCTTCAACTGGAGTTGGCGCCCGTGGCGCTGTCGGCGCTCGTCGCTGAGGTGGTCGAACTGTACGCGGACTCGGCTGAACGAGCCGGGCTGGTGCTGACGATGCGCTTTGAGACCGAGATCGTGGTGGCCGGGGATGCGACGCGACTGCGGCAACTCCTGGCGAATCTGGTCGACAATGCCATCAAGTACACACCGGCGGGCGGCCGCGTCACCATCACAGGGCGCCAGGTGGGAGAGGATGCCGTGTTGTCGGTGGAAGACACCGGTGTCGGTATTGACCCACGGGACCTGCCGAACATCTGGGAGCGACTCTATCGCGGTGACCGCAGCCGGTCGTCCCGTGGACTGGGGCTGGGCCTGAGCCTCGTCAAAGCGTTCGCCGAAGTGCACGGAGGACGAGCGACCGTCGCCGCCCGAGACGGCGGCGGCACGGTGTTTGAGGTCCATCTGCCACACCCGACTGTGTCATAGCTGTAATGTTCGGGAAAGGTCCCTGAACGTGAACCTCCCGTCTGATGTTATGAGGCGCCAATCCACACGGGTTGGGCGGCGCACTCAGAAAGGTCGGGAGACATCAATGTTGAACACACAAGACACGTCGGATCGATTCATCAGCCTCCGCCGGATCACGGGCACCGTCGTACTGACGGCGTTCGCGGTGACGGCCGGCTTCGTCGGTGGTCGGGCCAATCCGTCGATTTCCGCGCAGGGAGATCCGCTGACCCGCATGCAGGCCTACGCGGCGATGCCTCTGTCGATCGCCGGAGATCGGGCGTCGTACAGCGAGATTGTTGACAAGGTTGCACCCTCGATTGCGACCATTCGCGTCGAGAAGACTGGGCCAGTCATGACGGCCGGTGGTCCAGACGCCTTCCGCGACTTTTTTGGGCGCCAATTCCGCGACGACTCGCCACCGCAGCGCGCACCGCGACAGAGTGGCCTCGGCTCTGGCGTGATCATCCGCAGTGACGGCTACATCCTGACGAACAACCATGTCGTGGATGGCGCGACCCACGTGCGCGTGGACCTGTCCGACAGGCGCACGCTGGATGCGACGGTCGTCGGCGTCGACGAAGCGAGCGACCTTGCGGTGCTGAAGGTTGATGCGTCAGACCTCGTCGCCGTGCCGTACGGCGACTCGGATCAGGTGAAGGTCGGTGATGTGGTCCTGGCGTTCGGCAATCCACTCGGTATTGGCCAGACGGTGACGATGGGCATCGTCGGCGCGAAGGGGAGGGCCACGGGCGTCGGCGACGGCAGCTACGAGGACTTCATTCAGACAGACGCGCCGATCAATCAGGGTAATTCAGGCGGCGCGTTGGTGAACATGCGTGGGGAGTTGGTCGGGATCAACGCCCAGATTGTTTCAACATCAGGTGGCAGCATCGGCCTTGGCTTCGCCATTCCCTCTGGCATGGTGCGCGCAGTCACCGAGCAACTGATCGAAGGCGGCGTGGTGCATCGGGCCCAGTTGGGCGTGACCGTTCAGACCGTCACATCCGACCTGGCAGCCAGCCTCGGATTGCCAAGGGTCGAGGGGGCCATGGTCAGCGCCGTTGAGGACGGCAGTCCTGCCGCCAAGGCAGGGGTGAAGCAAGGTGACGTGATCGTCGGCCTTGAAGGCCATTCGGTGCCGGACTCGAATAGTCTGAGGAATCGGATTGCTTCGACGCGCCCTGGGACCGACGTCACGCTGAAGGTCTTCCGCGACGGGCAGGAACAGCAGTTGACCGCGCGTCTCGCCGAACGAGACGACACGACGTCCGCTGATGAACGACGGCCGACTCCGCCCTCGGGTGACGATCGGTCGCCACTGGGCCTGGCCGTCCAGCCGTTGACGCCGCAATCTGCCGATCGTCTGGGCGTGCCTCGCTCGACGACGGGCGTGGTGATCACCGGTGTGGTACCGGATGGCCCGGCTGATGAAGTCGGCATCCAGGCGGGCGACATCATCGTCAAGGCCAACGGCAAGGCGGTTCGCACGGCCGACGACTTGAAGGCCGCAGTGGGGACGAACTCCGATCGACCAGTGCTGTTGTTGGTCACCCGCGATGGCACGAGCCTCTTCGTCGCGTTGAAGCCGCAGGGCTAGGCTGGCGTGCCTGCGTTGCACGGGGCGAATGGTGCTGGTGGTCTTGACGCTGGAGGGCTCGGCGTGCGAACTCCCGGACCCAGGACTCAGGACGCCTTCAATTTCCGAAGGATCCGGTCGGTAATCCAGTGGCCATCCCACCACTCGATGGGGTTCACCATCTCTCCGTTGACGAGCATCGTGAAATGCAGATGGTCGCCGCCGGCCAGGCCCGTCACGCCACTGCGACCAATCTCCTGGTCCTTCTCGACCATCGCCCCTGCCTGGACGGCAAACGAAGACAGGTGGCCATACAGCGACTGCACGCCCATGCCGTGGTCGATGATGACGCAGTTGCCGTAGATGCCGAGATTTTCGGCAAACAACACCTTGCCGCGATTGGCCGCCCCGATCGGCGTTGTCGCAAACGACGCGAGGTCGAATCCAAGGTGCACCTGTTTGTCGACCTCCGTCCCCTCATAGGTGTAGGTGCGGAAGTCGGCGAACGCTGCTTCCACCTTCGTGTTGGTGAACGGGTGAAACACCACGCCATTCCACAACAACTCGGGCGATGTCTGCTCCCGCATGGACCGGATGCGCGCGTTGTTGAGTGTTCGAAGTTCATTGTTGATCGCGACGTACTTTTCAATCATCGAGCCGGTCGGACTGATCTCCGTCGTGTTCGCCAGGATGGCCGGCACGACACGGTCCATGAACTTGTCATCAACCGCAATCGTGCTGCGTTTGAACGGTTTGGGGAACGTCAGCCGGTCGAACGCGCCGGTCGCCTCCTGGCCGGCCGGGTCACGCGCAAACAGCGTCATCGGCACGTTCACGTCCTGGTCATAACGCAAAGCAAAAAATGCGATGCGCAAGTCCGGATCCGTGATCGTGACGCCCTCGACGGACGTACCTGCCGCCGGGTAGCCAGGATATTCCACGTCCCCGACTCGGACGCCTGACGCCACATCGGACGGCGTCGCGCGATAGACGATCATCTCGGACCCACCCAGGTTGATGTAGTGCTTGGTGGAGACCGCCGACACCTGTGGCTTCTCAAGGCGAATGTTGACCTCGGCCACCACCTCCGACTGCACCGTGCGAATGCCCCACACACGCCGCGCGGCGGTCACGAACAGCCTGGCCTGACCGGGTTGGATCTTCAGCCCTGATGCCGAGTCACGCGTGATCGTCGTGGCGAGCGGGCCACTGACATCACCCGTGAACACCGTGGTGCGCACACCGCCCTGCTCGAAGTCCACCTGCACGGCGGCTGGCGCCTCGGCAGCCGTATCGACCGTGCCCGCCACTGGAATCGACGCGCTCGCAAACGCGCCGGGCGCGGTCAGCGTGATCACCGGACCTGCCATGGCACCCGCCGCCACATACGCACCCACGCCGACCATCACCAGCGCCACCACGACAACGATCAACTTCCGCATGCAGACGATGGTACCAAGAACCGCATCGACAATGCGGCCCAACGTGGCGCTGCTTGTTGTGCTTGGACTTCCTTGAGTGGAACTCGGTGGGGCGGGCTGTCGGCCGACGTGGCACCACTGGATGCAATTCGAAACGGCTCCGCTTCGGGCCCTTCCAGGCCAGGTCAGACTTCGAGAGGGTGCTCCGTGTACCGTGCCAACCCCGTCGCGGTAGCGGGGTTACTTCGCCGCGCTGAGGCCAAGCGTGGTGATCAGCGACTCGACAATGGGCTTGGCATCCTGGGCCTTCGAGACAGCGACGACCAAGTCACCCTTGTCGTAGGCGTCCGACGCGTCGTCCCACAATCCCGTGGCAGACTCCAGGGAGGATTTGGCTCCGTCGAACTGGGCCCGATCCATGCCCTGAGGCAGACGCGACATGGCGTTCAGCTCGGCCACCTTGGACTTGATCCGTCCGATTGATGCCGGCATACCCGCGAACGAGGCCCAGTCCGTGGCCAACTGTGCCCGGCGCGCTGCCGCTGCCTCTGCCGCCGTGGTCACAGTGGCTGCGGCGGCCGGTACGTCGGCGAGCGCTCCAGCGTAGTCCTCCGCATCAAACTTCGCCTTCACCGCCGCCACCGCGTCGTTCACGCCGGCCATTCGATCGGCGGCGAACTGTTCGATGTTTGGCGTCGCCGCGGCGGCAGCCGTCTGCAGACCCTTCACCGCATCTTCGGCCGGTTCCTTTTGGGACGAACACGCGGCGGCGAGTGACAACGACACGACGAGCATCAAAAGTTTTTTCACTGTTCTACCTCTACTGCGGTCCATCTACGTGCTCAGACCGGGCGTGAGTGCTGGACCGACAATTCGACCCTGCATCGCAGTCATCACCGTACCGCAGGCGCGATCGGCAGCTCTGTACCCAACGAGACATCGTGCGCCTCCCGCGGATGTCCTCTATTGGATATCCCCCCCACCGCGGGAGGATCTACAGTGGAGATTCGGACGCGACAACCCGAGGAGCAGATGCAGATACAAACGAATACCGACCGCAACATCACGGGGAGCGAAGGTTTGGCGGCGCAGGCCAACGCCATCGTCGAAAGCGCCTTGGCCCGGTTCAGTGACCAGATCACCAGGGTGGAAGTCCACCTGAGCGACGAGAATAGTGCCAAAGGTGGGGCTCAGGACAAACGGTGCCTGATGGAAGCCCGCCTCGAAGGCCGCCAACCGGTCGCCGTCACTCATCAGGCGGCGACTGCAGAGCAGGCCATGATCGGCGCTGCCGACAAGCTGAAGCGGTCCATCGAGAGCACGCTCGGGCGGCTGCGCGATAGTCAGTAGCGCGCGCCGACGCATCGCTCGTGCAGTCGGGATGTAGGCACGTGAAGTAGCAAGGAGTTTCACTATGGACAGAACGAAGCCAGAGGATCTCAACAAGAACGGCATCGCCGACGAGATCGAGCCGCCAATCCCTGACATCTCGGCCGGCAGTCAGCAGCTGTCCGAGCGCCTCCAGAATAATCGGGGCACCGATCCGACGCTCTCTGGCGGCGATATTGATGCCCGCTGGGAGGACGCGGAGTCGGGCGGCGATGAGACGGTCGGAGGCAGCACGGCCACGCCCGGGCGCAACGACTTGGATGAGATCGGGAAGGCGATGGGCGTGGCCTACGCGGACGGCGAGGTGTTGAGGGTCGGTCAAAAGGAAGAGGACCGCGACAAGCACCGATGGGAGCTCGACCCGGCCTCGTCCGAAGATTACGCAGACCGCACCAGGGAACCGAAATAACGCCTGCGACACGGGCGCCTCAGCCACCACCGGATGATGACGCCCTGCTGGACAGGCTCCAGCGTGAGACGTTTGAATACTTCCTGAAGGAGGTCAATCCGCTCAACGGACTGGTTGCGGATAAGACGCGAGACGGCTGGCCCACCCTGCGGTTCTTTCGCGACAGCGTGCAGGCGACGACGCCGGACGCGACTGGCTACAAAGGCTCGGGCGCGCGACAAAGGGCTCGACTATTTCGAGAACAGCCGTCGCGCCACCTATGTGCAGCGCGAGTACGCGATCCGCAATCCACGGGAGTTTGCGTGCTACAGCAAGGACTGCTGGGGCATGACGGCGAGCGACGGGCCGGGTCCCGCCACATTGAAGGTTGATGGCGTCAAGCGCGTGTTCTTTGACTATCTGGCGCGTGGCGCACCGCATGGACCCGATGATGGGACGATTGCGCCGTGGGCCGTGGTCGCCTCCTTGCCCTTCGCGCCGGAGATCGTGCTCCCGGCCGTCCGGTACTTCACCGATCAGGTCACGCTCGAACAGCCTGACTCGTACGGCTTCAAGGCGACATTCAACCCGACATTCCCCGTGGCGTCGGACAACGGCAATGGGTGGGTGTCACCATGGAACTTCGGGCTCAATCAAGGGCCGATCGTGTTGATGATCGAGAATCAGCGCACGGGCCTCACCTGGCGGCTGGCGCGGCAGTGTCCCTACATCGTCCAGGGATTGCGCCGGGCCGGGTTCCGAGGCGGCTGGTTATGACTGATTCTCAGCGTGTGTCGGTCGTCCAGTAGCCGGGCCGCCCGTAATGTTCGTGGATTCCCATTTCCTGCTGACGGTCCAGATGCGCGACGGGGTCATAAGGAGGGGCGTCTTTCACCGCCTGCCGGGTCAAATCCACGGCGACCTTTCCCTCGAGCCAGCTCACAGATCTGATCCACCGCGGCGCCACCAGCACCTTGTGCCCCAACCACCAATTGCTGGTGTTCACGACGATGTAGCGAATCGCCCAGGTTTCGTCATCGAGGAGAAAATCCTCCACATGGCCGATCTCACCATCGGTCGCCTCGATATGATGGCCGGTCACCGCTTGACAGCTGCGTAAGTGGCAATCGTCGGCCTCGTGCGAGGCCTTCGCTGCCGCCGACCGTGCGTCCATGTCCGCTTGCACGACACTTGCTGAGGTCAGGTAGCCCGGGTACGCACCCATCCCCCACATGCCCATGCCACCCCAATAGTACGGATATCCGTAGTAGCGGAAGTAATCGGCTTCGTACTGTCGCGAGACCGGTTTCTGCGTGTCGATATCGGGGCTGTGTTTCACCCGCTCTCTCGTGAGCGTAACCGGAAGCCGCTGGACCATCCAGTCCGGGTGGCCAAGCGAGATCGGAGAGATCAGCACACGCCGGCCCGGAAGCCATGTCCCGGTATCCACAGCGAGATAGCGCAAGACCCACGACTCGTCATCAAAGTAGAGATCGTCCACCTGGCCGATGTCGCCGTCGCTGGCACCGATAGCGTAACCCTGTAAATCCTTCACGCTGCGCAGCATCGTATTCTCTCTTCCAGGCTGGACCGAATTGTCGTCACGCGGCATCTCGCCGCAGTGGCCAGGTAGTCATCCAACTATGGTGCGGTCAGAACCGACGCCGCTGTTCTGTTGTGAACACATAGGTTCTCATCAGCAGATCCCTCGCGTGGGAGGACGTTCGCCAACCCTTGCCGCCTGGATCTTTACACCGGCGTCGCGGAGGTACTCGACGAGGCGGCCGGGCTCGGGCGCATGCAGCGCGCGCAGGCCGACGGCCCGCGCCCCCGCCACGTTCTCCTCTCGATCGTCCACGAACAAGCTGGCGGCGCGATCCGCCCGCATGACATCGAGGGCGATCTCGTAGATCCGTGCGTCGGGTTTACGAACTCCCAGATAGCACGAGCTGAAGAACGCCGAGAACATCTTGCCGAGACCGAACGTGTCAAGGCGGTAACGGTTCAGCTCGCGTGACTCGTTATTAATGGTGGCCAGCCGGTAGAGGCCCCCGGAGGCGAGACGGCCAATCGCACTTAGCGATGCGCTGTGCGGTTGTGATCGGGATCGCATGCATGCGATGAAGGATTCTCGCGAGAAGCTGCGGTCGCGGTGAAAGACGACGTGATCGAGATAGGCGTCCAGCGACAGCTCGCCGCGTTCGAAGCCGTCGGC
>ENA-ORBV01015394-ORBV01015394.1-microbial-mat-metagenome-genome-assembly--contig:-NODE-15394-length-11253-cov-4.621689_pt1 | contig 11253 bp, 7 predicted proteins | sample MGYA00237777_ERZ505514 | MGnify/ENA primary metagenome ERZ505514 (study PRJEB26160, sample SAMN06269048) | microbial mat metagenome | isolation source: Oligotrophic lake microbial mat | place...
AATGATACGGCGACCACCGAGATCTACACCTCTCTATTCGTCGGCAGCGTCAGATGTGTATAAGAGACAGCATAACAACTGACATTGCACACCATTGCAATGTCAAATCATCCAAACATCACATGAATGTTCTCAAGACCATGATCAATCTCCACTGATGACTTTTTTTGAAATGCTGCCTTCTTCCTTTGACATGTCAATGCATCATTCTCAGAAATCATGTTGTACCAGCATCACAACAAGCATGCTGTGTTGTATCTCACAGTTGCCACACAAGTGTGTGTCTTTAAAAACAAACTGCACACCAGGAAAGTCCCCGGTTGACACGCACTTTTGGGGTTGCAGACTTGCAGTGGGCCTTTTATTTGGAGGTTCGTACCAGCCAACGCATTGGATGATTGTTGTCGTTGCACGCACCATTCAAGTACCGTACTGTACGTACATGTACAGCATCATTTTTGAATTTTAAATGCTCAATCTACTACGACGTACGTAGGTAGTATGTAGGAACTTTACTAGCTCTAGCTACTGTAGTAGCTAGCTAATTAAATAGGTAGTAATAGCTAGATAGCTACCGTACCATAGTAAGTAACATAGCACACACAGACTAAGCCAAGCATGCTCTATCACTGAACCGGTATGTTTTGGTAATTATTATCTACCAGAATCTGGATAAGGCTAGACTACTGCAGACTACTAGTAGGGTGAACCACCTATCTATCTTTGGGCAGGGCAAATTTATACAAGGCATTCAATTGGCAACAAACTATGGCGTCTTCTCTGCACGAAAAGATTCGAGATGGCCACCTAGCAGACGCCCTTGACGAGCTCGAATCATCTAGCAAAGCTGCTGCAACAGCGCTTGCCAAACATGTCGAACCCGAGCATGGTAGACTACTTTTGCACGAAGCGACGTTGTATACAGCAATGTCCGTAGAAGATGTCGTCGTAAAGAAACTTCTCATCCGACTCCTGATCAAACTTTACCCTCGTTCACTTTGTGCGAAGGACCAGCAAGGAAATTTGCCAATCCACTACGCTGTAATTAACTCTTGTTTGGACGTTACCAAGGGTCTCGTCAACAAGGACCCCAAAACCCTAACAGTGAAGAATTCCCGAGGCGAACTTCCGATTCATTGTGCTTGTTACCGGAAGTGCTACGCATCAATGGCGTATCTTCTAGAAGCCTATCCCCGAGGTCTAAAAGAAACCGATAACGAAGGGAGTTTGCCCATACACCTCGCCTGTCTTTTTGGAGGTCGATGGGGTGGTCCACCTGGGTTACCAAAGCTTAGCGACGAAGCTTATACCGCCTTGGTGCAGGCCTATCCAGGTGGATTACAGCATCAAGACAACAATGGAAATCTGCCTCTCCATTTGGCAGCTTATCAAGCCAATAATTTCTACCCTTCGACTATCAGCATGTTTATCAACATGTATGCTGAAGGACTTAACAAAAAGAATAAGGAGGGAAGCCTACCCATTCACATGACCTTGGCTATGTTCAAGAAAGGACGCCTTCCAATCGTTAAAGAGATGATTTCCAAGAATCCGGGCTGCGCTAAAATTCCGGACAATAATGGCGATCTTCCTATCCATATAGCCGTAAAGGAAGGCGCCACAAGTGTCATGGAAGCACTCATTGATATTTATCCCGAGGGTTTACTACTCTTGAACAAAATGGGACTCGCGCCCATTAGTAAATGCCGTGGCGACGATGACTTTGAAATGCTTGCCAAACGGTCGCCACAAAGCCTATTCGTCGAAAGTACACCCCTTCTCCCTGTCCTTCATTATCTTCAAAATTATAATCTTGCTCCGCATCGAGCAGACAGGCTCAAGAGGGTGTTCCAAGTTTGCCTGGATGGATTTGAGCAGCTCGAGGACCACACGAAACTACTTCAAGACATGGATCAACTAAAGGCAACTAGCAACGAAGAAAAGGAGCAGCTTCGGAGTACATTCGAAAAAGAAAAGGAGCAGCTTCTCAAAGCGCACGAAAATGAAAAGGAAGAGCTTCGAAAAACGTCCGAGAAAGAAAAGGACGGCTCTGCGACGCTTTCCGACTACAACAAGCTTATGGATGAGATGGAACACCTGCAGAAGGATTTCGAGAAAGAAAAGGAAAAGCTTCAAAGCACATTCGAGAAAGAGAAAAAACATCTTGTTCTCCAGTGTCTGGAACAAAAACAAAGGCACGACAAAGAAAAAAAGCAGCTTGACAAAGCTTACAAGAAAGCTTTAGAGGACCTAAAGAAATTGCACGCAACCGAAAACAAGAAAGCCATAGAAGATCTCAAGAAACTGCACGCCAGCGAGAAAAAGAAAGCTATGGAAGACCTCAAGAAACGGCACGCAACCGAAAAGCGCTGGTTGATAAATGACAAGGATGAGGCAAAGAGAAAAGTCGTCGCTTTGAGCGCAAGGGCATTAAGAGCAACTGAAGCGGATGAACTCTTAGGCACTATCGAGGAGCTGGAGAAACAACTTGATATCTACAAGAACGACGAAAAGGAAATAAGAAAGCTTCAGAAATTGTTCGTTTCAAGTTTGGATGATCAAAACAACAATTTGCCTATGGCAGATTTGAAGACCTTCGCCCAATCAATGAAAGACCGATTGGACCGGACGAAAGCCGCGAAAACGCCGAATGCCAAGAAATCTGGGATACAAATCACCTTTCGTTTATTTATCAGGAGCCCAGACCTCAGCAGGGAAGATTTAATTGAATGCATCCAAACACTTGAAACAGAATTAACGGCTTTAGAAGAAGAGACGGATCAAGTTGTCCCCGATGTAGCAACCTCCGATGATCGCAATGGCAACCATTCATCAACAAGCAACTCCTGGACCGGTCGACATAAGCGTCGCCGTGTGTCGGAAGGATAATATCCTTTTCAAATTTGTTGTGAAAACCCATGTATTTTGATCCAATAAATAAGGCAACTACAAAGACGCCTGACTACTTTAGCTAGCTGACTCGTAGCTGCTAGGAAATAACGGAGTCGTTACTGTACCCTAGGTGTATTCAGGCCATTCTTCACAACTCACAGGCCTTATTCTGTGAGTGCCGTCAGCCACGAACGGGCTGCCACAAACTCGGATCTCCACAGGCAGAGTAGTCGAGGATTGCGTCGATTGCAAACTTAGCGCATTGGTGCATTACCTGCCATGTAGTACTATCTGACGCTGGTTATGTGCTGTACTTACTGCAGTGTCAGGCGCATTCGATAGCTAAGTGCCTTGATGCTACGTGCAGGTCCTTTTTGTCGATCGTAGCTACAAGTACTTGTACCATTCTGTACACTTTGCTCCTCGTCGTGGATCTTCCATCGCGCACTGGATGCATTGTTTAGTGATATGGTACGATACCTCTTTCACCAATAATGAAAGAGGGCATATTGATGCTCTGACGCACAAGAGCTCGCAATTCGTTTCCACTGTTTCATACGTTGTACTACCCGTGGTACGTATGGTTTTACTATCAGCTTTCCAGCTGCGCCGCTCGATCTATGGGAGCCTTTGGAGGAACCCGCAGCGCATGACTACTGTATGTCTCATTTGCGGTTTATCTTCGTTTAGCCTCCCGCTCATCAAGCAGTGCCTTTCACTTCTGCAGAAGACAATCGATTCTATTGACATTTTAGCGGAAATGGAAATTGGAACATTTGCGAAGATCCCCATGTAGCAATTCAAAATTATGGCGGTAAAGGTGCTCGGAGTGCGACTTGTGTAATAAGCTGAACCCTAAAGGTCTTTCTCCGTTCGCAGCTGTTTTTCTATGGCCTAATTGGAAGTTGGAACTGCAAAAAGTGAGACTCTCCACCTGTCCAAATGAGAACGTTCTCTTCCGCTGGACACCTCCTGCGCACTAGCGGGTACAGTATTACTGATGCTCTGTTCACGATACTTGCAATAATCGAAACGTGCAGAGCGAATGAGAACGTTCCTGGGCCTTCCATATTACCACGTCACTCTTAATAGTTGTAGTATTGTAGTAGCAATAGCAACCAAAAGCTGATCATAGCAACTGAAGTTTAAAAGCCTCCCCTCTCACAAACTCAACGTTTCTCGAACCTACGGTAGAACTAACGGATGGCTCCGTCTGTCTTGCTGATTGAAAGTGCGTGAGGGATACTGGTTCAATCATCATCGAATATTTTCTTTTTTGCCAATCTATCCTCTCATAATCCAAATTGCTCAACAGCATTAACTCGAAAAATAGAATACGAAAACAACATAAATTCAAGAAGATAAGTCAAATCAAAATAATGATGACAACCAAGATGCATCGTGTTGCCACCAGCAGCGTGTTAAAGACTGTCTTGGCTGGCTCCACCCAGCGATTAGCAGGACAAAACCAGGTTGCCACAAGAATGACCATGTTGCTGAGACAGCAACCACAAACTGCCTTTTTCTCTTCCAAGTCCACAGAACGCGCCTTGACGCAAGCATTCTCGAGCATAGCTGTCAATCCTGAAGGCACGAATATTCCTGGAACCATTGAACGACCTTTGAAGGCTTTGGACATGGCCCTGGTTCGTAAAATCAAGTCGGAACTCATGGAAGTCGATGCCAATTCTGATGGCCGAATTGACTCAGAAGAACTCAAGGCACTCTTGAGACGCCACTCGACCAGCTTTACCGATGCCGAAATTGTGGAGATTGGTGAATTGTATTACGCCAGCAAGGGTGGAGAATCGTCGTCGATTGAAAGCTTTATTGAAGCCATTGACTTGTCCGTGCTCAAACGTTTGGACAGTGAAAAACTTCAAGACAAGCTTGACGGCCATTCCAGTTTTGACGATCGACCACCGACCGAACACTTTAAGGAAGGTGCCCGTCATCCCCTTGGTTTGGGAAGTTGTGGTGTGGAATTTTTGCACACGACCAAATCGCATCACGGACACTACTCTCCAGAAGAATTGGATATCAAAATCATTCATACTGAACCCAAAGATGCCCGTGATCGATTGGCCTTTAATTGTGTCAAGTTGATGCGCAAATGGTTCGATTTATTTACTGGTTGGAACAACGATAGTATTACAGGTACGTGCCGATAAATCAGAGGCGACTTCTTGTGCCGGAGATCCAATCTAACCGAATTCCAAGCATGGTGAACTAACATTTCTTTTGTTTGCACCCATACATGACAGTCAATAATATTTTGAATCGTACCATTTACCTCGAGACGGTCGCCGCTGTGCCCGGTATGGTCGCGGCCATTATCCGCCACTTCCGGTCGTTGCGTCAAATGAAAACCGATGGTGGATACATGCAATTGTTTCTGGAAGAAGCCAACAATGAACGCATGCACTTGTTGACCTTTGTCCGCATGAAGGATCCCCACGTCTTTCTTCGTGCCGCCGTTGTGGTCGGACAAGTAGGATTTGGATCCCTCTTCATGTTGGCCTATTCCATTAGTCCTGCCTTTTGTCATCGATTTGTGGGTTATGTCGAAGAAGAAGCCGTCTCGACCTACACCAAAATTATCAAAGCCATTGAAGCGGCACCCGAAGGCAGTGAATTGGCGGAGTGGAGAACCCAAAAGGCCCCCAAAATTGCCAGGGCGTATTGGAAGTTGGGCCCGGGAACCGTCTTGGACCTCATGTATGCGGTCCGCGCGGATGAAGCCGAACATAGGGATGTCAATCATTTAATGTCGGGTGTCAAGGAAGGACAAATCAATCCTCTATACGACCCGGCATCCAAACTCGATACAATGTTGGCCAAGTATGTGGCCGACTTGATGAAGCCAGGAAGAGACTAAGCACCACAACATGCCATGCAAACAACACCAACCCGCCCAAACGAATACAACTCCTGAAATGGAACATACACAGAAACGTAGAATCTTTTATATATAAATAGTTTCTAACCTTTAAACCTAATTTACATTATTAAAAAACCGACTGGAGCGTGAATGGGGTGAATGAGTGATATGAAGATGGATGATCACGGATGGAGGCTGCGTCTCTCGGAGCAGGAAGCCATAATATGCTGCAGACTTTTAGTCTTCTGCAAAGAGGTTGCGCCTGCTCGATGATGAAGAGAGATTGCGCTTGATCTTGTTCCTACTAATCCTTTTGTTGGCAGTTTGAGCTTGCAACCCTTGCATCATCTCTTTCATGGCCTGCAAAGAATTCTGAACATGGGAAACATCCAGTTCTAGTAGACTTTCGTTTCCCGTCGTCGTCATGACAGTGGCTTTTTGATATTTATCAATCTTTCGTTGTTCCGCCTTGGCATGTTGGTCTTTTCTCAGCTTTTCACGAATCTTTTTGGCCTGTCTCTGGATGGAGGATTGCGTTGTGGGGGTCCATGACTTGCTGCTGGTGATTCTGGAGGTTGTTCCACTGGAATGACTGCTGGTAGTGCTGCTGGTTACAGAACTGTCTAACTCAGTTGCACGATGATTCATTTGAGCCGGTGTGGACATTTTGAATAGTTCAAGGGTTGTGTTTTCTTTTCTGGGTTCGAAAGGTTTACTTTTTGTGTTTGTTTGATGCTGATTTCGGTTTTGTGAGTGCAGGTTGTCAGCCGAGCCTCACTATCCATCGCCTCTCATTGAGGAACTTTGTACTACTACTACTAGCTAGGACTCCCGGAAAAGTATCTACCTACTAGTAGCTAGCTAGAGTTGCAATTCGAGACGAATAAATGTTCCATACGAACTGGAGTTTGCATAGAGGTCCATGTCTGCTTAGAGCTCCGACCCTGGCATCATGGAATACGATAAGAAAAACATGCTACTGCCCTTAAAAAAGTATTCCAATAATTATTGAGCATGCTGATAGCGAGATGTGCGTTCTTACACTACTAGCTAGTAGCTAGCTATGGTAACTATCACAGTTGTAGTCTAGTAGTTCTATTCCGCCAGCATCTTCGTTGGAGTTCGACAGATAAATCCAATTGCTGATGGCGGGGCTTAAGCGCTTCGCCATCTTCTCTGTTGACAGAATCGTGCAATTTTTTTGATTACGTAATCTTCGTCACAATAGCCCTCCAGTCATACAAACAGCATGCAGTCATAAAGGAGATACTCTCTGTTCGTTGCCAGTTTAATATCGTGTTTAACGGGTGTCACCATGACAGACGTGAATAATAACTAAGACGCAAGACATAATGATCACCTTGGTAACAGAAACTTAATTCACCGTCGACCACGTAAGAGCACTTCAATTTAAATACTTCAAGCAAAAGCGCCCGCGGAGATGCCAGCAGTCAATCCTTCGCGTTCTTCCGTAAATACAGAAGGAGTAGTCTTGTGAGGAGTCTTGACTCTTGACCACGATCATAATTATGTTTTGTCAAAGCATCACATACAACAACTTTGGCTCTTCAATGAACTATCTACTTTTGAGTATTAACATCAACCACCGATCACCGACACTTCAATATTGTGGCTGATGTAACATTCCTTCCACGCTGCCTCCATCCTAGTAATCACACTTTATTGTCAAGCACAAGAAGATTCAAATGTACCACCACGGAGAAACCACTACTAGCAGTCGATCCTCCGAATCCTAAGTACCAACTACTACTAGCTAGCCGGCTAGTGCATTGTGCCAACACGTCCGCACCACACTATGTTTTGTAGAAGGTTTTGGAATAGCTAATCTGACTACCGGGTCTAAACTACAGTACTAATTATCTGCGGAATGTTATAATTAAATACTATATGTGCATGCAGTCATTGCCGCTGAGATGCCCTACCAAGAATGGTACGAGTTGTTGTAATGAAAGACCTGTATGGGCCGGATGCCCTGGCTCCCAAGAAATTTTGGTATTTGTTTCCCAGTTGCTACAAGCTAACTACTGTACGAGTCAACAGGACGTTCCACAGCAAACCAACGTATGCAGGGCTCGCCACGTTGCGTGGGGTGGGGAAGGGTCAGTCAGATGCAGTGGGTCGTTGGAGTGTGTTGGCAATACTATTCTAAACACTCTGTTCTGTGTCTTGTTGGCCTTTTATGGCTTGCAGGATTCAGTCCATGGTGTTGCGTGGGGCTCTACGAGAGTCTTTCGGTGTTGGTGACAACCATATTTCTTTGATTGCCTTGTAGTGCTTGCAGGATTCAGTCCATGACGCTGCGTGGAGTATGCTGCTGAGGTCATATGGCCGGTGGTTGTGGCAACCATGTTTCGTGCCACTCCCATTTGTTCTGTCACTTGAGTGCTGGCCCCATGGTGCTTGCAGGAATCAGTCCATGACGTTTCGTGGGGTACAGTAAGGTCAGTTGGGTGTTGACTGTTGAGACAATCATACTTCGCCCCACAGTTCTGCCATTGGCTGGCCAGAGTTTGAAGAGGGCAATCTCAGAAAGTATCCTATCCACACCTCTCGTTGGGGAAAAATGAACAAACAATTCTACTGGTATGGGCCACCTCGTACTCTAGCTAGGACATAAATACTGTCATCCTTGGGCAGCTCCCACGGTAACGTGCCGCCACGATTCGATTCAGATAGACCGGACTACTAGTATTACTATTCCAGGTATCTGTAAATGCGACCTTGACCACGCGATTCGAAGGCTCTCAAAATGCCGTGGCCAAGGATTCGATACCCAAGGGGTAAATAAATGACGGAAGAGCAGAATGCTGGTGGGCCCTCGGCCAACAGTACAGCGTCAAGCGTCTTGCGATTTTTGACATGAAATTTCTCTGGCAGTTCTTGGGTATAAGTAAATAAGTAATAGTGTAGCTTGCTGTATTGGGAAAAGTCCGTTTTCCCGTTTCGATTCGATTGCTCAAGATGGTACTGTAGGAAAATAAATAATGATTACACGTCCTCGCGCATCCAACTCCCAATTGCGAATCCATCAACTCAACCTGACAAGCATTATTGTCTTTAGAGAAACTCTCGCGCCGTGCTAATAATCTCTCCCAACCAGAGAATCTGGAGGGCTGTCAAACCCACATTACTAAAAATCATCATACTCAAGACAACCTTGATGGTCTTGGTCTCGTATTGTGCCGAATTTCGTTTCAGGACCGTGAAGGAATCCGACAAGAAATGGTAGGCAAAGACGGGCCACAGGACAATCCGGCACACAATAAACAAGACGGCAAAGGCCACTCCCATGATGACTTTGGCCATGGGAAAGGCATCGCCCAATCCCACCACACCAAAGGTATCGTCAAAATTGGCCAAAAGACAAAGAGCGCAACTGGACACTTCGCTCAAGCCCATGAAAAACAATCCGTACATACTGGCCACACCGGGATACATGCCCGCCCACGCCGTGAGTCCCGCAAAGACATGATGGGCAAGAAAAATCGCCCCGTCCTCCCACACATAGGAGTCATACAAATTCTTGACTTGGTAGGCCACAAAAAAGACCAAGACTCTATGTCCCTGTGGGACATATTGGTACATGCGGCGGTGATACGAATCGTCGGTTTTTCTCTGAAAGGTCAAGACTTCTCCCAACAAATGACGACTCTGAAAGCCCAACAAGGCCACGATGAAACAGGCGGAAAAATTCACTCCCAAATTGCGGGCCAAGACGTGACGATGGCGTTCATCTTCAAAGACGGGATGCCAATTCGTCAAAAAGGTGGTGATGAGATACCGCAACAACTGTTCGTTGACAATCAAGGCCAACACGACGGCCAAGATGGTCAAAAGTGTGGATTGTCGAGAGGGCGCCATGGGACCCTTTTCGCCCTTTTCGTCCGTGCAGTGAAAGGACTTGGACGAGAGCAACAGGCGGAGCTGGTCTCGGCGGGGATACTGGAGCATAGTAGCGGTGTTGGTGTTGGTGGTTTCGGTTGGTTTGCACATGATGAAAGCTTACGTTAATGAATTTGATGGATGTCTTCTTGGCGGTTGGTTGGGTGTTACAAGTTACAACAATGAATGCTTCTTTTGCAAAACTAATGTTGTGTCTTATAATAGATAGATAGAGTAAGAGAGTTGTTAGCACTCTCTATTCTTATTAATTTTGTGACTCGTGGCGATGTGGCGGCAACGCTATCAAACAGCTATTCGAGTATTCGAACAACTTCAACTCCCTTTTGTTTGTTTCGTGTGACGAACTGAAAGTGAGAAAAGCGATGGTTGTTGATTGGGTGGGAAGGCTTCCGTGTAAAAATGTACTTGTACGTTAAAAAAGCGCTGACTCACTCGTCATTCGATGTCTGTGACGAATCTTGGATAATATTTTCCGTACTTGTGAATCGTGAATCTTGGGATTCCCAAGATTCATCTCCACTAGTAGGTGCTAGCTAGTAGCTAGCTAGCAGCAGCAGCAGCAGCAGTGCTACCAGGATGGTTTGAACTGCTACCTTGGTTCAGGCATGCTGTTGCTCTGAAGATGGAATGCCAAGATGCATTGTCAACCAAAAGCTGGCATGGGGATTGAATGTGAAGTGTCAGGAAGTGGTGCTGGTGGAATCTGTTTTGCAGCAAAGCATGACATCACACATCGCGGAGCAACCAAGTTCAGCATGTTTGTTCACAATGATTTTTGCAGAATTCTTCCTGCAGCTGTCTTGACAACAAAACGGGAAGGAGTTCAATGGAGTGTGAGGATTGGCATCTTTGAGCCATGACAGCTTATCCCAAGGTCACAATGCAGCAAACACGTGCACAAAGCATGCTGTGAAACCGTGACATCTTGATGCAAAACAAAGTGATCCTTCAAATTTCAAAATGTGATGATTGCAACTGCACGAGAGCAGGTGTGGCATGCACCAGCTCATGCACCTGCAATGACTCTTGCAAAAACAAAACAATCATCAACAGGCAAAGAAGTGAAGTTGTGAGCATTTTTTGCAGGCATTCTCAGGTTTTCTGGCACACAGCACAACTGCAACAAATCGTGCAAAAAGAGTGGCTTCACATGTCATTGATGCCCTTTCTGCGTGCTTCATTGGAATTGGCAAAGCTGCAAAGTGGCAATCACACTTGCCCACTGAATGCAACCACTCCAGTCCTGCTGTTTCTAAAAACTTTTTCGTGTTGAGTCTGTCTTTCGTGAATTTGAAATGTGGCATTTTTCAATCTGTTTTGCGTTCCAATGAACAAATCACATTCACCTCCCAGGCAGGACTCTTCACTTGCCAAAGCATTGGACGTTGCAACATCAGAGACTCTTGCACACGCCCAAACACGCCAAGAAGCATGGCCCAAAGTGGCAAGATTTGAGTGCAGGTTGGGGTTAGGGTTTCGCACAACTTGGTTTGGTTTGGTAAATCTCCTCCGGTGTGGATGGGCTTTTTGCCCAAGCCATTTTGCCCCCACCATTG
>ENA-ORBV01015395-ORBV01015395.1-microbial-mat-metagenome-genome-assembly--contig:-NODE-15395-length-11252-cov-21.010201_pt1 | contig 11252 bp, 8 predicted proteins | sample MGYA00237777_ERZ505514 | MGnify/ENA primary metagenome ERZ505514 (study PRJEB26160, sample SAMN06269048) | microbial mat metagenome | isolation source: Oligotrophic lake microbial mat | place...
ACCAGCAGAGCTAGCTAGCAGTCGATCGAACGATGGAACGAACGCCGATCGCAACAACGTTCGAGTCGAAATGGCAGCTGCTGCTGCAGCACGAACAGCAGTGTGCTTTCGATCCCACGCGCTGCTCGATCCCATCAGAACAGCCTGCAGCTTGATCGACATGGATGGATGGAACGTGCTAGTGCTGGAGTGCTAGCTAGCACTTGCAGCGTGCAGATAGCTGCTAGCAGCAGCACTCACTGCCATGTTGTGTTGTGTTGTCTTTCGGAAAATGGTCGATCGTTGTGCCAGAATGCATGGTTGTTAAACCTGGCAAAGTTGACTGGTTTGGGGCACTCAACATGTGGTTCCCATTCGTGCAACCAGGAAGTGGTGCTTAAATATGATTGGTGGAGCCATGTCACAGTAATTTCCTGGCAAAAACCCTGGTAAAGTTCCTGGCGACTTTTTGAGAACCCCTACTAGCTAGCTACTAGTAGTACATATTAGCCCCTACTAGCTAGCTAGCTACTAGCTAGCTAGCTAGCTAGTGCGCAGACGTTTTGCGGAAGCAAAGAGGTCATGCATGGGTGCTTTCCCCGTCGCGAAACTCTTTCGGCAAAAAAAAAGTTCTAAAAAAAGTTTGTCAGGTCCAATCCGGGAATCGAACCCGGGACCTCCTGCACCCGAAGCAGGAATCATGCCTCTAGACCAATTGGACACTCAACAAGCATCCTCTCTTGCCGAAAAAGTGATATACAATGGCTGTGTGCAGTTCAGTATGTATCTATCTTACTGTAGAATATCTGGTTATGCGCACTATCTTGTACTTTCGGAGTAATACGTATTAGTCCCGAGTGTTGCAGACGTTTCGCGGAAGCAAGAGGTAATGGTGATGCGATAAATGTCTTTCAAGTTCGAGCAAAAGTGCGTCTACTCACGAAGTATGGTTTTCAAAAGCAAAAAATCAATGCAAATAATCTAATGTACCCGGATTCGAACCCGAAGATTTTTTAGATCAGGTGTGCTACTATTGACAAAAATGAGCCCAATGAACGGCAACACCTGGCAAACAAATCAACGTTGCGAAAGATCCAAATGACCTCTGAACAAGTCGCAAATGGACTACTGGTGCTACTAACCACTGTACTACAAGCTGTCTCGGCGATCAGCCTCATCTCTCAAAGTCAAAATGATGATGATGATGTCCATAAGCTGTGCTCAAAGATTAAGGGCATTTCGTGTCGGCAGAAGAACTCAGTTATACGCACCATCATCCCACATTAGAAAGCTCCTGCCACTCGTTTTGGCTCTGTCGTCGCAGCAAGCATTTGCCTTTGCATCCACAATGGCAACACCCAACCAAGCATGTCCTTACGAAGCACCAGCATGGGCTCGTGACCATCTAATGAAAACCCCTGAAAATGGACGCTTAAAACTTGGGAATTTTCCCACGCCCCTGTATAAAATGAATCCATTTTCAGGCAATCACGACCTCAATTTCTTTGTCAAACGAGATGACATGACGGGTGGTCCCGAACTGGGTGGCAATAAAATTCGTAAACTGGAATTTTTATTGGCTGATGCCTTGGCTCAAAACTGCGATTCCGTCGTCACGATTGGAGGAGAACAAAGCAATCATTGTCGTGCCACGGCAGCGGCAGCACGCATGGTGTGTCTCCATCCGCATTTGATTTTACGAACCAAAAGAGAGGAGGAATTGAGCACGTTTGGTTATACGGGAAACATTCTCATGGATCGCATGGTAGGGAGTACAATCTACACGTGCACACCAGGTGAATATGGACGTCTGGGTTCTGCGGAACTCGTAAGTCGGGTCTGTGCTCACATTGAATCAGATGCAAGAACAAAAAGCAATAAGCCTTACCCAATACCAGTCGGAGGCTCCAATGGATTGGGCACTTGGGGCTATATTGAAGGAGTACACGAATTGTTGCAACAATGGGATTCCAGCGTTGGAAGCTTAGATCATGTTGTCTTTGCCTGTGGATCGGGTGGTACAGCTGCAGGCATTGCCCTGGGCATGGCCTTGGCGTACGCAGATTCAAAAGCAATGCCCGTGGTCCACGCCATGGGAGTGTGCGATAGTCCGGAAATCTTTTACAATGATGTAGCCATTATTGCTGACAAAATGGGCTTTACGCATCCAACCATGGACGCCAAAGAATTTGTGCGCCAACACCTTGTAGCTCATCAAGCCAAAGGCCTGGGTTATGCTGTTTCGACGCAAGAAGAGCTGGATTTTGTGGCCAAGTTTGCTTGTGAAACAGGAATGGTTCTCGATCCAGTGTACAGCGGAAAGGCACTTTATCACTTTTTAAAGGAAGTGGTACCAAAAGATCCGGGGGAATATCAAGGCAAGAATGTTTTATTCTGGCACACCGGTGGTGCCTTGGGGTTATACGATAAGGGAGACGACTTGCTGGATACACTCAATCAAATTTCACCCGTAAAACGTTTGGATGTGTATGGAAAAGGAGGGGGAGGCACGGTAGCTATATAATAGCTGTGAATCAAGTGCATGCTGTTCACACGTGCACGTGCTAAATACATGGTGCCTTACTCGCTTACTAGAAGCAAGTGAGCCACTCGAAACATAAAAACATGATGTGTAAACAAATCATCGCTTGAAAAAATGAGAGTCAATAGCAGAATATGGAGTCGGTGGCCCGCCAATGGCCGGCCATGCAAGCCAGCCTAGAAGATCAACCATAGATAGGTACAAAGAATAACTCTTTTTGCAAGACAAGACGGAAAATCCTTTGTGTGCAGCAGCAACTTTGTTGCCCGCTAATGCTCGCTATTGCACGTAGAAGGATCTTTCTTGCGTGTTGCCTTCAACGTTTTCCAAGCGAAATGTAAATTTCCAATTATGAAATCAAATAATAAGGACTAGAGGCGGAAAACGCAAATGGTTGGCACCGAGGAGACCGAAAACCTGCATGTGCAATCTCTCAAGAGTGTGGTGCTCATTCATTCATTCACTCACTGCAGGCAGTTTGCTCGTTGCCACCTAAAAAGTGATTTGTCCTCAGACGGCCAACGTTCAGCGGCTCGCATTTTTGAGAGACCACTCTGGCTAGCATCGCAGCTAATCGCTGCCATTCCCCATGAACGGGTATCGATTCATGCTGGCCAACTGATGTCTCGTTGGGGGTGCACCTTCTGTTCTTAACAAAAGCGCGCTGTGCAGCGGGAGGATTGTCAAAGCGCACAAAGCTTTGATTGGTTGAAATCCCAGGATGAAGAAGGAAGACCATGTCGAGCTTTGCACCTCCAGAACAGTTTGATGTTGTCCCAAACAAAACACAAAGAACCCATCCTTGACCAAAACTTTGAAATAGGAGAGGCATTGCAAGCACAGTTGTCTTTAGCACCATGAGTGGGAAACCTTGCTCAAGAGAACAAAGAGAATCTGTGAATTCCTTTGCAAGATGAGAAACAAAGTGTCTCAGTCTGGGTTGGAGAACAAGACTGCTCCAGGCACCCAAACAAGCTAGTGGATTGGATGGTCCCTGTGCATGTCAACATGAGGGATGATCCACATGCTAATGTGATGCCCCACAACTGTCCCAAAGGAGGTGGTCTCGGCTCAACATCCATTGTCCTTTGACATTGATCTCACATGCGGCTGGCTCACAGGGGATTGAGGGCATGCAATTATGACAGGTCTGTCACTGGCATGGAACAAAGCAAGAAACCTTGAAGAAAGCAACATAAAAATGTGTGTCTGTAGCTGGTAAAATTGCTCCATCTACCATGGCTATTTTTCTTAGTAGCAGAAACAAGAACCCCTCCCCCCCCACACACACATGTGTCACTTTCCTACTTCTACAAGAAAAAAACATGGGGGGTAGGGGGTTAATTGGGATGCCATTGGGGAGCAAAGAGATCATTTTCTATGATTGCTAAGATTTGATGTTCAATGAGGTGTGTTGGAACTAGCCTCAGAAATGTTAAGCTGCACTTACCTTATCATCCAAATTCAAAAATAGAAAAAGTGTGTTTTTTACATCTTGTGAACCCAAAAGAGGCAATTTTTAGCAAAATCTAGTGTCAAATGTTAGTTGTTAGTGCAGCATGACCACAGATGGCACACATTTATCCCAATGTCAGATGTCAGTAAAAAAACCTCTGTTTTTCACTTGACAGGGACTTCCTCATTCTTCCTTGGTTGGGGAAGTGGGCCACTGCTTAAAGAGAAACTGGAAGCACCCAGGTTTTTTTTCCATTTCTCCGTCAGTTGCTTAGCAAAAATGGGGGGACTGCGGGGATAATCGACAGTAAGGCAGTGATCTGATTGGACGAGAAGCATCCGGTACTGATAAAGACGCACTTTGGATTTAACAGTTGTTGTAACAATGTGACGTCATGCAACCTTATCCTCAAGACATTTCGTCTCTATTGCAAACTCCGGAGTGTGTTAAAGTCAAATTCCATCGACAATGACATAAGCAGCGGCAGTCATAGCAGATAGATTAGATTAAGATCTAGCATGCCAACACCTAATCCGCATAGCAGAGCAGTGGCGACAGCCACTGCAGCAAGAGAGAAAGAAAATGAAACACCACAAGTTAACAAAAACAACACCATGGGACCTCAATCCCAGAGACGTCTCACTTTGACTGAGAGGACCCATCAACTACAATCACAAAGCCACAGGAAGAAGCAGAAGACTGGCGGCCAACAAACTCTCTTTGGAGGTGATGCGTTCGAACCGTTGAAAGACTGTGAGGTCTGCAAAGCCAAACAATGGGGGAGAACAGTGCACAGGGCTCACCACAAGCTCTGCAACAACAGAAGAGGAGGAGCGAAACTGTCAACAGCAGCAATGACATCAATGCAGGAAGAAAAACGACTGCAAGTGCTATTCGCCACTCCACTCACTGAGGCGGAGAAGTGCAGTGGGAAGTGCTTAACCAAGGAGGCAGTAGCTGGTCACTTTGCACCGCGAGAAGTCACCAAAATTGCTGCAACAACAACAACAACAACAACAACAGTTTCCATGGAAAAAGACACAACTCTCAGAAGCACAACAGAAATTTTGACTGCTGATGAGATGTGCATTGAAGTGAATAAAATTATCAAGGATCCGAGCTACGCGCACTTTCATGACAGTCGAGCTCCGGCCGCCATGTTAGCATTTGCAAAGGTTGTCGTGGAAAGAATTGTCAACAACAAGAAGATTGATGTCTCAAGTCATTTTGATGGAATTACAATGACAGTCCCACTAAGCAAATGTGCTGGTGAGCCACATTTCCATTCAATTGTCGGCCAGAAGCTGCTACACGTCGATTGGAAGCGACACTACAATCTAGACGTTACTTGTCCGAGGTGTCGAAAGTGTCACATGGAGAACACCAGGACCAATTACTCAAAGAATAAAATTCTTTTTCCTCTCTTTGGATTAGAAGGTCCTCCACAATGGTGCATGGTGCAATTATTGAAATGCCCTTGCTGCAAAGCCACCATGCAAGCAAACAGTGGTGAAACATTGCGGGACCTTCCAGTCTACGCTCGGTTAGCATGTCCAGTTGAAACGAAGTGCGCAATCGAGAACAAACTGTGTCACCTTTCGAAATCAGTGACGAATGCTATGGATCTATTGATGCCGACGCATGGGAATGGTGACTTGATCAGTCGCCTTCTCTGCAATGCAATTAACCGGTCCTACATTGAAAGACTAGAGGCTTACTGCTCCTCTTACAAAAGAAAAGAAGGTGCAGTGCCAAATGTTTATTTAGAAAAGAACGGGGAACATGTGAAGGCGTACCTGCCTCTTGGTGATGCTATCAGAGACGCCTACGATGTTGCTTCCTCCAATGACAACACATGCTGGGGCATTAGTGACCACGATTGACACACACGAGAGATTCAATCAGTGACCTGTAGCTTGATTTTTGCCCAAGACCACACTCATGAAGTGACCAAGAACTGCTTTCACAAAAAGAAGCTTGGTGTCACAGCCTTGTGGGACGTCTCTGCTGAGACTGGTGAGATCGCCTCCGCTGTTCTTGTTCCTACTACCAAGACAATGCACTTCTCTCATGCCGCGTCAGCCTTAACGAGAAGAGAAGGCTTCTCTCCAAAAGCAATGTACAGCGACACATGGCCCGCCAAAACTGAGTGCTGGAACACGTTGTTTAAGAGCTCGTTAGAAGGGCGTCTTGGCTCATTTCATTACACGCAAAGGATTACCAAGACCCTTAAAAAGAACCACACAGATCACTTTACCTCTGTCAATGGGCTTCTCAATTGCATCTATCATCACAACGTGGATGATTACGAGAATCTTCTGAGGGCTTTGAAAGAGGGCACACTCTCATCGAAGTACACGGATGATGAGATACAAGAACTTCGCGGAACCAAAGCATTCAGGCAAAGACATGATCGACACTTACGGAAAGAGATGCGCCCTCCACACATCTTGTGCAGCGTGTTGGATGATTGGCATGACCAATTTAAATGCACAGCCAGCGAGGGTTCTCGACCAGCACGGGGAAGACGAGACCCGAATGCTGGGGAGACGCTCTTTACCAGTGAAACAAAAGAAGCCATCAGACTGGCCAAAGTCAATGTCTCCAGGATCCTCTTCCCCTTGATCAAATGTACTTCGTCATGCACCCAAATCCAAATGCAGAACACCAACTGAAAGAGCACTTGTCGCGTCGAGGGGAATCTTCGCTTGAATCCTTTCACTTAATGTTAGCACATTTTGGCAACTGTGGAATGCGCACAAGCTTAGCGGATAACCTCAATCTCACCGGCACTGCCAGACACAACATTGCAATGCGACACAAGCTGAAACTGACATCTTTGACACCGGGTTCTCGAAAAAAGATGCCAGCGGGGTTCGAGTGTCTTGTGAGTTGCTTCAATCACTCAGAACTCGCACACGTCAACAGGGTTGCCCAATCTGCAGGAGCGCCACCACAAAGTCTTCCATTCCAACAAGTAGAAATGCTGAATCAAGACAATGGGGAAAGATTTTTCTCAGAATGCATATCACAAATGAACAAAATAAAACCACGGTGTGATTTGCAAAGGAGCCAATGTCTTTGCGACGTGTGCAACAGGACGAACACAGCCAAACGCCCACCACCACCACCACAAGAAGATCAACAGCAACGACCAAATGCAAGTGTGGCACCTCCGGTGAATCCAAACGTCAACAAACCAACGCCTGCAGCTGCTCCAGCTTCTCCAAAAATTCATTCGACAACCACAGTGCACCAAGCCGACGCCATGCACCAAGCCGACACCATTGTGCACCCAAAAGAGCAAGTGGTAACAACAGTGCCGCGGCAACAACCACAACCACAACCACAACCACATCATGTCATGACACAGCCACAACTGCACCAACACCGCGCGCCGCCCATGATGATGGGACATCATCCACAAACATTCACACCGCACCAGCCATGGATAGCACAAACCTACCCCTTTGCAATGCCCACGCCACCAACAGCTATGTTTTGTTGTCCAAGATACGCGCAGTGGCACACTGCACCTAATAGAAGAGGTCGTCCGCCGCATGATGATCATTGTCATGTGCACCGAACCCGAATGGGCAAGAGAAAGAAAAACCGATTAGATGATCCTTGCTGTGGTGCTAATTTGTAAAAAAGATAGCTAAACATATCAATTAATGAACCATTTTGCGACTAAATTAGTCGCTTTTTTAGGGGTTTGGCAAAAATTACTTATCAAATTGACTCGAAGACAGCCTAACCCCCAAATTCCCTAATTGCGTGCCTCGACAGTCAGGAGATCGCCACGCTCCCCCGTGTTGGAATTAGGAATCGAGCAGGGATAATTTCTTCTTTTTTCTTCTTTCTCCCCCCCCGGGCGGCCTGTTCCCCCCATAAAATCACTACAACTTGGGCGCTGCCTACAGGCATGAAGTGTTTAAGAAATCTGAGCAGCAAGGAATGCTCACACATTTGCAAAAGCAAAGATCCACACAAAATGACCAAACCATGTATTGATGTCATAGTTTTGTTTTTAATGCCTATTGATTCACCTTTGAATCACAACAGAGCAATGGCAGTTGTCATAGCTCTACTCCTCAGATCATTTCCTTTGCTACATTTACCAACTGCTACACCATTTGTGGTTAATAATGTTGCAGTTATCTCTGTTGCTCTCTCATTGTTCTGGAAATCTTCAATCCTACATTGCATCATGACTTAGTGCAAGTCAATCTTTGCTGCGGCATTTTGTATGTCATCTTCAGCTGCCTTAATTTTTTGAGTTTGTCTACCTTGTTTTTTATGCAAAGGACAAGATGTTTTATCTATTAGAATGTTTGTGTGTCACAATTATCGTTGTTTTGAGAACCATGTTCAACAAAAGGGCTTGCAAGACATGAGATTGCGAGCATCAGTGTTATCATGTTGTTAGCATTGTGGTGCTGATGACGTTTCTAAATAAGACAAGAGGCTAATGTTTACATCATGATCAGCCTTAAAAAGTGATTACATTCCATCCAATCACACTACTGCATGACCACCCAATGACACAAAACAAACAGTTTTGAACACTGAACATTAATGCAAAAGCAAATCAAAGTTTTCAACGTGACCTTACTAAGTAAAAAGCACATGTGTGCCATCCAATTACGTGAGCCACAAAGCTGCATGCTACATTGTATCCTTTTTACAATTGCTTTACCCATAGGGTTCAAAAGATAGTGAAAGAAGGAATTCTTTAAAGGAAGTGCTGCTTTTCTGCTTCACCTCCTTCTCTTGGGGGTCCACAAAAGGAAAAGGCACATGAAGGAATGTGAAGGAAAATTGAAGGAAAAGCTAGCTATGTTTTTGTGGAGTTGGTAGAGGGTAACATTGATTCTTTAACTGTTATAAACTAACATTTGTTAACAATGTAAGCCAGCTATACAAACAAATGTGGGTCCCTGTTAGCTTGCTACTTCACCCTGCAACTAATCAACTGATGTCATAAATAAGTTATGTTGCCTTACTAGCACTCTCATTTGTCCATGTGGCATCTCCCTCATGGATGCCTTGTCTCTGCTATGTTGAGTAGTTAATGCTTTATTCAACTTCTGTTCTGTGTCAGCTACCACTGAAGTTGCTTTGCTCCATTGTCTTGCCAATGCAGTTGGTGAATGTTCCACCATGTTGCTATCTTCTTTTTTTAATATCCAGTGTCAGCTGTTTCCAATGTACCAACAACATTGTTCCTTCTTTGCTCAGGCTGCACTGTAGAGTCTATGTAGAAAATGTACTAATGTAGTAACTATTGGATAGTTGAGCCATACATAAAGTGAAAAAAGTGCAGGAAATGTGGGTTCAGTCTTGTTTCCTCATTCAACTCCAAGGAGGAGGAAAACTGACATGAGGAGCAAAAGGGCGAAAAATGAGAAATAGCAGGAATTCCTTACCAGAAAATGTAATGTAATCTGCTAGGCTGCATGCCCAATGATCTGAAACAAAGAGTTTTGAATTCTGCAGATTGCTGCAGAGAGAAAAAACTCCTAGAAAGTAGTGTGATCTAGATCATCCCATAACAAAGCTTGAAGGACTTGACCAATTTTTCTACAACTACCCAAATTCTGTTGCATGATGCAATAGCATTCACACCTTGGCCGGGTGATTCCCGGGCCATTTGGATAGCAAACAAGTTTTCTTGTCCATCTGCAGTTTGTTCTTAGAGCTCAAGTGTCGTGTTGACCAATGACGAAGCAATCAACCAACAGTGCAATCATGATGTCAATTCATTTGCACACTTTTCCGGAAATCGATTCGTCGATACTTGACTGGTCCCCAGCCCTATAGTAAAACAGTACCCAACCACACAGTAAAATATTCGATTTTTGCTTTTCTTTTCGAGGCTACTAGCTAGTCTTTTACCAGCTATTATTAGCATGTCCCTCTTCAGCCATCCATTCAGTACCGACAGGAGCAAGTGGTATCCCCATTGTCAGCTATCTTTATCTCTTAACAGAGTCGATTCAGTTATTAGCCCTTGTGATGTCGCGAAAAAGGGCATCCAATCTGTCAACAACCATATCTCGGGCTACAAGCCCTTTGAGAACAAGCCCCTTGCAGTTAACATATCCTCCAACCTCATAGCTACACAGCCATGGTCTTGGAACCAGTTTATTCCTAGTATTACAGCCGTCGCGAGAGCCGGAAGCATGCCCATGATCCCTGTTTTTTGATACTTCATACGAATTTCGCGCACGCAGCAGCCTCAGTCGTGCCTGTATGCGCATCTGCGCGCGCAGTTGAATTCGCCACTGCAGTGCGCGTATCCCCATCCCTATCATGTCAAGAAGCACACAGGCTCCATTGCTGCTACTAGTAGCAGCATGGGCCCACTGTGCACTCCAGTTAGTAGCTATCCCATTAAGGATAGTGATAGAGCAGTGTGCTACACCTTAGCTACTAGCCTATTAGACCACTCAGTGCTATCTAGCATTAGATCATCTAGTCTCATGTGGCTTCAGCCCCTCAAGTCCCCGGTCGGATCAAGTGAGCGAGTGGCAGCTATTTGCCGCTCAGTGTGGAGTTGCGTCTCTGCTTCCATGTTTGGTCTTTGGTGTGATCCAACCTCCCCTGGTGAGGCGCGTCTGATCTCTGCCTGCGCCGGAGGCTATGCCCAAAATTTGGGCAGGGCCTCTAGAATCGCAACCCCATCCAGTTTTGACAGCCCAGTGACCATGACAGCGAGTCTCGATTCTCTTGGAGTCCAAACAAACCACCCCCCGACTTGCGACGCCGGAGGCTATGCCGAAAATTTGGCAGGAACCTCCACTCTCGCAATCCCATCAAGTTTCGACCGCCTAGTGACAACGACAGCGAGCCTCACTCTCGAAAGCATCGCGAGTGCCAAAGCAAAGTCACTCGCAATCCCATTCAGTTTCGACAGCCCAGTTGCCATGACCACAAGTCCCGATCTTTTTGGAGTTCAAATCACCCACCCCCCGGCTCGTGACGCCGAAGGCTATGCCGAAAATTTGGCAGGAGCCTCCATTCTCGCAATCCCATCAAGTTTTGACAGCCCAGTGACCACAGTGGCGAGTCTCGATCTCGAAAGCGCCGCGAGTGCCAAGCGAGTGGCAGCCATCTGCCGCTCAGCGCGGAGTTGTGTCTTTGATTCTGTGTTTGCACCGTGGTGTGATCCAACCTCCCCTGGCGAGGCGCGTCTGAGTCATGCCTGCGCCGGAGGCCCTGCCCAAATTTTGGGTGGCGCCCCCAGACTCACAACCACATCCAGAATCGACA
>ENA-ORBV01015398-ORBV01015398.1-microbial-mat-metagenome-genome-assembly--contig:-NODE-15398-length-11250-cov-4.288195_pt1 | contig 11250 bp, 9 predicted proteins | sample MGYA00237777_ERZ505514 | MGnify/ENA primary metagenome ERZ505514 (study PRJEB26160, sample SAMN06269048) | microbial mat metagenome | isolation source: Oligotrophic lake microbial mat | place...
GGATGTAACCGACCACCAACTGCCGCTTCGCCGCGCGCGCCGCACTGATCACGCGTTCGCACGACGCGACCGTCGGAGCGACGGGTTTCTCGGTGAAGACATGACAGCCCTGGGCGAACGCCGCGAGCGCGATCTCTTCATGGGTGTCGGGATACGTTGAGATACACACCGCGTCGGGTTTGCTCTGCGCCAGTGCCGTGCGCCAGTCGTCGTAGAGTGTATGGCCGCCGCCGAGTTCCTGATCGACCGCACGTTTGCTCTCGCCACGCGCCACCAGTCCACAGATGCGGAACCCAGGGATACGATGGTACGCCTTGGCATGCGAGCGGCCCATGTTGCCGCAACCGATCACCAACACACGGACCTCAGCAGACATGCGGATTCTCCGGCGTGACGTGCGGCATGCTGGCGCGCGGCCACCCGATTGTCTGCCGCCAAGTCCCGCTATCCGTCAGGTTTGTCCCACACAGGCGAGATGGAATCACGGGCCATCCCTGGATCCTCCTGGGCAACGCTACGCCGTCGGTCAGCGTAAGACGCATCATGCCCCGCACCCTCCTCCCGCTCGTGCTGTTGTCCCTCGCCCTCGCTGCCTGCACGGGTGGCGGAACCACGCGGGCAGGCGATGTCCCGCCGGGTTTCACGCCGCTGTTCAACGGCATCGATCTCACCGGCTGGTGGGGCGTGAGCACCGAGGATCCCGCCAAGTGGAAGGCGCTGCCGCCGCAGAAACTCGCCGAAAAGAAGGCCGCGAGCCTGATCGACATCAACCAACACTGGTCGGTGCAAAACGGCGAACTGGTCAACGACGGCAACGGCCTCTACCTCACCAGTGAAGCGGAGTACGGCGACTTCGATCTGCGCCTTGACTACAAAACCGTGGCCAAGGCCGACAGCGGTGTCTACCTGCGTGGCATCCCGCAGGTGCAGATCTGGGACACCACCGAGGCTGGCGGCAAATGGAACATCGGTGCCGACAAGGGCAGCGGTGGGCTGTGGAACAATCCGAAGGAATGGCCCGGGCACGATCCGTTGGTGAAGGCCGACAAGCCGTTCGGCGAATGGAACCGCCTGCGCATGGTCATGGTTGGTGAACGCTTGTCGGTGTGGCTCAACGATCAACGCGTGGTCGATCACGCACGCATGCAGAACTACTTCGCCAAGGACAAGGCGATGCCGCGCTCAGGGCCGATCCAGCTCCAGACCCACGGCGGCGAGATCCGCTGGCGCAACGTCATCATCCGTCCGCTACCGACCGACGAAGCGCTGGGCCTGCTGCGAGCCGGCGGCGTCGACAAGCCGACCGGTGACGACGACTTCACCACGCTCTTCAACGGCAAGGATCTCAGCGGCTGGAAGGGCCCGGTGGAGAACTACGAGGTCGTCGACGGCGCGATCGTCTGCCAGGCCGGCAAAGGCGGCACCATCTATGCCCCGACCACGTACAAGGACTTCACCGCGCGCATCGAGTTCAAGCTGCCGCCCGGCGGCAACAACGGCCTGGCGCTGCGTTATCCCGGCGAGGGCGACACCGCCTACGTCGGCATGTGCGAACTCCAGGTGCTCGACAGCGAACATCCGAAGTACGCCAACATCGACCCGCGTCAGGTCCACGGCTCCGCTTACGGCATGGCCGCGGCCCAACGCGGCTACCTCAATCCGGTCGGCACCTGGAACTTCCAGGAAGTCACCGTGCGCGGCTCGACCATCCGCGTCGAACTCAACGGCACGCTGATCCTCGACACCGATCTCAGCAAGATCACCGACTACATGGACGGCTCGCCGCATCCGGGCAAAGAACGCAGCGAGGGCTTCTTCGGCCTCGCCGGCCACAACGATCCAGTGGCCTTCCGCCACGTCCGTATCAAGGCGCACTGATCGGAACGAAAAGCAGTGACTTCCACAGGAGGCGCGGAGACGCGGAGATCGGACGAGAAGAATCGATTGGCCGGCAAAACCCTCACTTTCTTCTCCTCTGATCTCCGCGCCTCCGCGCCTCCTGTTCGGTCCGCTGTCATTCCCTTCACTGAGTGAACGTCCCGCCCGTGCAGTGAAGCGAGGTGAAAAAGTGCTCCACACACGGACGCCTCGTCCGTATGAGTTCGCTCCCGCTTTCATCACCCAGGACAGACTCCGTTCCCCATGACCGACCCGTTGCCCAGCGCCAATTCCGACAACACCTCCCCCCTCATCGACCGCCGGCGTTTTGTCGTCGGTGCCGGCTCGCTTGCTGCGCTCGGCCTGTTCTTTGGCGGCAGCACTGTCTATGCGGAAGAGTTCACCCCCGCCGGCACTCCTGGCAAAGCCAACGTCGCGCCAGTCGGCTGCGCGGTCATTGGCCTCGGTGAACAAGGTCGCGCAGTCCTGACTTCGCTCAGCCACGCCGCGGGAGCCAACGTGGTGCGCATCTGCGACACCTACGAAGGCATCCACAATCGTGCCTCGGAACTCGCGCCGAAAGCCACCGTCGGAACCGATGCTGCCGAGGTCTTTGCCGACCCGGCCGTCCAAGCGGTGTGGATCTGCACGCCGACGCATCAGCACAAGGATCTGGTGCTCGCCGCGCTTAAGGCCGGCAAACACGTCTACTGCGAAGCCCCCATTGCGCACACCATCGACGATGCGCGTGCCATCGCCCAGGCGGCACAAGCGGCGCAGGCAGCCAAGGGCCAGATTTTCCACAGCGGCTTGCAGAGCCGCACCAATCCGCAGCACCTGCACGTCCTCAAGTTTATCCGCACCGGTGCGCTCGGCACCGTGGCGATGGGCCGCGCCCACTGGCACAAACGTACCTCCTGGCGTCGCGCCGCCGCCAACGACGAACGCGCGCGTGCGCTCAACTGGCGCTTGAAGCGTGAGACCTCACTTGGCCTGGTCGGTGAGATCGGCATCCACCAACTCGACGTCGCGTTGTGGTTCCTCAAAGCCCTGCCCACCGCCGTCAGTGGCAACGGTGCCGTGCGCGCCTGGAAAGACGGCCGCGATGTGCCCGACACCGTACAGGCACTGCTGGAGTTCCCCGACGGCCTCAACCTCAACTACGACGCAACGCTGGCCAACAGCTTCGATGGCTTCGCTGAAACCTTCCTGGGCACCGAGGCCGCCATCATGCTGCGCGACCACCGCGCGTGGATGTTCAAAGAAGCCGACGCCACTGCACTTGGTTGGGAAGTGTACGCCTACCGCGACAAAATTGGTGACGATACCGGCATCGCGCTGGTCGCCGACGCGACCAAGATCCTCGCCGCTGGCAAGAAGCCCGGCGAAAACCGCGAGGTCGATCCCAGCCGCACAGCGTTGGTCACCGCCGCCGAAGCGTTTCTGGAATCCATACGAGCAAAGAAGGGCGAAAGCACTTGCGACGCGCTCACCGGATTTCAGGCCACGGTGGTCGCCATCACTGCCAACCAGGCGATCACCGAGGGCAAACGCATCGCGTTCACGCCAGAGATGTTTGCACTGTAACCGACTTTTCTCACTCCTCGAACAAGGACCACCCACATGGCCAAGCCCCCGAAACTCCCCTCCGTTTCACGTCGCTCGCTGATCAAAGGCGCAGCGGCGGCCTTCGCCCTCACCGGCCTCGGCTGCACCAATGCTAACCGTGCCGCCGCCGCTGATGCAGCTGCTCCTGCCGCCGGTGCCGTGCCCACCAGTGGCGGCCTGGACATGACGCCCTTCACCGCGCCGCCGATCAAGCAGAGCACCGTAATCAATGCCGGTCGCGTGATCGGTGCGAATGACCGCATCCGCATCGCCGTACTCGGCGTCGGTGGTCAGGGTTTCGGCGCGCATCTCAAGGGTCTGAAGGACAAGGCCGCTGAGAACAACATCGAGGTCATCGGTGCCTCGGACGTCTACACTCCGCGTCTGGAACGCGCCAAGGCCGAGATGCTCAAAGGCGTCGATCCGGCACCGACGGTGTTCGTTGAGAAGGACTACCGCCGCCTGCTCGACAACAAAGACATCGACGCGGTGGTCGTCGCTAGCCCGGAACACTGGCATGCGCCGATGTGCTTGCACGCGATGGACGCGGGCAAACACGTGTACTGCGAAAAGCCGATGACCCGGCACCTCAATGAGGCCTTCGCGCTGGTCGATGCGCAGAAGCGCACCGGCAAGATCTTCCAGCTCGGCATCCAGTTCACCTCCGATCCCAAGATGCACGCCATCGGCAAATACATCCGTGATGGCAAGATCGGCCCACTGATCAGCGGTCAGAGCAGCTACTGCCGCAACGCCGGCCCCAAGGGCGAATGGAACTACGGCATCGATGCGGGCGCTGGCCCGGACAACCTCGATTGGGATATGTGGCTTGGCAGTGCACCGAAACGCCCGTGGAACGATGACTCCAAGGAACGTTTCTTCCGCTACCGCAAGTACTGGGATTACAGCGCCGGCATCCTGGGCGACCTCATGCCACACCGCATGGGTCCGTTCCTGATCGCCTCGGGCAATCCGGAATTCCCCACCCGCGTCACCAGCCTCGGTTCGCGCAACATCTCGAAGGATCGTGAAGTCGACGACAACGTCCAAGTGATGGCTGAGTTCCCCAGCGGTTGGACCATGCTTTTCAACGGCTCGACCGTGAACGAGAACGGTCTGACCGACACCTTCCGTGGCTTCAAGGCCACCGTGCACTTCGCCGGTGAAGGCGCCGTGGCCAAACCCGAACGTCCGTTCGCGGAAGAGATGGAAGAAACCATCATCACCAAGCAGGGCGGTCACAGCATCCAGACCCACCACAAGAACTGGCTGGAAGCCATCCGTACGGGCAGCGCAGTGAACTGCTCGGTCGAACTCGGCGCCAAGATCCAGACCATCCTGGCCCTGGCCGAGATGTCCTCGCGTTCCAGCCGCATGATGTTGTTCGATGAGAAGACCCGGGCGATCAAAGCCGGCTGATGCCGGTGACCCGGTCCGACTCCGGAGTCTTGCTGATTTCATGCGTCGGTCCTGGGATGATGATCCCAGGACCGATGTCGTTTAACGCAGGGAACATGGACCACCACGACCCCGGACCCCGGACTCCGGACTCCGGACCTTCACTCCGCCTCGCGCGCCTCGCCATGCGCACGCGTTTCGAGGTGGTGATTGCCGACTCCGGCGACGCGGCAAATCTGCGTGCCGCTGGTGAGGACGCTCTCGACGAGATCACCGCCGCCGAGTTGTTGCTCAGCGCCTTCCAGGACGGCGCGGAGCTGCGGCAGATCAATCACCTCGCAGGTCACGCGACCGTCACGCTCAGTCCGTTGATGCTCCAGTTCCTGCGCCGGTGCTGCGCCCTGGTGGAGGCCACCGACGGCGCGTTTGATCCGGCGATCGGGGCGCTGCTGGATTGCTGGCGCATCCAGGCCGACGACGGAGATCACGCAGAGCCGTCACCTGAAGCCCTTGCCACGGCACTCGCCGCCGGTGACCTGCGACGCCAACTGCTGCTCGATCCGCAGGAACGTCACCTGCGTTTCGCCCATCCGAACACCCGCCTGGATCCCGGTGCGGTGGGCAAGGGCTGGGCGCTTGATCGCGCCGCAGCACGCCTGCGTGACGCCGGCATCCACCACGCGCTGGTGCATGGTGGAACCTCCACCGCATGTGCACTCGGCGATGAACCCGGACGCAGCGGCTGGACCATCGCCATCGCTCATCCCAGCGATCCGACGAAGAGCCTCGCGCTCGCACACCTACGCGATGCGTCGTTGTCGGTATCGGCGCAACACGGACGCATGGTGATGATCGGTGGTCGCACCATCGGGCATATCATCGATCCACGCAGCGGACATCCCGTCAGCGGAACTTTGCTGAGCGCGGTGATCCATCCGTCGGCGATGGTCAGTGATGCGTTGTCGACCGCGTTGCTGGTGTTGGGCGAAGCTGGATTCGATCTCCTGACTACATACTTCGCTGACGCTCATCTCTTGCTGGTGCGAAAGAACGGCGATCACATTGATCAACACACGGCCGGAACCGCCTTCCAACCACCAAGTACTTAGGTATTCATCTAATGAGAGCCGAAGCGGATCACGAAAGGATCGACATGTCGTGGGCAACAAAATTCATAGAAATGCTCTCTCTGGGCAAGACTGTTCAGTTTCGGCCGCGAGGGAACTCCATGGTCGGAAAAATAAACTCCGGTGATTTTTGCACGGTGAATCCCATCAGCGAGAACGACGATCTACAGGCTGGCGATATCGTGCTCTGCAAAGTAAACGGCAGTCAATATCTGCACTTGATCAAGGCGGTACAAGGAGAACGCTATCAAATTGGCAACAACAGAGGCCACATAAACGGATGGATAACTAGGAACACGATCTATGGGAAATGCGTAAAGGTGGAGAAATGATCTTCCCGCTCACCTGCTTCCGGAATATCCGATGCGACGGTTTCACGACTGGTAGCCGACCAACAGAATCACCGCCATGCCGGCGAAGATCAGCCCGGCGATCTCGTGGCGGTTCAAGGTCTCGCCAAATGTCAGCGAGCCCAACACCGTCAGCAACGCGATGGTACCGAGCGACGACACCACGCCGAGTGTGGCAAGTTTCATGAACTGCATCGCATAGACCCAGACGAAGGCACATGCGGCGTAGACCACCACGCCACCAAGGAACCAGGGATTGACGAGGGTCCGTTCCTGTTGGCTGGCGATCTTGATGAGCCAGTCGCCGAGCACGGTCACCGCGGCGATGGCGATGGAGATCAGAATCACTGGTGCAAGTGAGGTGCTCATGTGCTGCCCCGCACAACCATATGGGACAGTGGCGGTGGCTGAGGCGAACCACGACGCCAATCGACAAGCTGAGATGGATAATTCGACGACATGGTGTTCCTCCTTGAACAGGGATGCCATACGCATCCAACCATGACCCTAGTCAGCACGCCCCGTGCCGACAAGCGGGGAGTCTGCTAGGTGTTCCTGCAGTTTTCACCAACGCCCGACGAACTGCTGGTTGTCGGATGAAAAAAAACAGCGCTTACCGCTCGACCGGCAGGTCGACCGGTGGTGGCGGCGGACGGTCACGCAGGTGGTAGATCGTCGTACCATACGCAGCGATCAGCAGCAACGCGATGAACGTCCCCGCTGCTACACCCCACGAGCGTTTCTTCCACGCGTTGGCGTTCACCCCCAGGAGAATCGCCGGCAGAAAACCCAGCACCAACGGCACGACGATCAGGCCGGTGAACAGATTCGCCACTGGGTTAGTGCGGCCATTCGATTCACCTCGCCAGACGAAGAAGGCGTAGGCCGGCACCATCGGTGCCGCGAGCATGACCCATTGGACGGTGTTCACCGCCCCACCGTCAGGATCCCCCGTCGCATGCCTTCGGCGACGGCCTCGGCGCGATCAGAGACGCGCAGCTTGAGGAAGATCTGTTTCACGTGCGCCTTGGCGCCGTCCTCGCTGATGCCGAGCGCCAAGCCAATGGCCTTGTTCGAACGGCCCTGCGCCAACAGGCCGAGCACTTCGATCTGCCGCGCGGTCAGCGCTTCGCTGTCATCGCGGTTGGCGATCTGGCGTTTGATGTGTTCCGGCAGCCAGCGTTCGCCTGCGGCGACGGCACGGATCGCGGCGACCAAGTCGTCAGGGCCGGCGTCTTTCAGCAGGTAACCACTCGCGCCGGCTGACAGCGCGCGGTGCACGTCCTCTTCGGTGTCGTAGGTGGTGAGCATCAACACCTTGGCGTCGGGCGACGCCGCGCGGACCGCGGCGGTGGCGGCAATGCCGTCCAGGCCGGGCATGCGCAGATCCATCAGCGTCACGTCGGGTTTGTGCTCCGCGTGCAGGCGCACGGCTTCCTTGCCGTCCTGCGCCTGCGCGACGACCAAGAGATCCTTATGGTGACTAAGCACGGCGATCAAACCCATGCGCACCACTATGTGATCATCGGCAAGCAGCAGGCGGATGGTCATGCAGACTCCAACGGATTCAGCGGTACGGTGATAAGGATGAACGCCCCCTTTCCAGGAGTGCTGGTGAGAGTCAATTCACCAGCGATCTTGCGTGCCCGCTCATGCATGCCCTGAACCCCGAAGTGACCAGCATCAGGGCCGGCTGCTCCCGCCACCTCGAAGCCGGCGCCGTCGTCGACGATGGCCAGCTTCAACATGCCCACGGTGAAATGCAGCGTGATGGTGATGCGGCGTGCCTTGCCATGGCGCAGCGCGTTGTGCGCCGCCTCCTGCACGATGCGCGAGAGATGATGCGCAACCAGGCCAGAGGCCGACGACAGCGTGCCTTGCACCACCACCTCCAGACGTGCGTCGTGGCCGGCGAGCACCTGCTGGGCAACCATGCGCAGACGCGCCGGCAGATCGCTGACGGCGCGTTCGTCGGCATTGAGATCCCACACCGCACGGCGGACCTCGGCACGGCAATGGGTGAGTAACGTACGCGCCATGGTCAGCGGCGCGGACGGTTGCGGCAGACCCATGTTCGCGGCATCAAGCTGCAGCGCGACACCGGTCAGGCCCTGTTCAAGGCTGTCATGCAGTTCACCGGCTAGACGTTTCCGTTCCGCTGCGGTGGCGTCGTAGGCCACCTGCACGTCACGACGGGCATGGATCTCCTCGGCGAGTTGGCGTGAACGTAGGGCGACCCGACGGCGCAACTCGACCACCCACACCAAAGCCATCAACAAGGCGACACCGACGGAGATCAGCACCGCAACCAACCGCTCACGCGTCCACCACGACGGCGCCTTCACCAACGTGATGTCGCTCGCCGACCGGATCAGCAGCGAAAATGTGGTCGACGCCGTACTCAGCAGGATCACATCACGGCCAGGCATCAAATCGCACACACCCGTGACACGCACCAACGCCCCGGCTGCTGGCGGCGGCACATCGGCCGGCAGACGCACGGGAATTTGGTAGTTGTCGGCGCGCAGGGTGAAGCCCACGCTTTCATCGCGTTGCGTTGGCGGTCCAGCGATGCCGGTGACGGTGATCAGGCGCCAATCGCGTTCGGCGACTTCGCGCGGTTTGAGCTTGGCGAGTGGTGGTTCCTCCGGCGCCGGCTCACCGACGCTGCCGATCACGCGCACCAGCGCCTGCTCCAACACCGGGTTGTACATGCCGATGCGGGCGAACGCGACGACCTCGATCTCGTCACCGGGTTTGGCCTCGGACTTCGCTACCGGGATGACGCTGACGCCGGTGGCGCCCTGCTGGATGACCAGCATGCCATCGTTGTAGGTCACTACGCCACGCACGCGCATGCGGTGACGACTCTGCTGCGGACCGCCAGCGACCAACGAATCGATCGGCGTCAGAGCTACGGCGAAAGGATCACTCGGCGGTGGACGCGTGACCACCACGTCATCGACGGTGTGAACGAACAGCAGCCAGCGGTATGGCTCGTTGCGACGGTTGGCTTGGCGTAGCGACACGCCGCGTACACGGATGGCGGCGTCGAGGTAACGCGCCACCTCATCCTGCTCCATGCCATAGCGCGTGATCATCGCGTCGACGCTGCCCGCCGGGGTGCCAAGGCGTAGCACCAGACGCGGCGGGTCGATGGTCGGATCGATGAAAGCCGCACGCACCACGGCGGCGACCTCCACCAGCCAGCCTTCATGGTAACCGGCGGCGAGTTCCTCCGCCGAGACCGGGATCGCCAACGGAATGTCGGCCTTGCCAAGGCGACGCACGACTTTGGCGTCGACGCGCGGAGCGTAAACCGCGGCATCGGTGACTCCTTCCAGTTCGATCTCGTCACCGGGTTCGACGTGCAGCCAACCGTCCTTCGGCTGACGCACATGCACGCCACCGGTGGCGTCCTGCAGGATGAAGTCGGGCAGCTTGTCGCTGCGGAAGTACGTCACCACGCCGGTGAGCGTCACTGGATGTTTCTCAGCGGCCTGCGCCGGCAACAACTCACGCACCGCACCGGCGGTGGTGAGGGGTTCGGCGGCGGACGTGACACCACTGAACACCAGCAGCATCAGGAACACGATACCGCCCCGTGGAACCGCAGGCTGCGGCCTGCACAGCGACCTGACCGCTACGCCGGCTGAAGCCTGCGGTCCCAGGAGGCGCATCATCCGTCCGCTGTCTGTGGTGGGCATCTCCCGGTCATGCTGCGCCGGACACGACCGCCCACAACCACACGCCGCCTACTACCGGGACGGGTAGTCCCCGAGCGGGTAGTGGTGGACGAGTTCCGTGTGGTATGGTTCCCGTCATGCGCGCCCCCCTCCTGCTGTTGTGCTCGCTCACGTTCGTCCAGGCCGCGGACGCGACGCTCGAAAAACGCGCCATCGCCATCCTCGAACGCGCGTGTGCGGAGTGCCACAGCCACGCGGCGAAGAAGATGAAAGGCGGCCTAGCGCTCGACTCGCGTGCCGCGCTCATCGAAGGCGGCGACAGCGGCGCGGCGATGGTCCCAGGCGAGAAGGAGAAGAGTCTGCTGGTGAAGGCCATCCGCTACACCGACGAGGACCTGGAAATGCCACCCAAGGGCAAACGTCTGCCAGCGGAGGACGTCGCGACGCTGGAGGAATGGATCAAGGCCGGCGCACCGTGGCAGGCGAAGGCCTCCAACGCCGAGGCGCTCACCGGTAGACCGGCGCGCAAACCCGGCGTGATCACCGATGCGGATCGCACGTGGTGGTCCTTCCTGCCGCTCGCCACCGTCGAACCGCCCAACGTCGCCACTGGTGACAGCGGCTGGGCACGAAACGAAGTCGACCGCTTCATCGCCGCCAAGCTGGGCGAGGCCGGGCTAACGCCGGCACCACCGGCCGAACGCGCCACCCTCATCCGCCGCGTGACCTTCACCCTCACCGGTCTGCCACCGACACCGGAGGCGGTCGCCGCCTTCGTCGCCGAGCAGTCGCCGGATGCGTATGCGAAACTGGTCGACCGCCTGCTCGCCAGCCCGGCATACGGCGAACACTGGGCGCGCCACTGGCTCGATCTGGTGCGTTACGCTGACAGCGATGGCTTTCGCATCGACCACTACCGGGCGGATGCGTATCGCTACCGCGACTACGTGGTGCGCGCGTTCAACGCCGACAAACCCTATGACCGCTTCGTGCAAGAGCAGATCGCTGGCGACGAATTGTTCCCGGATCAGCCGGAGGCGCTGGTCGCCACCGGCTACCTGCGGCACTGGAGCTACGAATACAACAACCGCGATGTGGTGACGCAGCGCGACAACATCCTGATCGACATCACCGACACCACGGCGGATGTGTTCATGGGTCTGGGCCTGAGTTGCGCCCGCTGCCACGACCACAAGTTCGATC
>ENA-ORBV01015399-ORBV01015399.1-microbial-mat-metagenome-genome-assembly--contig:-NODE-15399-length-11248-cov-4.539522_pt1 | contig 11248 bp, 10 predicted proteins | sample MGYA00237777_ERZ505514 | MGnify/ENA primary metagenome ERZ505514 (study PRJEB26160, sample SAMN06269048) | microbial mat metagenome | isolation source: Oligotrophic lake microbial mat | place...
GTGCAGCACAAAGCACAACACTTAAACTCGTACTACTACTAACTAGCTAGCTAGGTATCTAGGTAGCCAGTACATTGTAGCAGCAGCAGGAGCAGCAGCGGATCCAAAATCGAAGCGACCAAATCGTTCTGTTGCATTGTTGTTTGTTTGTTCTTATCACCGTTGTTAACGACACCCTATAGAATCCATCGGGATTTTCCCCACCAATATCAAGAGGAATTGCTTCCGTTCCTTTACCGCACCAACTATTGTTACGCATCTAGTCGTTTCACCTTTTTTGGACGATGGCGGACAACAACTGGCACAACTTGGATTTGGAAGATGTGGAGGAAACGATATATGATGAAGGCGACGAAGCAGAACTTGCAGTTCAGAACGCGTTGAAAGATACTTCGCCAAATACGAAGCGGAAATTGACGGGGTGGTTCATTCCTCAAATGGCCCGTTATCACGAAGGTGTCAACATTATGGACGGAGCCCGGTTCTTTAGTCAACCTCGGGAAGAAGATCAACAGCCTCTGGATACCCCCGAAGATCATCCCCTCCGAGCTGTAGCTGCCGCAATGGAGGCTGTTCCCGATGGTTCGGTGATACGTGTGTACGCTTACAGCCTCACTGATCCATATTTCATCGACCTCATCGTCCATCATTGCAAAACAAAACGTATCCATGTTATCCTCGAACCAAACAAAATTTCCGTCGATGTCACAAAACGAGTCTGTTCTAAGATTCCGAGCCCGCAAAAGCGATTTTGCAGTCGACCAACATAGTTTTTAGAGTCGCGAACTGTTCCCCATACTTTCCTGAGACAAGTATGCATATGAAAGGAATCATTACCAACGATTGGACCCTTCTTGGAAGCTACAGCTTTTCTATCGCAGCTAGGTACAAGAATTGGGAACAACTGCTATGTGTGCGCTCCAACCAGGTTGATAGGTTGTGGTTCGAAGCTTTGTGGGGAAATTTAGTGGGGAGAGACATTGATTTATGGAACTATGATCCATCCTTGTTTCGAAAAGAACCGAAGCGGCAGCATCCTGGTCAAAACAATTCTAAGTAATCTGTTACATTGTTCGGAACAAGATTCTTATTAATGCACTTCGATTGGTCATCGCTGCTACAACTGAATTAACAAATAGCCCTCTGGTGAAGGAGAGGACTCCTACAAAAAATCCTTGCCCATTGCCGACATCTACCCAGAGGCGACGGTCCTTTTTGATGATCTATCTGGTTTTACAGCATGGTCGTCGTCCGGAGACGCCGTGTCTGTCTTTATGTTTTTGGAGACAATCTATGGGGCGTTTGATAAACTTGAAAACAGACGCGGTGCCTTTAAGGTAGAGACCATTGGTGACTGCTATCTTGCTGTTTGTGGGTTGCCTGAGAAAAGGAAGAATCATGCCATGGTGATGTGTAAATTTGCGGAAGGCTGTCGAGATGCTATGAACGCCATCACGTCAGAGCTGGAATTAACACTTGGACCAGGAACTTCATCCCTTCGCGTCAGAATTGGGATCCACTCTGGCCCGGTGACCGCCGGCGTTCTCCGAGGCGAGAAAGCACGTTTCTAGTTGTTTGGGGATACAGTGAACACAGCATCGCGTATGGAGTCCAATGGATTGCCAAATCGAATCCAGGTTTCAGCCAAGACCGCCCAGCTACTCATTGAGGCCGGCAAACAGGATTGGCTTAAACCGCGAGAAGACAAGGTTTTGGCCAAGGGAAAAGGTGAAATAGAAACGTTTTGGGTGGAACCCAAAAGCGAAATGGCCAGTAGCCACCACACAGAGAGTTCTGTGGGCGCTTGTGAAGAGTATTTGCCTGAATATGACGTCAAGGGGTTGGTTCTTCAAAATCAGAAACCAGAGAGGGCAAAAGAAGAGAAAGGAGAGGCCAATGTTGCTACCACGAAAGACTGCATCGAGGCTGGGCCATCCGCAGCTGACACTCTGACGGACTTCGTAGACATTTGAAAAGCTGCTAAAGCTACACGAGACAACTAAATTATTTGCTTTACCATTGAGTCTAGTTCAAAACTGAAATGATCCTCCACTTATTTCATGTTGATTCTCCGAAGCCATCTTCTGTACTAGTACTATCTAGCTAGACTGGCTCCCACTCCCTTAGGTATACCACTGGGATCACAATGATTGTATGATCGCATGGTAACCGTATCGTTTTTAGTACTGATCCTTACAACAACTGGAATTGCAGGGACCACTTCTTTACAAAACAATATCACTGAGCATGCTCCACCCAGAAACTGTGAACGGCGCCCCTAATAGTAGTAGAAAATGAAGAAAGACTACTCTTTCGAATGATGGATCCTTGCGATTTGCTTGCTTGTCTTTTGACGAAAGTCGGCCCATTGCTTCTCCCTAAATATAGTATCATCTGGTCAATCTTAACTCGTTGCAGCAGATTTGAAATAGCTCTTCAAGCACTCCTTCCATCGATCAGCAGATGGATCGTTGGGTGATACATGCACCAACAGCGCTTCGAGGTAGGATGACGCTACTTTAGCACCATCTGCGTCGCCCAGCGCCAGTTGCTGCCGAATCACTTTGCATTGAAGTTCCGCGGCAATGCGTACCACCTTGGAATTATCGGGTGACGCCAGAGCCACTTCTGCGTACTTGACGGCCATGTTTTTCATGACACTTTTGCTTACAGATTGACGTTCCAAAAAGGCGGCGAATTCCTCCGAGTCTCCGTCCATGGGTGTTCGAAGACAGCGCCACAAATTGTAGGCATGTGGATGGAGTTCCCAAAAGGTAATGGATAGGTCCGGTGTCGATGTTGGTTGTTGTGTCTCCAACGCAACCTCGTGTATTTGGTGCAGGATTTGATCCCCGCCGGGATGTATGGGAGAGACATGGTCGAGACTTACTATGGATCCGCCAATCTGACTGACAGCGCCGTCGTCTTTGGATAATGTTGGAGGAACTCCGTAGCATTCACAGGTAAACTCAAAGGTCATGCCGTGTTTTCTAGCCATGTCCTTAAGCGGCTCGATGGCACTCTTGACGCCACCACAACAATATGCAAGATTCAGGCCGCCGTTCTGGTACGTCTCTTGGATTCTGTCTTGGAAGAAGGTGCACTCGAAATAATAAGCGGATGCATTGTGACGACGTAATACAGTAGTCTCTTCGAAACAACCATTTCGGATAATGTATCGCATGGGACAATTGCGTCGGCTCTTGTCTCCCGAAATAAAGCCAAAGACTACCGCTCCCGGGTTGACAGCGGTAAAATCTAGCCAGGTTTGAGAGTTGGCCAGAAACAAGTCGGAGGATTTACATTGATGGGCAATGGTATAACTCCCACGACGAGAGCCAATGGCATCGGCAAGACCCACGAATGGCGAAATACCAGTACCAGAGGCAATGCAAACAACAGTGGCGTCTCTCGGAGGGACAAGAAAGAATGTAGCTGGGCTGAAGGAGCAGTGGACGTTAACGATTTGAGGGTCGCACATTCTCTCATACCCGTGATGGTGTCGAGCCCCTTCCTGCGGCTTTGAAACAAGAAGAAATACTCGATCCACCTCCACGCCAGATACTGAATACACTCGTGGCGACACGGGTTCCAGCGACACTATCTTATCCAATGCCAAGGGTGGCGGGACGGGGAATAGCTTCTGACGCTGCCCAACGCTCAGATCAATGGGACTCTGCACCCATCGAGTACTGGTGTTGTTCTCGTCTTGCACTTGACCTTGTTCTATGTACTGGCAGATTGTTTCTAGCGGGACTCCTTTTCCATCGCCCTCCTCAAAACTATGCCAGCCCAAAGCTTCCCACAACTCTTCCCAGCCCCAACCGTTGCCAGTATTTCGGTGAAGATTTTGTATCTCGCGCAAGGTAAAATGTGTTTGGTTGTTAGAGGCGAGTGATATGATCCACGCATATGCTGATCTGTCGCTGTTGGGTAGAAGGACTTTCACAATATCGCCGTACTCATATTGTAGCCCGGAGCCCAAAAGATCGAGGGCGACTGTGGTAAAGCCACCACTTTCCGAAGTCGAGTATACGGCTTTGGTGACCTTTGTCATGAGCGGCGGCATACGGAGTACCCAGCGATCTTCCGCGGCTTTCTGCATGTGCTTGAACATCATCTTTGCGAAATTGTGATTGTTGGCTGCCTTGGAAATAGGAGTGCTTTCACCGGACGACTCGAGATGGGTGGTACCGCTGGTCGAGAACTGTACATCGTTATGAATATAAGAATAAAGCTTTCGACAATGCGCTCGAAGCAATCCTCCTTCGCCAGCATAGCATTCAACAAGATGGTTGTAGGCCGCCAACAGTTCCGGGGGGCGACCCAGAAGATCCAAAAAGCCACGCAGAGTAGCGGATTTGTCGAGCTTGGACAGAGCTTCAATAAAGTCTCGCTGTGGGCGTGGATAGGATTCATCGATTGCGGCAATTTGGGCCACCAAGTCGTCACTATCGTCCTTGAATTGGTGCCTCCCTAATAGCCAATCCAACAGGTGAAAATATGGAAACTGTGTCCCAGTTGTACCTTTTCGGCGTTTCCCTTGAACGACAACACCATTGCTCATGGGTTGGGTTTGTCGAATAGAAATGTGCTTGGAGTTAAACGTTCGCTTGGTCGGATCGGTCGACATGAGCTGAAACTGTTCCTTGCATCGCGAGACACTGAAGGCAACCTTATACAATAAATCGTGCAACCGGCAGCTTTCGTAACTGTCGGTGCTAGATGCGTCGTCAAAATTCATTTCGGCTTCCAACATATTTCTCATGGTCGAAATGATATCCAACACACAGAATGGCAAGCCAGCAAGGGCACGTCCCATACATGTCGGTATTAGTTGATTGACTTTTTCGTGGTTGTGTCCAAACGCTGGGTACAGCATCTCAATGTTGTCGAATCGGAATTCGTCATTACTGGCATCATCCAATCCTAGCAAAGTATCAAAATTGGTGCCGGTCTGTGATAACGCCAGAGCACCGGGTTCTCTTGTAAGATTTGAACGCAGGTTCTCGTCGATCATAAGCTGTGCGGTTTGTGATAACGTCAGAGCACCGGGTTCCCTTCTAAGTTTTGCACGCAGGCTCTCGTCGACCATAGGTTGTGTGGTTTTGCTGGGCGAATCAACTCTGTAGACGCTATTGCTTGTCTGAGATTCGTCCATGTCGGGGCAGCTACTATTTCCATCGCTGCCATTGGTTTGCTGCCACATCATTTTCTTGAAATTCGGATGAAAGCGATAAAACAAATGATCGTCCTTGATGGGATGATGACCACAAACATGATCAAAAATATGAAAGCGCTGATTGATATCCAAACATAGTTGGAGAGCATCTTTGCGGGAACTAGCACATTCTTGTTTCACCAACAGATCAATCATTTGACGCCCAATCCAACACTTTTTGTACGTTCGGAAGTGGTACTTTCGGTCTTTTACTTTGATCATATCCATGACGGCCAGCACTGTCATGATCTCTTGAATTGCACCTTCATCATTTTCGTCCATCGTGTTGTCGTTCAATTCGAGCTGAGCATTGGTCCAACAGTCTGCAGATGACGCCAAGCTGATGGCGTCTTGGCTGTTGCCATGCTCCAATACATTGTCAAGAGCATAATCATTGTCGGTAGTTTCCGAACTGCTGCGGCGAAAGAGCAAATCGACAATTCTTCGTTTTCCGGTAGGTGTTGTGCTCTTGTCGCTGCTTTCGGATACACTAGCAGCAATTTGCTGCTGTTGTGTCTGTGAAGGATGATCGGCTTTGCTTTTCTGTTTGCTTTTCCTGCCCTGCGCGGAACTCTTAAAAAAATCACTGGGACGCATCAAACGACTGGCGGGGCAAATAATGTCCTCGATCTTGTCGCCATCCACCATGGTAGACTCCGTCTGGTCCACGTTGATACTACTTTTTTCTTGGTGTTGGAGCTGCAAGAGCAGTTTTTGCCACTTGGGTCGGAATCGATAAAACAAGTACTTGTCCATCAACAAATGATCGTCCGTGACGTGATGAAAGAGTTGATATGTTTGATTGACACGACGACCTACGCGCACTGCTTCTTCTCTTGAAGGAATGGAGGCGAATTCCAACAAAACGTCAATCGCTTGCGACCCAATAAAACAATTGGGGTAAATTTTGACACGAAATCTTCGGTCGTCAATCTGGCAATGTTGGAGGAGGGTTTGGACAATGTTGTGGTCGAATTGTTCTTGCGCAGATTTCTTATTAGTATGGTCATGGTCATTGTTTTTCGGACTGTCAGATTCTACTTGTAATGGATGCTGTGAAACCAATAATTGTGATGGCTGTTGTGTCCAAATCCAATTTTCTTGTACTAAAAAGTGTCCCGACAATGTAGGTTCCACATCCAATCGTTTCGCGGCTTGCAGCAAGGGTTCTTCGATCCACTGTGGGAGGCATACCTTGCTGGCGTCCAAAGCAGAATTGCCGTACAAATGCGAGAGCGTTCCAATCAAGAGAAAAATCTTAGCCGCAGTCCGATAATCTTGTAAGTCTTCGTCCGTGACTTGCACGGCCGGACTGGGAGGTTCTTGTAAAAACTCGTGGAGAGGAGTATTGCCATACAGCTGCTCTCCCGTCTTGGGCAGGGATGCCAGTAGTGCTGCAGCAGAGGCAGGGGCATTATGTTTCGTCTCCATAAAATCGTAGGCTTCCAGCGGCCAAAAAAACGTGTTGACTTGTTTCAACTTGTCTTCCCACGGCATAAATTTGCCTCCCAAGGTCGCCCCCAATCCGCCAGGGCACATGAATCCCCACTCACGCGTCAAAAATCCATAGCGGCCATGTTGATGGGCTTGGAGGACGCCTTGCAATTCGTCCTCCACGCGTGTCAAATGGTCCAAGACTTGTTGTTGTTGTTGTTGCCGCTGCAGCTGGGCTTGGCCTTCTAACACTACGGAAGGATCACCTTCGCCAGCCGTACCCCCAGTAGGAGTAGTAGGGATGGATGTTGGAACTGCGTCGACATTGGCCTTGTTTTCCATCTTGTCCGCCATGTTTGCACCGGAAGCACAACGAGTTGGAAGCGATAATAAAAAGTACAATACTAACTAACTACCAGGCTTTGGGCCATAAAATTATGAACCAAGAAACATTTTGAGAGGTTTGTCTATCAACTAAACCAGCTAGTAGACTAGCTAGGCAAAGTAGTTATAGCTCGTCGTGGCCTCCAAGTTGTTCTTTGTGATTCGGCATCGACGGAGTGATGTTGGTCGACCTCCTTTCCATTGTGGAAGGTGCTTCTTCCTTCTTGGGCATCGCTCCACCGACGAGCTCGTGCATTTTGTGGTGGTAAGATCCAAGATCGAAATTTGGTCATGGCGAAAATTGCACCATAGGGATAAAGATAAATCCAACCACCCGGACAGGCAAAAATGTTTCTTGGAAGGGGGGAGGTCATTCACCACTAGCTAGTAGCTAACTAGCTACTAGTAGCTAGTACCAGCAGTTGATAGCAGACAAATTGTGTTAAAAACAAGTTTAATGAGACAATTTTTGAAGCTTAAAATGCTACAACACTGCATGAGCCCCAAACCATGCTAAGCAGCTGTGAGAATGAACTGGCAGGCAGCCAGCTCACCAGCACATTCAGCCGACATGTCCATTTGGTTGCCCAAGTTTCTGTGCCAACTCCTCCCATGCCAAGTCTTGTGACAAACCAAATTTTGCCTCATAGTAGGCAGCTTCTGCAATCATGTCATCTTCACTGATGTCAGCGTCTTCTGAAGATCCATTGGCAAGCAACGCAAAATCAGTGAGTTTGCCCCAAATGTTTGCTGCTCGGAGGGCTAAAAGCAATGGATCTGGAGCTGGATGCTTTGCTTCATCCTCGGGGTTGCCAAAGGTTACCAGGCAAACAGGTCTTCTGTCTTTGGGAATCTTGGGGGGGTCCATGGCAGCGGGCACATGACAATGTTTAGATTCTTTCCCCAACCTAGTCCAAGCTTGATGCATGGTGCCATGGACAGGGCTTAATTCTGTGACGGTCGCCTCGCTTAGACTTCCAATCATGCTCTCAAGCGCCATGATGCTGTGGCAGAGCAAGGTTCGCGCAAGTTCAATTTCATTTGTTTTGGCATCCCTTGTCCATTTTTTCCCATGAGCAATGTGTCGTCTGCACCAGAACTTTTGTAGTTAGCTGCCAAAGCATCATCATCATCACCATCACATCTGCTATCAGGTTCCGCAAAACCTTGTGGCTTGCCAATCAAGACAATCGCAGAATGCCCCTCACCTCTCCATTTGTTGGCTTTCTCCAGGTCCACAACAGGAACGATCAACATGCATGGTTCATTCCCATCCATCAACTTCTTTTGGTCGTGGAGTCGAAGCTTGTTGCTCACAAAGTGCACAACACCAGTGCCGGGTGCCCTTGATCTCTTTGGTTTGTCCTCTCCTGTCACCTCTCTTTTGGTACCAGTGTTTCCCTTATTCTTTAACACACCACGTGCCGCCTTCTTCATCTTGATCAATTCGTTAGAGTTCTCATGTGTTCCTGTCACAGATGCCGCGACATGAGTCCACTCGTTGCCCGCCTTTGGCCCTGCCGGCAAAATGTGCGCTGTCTCTGCACTTAAATCAATGCGCCCAAAGACATCTGTGGGCCAAATGAGGTCTCGTAACTTCTTGTTAGCTTGACTTCTGGCACTGTTTTGGGTCGATGCTTCTCCGGCAACTGTTGCGTTGGATGTGTTGCATGCATCCCTTGTCAAAGCACACTCGTCACATGTGCTGAGTTTGCCACCATTCACACGACAACAACAAAAGGGATCGCCTGCTGCCTGTGTTGTCATGCGCTGAAACATCTTGAAATAAGAAGCCTTCTCCTTGAAATTTTCACGGGCTTGCGTTTTCCAACAATCTCAGGTTGCAGCATAGCAGTGTCCGGACAAACACATCTCCTTCAACTCACTCTTCTTCTTCTCCAACTCACTCTTCTTCTTCTCCAGCTCACTCTTCTTCTTCTCCAGCTCACTCTTCTCCTTCTCTAGCTCACTCTTCTTCATCATCAAACCAATGAGATCCTTTTGCAGACTAACAAGCTCTGGCATCAACCCCCTTTCGCGATCTGCACTTTTTGTTTTGGGTTTGTTCTTTGCTTCCACCTCCCTCTCTTTCATTTCAATTTCCGTCCTCTTTGCTTCCACCTCCTTCTCCTTTTCTTCCACCTCCTTCTCCTTTGCTTCCACCTCCTTCTCTTTTTCTTCCACCTCCTTCTCCGTTGCATCAATCTCATCCTGCAGTTTCTCCAGTTTCCACGCGATGCCATCGTCCAGTTCATCATCGAAGCCTTTGTCGCGGTCATCATCAATGTCTTTGTGCCGTTCATCATCAGCAGCACAAGCAGCGACCTCAACAGAAACAGACCCACTCATGGTGACAGATGGAGTCACGAGCGTGCGAAGCTAGATTCTTCGTGCTGTGCTGTGCTGCAGTGCACTTTGCTTTGCAGTGCGGTGTCGGTTTGGGTTGGTCTTTTTGTGGATTCTCAAACTAGAATCATGAATGAATGAATCCGACACAAAGTGTTGTTGTGATGGAGTGTTCTAGCCAACAATTGCTCAAGCAATTGCTGGTCTCGTGGTGACAGATCCGTGGCACGCTTCTTCCTTCATTCCGGATCGAACCATCAACTCTTGCGGTGTGTCCAGGATCGATCGAGCCACAGTTGTGGCATGCAGCCACGATTGCATGGCATCGCACGAGCTGACCTCTCGCTCTGTCTCCCCACGAAAAAAGAATTTCCGACACCTAACTTTGCGATGCACTGTGGACAATCGCTAGCTAGCTAGCTAGCTAGCTGCTGCTAGCAACAGTTGCAAGGTTCTGTCCATGCACGCTGCTTTGTGGCGCTAGTCTGCTAGCAGGGCTTTTTGTTAAGAACACAACAAAACTCCGTTGCCAATGTGCTCTCACTGGAGCCACTCGATCGGTCAATCGAACTTGCTTGTGAGGTGAGGGAACAGACAGACTGTTGCTAGCTACATGCAAGTGGTGCCGCACGGCACAGCGCATTTGATTAGCAATGCCACTGCCTGCTGCTCTAGGCAGCTAGCTAGCTAGCTAGCCACTGGCTGCTAGCCACTCTAGCTGCAATGTGCTGTTTCAAGCAGGGTTTCGGGATTTGCACGCAGGCAGCACCAGGATTGTCCGTGCGAACAACCCCAAAACCCTCCTTAGCCTTTTCATTTGTGAATTTTTGGACTTTCATTGTGACTTTCGTGCAACTGGCACTCAAAAGACTTAGCGATCGAAATGGACTATTTGTCCCCCTTTCATTTTGACAGTGCTAGCTAGCCCCCTTTCAAGACAGCTCCATGCGAAAATGGGTTGTGAATTTTCGACGTCTCACTGCCCACCTTGAACCAGCACAGCTGCACAGCTGCACTGGTGCATGTGCTGCTGCTGCTGCTGCTGGTGCAATGAGTCGTGCTTCTGCATGGTGGACACACAGGGCATGCCGGAACTCTGTTGAACTGCAGCAGATGCGTTGTGTTGATCTGTGGAACTGAGACGCTGGTCATGTTGGCCATTGCAACGCTGAATTGTCCTGCTGTTTTGTCTCACTGGCAGGGTGAAGTGGGTTGTCATTGCCTTTTTTCAAAGCAGTGTTGTTGCCATCCAAGCCAACACAAGAATGGCAATCAACATGACAGCACTTGTTTGTCCTTCTTTGACTCGTCTTCATCGTCCCTGAGCTTGCGTCTTTCCTCTCTGTTTGCAGTTCCTCTCGCAGCCACAGCCGAGCTGTGACAAGAGGCTTTGCTTCCAGCAACTGAAACGCAATCGTTGCTGAGTTTCTTCTTGGCAGATCCAGCTGAAGCCCTTCCGCCACTTTCATTGCTGTCCCTCAAACTGGACTGAAAGGTGCCAGCAGCAATGCTCCTCTGGCATTCCATTTCTGCTCTGAGTCTTTCTGCTTTGCCATGGCGGTTGGAATGCTTTCTTCATCTGCTTCCACTTCTGTCTCACTGACCACAGCGCAATGCTGCACATGGATTGGACTCAAACCCACATGTGTGCGTGTCTGCAAGAACTGCGAAAACTGCGCAATGAGCATGGATCATGACCAAAAGATGGCTCTGCTTCCACCTGAGCCCACTCCAGAAATCATTCCGTGGCACACACTGTGTGTTGACCCAGCAGGTCCATGCAAATTCGGAGACGAAAAGAGGCCCGAAACACACATTGAACTTCATCGTGTGACAATGGCAGATCCTGCAACAGGATTCTTC
>ENA-ORBV01015403-ORBV01015403.1-microbial-mat-metagenome-genome-assembly--contig:-NODE-15403-length-11248-cov-2.961328_pt1 | contig 11248 bp, 12 predicted proteins | sample MGYA00237777_ERZ505514 | MGnify/ENA primary metagenome ERZ505514 (study PRJEB26160, sample SAMN06269048) | microbial mat metagenome | isolation source: Oligotrophic lake microbial mat | place...
ATCGCTGTTCAGCTTCCGCCGGAATGGGTGTTCACCTTGCTCCGGAATCGGTGTTCAGCTTGGTCCGGAATACGCACGCACGAACGATCGCGAGTGATTCCGTTTCCCCTGAACCCAGACCCGAACGTGGGCAGGCCGCCGTGAATTCTGCTAATTCTTGGACCGAAGCCTGCTCTCGTTGGAGATCGCCTCGTTCGAACATTGGCGTCAGATTAATCGGAATTCTCGTTCCATCCGGTTTCTTGAAGTAGACAGCTTCCCGAATAACTTCGCCGGTCACGGCCAACGGAAGTCCCTCAGCGAGCATTGTGAACCACCCCTGCTCATGGCCATAGATGACCACCATCGCGTCAACCAACGTGACCGAGTTGTTCACTCAGGGCCTCACCGGCACGATACGGAGCCACCCACTCATCGATCTCAGGCAGGGGGACGTCGATCAATTCGGAAAGCCTCGCCCGAGAGACTAGGCCGGCGAGAAACGCCGTCGCAGCCAAAGCCTTGAATCGTCGTGGCTCGACCGGGGGATGGTCCGCATTCCAGCGCACTTCCTCATTCTGCTGGCGCACATTGGGATCGGCGTACAATTCTGCTGGCGCGCTCTTCCCGAGTTTCCCCAGATTGCCCAGGCGAAACAGCATGGCCTGGGTCGACACACCGAAACTGACAGCCAGGTGAATGACAGCGGTTCCCGTGAGGGATTTCGCGCGAGGGTGCTCATCGGCGATCCGTTCCTCAATCGCATCACGGGGCATCAGGAATTCGGCGGCGAATTGATCCGCCAGGGATTCCTCCCGTGGCTTTCCGCCGGGCTCGGCACTGCAGGCATGCGCCCATGCTACATGCGGGCGGGTGCCCCCCTCGTTCACCAGAAGATGGAAGAATTCGTGCGCGAGGGTGAATACCCGTCGAGACTGGGGATGCACTCGGTTCAAGAAAATGGCGCGGCCGTGGCTCCCAATAAGGGACGCCCCGGACAGAGACCACTCGGCATCGAAGCTGAGAATTTTGACTCCCACTCGCTCCTCAAGCGCTTCGAGCATCGACCAGGCCGGCGTCGCACCCAGGTCCAATCGCTTCCTCTCCTCCGAAGCGAGGCGCCACGCGTCCTCATACGAGACGGGGGGACGATTCAGGGGGCGAAGATCCGGGGAACGGACCTGCTCCAGCTGCTCTTCAAGCCACCGAAACTCACGGCAGAGATTCTGGAATTGACTTAGGGCCAGATTGACCTCGGGTCCGACAGAATTCGCGCGCAGGAGAACCAGCTCTTCCTCAGGCGGGGCCGCCTCGGGTGCAAGGAGCGAATCGACCGGGAGGCTGTAGAGCCTAGCCAGGCCAAAGAGCTCACCAGCGGACACGGCCCGTTTGCCGTGCTCAATCTCCGATATAGCCTGGCGCGGAATTTCAACTTGCTGTGCCACATAGTCTTGCGTCAGTGAGAGGCGTTCCCGAACCTCGCGCAGTCGTTTCCCCAGCGTAATCTCAAGGGACTCTTTGCTTTGGCTCATAGGACCTCCGTTTTTGCCTGATATTCCGACATGATTGTTAATCATCGCCACATTTTGTCAGATTACAAGACATAATTTGAGGAGCATGGCTGTCCTGAATTGCGGGCCCTCCAACTGAGACCCTCCGCCGCCGGGTGCGAATACCGCATCGTCATCAGAGTCGTCGAGTGACCGAGCAGTTTGCTGACCGTAACGATGTCCACCTCGCGTGTCACCAACCCGTCACGGTTTTGGGGGCGCTTTGGGAATTCGTGGGGCGAAAAAGTCGGAGGCAGTGTAGAGGCGGGATTCAAGCCTGTGCCGACCTCGGCGCTTAGGGCTGGTCGGGTCCTCCAAGAAGCGCCGCGATATCCCGGTATCCGCTTAGGACGCGGAGAACCTGAAGCGGCTTCGTCTCGGCTCGGTAGACGACAAGGTAGGAGTAAACCGGCCAGAAGCGAACAGACCTCGCCATGAGGTCTTCCCGAACGTGTCCCATTGCAGGATTCATTGCGAGCGCGTCGAAGGTCGAAGCGAAGCGCTCGCCGACCCGCTCGGCGGCCCCGGGCTTGTCTTCCGCGATGTAACCGAGAATTTCTTCGAGGTCCGCAAGAGCTGGTTTGGTGAGGAGATACCGGCTCACGCGCTTTTCTTCTTCGCCTTCGCCTTCTTCGTCGTGCGCGCGAGCAGGGCTTTCATCGCGGCGGAGCCGTCGACAAATTCTCCGCGTTCCGCTGCAGTCCATCCGACTTCGACCTTCTCTCGAAACTCCTGCAGGCGGGCCTCCTTGAGCCTTTCCTGCTCCTCGAGGAGGCGGAGGCCCTCTCGGACAACCTCGCTGGCCGACGTGTAGAGGCCAGAGGCCACCTTCTTCTGGACAAACTTTTCAAGCTGCTGTGTGAGTGAGACGTTCATGGGATGAGGTTACATCCTATGTCGAGGATTGTCAAAGTCTGTTATCGGCTCCTCTCGGATCGGTGTCTCGTCCATCGTGATCACTGAGCCCTGATCACGAGTCACCACTTGGGACCGGCAGCGACTCTCTCTGAACCTGATGTCACCGACCACTATCTTCACAGCACCAGGCGTCGGAGGGATTAACTTGATGCTGCGGCCTTGTGATGTGTTCGTTGATTTCATGTGCACTTGTGCTGGTGCCGGGGCCGGGAATTGAACCCGGACGACCTTTCGGTCAGCGGATTTTAAGTGCCGTTTGCACGCGAGGCGCTGGCCCCGCAACTCGCATCACAACAATTGCTTGCAGCGGAGCAACCAGAGATAAGAACTGCACGGTGTCCGGATGGTGTCCATGAATAACCGCGAAGAATTCCGCCGGACAGCACAAGTACAACTACCCGCGATGAAGTCTTGAACTCCGGTATTTTGCATGTGAGCGGAGGCGCACATTACCAGGGCGGGGCTCGAAACGAAGTGATAACTGTGAGCGATCTACAGGTCCTCAGGTTTCAAACCGGTGTGCTTGGCAATTCGCGAGAGCATCCTCGGCCCGATCTCATCACGATCGTGGAAGGCGAAGACGACGTCTGCCCACCCCGATCGCTCGAGCGTGCGGTGTGAGCCGGTCTGTCGCTTGATCGTCCAACCAATGCGCTCGAGCGCACTCAGGACAAGTCGTGCCCGGGTACTCGGCCAGGTGCTCACGCGGCTCGGAAGGCAATATCCGCCAGCTCAGGACCGGTCTCGCCCAGTTCCAGTCGTTCGGCCACAGCACGAAGCGCGAGAGCTTTCGCCCTGGCAATCGCCTCGTCAGCGGTAGCGCCGTAGGCTAGCGCGCCGGGCAGCTCGACGACCTCTGCGATCCACCGCCCATCCGCTTCCAATTCAACCTCGACGCTAAAAGTCATTCTGGTGCATTCCTTTCCCGTTTGCGCGAGTGTCCTGTGTCACGAATAGATGTCGTCCTTCATGCCGCCAGTGCTTCCCGGCGCGCATTCAGGATGAACCAGGTCTCGCTGTTCGACCAATCCGCCTCGCTCACAAACACTCGGCTTACACTCACCCGATGATCCAGAGACAGGCCAGAGACCAGATGGCCCGTCCGGTCGATCTCGGCCCCGTAGCTCTCGATGGCGTCGAGCACGACCAGGACATCGAGATCGGATTCGTCGTCGGCCTCTCCGCGCGCGTATGAGCCGTAGAGGTAGACCCCTCTCAGGCGTCCGGCGTAAATTGCCTCAAGCCCTTTCCTCAGCCCTCCCAGGAGACCGGCAAGATCATGATTTACCATGTCACCACCCTCTTTGATTACGACAACCGCCGACTTCTCCCAGCGTTACGGAATCAAGCGGCATAGAGCAGATTTCCCTCGCGGAGAATCGCCGCCGGAAGCGATGATCGGATGTGCTTTCGGCATTCGAAGGAGGACCTCCTCAGGACAAGGATGTCCGCAGCCGTGCCCGTTCCTCGCAGCGCGGTATAGGCCAACCGGCTCCGCACCCGCTCAGGCGATGCGTCGTCCGGGACGACGAGCAGCAGGTCGTAGTCGCTGTCGGGACCGGCGTCCCCGCGCGCTATCGATCCGAATAGGTAAACCCGCTCAGGAGAATAGGCCCTTACCAGGCGATCAACGATTTCCGCCAACTTTGCGTCTTTGCCCGGCGCAGTGCCGTCGATCTCAGGCTGCGTCATGTATCACACGTCCAGATTTGTTCGGGGTGTAAGCATCCAGACGCCAATCGCACGCTAAACCATTGTCTATTTGGAACTTCGATGCTCCAAGGCTCAATTGTACTCCACAAGCTGATCTGCCGTCATCCTTTGAAAGCAGCTGGACTGTTAATCGGGGTCTGTCAAGTCGGCATTATTGGACACGGGTCCGTCCCCGATCCACTCCAAGGTCACTTCTTGACGCCCGGGATTGCTGAAAGGCCAAACATGCGGGACATAGCCGATCCCACGGTACGTCCGGAGTCGCTTCTCATGCATCCGGGCCAACATCGGCACGGCGCGGTCGACGTAGTCGACAATGTAGACTTGGGTCTTGGTTGGATGGATTCGATGAAGCCGTCCCGCGTACTGCACGACGGTCCCCTTCCAGGAGATGGGAAGAGCCAGGAACAGGGTATCGAGGCGGGCGTCGTCAAAGCCTTCCCCGATGTAACGACCCGTAGCGAGGACAAGCCGTTCCTCGTCACCGGGTATTTGGTCGAGGCGTTCGATGAGATCCCGGCGCGCCTTCGGCGTAGCGCCACCCGTAAAGACCACGAGATTTCGAACCGCGGGCCTCAAGCGATCGGCCAGCCACTCGAGATGCTCTCTCCGTTCACTCAGGACCAGCGGAGATCGGCCGCATTCGACCGCCGCGAGCACATCGTCGAGGATGAGACTGTTTCGAGCCTCGTCAGTAGCCAGGGCGCCATAGATCTCTTGGATTCTCGGATTGCGTTGGTCATGCGCCACCTGAAAACCGGTCTCCCGGACCACGAGACCGTATGCGTGACCCGTCGAGGAGTTGGACTCTGCGGCCTTGATCGTGTGGCGCACGGGACCGAGCTGCATCTCGATAATCGGATGGTGCCCATCCCGCCGCTGCGGCGTTGCTGTCAGACCGACCAGATACCGAGCCTTCACGGCGTTCAGGACCCGCTCAAACGACACCGCCGGCACGTGATGGCATTCATCCACGATCACCTGTCCGTAGCCACCGACGAGGTCGTTGACCTCATCGGAACGCACCAGGCTCTGGAGCATTGCCACGTCGAGGCGACCGTTGGGCTTCCGCCGGCCGGCGCCAATCTGCCCGATCGCCTTCGAATCAATACCCAGGAACATGGCAAGCTGCGCGACCCATTGATCGAGGAGCGGCTGCCGGTGGACCAGGATCAGCGTTCCGCACTGCCGTTGAGCCACGAGGTAGGTGCCAAGGACGGTCTTGCCACTTCCCGGAGGTGCCACCAGAAGCCCGAGATCAAATGGGAGCAGGGCGTCGACGGCCGTCCGCTGTGCGCGGGCGAGTTCGCCCTTGAACTTGAGATCGAGGGGGACCCCGGCCGAGCGCTCATCGTGGATGGACATCGAGATCCCGTGTTCCTTGAATAATTCGTCCAGGTGATCGAGGCAGCCCCGGGGAAGCGAGACGAAATCCGGAGAATCCTCGGCACAGGAGATGACCCGCGGCGTCAGGGCCGTGGAGAGTCGCAGATTTTGCTTCTTGTAGAATTCGGGGTTCTGAAACGCAGCCAGGCGCTTGATCTGGTTGATCAGAGCCGGAGGTATTCCGATTTTTTCGACCAGAAGGCGCGGCCCGAGGATGACCCGGACCGTGGGCGGAAGGACCCCCGGGATTGAGCCGGGCCTGACCGGTCGGCCCCCTGTGCTCAAATTAGCCGGGACATCCTCTTCGACGGCTCCGACAAACGTTGTTCCAATCACACCCCCGTGGCCGGCCGCTTCGCCGACAAGGGCTTCCACCCTCTCGGGCGACAGGCGCTCAAGGCCGGCCAGGAACTGCCATTGATCCGAATGCGGTTGGAACAGGTCATCGACGAAAAGTGAATTCCCGTCCTTCCTCGCCTCCAACTGGAGCGGTAATGCAATGAGGTTCCCAAATCCGCCTCGCGGCATGGAATCCTGATTCGGAAACAGGCGATCATAGGAGTCCATGCCCAGTTCGGGTCGAGCCGACATCGTCTCCGTGATCAGGGCACAGCCCATCGCCCGTGCGGTGCGCGCCGAAACCGGTGCCGTGAAGAAAAACCAAACGTGAGCACCTTGCCCGGACCGCGATCGCTCGACGGCCGGCGATAGGCCCTTCAGGCGGCAGGTCGCCGTCAATGCTGCGACATCCTCTCGCCAGGACGACTTGTCAAAGTCCATGGCCAGGAACCAGCAGGTTTCGTCGACCAGCATCGGGTAGATACCCAGCACGTGCTGCCCCATGAGGTGGGCCCGGATGGCCTCGTCGTCCGGCGGCAGAAAGGCCTGATTGGCGCACTCGCCGCATTTGACGCGGGGAAGCTCACAGAGGCCCTTGACCCACTTGTTGCCACAGGCGGGTGCGTATCCAGCCTTGCCCGTCTTCGTACTGACGAAGCGCGTCGCGTAAATGCCTCCGCGGCCACGGAACAGGCGGCGGAAGAGGGCAATTCGACCTTCAGCCGTGGCGATTTCAGGTTGTTGGAGCCTCTGCTCAGCGGCTTGGTGCACTTCGAAGGTGATATCGAATTCGTGAAGCTCTCGGCGCAGAGCTTTGAGTCGCTGTTCAGCCGCGCCTTGCTCGAGCACGAGATCGGCGAGACGCGATTCCTCCCGCTCGATCAGTCCGAGTAGGCGGTCTCTCCTTACCGCGTCACCCACGCTCACGGCCGCCACTTTCGCCAAGGGGATAAGTCGCGCCGTGGAGCCACCGGATCACTGGCCTTTCAGGACCTGAGCCAGCCCTTCCAGCACAGCGGCCAAGGTGGCGGCAGTCTCCGGTGGAGCTTCGATCGTGAGCCCTCCCTCATCCGTTCGGCGGACCTTCAGGCCTGCGAAAAGGGTCCGGATGTCCCCTGCGGGCGGCGGGGCTTCAGGCATCCGGGCACTCTCCGCCGTGCCGGGACCTGCGCTTCCCGGACGAAGCGATGAATCCTGCGACTCGTCGGCGGCTGAAACGACTTCGTCCAGTTCCGCCTCGACCGCTCCGGACGCTTCAGCCGACGCACCATCCAGATCAGGCGCATCTGGGATCGCCGGCTTTTCGATGAGCCGTTCCATCGTACTCAGGAACGACCCCGAGCGCTCGAATCGGATTTCGTCGCTGGCACCGTCAAACAACCCCGTGAAGAGTGCCCGCTTGTCCGCCACGACCGCCGCGATGCGGGCTTCGATGCAGTCCTGACTCACCAGATTGTAGACGTCAATCGGCCACTTCTGGCCGAGACGGTTAATGCGTCCGATCCTCTGCTCCAGCACCGCCGGGTTCCAAGGGAGTTCGATATTGATGCAACAGGTGGCGGCCTTTTGAAGATTCAGCCCAACGCCGCCCGCGTCGGTAGCAAAGAAGATACGGGTGTCAGGGTCATCGTGGAAAGCCACAATATTGGCTGTCCGCTGCTTCTGACTCTCCTGACCCGTGAAGAAAACAGATCGGACGCCGGAATCGCGGAGGATATCCCGAACGGCCCATTGGGCCAGAGCCAGCATCCGGCGCCACTGGCTAAAGACAACGATCTTGCGACCCTGCTCAACGACCACCTGGTTAACAATCTCGCGAAACTCGAGTAGCTTCGGAGTTCCGAGGCCGCGGAGCAGCGCCGGTTCCGGGTCTTCAATGCCGGAGATGTCGGGCCAGACAGTGGCGAATTCCGCCTGGGCCATTCCGTTTGAGATGATGCGCTGCGTGGTCAGGAGACTCATGAGTCGCAGAAACTGCGAGGGGCTGAGCGGCCGTTTTCTGGCGATCGACATCAATTGGGCGATTGGCTGGTTCAGCGCGTCGTGCGAATCGCGTTGCTCTTCGCTCAGTTCGACGGGGACGACTGTGTCCGTCCGTGGTGGCAGCTGGCGGAGCACCTCCTGGCGGCGGCGGCGCAGCATGCAGGCGGATAAACGAAGTCGCAACGTGTCCAGATTGCGCGCCCCGACTACCTGCTTGGACCCATCGGCAAATGTCGAATGCGCCGGCGTGAGACGCCACTTTGGCTCGAGCGCATGGTTGTCCACCCACTCGATCACCGACACAAGTTCATCCAGGCAATTCTCCATCGGTGTTCCGGTGAGAATCATCCGGTAGTGCGGCTGAAGCGCCTTGATGCAGGCGGCCGTCTTCGTAGCCCAGTTTTTGATCCGTTGAGCCTCATCCAGAACTATCATGTCAGGCTTCAAAAGCTGAAGCGCCGGCAGGTCCCTGATCACCTGCTCGTAGTTCACGATGAAGAATCCGCGCCAGGAGCCCGACAATGTCTTTCGGCGTTCGGCGGCGCCACCCTCGACGACTCGGACGGGCGTGTCGGTGAACTGCTGCCACTCTCGCAGCCATTGAGGCTTGAGGCTCGCCGGCACGACGAGAATTCCGCGGCGCACTTTGCCCCCATGCCACAGTGCATGGCAGCAGGCGATGGCCTGGATCGTCTTCCCCAGACCCATGTCGTCGCCCAGCACAAGCCGGCCGGACGCAAGCATCCGTTCGACCCCCTCTACCTGATACGGGTAGAGCTTCCCCTTGAGAGTCCGAAGGGCCCTCGTCAGCGCCGGGCGGTCGGCGCGATCCGTCAGGACACGTTTGAGCCGCTGGGCCTCCATTCGAAGGAGAGAGTGCAGCGCCGGATCGGGGAGCCAGCCGCGGGGCGAACCGGTGGCCGGCCGCACTTCCAGGATTAGAAGCAGATCGGAGACCAGGCGACTCCGCTTCTCCGGGTCGTGGATCCAGGTTTCCCGCAACAAGCGTTCACCGGTCCGTGGACTGTCGAACCAGCGCCGGGCCGGGGCCTCGCTGATGACCGAAGCCACCCTGTTGATCAAGCGTATGCCCGCCGACCTGAAAGACTGGCTGGCCGGTGAGGCGCAGCGCAACCACCGCTCCATGAACAAAGAAACCATTCGCCTGCTGGAAGAGGCGCGTACGCTGCGCGACAAGGCCGCCAAGCCCGGGCGCGACCCCAAAGCGCTGGCCAACATTCTGGCCACCATGCATGCCCTGCCGGTGCTGGACGCAAGACCCCTGAACGAGATGCTGTATGACGCAGCCGGTCTGCCGCAATGAGCGGTGTGGCGCAGGCGATACCTGCCGCCGTTATTGACTCATCCGCGTTGATGAGCATTTTGCTGGGCGAGGCCGCCGCGCCTTTGTTCATGACCGGATTTCAGGCCACGGACAAGCTCTACATCGGCGCAGCTACCCGGGCCGAAACCTGGCTGGCCCATTTCAACGCCAAGGGCCTTGCCGGTGCCCAACTGGTGGAGGCACTGCTGCTGGCCTTGCAGGTGGAGACGATGGACTTCACGCCGGGCATACTGCCCCAGTTCATCGAAGGCGCTCAAGCCCATCACCACAAGGTTGACCCGAAAGCGCGTTTGAACCTGGGCGACCTGTTTACCTATGCGCTGGTGCGCGACATGAATTCGCCCCCGTTTTTTCAGGGCAATAATTTTGCGAACACCACAATTGAAAATGCGATGGTGCAGTTTAGTGCACGCCCGCAATGAAAGAGACCGAACATTGTGGCAAACTAGAGTCATCAAACCCTGACATGCGCCACCCGTGAGTTGCCGCGAGGTCAATCGTGTGAAAAAAGGGACAAGTTATGGCTAATTTGGGACGATTTTCCTACGATGTCGCCTTCTCCCGCAATATTGGTTGGGTGACCGAAGTAGAACAAGCGCGCCTGAAAGATTGCCGGGTGGCCGTTGGGGGTTTGGGCGGCGTCGGCGGCAACCATGCGATCACGTTGGCTCGACTGGGTGTCGGGCGCTTCACGATCACAGATCTCGACACCTTCGATTGGCCCAACCTGAACCGTCAGGCCGGCGCGTTCGCGTCAACAATGGGTCAGGCCAAACTGGACACCATGGCAAAGAACCTGGCCGATATCAATCCTGAAGTGAAACTGCACTTGATGCCCAACGGCATCAACGAGGGCAATATCGATGAATTCCTTGACGGTGCCCATCTTTATATGGACAGTCTGGACATCTTTTCACTGAACATCCGGCGCAAGGTGTTTGCGCGCTGCCGCGAACTCGGCATTCCAGCTGTCACTGCAGCTCCCATGGGCATGGGGACTGCGTTCCTGGCCTTCCGCCCGGGCAGCATGAGTTTCGAAGACTACTTCTGCCTGGATGGCTTTCCGTTTGAAGACCAGATTTTGAAGTTTATTGTGGGCGTTTCACCGTCAATGCAGCAGCGGCACTATCTCGTCGATGACCGCTCCGTGAACCTGTTCGCCAAAAAAGTCCCGTCTACATCAATCGGCATTGAACTCGCCGCCGGTGTTGCATGTGCCAACGCTATAAAACTGATACTCAACCGCGGAGACGTCCCGGTGGCGCCGCACGGCCTGCATTTTGACGCTTATCGGAACAAGCTCATCAAGACCTGGCGCCCGCTGGGCAACCGGAATCCGCTGCAGCTGTTCATGTTTTGGTACATCCGGCGCCTGCTGAACCGGATAAGGGCGCGTGACGCCTGATGGCGAGTATGTTCGGCTGCATAGTCGGGCGACCGATTCCGGCATTGCCGGGTCGGCATTCCCTCTGCACATCGGACCAGGTTGGCACTCCCCGTGGTCTAGCCCGATGGCGACCGGGGCCTGGTTCAAGCCACCTTCAAAACTTGCGAAAATGTCGGAAAACGTTACAGCACACAAAACCAGAATCGGAAAATCCTTCAAAATCAAGGTGCTTTCATCCTGGCACAGAAAATGCTAATCAAAGTTGCGCGCACCGAATGAAACTGGCGGCGCTCAATCAACTTTCAAGGAGTATTCCATATGTCTTACAAATTTGCACTGGAAGCGGGTTTCGCGGCCGTGGCGTTAGCTGTCGCTGGCACCGCTTCTGCAGGCCTTTTCTATCTCGACCCTGGTGTCAACTATGGCGGCATTACGGCCGATAAAGTGGGCGGGGCAGGTTCTACCAATACGGGGATCAAGAGCCAGATGACCTTCCAGTATTTGTCAACGACTGTTTTTACCGACGTTGACAACAGTAGCAATGCTCCCGTATTTAATGGCAACCCGTTTAGTGTTGGTGACACAACGGTAACGACTGCGGGGTTGGCAGTACCAGGCGCCACTCTTGCCAACAATGCGGTCACTAAC
>ENA-ORBV01015404-ORBV01015404.1-microbial-mat-metagenome-genome-assembly--contig:-NODE-15404-length-11247-cov-13.754342_pt1 | contig 11247 bp, 9 predicted proteins | sample MGYA00237777_ERZ505514 | MGnify/ENA primary metagenome ERZ505514 (study PRJEB26160, sample SAMN06269048) | microbial mat metagenome | isolation source: Oligotrophic lake microbial mat | place...
CCCGTCACGAGCCGCGCCCGTCAGGAAGCGGGTCTGCGCCTTGATTCCCCCACTCCCTTACGGTCGTGGCTCGTGGCGTACAGCTACAGTCGAATTGGGACTGCTCTAGTGCCAAGGCGCGGGGATGGGCGGTTGCGTGAACCGTGCGTGTTCATGGTTCATTCTTCTCTTGTCTTTTCGTTCAGTATCTGCTATAATCGGTATGCTTCGACTGCACCTTTCTCTGTCCGGGGTCTGACCATGTTTAATCCCGAATCATCCGCTTTCGCTGTCCATTTTCGCAGAAGTTTTTTTGGAGGGCCAAGCTGTTTGTTGCTGCGCATATGCTTGGCCTGCAACAACGGGATAAGGGTTTGCGGGTAGACGTCTACCCGTTTACCCCTAGACACGAGTTAATCAATGTATTTGAAACGACTTACAATGATAGACACGATTGAAAAAAGCGCAGGTAGACAAAACTCGGCTACGAAAAATAAGGATTTAGCGCTCCTGACATTCATTCGCCCTGCAGATTTCTCAGTCCGTGCTTGGTCGTTTCGCTTTCGGTGTACGATGATGACGGCTTCTCTGACCAACGCTAAGGAATGCACCATGCCCACGACTTTCACCAAACTGATGTTCGCGATGATGGCTCTGATGATCTGTCTGACCCTTGGCTCCAAGGCTCAAGCCCAGGAGATTCGTCACTCCTTCTTTGTTGCCGGCCCATCCTTCACCGGCATCATTGATGAAGAGGGCAAAGAAGTCTGGGACAGCGGCCGCGCCGGGGCGCGCGACGGCTTCGTGTTGCCCAGCGGCAACGTGCTCATCGCCTGGGGCAATGAAGTGAAAGAGTTCACCCGCGATGAAAAGAAAGTCGTCTTTCAATACACCAAATCAAAAGACAACTCCGAGATCGGCACCGCACAGCGCCTAGACAACGGCAACACGCTCATCACCGAACTGGGCGGCAAGCCTCGCCTGATGGAAGTGGATAGCGCGGGCAAGATCGTGATCGAGTTCCCCCTTCAGCCTGAGACCAACAACGCTCACATGCAGACCCGCATGGCTCGCAAGCTGCCCAGCGGCAACTACCTCGTGCCTCATCTGCTCGCTTTCAAAGTCAAGGAATACACGGCTAAGGGCGAAGTCGTGAAGGAATTCAAAACCGACCTCGAAGACCTGGGCGGCCGCAAAGCAGAAAACTGGCCCTTCACCGCGATTCGTCTAAGCAACGGCAACACGCTCATCACCCTGACGCATGGAAATAAAATCGTCGAGATGGACAGCGATGGCAAAGTCGTCTGGAAGGTTTCCAATGATGACTTTGAATCCAAGCCCTTCGCTGATCCCTGCGGCGCTCAGCGGCTGCCCAACGGCAATACCGTCATCGGCAGCTACGGAAGCAAAGGCCCGATCAAAATTTTCGAAGTCACCGCTGACAAAAAACTGGTCTGGCAATACACCGGCAAACACAAGGCCCACGAACTGCAAATCCTCACCACCAACGGCAAGCCCATCGAAGGCGCACCGATGAAGTGAGCGATGCTTGGCGCGTTCAGAACCAAGTCACAGGGAAGGGAAGACCAATTCAATTTCCTCTTCGCGAAAACCATCGAACGAATACCGACTGCTGTGGTCATACCAGCGAAAGTGGTGCTGTCAGGAATGGACAAAGGCGCGGAAGTGAGCCCACTGATGGACCGCAATGGCTACGAGAAAGTCAGACTGCCACTCGAAGATGCCCGGGCCGATGGCGCGAAGCAAATCGTCGGCGACAAGCCCTTGAGGCATGAAGCAATCAGGCTTTGGCCGCGAAGGCGGACTCGAAGGCATCTTTGAATTCACCGAGGTGCAGACGGTGCCCACTGCATCTGCGTGATGCAGCCGCGTTACCATGCCCGATCATGCATGATGCGCTGCTCCCTATTCTCGGCTTCCTTCTCTCGCCCATCGTTGCCTTGGCTGCGCTGATCCTATTTATTGTGCGAGGCCATCTTCGTCCTTCGCATTTTCAGTCCATCGAGCCGCGCCGGTCGCCGCTGCGTTTCATGGACCTGTTCATCGGCTTCTGGATTCTGCTCGCAGGCGGGGTGCTGCTGCTGAAGCCGCTGCTCCATCTCGTCGGCTACGGCGACACGCCCGCCCCTGACGCACCACTCGATGCCATGCGCATGGCTATCACCGCACTGCTGAGTCAGCTCACCACGCAGCTCACCATGGTCGCATTCATCATCTATCGCCTGACCTCCTCGCCCACCGGCCTAGCCGACTTCGGCTTCGCGCCGCCTTCGCGCACCGTACTTGTCGCTGGCCTTCTCGCTTTCCTCGCCGCCCTGCCGATGGTCACCGCCACCTCTGGCCTAATCGCCTTGCTCAGCCGCTGGCTGGAAATGGAAACGCCTACCGTCGCGCATGATCTACTCAAAGTTTTCTTCGACTCGAGCGACCTCACCGCCAAGAGCCTGATCATGATCTCGGCTCTGATCCTCGCTCCGCTGCTTGAAGAAATCATGTTTCGCGGTCTCGTACAATCGGCGCTGCTCGATCTGCTTGGCACATCGCGCCGGTGGACGATCATCATCATCGCCGGTGCCCTCTTCTCACTCATCCACATGGGCGGCGTCAGTTGGCACGTGCTGCCAGGCCTGTTCATCCTCGGCCTCATCCTCGGCTGGCTCTACGAAACGCACCGCTCACTCTGGCCTTGCATCATCGTGCACGCACTCTTCAACGCTGCCAACGTCGGACTGGGCCTGTTGCAGAGGGCGGGGTGAAGGAGGTAGAGAAGGTAGAGAAGGTAGAGGGTGGTAGAGGAAGTTAGAATGCACCATGCCCTCGGCGGGCGGCCCGCTCAATTGCCGCGTGGCTCGAACCAAAGCCACGCCTTCGGCGGGGCGCTAAACGTCAAGACTCCTACGCGTGCGACGCACGCGAATAGCGCAAGACTCCGTTCGCCAAGGCGAACGGCTAACTAATGAATTACTCCCTCTAACTTCCCTTAACTCCCTCTACCTCCTTTTACCTCCTTCTTCCCATGCACACCACTCTCATGGCTGGCATCCCGCAGTCCAACTACTCGCTCTATCGGCGGCTGCGTTTTTCTGTGGGCGATCCCGCAGCAATCCTCGAGTTCACCGCGCCCGATCGATCCAAACAATCGCTGCTGATCATTCGCGACATCGAGATGGAGCGTGCGCGTAAACAGGCGCGGGCTGATGTGGTTTACTGCCCTGCGGATTTCGCCCCAGCCGGCGGTCTTTCCGGTGATCGCGAGACGGCCACAGCGCAGGCGGTAGGCGAGTGTCTTGCCCGCAAGGGTGTCACGACAGTACATGCTGATCGCACTTTGCCGCTGCTGTTTGCGCATGTTCTGAAAGAGGCGGGCATCACCGTCATCTGCGATCCTGACATGGGCGTGCTCAGTCGGCGAATGAAAGACACGCAGGAAATTCAGTGGCTGCGCGAAGCACAGAACATCACCGAAGCAGCAGTGCGCATGGCGTGTCAGCTCATTGCTCGTGCATCCCCCCACAGCGATGGCGTGCTGATGCACGAAGGCGCACCACTGACCAGCGAGCGCGTGCGCAGCGCCATCGACATCTTCCTCCTTGAGCGCGGCTACTCCAACCCGATGAGCATCATCGCCGGCGGCAAAGTCGCGGGCGACTGTCACGAACATGGTCACGGCGAGCTGCGCACACAAGAGCCTGTGATCGTGGATGTTTTCCCGCGCAATCGCACCACGTTCTACAACGGCGACTGCACGCGCACCGTGGTCAATGGCCAGATCAGTGATGAGCTTGTCAAACGGCACGCCGCCGTCGTCGCTGCCAAAGCTGCCGCCATTGCAGCCGTGCGCGCAGGTGTGACCGGTGAAGAAGTACATCAAGCGACCAGCGCGATGATCATCAAACATGGCTACGCGATGGGCCTGCCTGCCGATGATGCGCCGCTCACGCTCGTCACCATGCGACACGGCACCGGCCACGGCATCGGCCTTGATGTTCACGAGCCTCCGCTTCTCGCGCAAGGCGGCCCGCCACTACTCGTCGGCGATGTCGTCACCATTGAGCCCGGCCTCTACTGCAAAACCATCGGCGGCATCCGCGTCGAAGACATGGTCATCGTCACCGAAACCGGCTGCGACAATCTCAACGAACTGCCCGAAGGTCTTTCGTGGTAAGCGGCAATTCGTTCGCCAAGGCGAACGGCTAAATAGCTTCGCATCTTTCATCTCTTTTTTCGCCGTGCAAATTCTGCGGCACTGCTGCGCCATGCCTTAAAACAGTCGCAGCGCATCCGGTTGTCGGATCGCACGACATACTTCAGTTCAGGGAGTTTTCGATGAAGAAGCCTGCATCGAATCGAGCGCGATCACTGTGTGCCGCACATCTCTCCGCTGCAATGATTTTGGCAACGCTCACTATCGCGCCACCAGTATTCGCCGATGAACCTGCACCGGTAAACGTCGAGTATGAACCTGTCGTCCAATCATCTAACAGCGACGCCGATGATCCGATCATCGTCACCGCATCGCGATCCAAGCAACCCGCGTCCACCTCGCCCTTCACCATCGAATACATCGGCGAACAGGAACTGCGCAGCCGCGCCTACCGATCACTCCCTGAAGCACTCATCAATACCCCCGGGGTCCTCGTGCAGCGCACCGGCCCGGGTCAGTCCTCGCCCTTTATCCGCGGCTTCACCGGTTTTCGCACGCTCTTTCTCATCGATGGTGTTCGCCTGAATAATTCCGTCTTCCGCGAAGGCCCCAATCAATACTGGTCCACCGTCGATGTCTATTCCATCCAGCAGATCGAACTCGTCAAAGGCCCAAGCTCCGTCCTCTATGGCTCCGATGCCATCGGCGGCACGCTCAACGCCATCACCAAATCGCCGCACACTTATGGCATGGGTACGCAGGTTGAATCCTCCGTTTACTACCGCGTGTCCTCCGCAGAAAAATCGCACACCATCCACGGCGAAACCAGCTTGACCATCAATGAAACCTTCGGCTTCCACATGGGCGCTACCGGTCAATGGTTCGGCGATACCAAAGCAGGCCACGGCACCGGCACTCAAAACGACTCCGGCTACGACGAGTGGGATGTCGATTTCAAAGCGGAATATTTCTTTAACCCCAACACGCGCCTCGTCTTCGCCTATCAACGCGTCCAGCAGAACAACGTCCCCCGCTGGCACTCGACGATTTTCTCCGAGAGCTTCGAAGGCACTTCGCTCGGCTCCGACATCCAGCGCGATCTCGATCAGGATCGTCAGCTCTTTTATGTGCAGCTTCATGCGGAACACGTCGAAGGCGCATTCTTCGACACCCTGCGCGCTGGTGTCTCCTGGCAAGAGCAAGGCGAGATCGAGCATCGCATCGTTTCCAATGCAACCCAGCGCCGCGCGGGTTTCGATGTCGGCACCATCGGCTTATTCCTCCATCTCGAAACTCCAACTGACATCGGCCGCCTAGCGTATGGCGTGGAGTTTTATCACGACAACGTCAACTCCTTCGAGCGCAGGTCCAACGAAGCAGGCCCGCGCATTCAAGGCCCTGTCGGTGATGATGCGACTTACGACCTGCTGGGCATCTATCTGCAAAATACGATTCCGGTGATGGAAAATTTCGATGTCGTCATCGGCGGTCGTTTCACCTACGCAGCCGTCGATGCCAACAAAGTTGTCGATGGTGAAGACGATCCGATCACCGGCGACATCATCGGCGTGAACGATGACTACTCCGCCTTCGTCGGTTCCATTCGCGGTATCTACGGCCTCATCCCAGACAAGCTCAATCTCTTCGGCGGCGTGTCGCAAGGATTCCGCGCACCCAACCTCTCTGATGTTTCCGCCAGTCGCTCCGCAGCGTCAGGCATCTTCGAAGTCCCTGCACTGGGCTTGGATCCTGAGTATTACCTGAGCTTCGAAATCGGCCTGAAGCTCCGCGAAAAAACGTGGGGCGGCCAAATCGCTTACTACTACACCGTCATCGATGACATGATCGTTCGCGCTCCCACTGGCACCACCACTGGCGGCATCCCCGATGAACAAATCGTGCAAGGCATCAACGCAGGCGACGGCTTCGTGCATGGCGTTGAAGCAGAAGCATGGTGGCAATTCCATCCCAACTTCACACTCTTTGGCAACGTCACCTGGATGGAAGGCCGCGTCGATACGTTCACCGATGTCACCGATCCCACTTCGCTCACTGAAGCAGCCATCACGCGTCAGATGCCGCTGACCGGACTCATCGGCCTGCGCTTTGATTCGACTGATCGCAAATGGTGGATCGAAGGCATGGTGCAGATGGCGGACAACGCGAACATCCTTTCATTCAATGATGCAGGTGACACGCAGCGCATCCCACCGGGCGGCCACGAAAGCTACGGCGTCGCTTCCATCCGTGGCGGCATCCGCATCACACCAGATGTCACGCTCACCGCAGCAGTAGAAAACATCACGAATGAAGACTACCGCGTACACGGCTCAGGCATCAATCAGCCCGGCCGCAATTTCGTGCTGGGCGTCGAGATCAAATTCTGATTCGTCAGCTCCTCCAAACTTCGTTCGCCAAGGCGAACGGCAAAATATGTTTCCCAGTCTCCTGTCTCCTGTCCCTTGTCCCCTGTCTCCTCTCTCCTGTCTCCTGTCCCTTGTCCCCTGTCTCCTCTCTCCTGTCCCCTGTCCCCTTCTCCCTCCCCCTGACTTGCTATGATTCGCCGCATGTCACAGCAACTGACCGATCAGCAGGTTCAACACGTCGCCAAGCTCAGTCGGCTTCGCCTCAGCGATGCTCAGGTGCATCACTTTGCCGGCCAACTTTCGCGCGTTCTGGACTACATTTCCAAGCTGGGCGAACTGAATGTCGAAGGCGTCGAGCCGATGGCGCATCCGTTCGATGTGACCAATGTTTTGCGCGAAGATGTGGAGCAGCAAGGCCTGACGACGCAGGCTGCGCTGGCCAACGCGCCCAAGCAGATGGAGCCTTTCTTCGAAGTACCCAAAGTCATCGGCGACAGCGGCGGCGCGTGAAGCGATTTCATATTTCAAATTTCAAATTTGAGATTTACGATTTGCCTTGTTGTGATTTGTGATTTGCTCTTTGAGAATTACTTCTGATGTCCATCACTGACTCCAGCCTGATTGAACTTCGCGATGCGATTGCATCCAAGCGCGTTTCTGCCGTGGAAGCGGTGCGTGGTTACGTGCAGCGAATCGAACAGCTCGATGGTGCATTGCACAGCTATCTGGAAGTGTTCGCTGATCGTGCGCTGGCCCGCGCTGCTGAAGTGGATGCAGGCAAAATCACTGGCCCACTTGCCGGTGTGCCACTGGCGATCAAGGACAATCTTTGTGTCGAGTATGGGCATACCACCTGCTCTTCGAAAATGCTCGCCAATTTCAAATCGCCTTACAGCGCGACGGTGATTCAAAAGCTCGAAGCAGCAGGCGCGATCGTACTAGGCAAGACCAATCTCGATGAGTTTGCCATGGGTTCTTCCACGGAAAACTCCGCGATGGGCCCGACGAAAAATCCCTGGGACGCCTCGCGCGTTTCAGGCGGCTCTTCCGGCGGCAGCGCGGCTGCTGTCGCTGCAAAACTCTGCGCTGGCTCACTCGGCTCCGATACTGGCGGCTCGATTCGTCAGCCCGCTGCTTACTGCGGCGTGGTGGGCATCAAGCCGACGTATGGGCGTGTCTCGCGCTATGGTCTGGTCGCTTACGGGTCGAGTCTCGATCAGGTCGGCCCGATCACGCACACCGTCGCTGATGCTGCGCTCTTGCTCGAAGTCATCGCCGGCCACGACGCCAAGGATTCAACCTGCGCCGCGCTGCCTGTGCCTTCGTACAGCGCGACCGTCAACGAACCTGTGAAGGGTCTGCGCATCGGTATCGCCAAGCAGTATCTCTCTGATGCGAACGATCCCGCGATGGCGCAAGCGGTGCATCAAGCCATGGAGCTCTACAACAGCGCTGGTGCGACGATTGTGGAAGTCGATCTGCCTCACACCGAGTATGGCATTCCGACTTACTACATCGTCGCGACAGCGGAGGCATCGAGCAATCTGGCGCGGTACGACGGCGTGCACTACGGCCACCGCGCTGAGAAGGCGGATGATCTGATTGATCTTTATGCACGCAGTCGTGCAGAAGGATTTGGCGATGAGGTGATCCGCCGCATCATGCTGGGAAATTACGTGCTTTCCAGCGGGTATTACGATGCGTATTACACCAAGGCTTTGAAGGTGCGCCGGCTCATCAAGAATGATTTCGATGTCGCCTTCGCGCCTGGCAACAAAGGCTGCGATGCGATTCTCTGTCCGCCCACCACCGGCCCTGCGTTCCGCTTTGGCGACAGCGGCGATGACCCGCTGAAGATGTACCTCGAAGACATTTACACTGTCACCGCCAACCTCGCAGGCATCCCCGGCATCGTCGTGCCTTTCGCACGTACACAAGTCGAAGGCAAGCCGCTGCCGCTGGGCATTCAGCTCCTGGGCCCGGCATATCAGGAAGAGAAGCTGCTTCGCATCGCGCGGATGCTCGAAAGCAGCGCGGGGTTTGAACGGCTGTGATGCGATGCGAGCTTCAACTTTTTCGCCGCTTGCGGCTTCGCTCTTGTCTGCCGCTTGCGGCGTAGCGCCGTCAGCGCTGTGATCCACAATGACAACTGTTGCGGCCTATCTCTCTAACTTTGAACCTTGAACTTTGAACCTTGAACTTTGAACCTTGAACTCTGAACTCTGAATTCAAAACTCGAAACTTCTCACACTCAACCGTTATACTGCTCGCCAAGGAGGCCACACATGGGCAAGTCAGATGACAAGATGTTCGTCGGCGTAGATCTGGGCGGCACCAACGTTGCAGCAGGGGTCTGCGATGCCAAGAACAATGTCGTGTCGCGGGAAAAAAAGAAAACCAAAGCTGAAGAAGGCGGCGATGCGGTCATAGGCCGCATCTGCAAAGTCATCGGCGATGCGCTCGAGAAAGCAGGCTTGTCGCTGGCCGACATCGGCGGCGTGGGCATCGGCGCACCAGGGGCTGTTGATTACCACAAAGGCACCGTGATCAACGCTGTGAACCTGCGCTGGACTGACTTTCCTTTGGCTGATGAACTCAAGAGCAAACTGAAGGTGCCTGTCACCGTGGATAACGACGTCAACGTTGGCACATGGGGCGAACACGTCGCTGGTGCTGCCAAGGATTTTGATGATGTCCTTGGCGTCTTCGTAGGCACCGGCATCGGCGGCGGCCTCATCCTCCACGGCCAACTGTTCCATGGTCACTCCTTCACCGCAGGCGAGATCGGCCACACCATTCTCTTTGGCGATGCGCCCCTTGGCATTCGCACGCTTGAGAACCGCGCCAGCCGAACTGCAATCGTTAACCAGCTCAAGGAACTGATCCTCTCCAATCACGAGAGCAAGATCACCAAGATCGTCGATGGCAAGCTCGATGACATCCGCTCGAGCGTTCTCGCCAAGGCAATCAAGGAAGATGATGCGCTCACCATCGAAGTCGCCAAGCGATCCGCTCACTACGTCGGCATCGCCATCGCCAACACGATTACCATGCTGAGCCTGCCCTGCGCTGTCGTGGGCGGCGGCGCCATCGAAGCCATGGGCGATCCCTACCTCAAGTGGATTCGCCAGTCCTTCGAGGAACACGTCTTCCCCGAGAAACTGCGCTCCGCTAAGATCCTCCAAAGCACCCTGGGCGATGATGCAGGCGTCGTCGGCGCTGCTCATCTTGCCAGACTTCGTCTCTCCTGATTTTCCCTGATTGGCAAGAAAATATCGCATATAGGGATCATTCCTCTTGACGCGACCATGAGCAATGAGTTACAAAGGTGCGTCAGGGGAATCACAGAACGAGGAACCCAAGGAAGAAGGTACGAGAGAGTCAGGGGAATTCCTACAGAGAGAAGCGGGTACAACAAAATTCAACCATCAAGGAAAGGCCGAGGCATCCCTCGCTTTCTAACGATCTTTCTCCCCTCCGCCCCGTTGTCGCTTTGGTGACAGCGGGGTTTTTCTTCATCGCTTCATTTTCATTTCTTCCTTCGCTCACCTTTCTCACTCCGCGTCAATCTTCCCCTCGGGCACATGACCGCCTACCGCGTATTGTTCCACGTCGATCACGCTCGAACTGATCGGCCGACTTTCATCGCTCATGTAAAACGTCGCCGCCGCCGCGATCAGCTCCGGCTTCATCAGCGAACCCGTCGGCAGAATCTTCTTCGAAACGCGCGTGGGCCAATCCGCAGGCAGCCCATCTTTGATCTTGTACTCGTATTCATTTTCCGTCAGTGTCCACCCCACATTAAAATGATTGCACCGCACACCATGCGTTCGCGGCAGCCAATCGCCCAGGTTCCGCGACAGCGTTTGCAGCGCCCCCTTGCTCACGCTGTACGCCAGCAGATTGCCTTCGCCGACGTAGGCGTTGACTGAGCCGATGTTGAGGATCACGCCTTGCGTCTGGCGAAGCTGCTCGAGCGCTGCCTGCACGATGAGCATCGGCGCACGGACGTTGACCGTCATGATGCGATCAAAGAGCGCTGCATCGGTCGAGTGAATATCGCTGCGGGTAATGAACGCGGCGTTATTGACGATGCCATCAACTCGGCCAAACGATTTCACACAGGCCTCGATGAGCCGGGCGGGACATTCGATATCTGCGAGGTCATCCACATGCAGCGCGGTCTGCTCGCCTAGCTCTTTGCAAAGCGCGAGCCCGCGCTCTTCATCGCGGCCGTGAATGAGTACGTTCGCCCCTTCCGCGACAAAGCGAGTGGCGATGGCTTTGCCGATGCCGGTGGTTGAGCCGGTGACGATGATGGTTTTGTTCTGTAGTCGCATGGTGAATACTTTGCGTGATGAATGAGAGGATGTCGATCTCGCGATTGCGAATCAGATGGTAGTGCCAACCGTCGCTTTTGACTCGCCCCAAAGTTTTGTCTACTTGCGCTTTTTTCAATTCGCCATCTCATCGTAACCCATTTTATTTACTATGCTTAAGTCATGTCTATGGGTAAACCAGTAGACGTCTACCCGGAAACCCTTACGCACTGAATGCCGGTACATAAGTCGTGTATTCCCAGCCACATAGCCCCCGGCATTCCGGGGGGCACTTTCGCACTTACCCCCCAGCCTAGACAAACCCACCGCGCCGCGCCACTGCGACAGACCGCGAACCCAAATTTCGCCAGACGCTTGAAACATGTTGAACCCCGGACGGAAAGAGATAGGAAACCGA
>ENA-ORBV01015406-ORBV01015406.1-microbial-mat-metagenome-genome-assembly--contig:-NODE-15406-length-11246-cov-8.300833_pt1 | contig 11246 bp, 12 predicted proteins | sample MGYA00237777_ERZ505514 | MGnify/ENA primary metagenome ERZ505514 (study PRJEB26160, sample SAMN06269048) | microbial mat metagenome | isolation source: Oligotrophic lake microbial mat | place...
CGCTTTCGACGCGAGCGCGATGGAAGCGGCCTGCCGCGCCCACTTGGCTTCGTTCAAGGTTCCCCGCGCGTTCCTGCGAATTGACAAGCTGCCGCGCACGGCGCTGGGCAAAGTTCAGAAACATCTGCTTCCCAAATGGATCCCGCCGCCAGGCTAATCGCAATTCACCGGAGTGGGCAAGACGCGCGTTATTGGAAATATGGTGAGTGCTCCCAGCGTATTCGTCCACTAGGGCAAAATAGAAAAGGCGGTGGCGAGGGCAGCGAAAACTCTTGCCCGCGATGTCGTTCGCATTCGCTACAGCCTCGGTGAGGACTGGAGCGGTTCAGGGGCGGTTTTCTTCCGTGTAGTGCTTTCCGATAACGCCAGCCGTCCGGGTCATCTGCGAGAGATTTCCACGCGCGTAACGTCTACCGTCTTTAACGCGGTTAAGCCCGATGAACTTGGACTGGAAGCGTACTTCAATTTTCGAAGTGCTTCCGAACAAGCTGAGCTTTAGGAACCGGCCTGGGCTTGAGTGCAAATGGCTTCTCCGGACGACTTGCTTGATCAAGAGCGGCGCCTTGCGCGACGCGAATCGAAGCGGCCCAGGCAAGCCAGCTTGCGCCGGGCGGTGTCGACAGCATACTACGCTCTATTTCATCTGCTGATAACCGAGACCACCAGGAACTGGAAACGCCCAGCGGAGCGGTTCACGCTGGCGCGGATGTTTGAGCATGTTTTCATGGCGAAAGCTTGCGCCGCTAAACGCGACTCGCTGAGTTCGCATTTCAATACGCATCCGGCTCCGAGTGCGCAACTCGATATCCAGAAACATCTTCACGTTGTCGCTGTAACATTCGTGCGAATGCTTCAGCACCGTCACACCGCGGACTATGACAGTTCAACGAAGTGGACCCGCACCGACACGCTGGGAACGATTGATTCCGTGCAGGCGGCTTTTCAAAGTTGGAAGGTCATTCGCAAAGCGTTGAAGCCCAGAACTTTTTCGTTCCGCTGCTACTGAGAGAACGGAAGCCATAGCGGCTGGAATTAACCTGAACGGCAGCAGGCCCAGCGCCATTTTTCGCTACCATGCGAATGTGAAGTTTCGATTTCTACTCGTCGCGCTAGCCGTATCCTGCGCCGAAGCCCCGCTCTACACAGCGCGTATCGTCAAGACTTTCCCGCATGACCCCAACGCCTTCACGCAGGGCCTGGAATTCCATCGTGGCGGACTCTATGAGAGTACGGGCATGGTGGGGCAATCCGGCATCCGCAAAGTGAAGCTGGAGACCGGAAAGGTGCTGCAACAACTGCGTATCGGCCCGCCGTTCTTTGGCGAGGGCATCACAATCGTCAATGGCCAATTGATCCAACTCACATGGCAGCATCAGACGGGCTTCGTCTACAAACTACCCGAACTCCAGTTCGTCAAACAGTTTTCCTATTCCGGCGAAGGATGGGGGCTGACGAATGACGGCAAACAGATCTATATGAGCGATGGCACGGCGCAGATCCGGGTGTGGGATCCGGCCACATTGAAAGAGGTTCGCCGCATGACGGTGCAGGATGGAACGCGGCAGATATCCGCTTTAAACGAACTGGAATGGGTGCGGGGCGAAATCTGGGCAAACGTCTGGCAAACCGACCGGATCGTCCGGATCGCGCCCGCCACCGGCAAAGTGCTGGGCTGGATTGACCTGTCCGCGCTGCCGCGCGACCGGGCCGTGGCCGACGTCCTGAACGGTATCGCCTATGAGGCCGCCACGAAGCGGCTTATCGTCACCGGCAAGTTTTGGTCGAAGATTTATCAGATTGAGGTGGTTCCTAAAGCTCCGGCGCGATCTGCTCCGGGGCCGTCACGCCCGGCGGCAATTCCATAATCTTGATGTTGCGGAAGTGGATTTCGGCGCCTTCCGACTCCAGGCACAGGTACCCCTTCTTTTGCGTGGAGCGGCTGATGCCGTTAACGAACTTTCCGTTCACCGCGAGTTTCACAACGCCGTCGACGGCTACGACGTCATAGGTATTCCATTCCCCGCGCGGCAGGCACCGGTTTTCGAGCGAACTGCTGCGCGGGCCGCGCGGATTGTCCGGGACAATCTTCACTCCGCCCACGCCAAACAGGTCGCCGTGAACGTAGCCCAGCGAAAGCGGCACGCCATCTTTCTTGTGCATCTCCGGGTATGACAATTCCAGCATCTGCACCTCCAGCCCATCCGGCAAGCGGTTCTTCTCCCCCGGCCGCGCCGCGCTCCACAGGAAGACGCCCGAATTACCGCCCGGCTCCATATGCCGCCACTCGATGTGCAGCATGAAATTCTCATACTGCTTGTCGCTGCGCATCACGCCGATGGGATGTCCGGAACAAACCAGCGTTCCGTCCTTCACCTTCCAGGTATCGGGCGCCGTGTTCACGTTGACCCAGCCCGTAAGGTCCTTGCCGTTGAAAAGATCGCGGAACTCCGGCACGGGATCACCGCGCATCATCACGAAAGTTCCGCCGAAGAGTGCTATTGACGCAAAGAGTGTCTTCATAAAACCACCGTATCTACTGTATACTGTCTCCCATGAATCGTGGCCGTTTACTCTTACTTGGCGGCTTCGCCGCATTGATCGTTTCCGTCTTCTTCACCTCCGGCATAACTGCGCAACCGAACACGGTCCAACAGATCGTGCCCGGCGTCTGGTTCCGTGAGGGCGACATTAAGAAGGAAGGGCATTGCAATAACGTCATCATCGAGATGAAGGACTACCTCATCATCATGGATGCCAACTTCCCGTCCGGCGCGCGCCTAGCCGCGGCCGACGCTAAGAAACTTTCCAGCAAACCCATCAAATACGTTTTCGACTCGCACCACCATGGCGACCACGCCTACGGAAACGCCGTGTGGACCGAGATGGGCGCGACGACTTTGGCCTACGCGGGCGTCGCCCAGGAGATGAAGCGCTACGAGCCCAAGCGCTGGTTGGAGACGAATCGGCCGGATGTGAAGGAGCTCAATCGCACCACCGCGGAACCACCGAAGCAGACCTTCGATACCACGCCGTTCGTGCTGGATGACGGCACACGGCGCGTGGAGTTCCACTTCTTCGGCTGGGCCCACACGCGTGGCGACGGGTTCATCTATTTGCCGAAGGAGCAGGTGCTGGCAACGGGGGACGCCATCGCCAACGGCGCATTTAACTTTATGGGCGACGGCCATGTAGCCAACTGGCCAAAGGTTGTCGACGCCGCCGGCAACCGCCAAATCAAACATGTACTGCCCGGCCACGGCCGCCCCGGCTCTACTGAGATCATCGTTGGCCAGGGTAAATTCATGCGGGAAATTTACGCCGGCGTGCAGGGCTTGATTAAGGCTGGCAAGAGCGCCGACGACATTCAGAAAATGGGCATGGCGAAGACGCTGGAAGCGTCGCTCAAGTTCTCACCGGGATCGAAGACCTGGATTGGCGACGGGTTGGCGGAACAGGCCATTGTGGTGCATGAAGAGATCACCCAGAAGAAGCCGCACGGCGAGATATCGGGCGGTAAGTGAGCACGCTGGCAAATTTAATATCGGATGTGGAGGCGGCGCGGGCGCGGGTGCTGGCGGCCATCGACGGATTGACGCATGCCCAGGTATCATGGAAACCAGCGCCCAACGAGTGGTCCGTGGTGGAGAACCTCGAACACCTCGTGCTGGCCGAACACTCCGGTGTTGAGAAGATCTATCGCGCGCTGGAGGCTCCGGGGGCGGCTATCGAAAACAATCCCAATCGCGGCCTGCCTATTGAAGCAATTATTGACCGCACCTGGAAGCCGCGCGAAATCGCACCTCCGATTGCGACGCCCCAAGGCGGCGGGACGCTGGCGTACTGGGTGGCCTGCTTTCGGTCCTGTTCCCACGTGCTGGCAGCGCTCGCGGTGGAACTGGATGGAAAGCATTTGGACAGTATCGTCTTCCCGCATTTTCTGTGCGGACCGCTCGATGCCCGGCAGCGCTTGGAGTTCCTGCGCTTCCACATGGACCGGCACCTGGCGCAGATCCATGCCGTGCGCGTACGGCGTTAACGCGAAACCAACTGCACGAATCTGTCGCGGCTGCGCGGCTTCACCAGGCTGGCCAAAGATTGCTTCTCCAGTTCAGCCAGGAAGGCGGCTAAAGCCGCGTCCAGCATCCCCTTCAAGCCACAGACCGGGACGATGGGACAGGTGTTTTTGACAACGTCGTGGCACTCCACCAAACGGAACGACGTCTCCGTCGCGCGCACTATGTCTCCCAGCCCGATATCCTTCGGCTCCCGCGCCAGTTCCACGCCACCGGCGCGCCCGACAGTGACGCGTACAAACCCATTGTCAGCCAGTGTTTGCACAACTCGAACCAAATGGTTTTTCGATATTCCGTAGGCGGTGCTGATCTCCTCCGTACCGACACGGCGGTCAGGAAAGTGCGCCAGATAGAGCAGTACGCGCAGGGCGTAGTCAGTATGTACCGTCAGTTGCATGGAGCTTCGACAAACGCATCGGCGAAAATTTCGCGACTCCCCATTCCCGCCAAAAACAGATTCTTCTTGAGCATCGTGACGATGGACGGGTCCCCGCAGACGAAGCCACGCCAGCCGTTCAGTTTCGGATGATCCGCCGAGATCACTTTATCCAGTGCGCCGTTGGTAACGCCCGCGCCTTCCACCACGACGGGCTTGTAGTGAAAATTGCCATGCATACTCATCCATTGTTGCAGCTCATCCCGCAGATAGAGCCCTTCCGGCCGGAGCGCGCCGTGATAGAGATGAATGGGGCCGTGGTGATCCTGCCGCAAAGCGTCGCGACAGATGCCGGCCAACGGCGCGAGGCCCGTCCCCGTGCCTGCTAGCAATAGCGGTTGCTCCGGCTTGCCCGCTGTGTAGAAACAGCCGCCGGCCGGACCGCGCACACTGACGGCGTCCCCTTCGCAAGCCTCGTCGAAGAACCATCCGCTCATCCGGCCCCGCGGCGCCCGCCGGATATGGAGTTCCAGCGCATCGTCCTCCGGCAGGCTGGCCAGCGAATAGCTTCGCGCCAAACCGTCGTCCCGCCGCAGCGTAATGTACTGGCCGGAACGGTATTCCAGCGGCGTCGCGGTACGCAGCCGCGCGCGCATCACGGTGGCGGACAAGCGCTCCAGTGCCGTGATGGTCGCCGCAACCTCCAGGCCGCCGGCCGTTTCCAACAACAGGTCCGCTTCCGGCCGGCAAACGCACGACAGGAAGTAACCCTGTTCCACCAGCGTCGCCTTCAAACCCTGCTGCGCGACGGACGGAACCGCTCCGCTCGCCGCGCGCAAAAGGCACGACTGGCACGCCCCCGCGCGGCAGGAGTTGGGAATCTCTATGCCGTTCCGGAGCAGTGTTTCCAGCACCGTCTCCTCCGGGGCAGCCGGATAGGCCGCCCCGTTGTAGGTGAAAGTCGCCATGCGGCTACCGCCCCAAAACGTCGTTCCGCGTGGAACCGGCGATCGCCATCACCTGGTCAATCAGATCCTGCCCAACACCCAACTCCTGCAGCGTCGCGCTTAAGTGTCCCGCGACCGCGTCGAAGTGACTATCGTTTAGGCCGCGTGCCACCAGGTGGGCATGGCCCCTGCGCATGTCCGCGCCAGTGTAGTTATGAGGTCCGCCGAAGGCCATCGTTAGAAAGGCCTTTTGCTTTCCGATTTGCTTGTCCATGTCCACGCCTTCAAAGAAAGCGCTGATATGGTCATCGGTCAATACCTTGCGGTAGAAGATGTCCACCGCAGCGTCTACGGCGGGCTGCCCGCCCAATTGTTCGTACAGAGAACTCATCGAGAACCTCCAAGAATTAAATGTTGCATGGGAGATACCACATTAGCATTTTAGAGACAATAAGGTGCAGATTTTTTCCCATGAAGTACGACGTGATGATACTCGGAGCCGGCGCCGCCGGTCTCTTTTGCGCCTTTCATGCGGCCCGCCGCGGACGCCGCGTCCTGGTGCTTGAGCATAACGACCGGCCCGGAAAGAAGATCCTGATATCCGGCGGCGGCCGCTGCAACTTCACGAATCGCGACACGCGGCCGGAGTGCTTTCTCTCCGCCAATCGCCACTTCGCAAAGTCCGCGCTGGCACAATACAAGCCCAGCGACTTCATTGCCCTGGTGGAGCGTCATGGAATCGCGTGGCACGAGAAGACTCTGGGGCAACTGTTCTGCGATAATTCGGCGCAACAGATTGTCGGCCTGCTGCTCAGCGAGTGCCGCGATGCGGGCGTTGAGATCCGCTGTAGTTCGCCCGTCGAGTCCGTGACCCAATCGCTGAATGGCTTCGCAGCACAACTTGCTGCCGAATCGATTGACGCTTCATCTCTCATTGTGGCCACCGGCGGCCCGTCCATTCCGAAACTTGGCGCCACCGGCTTCGCCTATGACATAGCCCGCCAGTTCGGCATTCGCGTAATTCCACCGCGGCCGGGCCTGGTGCCGTTGACAATGAACCCACAGGATCTTCACGTTTGGAGCGCCCTTTCCGGAGTCGCCGCGACGGTCCGCGCCGGCATCGGCACGCGCTCCTTCACCGAACGAATGCTGTTCACGCACCGCGGACTTTCCGGCCCCGCCATTCTCCAAATCAGCTCCTACTGGGAACCTGGCCAATCGCTCCAAATCGATCTCGCCCCGCAGCGGAAAGTCGCCGAAAATCTGCTCGCGCAGAAACGCGAGAACAGCCGAGTTTTTCCCCGGACTGTGCTGAGCCAGTATCTTCCCGAACGCCTGGCGGCCACGTGGGCCGGCGGCGATCCGCGACCCCTTTCCCAAATGACCGGCGCGGCCCTTCGTGAACTCGGCGAATCGTTGCATCAATGGGAAATCATCCCCGCTGGCACGGAAGGATTCGACAAAGCCGAAGTAGCCGCCGGAGGAATCGACACGGCCGAGTTATCGTCACAAACCATGGAGGCGCGGCGCGTACCTGCGCTCTACTTCATCGGTGAATGCGTCGACGTCACCGGCTGGCTGGGCGGCTTCAACTTCCAGTGGGCCTGGGCATCGGCGTTCGCGGCAGCGCGCGCGGCGTGAAACTCGCTATACTGGCCCCGATATGCGTCTTCTGCTCCTCCTGATTCTTGCCTTGCCGCTCTTCGCGCAAGACGTGCCGATGCGCTTTTACGTGTTGGCGATTTTGGAGAAGGGCCCCAAATAGACGAAGGACTCGACCCCGGAGGTGAACGAGATGCAGAAGGGTCATATGGCCAATATCGGCAAGATGGCCAACGAGGGCAAGCTGATCCTGGCCGGGCCGCTGGCAGAAGCGGGTGACGCCGCCGGTATCTTCCTTTTCGATACGGCCAGCATTGAGGAAGCCCGTAAGTGGTGCGACGCAGACCCCGCCATTGCGGCCGGACGTTTCCAGGTCAAGCTGTGGAGATGGTACTCGGTCAAGGGCATCGGCATTCTGCCAGCCGCTAAATGACTCGCCTGATTGGCATCGCCGGCCCGTCCGGTTCGGGCAAGAGTGAACTCGCGCGCCGCCTTTCAGCGGTGACGGGCGCCCCCGTAGTTTCGCTCGATAGTTACTATCGCGATCTGGGCCATTTGCCGCTCGAAGAACGGGCGAAATGCAATTTCGACGAGCCCGTCTCCATGGACAACGCCTTACTACTATCCCAATGCGTTGCACTCGCCAGCGGTAAACCAATCGACGTTCCGCGCTACGATTTCTCCCGCCATACACGCGTTGCCGATACGCACCCCGTTGAGCCGGGCGGCACGGTGATTATTGAAGGGCTTTTTACGCTTTATTGGAACGATCTGCGCCATCTGCTCCATGCCAGCGTCTATGTCGAGCTTGACGATGCCGTCTGCTACGCCAGACGCCTGGCCCGCGATGTTAGCGAGCGCGGACGCACGCCGGAGTGCGTGGAGCGGCAGTACTTCGCCACCGTCCGTCCAATGGCTGAGAAGTATATCTGGCCAACGCGGAGGCACGCTGGCGTCATCTTTCGCGGCGACTCGCCGCTGGAGGAGTGCGTCGCCAAAGTGCTGGCTTTCGCCGCTAACTCGCCAACATCGTACGAAGCTGCTCCCCGGTAAGCGGCTCCTGATAAGGATCCCCAGGGAGGGCGGGCAACGCAGGATCGGCCCAGGCGAACCACGCGTCGGCGTCCAAGTCCTCAAGGTCCCGAGCCTGCAATTTGCCAGGCACCCGAAACGCCGAAAACGCAGCCTCCGCATATTCGGTGTCCAGGCAGTGCCAGACCGTGGTGGTGAGCAGATATCGTTCGAAGGAGGTCGCCAATAGCGCGTGCGCCGCTGGCTCAAAAACTAATCCCGTCAGGATGACGGGAGACGGATACTTGGTGGAGCGTGGACCCGTCCAAAGGCCGAGTACTTCCCCGCCCGTATCGCGGCCAAATAGGACCACTTCCGGGGGAATGGGCCATTCCGCCTCGCGGGCCAGACGGCTGGCATGCTGGACGGTCCCGTCTTCGTCCGGCGTGCCTGCGGCGGCAAAGAACACCAGATCGCCGTCGAACAGAGCCGCACCGTTCATCCGTTGGTAGAACGGCCGCAACGGCGCTGGCACCAAGCTGAGATCAGGCCCGCTGGTCGGCGACCCTACCTCATGTTCATCCTCCGTTACCCTCAAAAACGCTTGAAAGCAGGAGAAAATTTCACCATCCGTCATCAGAACAATACTTTCAAAACCAGGACGACGACGCGCGGTACATTACGCTGGGCCGGGTCCAACTGTCCGAAACGCGAATCCTGGACGTTGTTGCCGTTGGGAATGATCCGGTAGAAATACGGCTGGTCGAAGGCGTTTTGAAAATCGGCGCGAAGCTGTAGTTTCAACCGCTCTTTCAACGTGAAATTCTTGTACGCCGAAAGCTCCCAACTCGTCAGCACCGGGCTGCGCACGTCCGGGAAACGCGTGGGAAAGTCGCGAAGCGTGAACGGCGCCTGCGCCGTGCTGGGGAAGATCGACGTGTCGAAATACTTGTCGAAGAACGGATTGAATTCGCTCCGGCCGGCCTTGCGGGCCAGCTCATCGCGCTGCTCTCCGCTCAACTTCGTCGAACGCGCCACCGTCGGCGCGGCGTTCGGGAACTCAATAGGCTGCCCGCCGCGGCGAATATACTGTGCCGAAACATTCCAGCCACCGAAGATCGCGTCGCTGGCGGCGTTCGTTCCACTCAGTAGTTTCCTCCCCTTGCCGAAAGGAAGTTCATAGGAACTAACCATGGAGATGGTGTGCGGAATGTCGTCCGCGGACAATCGCTGCTCGCCGCGCGTCGCCCTGAGATCGTTCAGATTCGCGTCCTGCGCATTTAACAGCGACACGCGCTCCAGCGTTTTCGCCCAAGTGTAACTCATCTGCATCGCCAGGCCGCTGGAGAAACGCCGCGTCGCCTTCGCCTGCAATGCATGGTAACTCTGGGCGCCGGCCGCGATATTGTTAATCGTCACCTGCTGATACTGCGGATAGGCGAATAGCAACTGCTGCCGCGGCACAGTGGCGCCATTGAATGCCGACCCCGGCAGCAAACCGGCCATCGGGTTCGGAACCTGCTGGCTGAAGTACGTCTGCCGGTTCGCCAGCGGAATCGAATTCAGCGTCTCCGCCGCCAGGAAATTCAATCCCGCGGCAAGCGGAAGATCCCGGGTCAGATTCCCCACATACGACGCATCCAATAGAAGGGTTTGGCCCAGCGTCCGCTGGAACCCGAACGAAAACTGATGCGATTTCGGCAGCGGCCGGTCCAATAGCTGGGCCGCAACGCCCAGGCCGAGATTCGTCGCCAACCCCTGCGACGAACCGATCGGCTGGAGCAGACCGGTCGGGAAGAGATTCTGCGGGAAGGGATCGGATAGCGACGCAGCCGGCGTCAGGTTGTTGTCGATCGAGGGGATCAGCGCCGTCTGGCGGCTGAAACCAGCATCCGACCCGGTCGCATTTTGCCCCAGATAATACAGACCATACCCGCCGCGAAGAACCCACTTCGGACTCAACTGCCAAGCGATACCGATGCGCGGTTGGATGTTGTTCCAATCGCGGTTGAACGCTTCCCGCTCCGTGCCGTTCGATCCCGCGAACAGCAAACCGCCTTTGAGCGAAAGCCCCTGCACTCGCGACGCGATCGGGCTCGCCTGGTCGAACGCAAAACCGCGAATCTGCCGGTTGTACCGCTCGAAAATCGGGCCCTCATAATCCCAACGCAAACCGGCATTGATCGTCACGGTCCGCGAAATCTTCCAATCGTCCTGGAAAAAGAAAGTCATATAGGGATTTCGATAGGCCGGATCCATGTTCCGGTCGACAAACCCGCTAGTCGCGTATCCCAATAGAAATGTCGCCAGAGACGCCCCCGACAGCGCATCCGCCTGCTGCGGATTCGCCTGCGTCCAGTTCCGGTTAAACGTGTAGTTGCCGCTCGCCGAGGCTGGACGAATGTTGTTCTGGTTATACCGCCGGAACTCCGCGCCATACTTCAGCGAGTGCCGTCCCAGAATATGCTGGACATTCGGTTGCAGTGAGTAGGCGTCGCTCGCCTCGTATCCGCTCGTTTGCGCCGCGCCCAGCGGCGAAATGTTATTACCGGCGAAATTGAAACGCGGGAACTGCAATCCCACAAACTGCGAAACCAACCGGTCCGGGAAGCCCAACTGCCGTGGATCGTAATCCCGGCCAAAGGTGTTCCCGCTGAAGCCTTCATAACGGGAAAGACCAGCCCGCAGATTGACCACTGTCGATGGCGACAGCGTGTATGTCCAGTCGGCGGCCCAGTTCCGCGAGATGCGCGTTGACGGATATTCACTCGACGGCTCCGCCGCGTTGGTACCCCATTGCACGCGGGCGAAGTTGGACCATGGCGTCTCGCCATACCGTCCGCTCACCCTATGCCGGTCCGTGATCGCCCAGTCCAATTTGCCCAACCACTGGTTGTAGCTGTTTTTCGAACTGTTCACGAACAGGTAGTTGTTCTGGCCGTCCACGTTCTCGCTCACCCGGTTCGGCGCCGGGTAAAACTCCATCAGTTTCGCCGCCACCGGATTGATGCGCCCCCCCGGAATCGTATTACCGGCGAATGGCGTCCGGATGAACCCCGCCCCACCCGGATTCGTCCGCGTCGTCAGCGGGTCATAGATCGTAATCGGCCGCCGCTGGCTGTCAACGATCTGCGAGTAGTCGCCTCGACGCTCCGCCGCCGTCGGCACCGTCCACAACTGAACCTGCGGATTCCGTTCCCGCAGCGCCTCCAGCGAGAGCATCCAGAAGAGCTTGTT
>ENA-ORBV01015407-ORBV01015407.1-microbial-mat-metagenome-genome-assembly--contig:-NODE-15407-length-11246-cov-6.604351_pt1 | contig 11246 bp, 8 predicted proteins | sample MGYA00237777_ERZ505514 | MGnify/ENA primary metagenome ERZ505514 (study PRJEB26160, sample SAMN06269048) | microbial mat metagenome | isolation source: Oligotrophic lake microbial mat | place...
CGCCCGCCCCGCGCCATCAGCGTCGAGTTTACCGGCCCCGAAAAATCCCGCCGCTTCGTCTGGGGCGATCCGGCGGCCCTCGGCGCGGCGACGGGTGAGGTCGTCGTGGTCGGCCCGGTGCCCCCCGCCGGCGCCTACACCCGCCTCGAGATTTCCGCCTGCGAGGCCGGCCTCGACGAGGGCAAGGTCTACACCGGCGTGCGCCTCGCCCAGAGCGAGGGTGCGGCTTGGTGGGACCACGTCGGTGCCGTCTGCAAGAGCCCAGTCGCCTCGGAGGACCCGCTCCTTTCCCAGAGCGCTTGGGCGAATTCGCTCCGCACCGGCGCCCGCGCCTTCGACGCCGTGCCCATCCGTCACGACGTCAATTTTCTCATCGGCCTCTCCGGCACCCAGCAGAACGCCGAGGAAAAAGCCCGCCTCACCGCCTGGTATCGCGACTTCATCTACGCTCCGCATCGCGCCGCCCTCGAGCCCGAGGTCCACGCCGCCCGCCGGCTCCTCGCCGAGCAGATCCATTACGAGATGACGCTCCCCGCCACGCCGATTTCCCGCGAACTCGCCGAGCCGCTCCCGGCGCACATCCTCATCCGCGGCCAATACGATAAACCCGGCGAACTCGTCACGCCCGCCACCCCGGCCTTCCTTCCGCCCCTTGCCGCCTCCGGCCCGCGCGCTTCGCGGCTCGACCTCGCCCGCTGGCTCGTCTCCGACGCCCAGCCGCTCACCGCGCGCGTCACCGTGAACCGTTTCTGGCAACAGCTCTTCGGCGCCGGCCTCGTGCGCACGCCCGGCGACTTCGGCGTGCAGGGCGATCCGCCCACGCATCCCGAGTTGCTCGACTGGCTCGCCGATGAATTTCGCCGCACCGGCTGGGATGTGCAGCGCCTCGTCCGCCTCCTCGTGACCTCCCGCGCCTACCGGCAGGATTCCCGCGTCACCCCGGAACTGCTCGAACTCGATCCCGCCAACCACCTCCTCGCGCGCGGCCCGCGCCCCCGCCTCGACGCCGAGGTCCTCCGCGACCAAGCCCTCGCCCTCGGCGGCCTGCTCGAGCCGGCGATCGGCGGTCCGCCCGTGCGCCCCTACCAGCCGATCAACATCTGGGAACCCGTCGCCTTCGGCGGCAGCAACACCAAGACCTACGTCCAGGAAAACGGCGCGGCGCTCTACCGCCGCAGCCTCTACACGTTCATCAAGCGCACCGCGCCCGCCCCGTCGTTCACGACGTTCGACGCGCCCTCGCGCGAAAATTTCTGCGTCGGCCGCGGCCGCTCCAACACCCCGCTGCAAGCCCTCGCGTTGCTCAACGACGTGCAACAATTCGAGGCCGCCCGCGGCTTCGCCGAGCGCCTGCTCACGCGCCCCGGTGACGACGATTCCCGCCTCGACTACGCCTTCCGCAGCGCCACCGCCCGCCCGCCGACCGCCGACGAGCACCGCTTGCTGGCCGCGCAGCTCGCACAGCACCGCACCCGCTACGCCGCCGCCCCCGCCGCCGCGCGGGAAGTTGCCGCCGCCGGCGAATCCAAACCCCGCGCCGATCTTCCGCCCGTCGAGGTCGCCGCGTGGACTCTCGTCGCCAACCTCCTCCTCAATCTCGACGAAACCGTTTCCCGCAACTGAGCGCCGCCATGAATCCCTGCTCCGATTACCTGAACCACCTCACGCGCCGGCAGTTTTTCTCCGGCGCCGGCCTCGCGATGGGCGGCGTCGCCCTCAACCTCCTCGCGCCCCGCCTTCGCGCCGATACCACGACAGCCACCGGCGCGGCGACGACCGTTCCCCGCATCCACCCGCCGCTCGCCGGGCTCCCGCATTTCGCGCCGAAGGCCAAGCGTCTCATCTATCTCCACATGAACGGCGGGCCTTCGCAGCTCGACACCTTCGACTACAAGCCCGGCCTCGCCGAGCGCTTCAACGTCGAGTTGCCCGATTCCATCCGCGCCGGCCAGCGCATCACCACCATGACCAGCGGGCAGGCGCAGTTCCCCGTCGCGCCGTCTCTGTTCAAGTTCGCGCAGCACGGTAAAAACGGCACCTGGGTGAGCGAACTGCTGCCGTGGACCGCCAAGCTGGTGGACGACATCGCCATCGTGCGCTCGGTCCATACCAACGCGATCAACCACGACCCCGCCTGCACCTTTTTGATGACCGGCAACGAACTCCCCGGCAAAGCCAGCCTCGGCTCGTGGCTTTCCTACGGTCTCGGCAGCGAGAACAACGACCTGCCCGCCTTCGTCGTGCTCACGCCGAAATGGTCTTCAAAGGTCGCCGCGCAGGCGCTCTTCACGCGGATGTGGAGCAGCGGTTTTCTCTCGGGCGCGCACAACGGCGTCGCCCTTCGCGCGCAGGGCGACCCGGTGCTGTTCCTGCAAAATCCCCCCGGCGTCGATGCCGCCACCCGCCGCGTCATGCTCGACGGGCTCGCGCAGTTCAACCGGCGCACCCACACCCGCTACGGCGACCCCGAGACCCTCAACCGCATCGCCCAATACGAGATGGCGTTCCGCATGCAGACGAGCGTGCCCGAGCTCACCGACTTCGCCGACGAAAGCCCCGCCACCCTCGACCTCTACGGGCCCGACGTCCGCGAGACCGGCACGTTTGCCGCGAGCTGCCTGCTCGCCCGCCGCCTCGCCGAGCGCGACGTGCGGGTCGTCCAGATTCTCCATCGCGGCTGGGATCAACACGGCAACCTCCCCGGCGACCACCGCCTCCAGTGCGCGGACACCGACCAAGCCTGCTACGGCCTCATCACCGACCTCAAGCAACGCGGCCTCCTCGACGAAACGCTCGTGGTCTGGGCCGGGGAATTTGGTCGCACCGTTTATTCGCAGGGCACGCTCACGCGCACCAACTACGGCCGCGACCACCACCCGCGCTGCTTCAGCGTCTGGCTCGCCGGCGGCGGCGTGAAGGGCGGCGTGGTCCACGGCGAGACCGACGATTTTTCCTACAACATCGTCCGCGATCCCGTGAGTCTCCACGACCTCAACGCGACCCTGCTGCATTGCCTCGGCGTGGACCACGCGCGCTTTACCTTCAAGGCGCAGGGCCTCGACCAACGCCTCACCGGCGTCGAGCCCGCCCGCGTCGTCAAAGAAATCCTGGCTTAGGGTTCGGCCCTGCTTTGATGCGTCGGCTCGCCCTCCAGCTCTACCGCTTCGCCGTTGTCGCGGTGATCGCGTGGCTGGTCCGCGATGTCGCCGTGCGGCAGCGCATCCAGGGCGACTCGCCCGTCACCCCGGAGGAAATCCGCTCGCTCCTGCCCGCCGCCGCCGCGCTCCGGCCCGACGACTCCGCGCGCGACGGGCTCTTCGTCCTCGACCGCGTCGGCCGCGAGCTTGGCTACGTCGTCCGCACCCAGCCCCGCACCCGCGACATCACCGGTTACGCCGGGGTGACCGATACCCTCGTCGTCCTCGACCGCGATTGGAAAATCCTCGGACTGAAAATCCACACCTCCGAGGACGGCGCCGACTACGTGCGCGATCTCACCGTCGACCGTCGTTTCCTGAAAAAGTGGAACGGCCTCACTTGGGACGCCGCCGCCGCCCTCGACCTAAAGGCCGCCGGCATCGAGGGAGTTTCGGGTGCGACGATGACGAGCATGGCCATCGCCCAAAGCGTGAAGGCGCGGCTCCAACTCAGCCGCGACGAACTCGCCGCCCGCGTGCCGCTGCGCCTCGCGTGGCGGGATTTCGGAATGCTCGCCGTCCTCGCCGCCGCCGCGGTGATGGCCTTCGGTCCCGCCGCATGGCGCCACCGTTGGAAGGTTCCCTATCAACTCGTCCTCGTCGGCTACGTCGGCTTGGTCGCCGGAGATCTCGTCGCCCAAAAACTTCTCGCGGGCTGGGCGCGGTCGGGAATTCCTTGGACCGCCGCGCCTGGCCTGTTGCTGCTCGTGGCCGCCGCGCTCCTCGTGCCGTGGGTAACCGGCAAACCGTTCTACTGTCATCACGTCTGTCCTCACGGTGCCGCGCAGGAGTTGCTGAGCCGCTGGCGGCCCGCCCGCTGGCAAGTGACGCTGTCGGCCGGCGTCGTGCGCGGCCTCGGGTATCTCCCGGGCGCGCTGGTGCTCTTCACCCTTGTCGTCGCGCTGCTCGCGCTACCCTTCGACCTCGCGGGCCTCGAACCGTTTGCCGCTTATGTTTTCCGTTCCGCCGGGGTGGCGACGCTCGCCGTCGCCGGCGTCGGCCTCGTGGCGTCGGCCTTCGTGCCGCAAGCCTACTGCCGCTTCGGCTGCCCGACCGGCGCGCTCCTCAACTTCGTCCGCGCCCGCGGTGCGACCGATGGCTTTTCCCGGCGCGACGCCGCCGCGCTCGCGCTCGTCGCGGTCGCCTTCTTGCTGAACGCCCATCACCTCGCGGTCCTGCGGCTCGTCCGATGATCGCACTCGCTCCGTGTAGGGGCGTCGCTCGCCGACGCCCGGTATTCCCGCGCGCCGCGGGCGTCGGCAAGCGACGCCCCTGCCTTCGGCTCGTTTCACTCGCGCTCGTCTTCACCGCCCCGTCCGCCGCCGAGCCCGTCGTCCTCGCTGGCCGCGCGATGGGCACGACGTGGACGGTAAAGTTTTTCCAGCCGTCGCCGCCGCTGAATCCCGCGACACTGCAGGCGCGGATCGCCGCGCGACTTGAGCAACTCGAGCAGACGTTCTCCACCTATCGCCCAAGCTCGGAGCTCTCCCGCTTCAACGCCGCCGGCTCGACCGGGTGGATCGCGGTCACGCCCGACCTCGCGCGGGTCGCCCTCGATTCGCGCCGCCTGAGCGGGCGCACCGAAGGCGCGTTCGACGCGACCGTCGCCCCGCTTGTCGCGCTCTGGGGCTTCGGCCCGCAACGCCGCCTCGGCCCGCCACCCGCGCCCGCCGAGATCGCCGCCGCGCGTGCGCGGGTCGATTGGCGTCGGCTGGAGGCGCGGCTCGATCCGCCCGCGCTGCGGAAAAGCTCCCCCGAGGTCGCGGCGGATTTCTCCTCGATGGCCAAAGGTTTCGCCGCCGACGCCGTAGGGGAACTGCTTCGCACCCTCGGCGCGACCGAGCATTACGCGGCGGTGGGCGGCGACATCCGCACCGGCGGCGCGCACCGCTGGCGCGCCGGCCTCGAGCATCCTGCCGACGACCGCGCGGCACCGATCACGGTTGTGGGGCTCGCGGGCCATGCAGTCTCCACTTCGGGCGATGCGCGCAACTTTTTCCTGCATGAAGGGCGCCGCTACGGCCATCTCATCGATCCGCGCACGGGCGCACCGGCAGACGGTGCGCTCGCTGCCGTCAGCGTGGTAGCCGCGACCTGCGCCGCATCGAGTTCGATTGCGACGGCGCTCGGCGTTCTCGGTGCCGAGGCGGGATTCGCTTGGGCGGTGCGCGAGCGGATCGCCGCGCTCTTCGTCGTCCGCGAGGGCGCGGGCTTCGCGCTACGGCCGACGCCGGAGTTCGCTCAGTTCGCGTGGCCCGGCGGCAACTGAGACCGGCAGCCCGTGATAAACAGACCATTCGAACGGGAAACCGAAGTGGAACCGCGATTGTAAACGAAGAGCCACGAACAAAAACCCACGGAATTCAAATGAGCATTTGCTCCGATGGCATGGGCGAAACCGTGCGATCAAACGAACTGTCCCGGCGTCTTTTTTCACCGCAGAGCCCGGGAGGGTCCGCAGAGAGATGCCTGTGGATCGGGCTCTGCGCCCTTCCCGGCTCTGCGGTGTATGCCTCGGTTCCCTTTGGTGACGGCGGTGCCGAGAGCCTCGCGGGGAATCCTTCGCTTCCGGCCGAAATTGATCGCCGAAGCCGCGCGAATCCGCGCGAATCCACGCGAATCCACGCGAATCCACGCGAATCCACGCGAATCCACGCGAAGCTCGGCCCTGTGCTTTCGTGTCCGTTCGCGGTTCCCAACTGCTCGACACCGGCTGAGACGGAGGGCCTTCTTTCCTCAACGAAAAAATCTGATTTTCACGGGCCGCCGGTATGAGACCCGGGCTTCGGCCCCGGCGCGGGCAACTCGCCCAAGGGCGTTGTGCGCCAGTTGAACGTGATCGAGAGGATGCGAATGACGAAAGTGATCCCGATCGCGCCGATCGCGGCCTGCGTCGGCGGCAGATTGACGACGGTTGAAAAGAAAACGAAGAGCACGGAGCCGGCGAGGGCGGCGAGGGCGTAGAACTGGCCGGGCTTGAAGACGAGCGGTTCCTCGCGCGTGAGGAGATCGCGGAGGAGGCCGCCGCCCGCCGCGTTGATCACACCGACCAGCACGGCGGCGGGCACGGCGAGGCCGGCGGCGAGGGCCGTCTGGGTGCCGAAGGCGGCGTAGGCGCCGAGCCCGATCGCGTCGATGACGGCGATGGCGCGGCGGAAATGTTTCACCCGGTTGCCCAACACGGCGCAGACCACAGTCGCCGCGAGGATGACCTGGATGTAGCGAGCGTCGGTGAGCAGGGGCGTGGGGTTGGTGCCGGGGATGAAAACGCCGTCGCGAATGAGACCGCCGCCGATGCTGGAGACGAGCGCGAGGAAGAAGACGCCGACGATGTCGTAGCCGCGCTTGATGCCCGCGAGCGCGCCGGTGAGCGCAAAGGCGAAGGTCGCGCCGAGGTCGAAAAGCGCGGGGAGCTGGAAGGTGGCGGCGGGCACGGGGAGTGAGGTGAGCGTGCGCCGAGCGCGCTGGCTGGCTAGACGGAGGGCGCGCAGGTGCCGGCAGGCAAGGCGCAACTCGGGGTCGGGCTGGGCACGGTTTCCGGTATGACCGTTTTGTAGGGGCGTTGCTTGCCGACGCCCGCGGGCGTCCACGAGGGACGCCCCTACCCAAACCGGAAACCCGTCGGGCGCGGCTGGGGTCGACCGCCTCCGACCAGCCCCGATTCCAATCAGCTTCCAAGACGAGACCAACAAAGGCTTTTTGCAGGATCCTGCTTGCAGGCGATTTCAGCGTTTTGCAGGAACCTGCTTGCAGGCGATTTCACCCGCGACGGCCGACCGCATGCCGAATCGCCTGCAAGCAGGCTTCTGCCTCGCGGCCCATTGGTCCCATCTTGAACGCGAACGGGAAAAAGAACCCTACAAAACGCCTTCGTAGATCTGCGCGAGCGGGACCGTGAGTTTCAGCGAGCGGAACTCCACTGCGGATTCCGCAGCCGACACGACGCTGGGGCGCCACTGTTCGTCGCGGCGGTGCAGCGTGATCTCCCGGGTTTCCTGAGAAATGAAAATGTATTCCGCGAGCGTGGGGATCAGCGGGTAGTTGAGGAGTTTCTCGCGCCGGTCGATCGTCTCGGTGGAGGGCGAAAGCACTTCGACGATGAGCTTGGGATAGCGGAGGTAGTAGTCCGAGACTCCGTCGCGCACGCAGGCGACCATCACATCGGGATAGTAGAAAATGTCTTCGCGGTTCACTTCGAGACGCACCTTGAAATCGGCCATGTAGGTTTTGCAGGGACCCCCGTGAAGGTGGGCGTGAAAAGCCGCCACCAGATTTATCGAAAGCAGATTATGCCGTTCGCTGGCCCCCGCCATTGCGTGGATGCGGCCGCCGATGTAGTCGTGCCGCACGTTGCCGTCGGTCTCTCCGCGCAGGTAATCCTCGATCGAGAGAAACGCGGGTGTTGTTCCCGATTGCATGGGGCGGAGTATCCGTGCGGCGCGTCCGTTGGCAAGTTTGCGGTGGCGCGGGTCGGATCCTATTCAGAAACCCGCGCACGTAGTTATTCGAAAAAGGCGTGATAAGCGCGGCGAACGGTCCCGTAAAATTCACTCTCAAAGCCGACGCGAATCGATGGAATTTTCGCGTAATCAGCGTGGATCTGCCGGTCGCGGGTAGTAGCGGACGAGGGCGAGGTTGATGACCGTGAGCACGGCGAAGCCGGCGAGGCCGTTGACCAAGGCACGCTGGACGTAGTGGACGGGTGAGCCGAGATCGCCGAGCACCCCGGTGGCGACGAGGAGGAGTGCGGCCGCGACCCGCGCGCCGACATAGCCGAGGGCGGCGACGATCACCCAGCGCGGGCGGAGCCGCAGCGCCAGAGTTGTGAGCAGGGCGAAGGCGACGATCTCGAAGCTGGTGACGCCGAGCGAGCGCCACGCCGGGCTGCCGGTAAGCAAGGCGTTGAGCAGCGGCGCGAAGAGCCCGACGATCACCGCCGTGCGCGCGCCGTAGAAATAGGCGGCGACGAACGTCGTCCAAAACATCGGCAACAGGTAAACGCCGAGCGGGCGCGGACCCGACCAAGGCACGAGATGCACGGCGAAGGGCACGAGCCAGGCGACCGCGAGCAAGACCGAGGTCTCGCTCAGTCGGGCCGGACGGAAAAAACGCGAGGCGGGGACGATGGACACGGGAGTGGTCATGGTATGGGCGGAAAACTTAGAAGGCGAACGGCAGGTTGCCCTCGGCGTCAAAGGCGAGGGGGCGGGCCGCGCCGATGACGGTGAGCCCGGGGTGGGCGGCGACCTCGGCGGCCATGGCCTCGGAGACTTCGATCTCGGCGAGCGTGAGCGTGTCGGCGATGCGGACGACGCGGGCGGCAGCGAAATCGGCGAGCGGGAGGGAGGCGAGGGCGCGCTCGATCGCCTCGCGGTCGGTGTCGAAGGCGATGGGGAGCTTGGCGATGTTGGGCGTGAGCGCGGTGAGGGAGTTGATGTCGGTCACACGCCGGTCGGTCGCGCGCACGCAGCGGGCGGTGGTGAAATCGGCGAGCCCGATGCCGAGGGCGTTGCCGCGGGTCTCCGCAGTGAGATCGCGGACGAAGATGCGCCGGATAAACGGGGCCGGCCGGCCCGCGCGGTCCAGCGAGGTGGAAAAACCGTCCACGCTCCGCATGATGACGTTGGGGTCCATGCCGGTTCCGCTGATGTTTTTGCCGATGCGGTCGATAATGAGCAGGTCGATCTCGTCGAAAGGGAGGAGCGGCATGAGCGCGCGGGACTCGACGAGCAGCGCGGCCTCGTCGCGCACGAAGTCGTCGGCGGGGACGACGACGACGCGGGCAACCGCGTGGAACTGGTTCTCGAGGATGGCCACGCCGCCGAGGATCGGGGCGGTGCGGAGGAGTCCGTCGGCCATGGTGCGGATGGCGCGCTCGTGACCGAGCCGGCTGGCGGCGAGGTGCATGGCGGCGGCGCCGGCGCGTTTGCCGAGGCCGATCACGGCCATCTTGAGCAGCCCGCTGCCGAGGGTGGGGCTGTAGAAATCGGTGTGGGGCTTGATGCGGTTGATCAGTATAATCCCGTCGGCGGCGAGGGCGACGGTGCTGGCATACACGGGCACGTCGTCGGGGGTGCGGCCGACCTCGCGCACGTCGAGCGAGTCGCGGATCGGCACGCCCATGGTGGCTTCGGTGATGCCGAGGCTGGCGAGCATGGCGCGCTGGCCCTCGGGTGTGGCCCCGCCGTGGCTGCCCATCGCGGGGAAGATAAACGGCCGGGTGCCGGCGGCGTGCAGTTGCGCGAGCGTGGCGGCGACGATCTCAGGGAGTTGCGCGATGCCGCGACTGCCGACGCCGACGGCGATACTCGCGCCGGATCGGAGTTGCGGGCGGAGCGCGACGAAGCCGGCGGCGAGGGCGGCGCCGAGATCGACGGGCGGCGTCGGCGCAAAATTCTGCCGGACGCGGAACAGGGAAGGGAGGGAGGCCATGCGAGAGGAATTGGCGGGCGGCTCAGTCGAAGATCGGGAAAAACGTGTTGAACGCCATTTCCCCGAAGCGGCCGGGGTCGTTGAAGCGGCGGTGCCGGTCGAGGGCATCGATGGCGCTCATCTCGGCGGGCGTAAGCGCGAAGTCGAAGAGCGCGAGGTTCTCCGCGAGGCGCGCGGGCGAAGCGGTTTTCGGGATGACGGCGCAGCCGCGCTGCACGCCCCAGCGGAGCACGATCTGCGCGGGGGTGCGGCCGTGGGCGGCGGCGATGGCGGTGACGACGGGGTCGCGCAGCACGTTTTCATCGGGCCGGGCCATGCCGATGGATTCGTAGGACGGTGAGCCGAGCGGGGAAAACGCGGTGACGGCGATTTTCTCCTCCGCGCAGTAGCGGAGCTGGCGGGGCTGCGTGAGATACGGGTGCAGCTCCATCTGGTGGACGGTCGGGCGGAGCGAGCATTGCGCGAGGAGATCGCGGAGGAGCGAGATGTTGAGATTGCACACGCCGAGGTGCTTCACGAGTCCGGCGCGGTGGAGCTCCGCCATCGCGCCCCAAGTGTCGGCGTAGGGGACGGCGATGGGTTTCATCGCGGGCGAAGCGGCCTGCGGATCGTGAAACCACTCGGGCGGGTAGCGCACATCGAATGGGACGTAGGCGAGGGCGATGGGAAAATGGACGAGGTAGAGATCGAGGTAGTCGAGCTTCAGGTCGCGGAGCGAACGCTCGCACGCGGCACGCACATGCTTGGGCTCGTGGTAGGTGTTCCAGAGTTTGGAGGTGACCCACAGATCCTCGCGGCGGACGAGGCCGTCGCGAAGTGCGGCGGTAATGCCTTCGCCGACTTGCGGCTCGTTGCCGTAGTCGCAGGCGCAGTCGAGGTGGCGGTAGCCGAGGCGGATCGCCTCGCGCACGAGCGCGGGCGTCTCGGGCTTCGGCAGTTTCCAAGAGCCCAGACCGACCGAGGGAAACAGACCGCCATCGGCGAGGGTGAGCGACGGAACGAAGGGCGCGGGAGCGGGAGGCATCGATGCGGATTAAGCCCTGACTGCGCGCGTGGTCACGGCGGAAGTTGAGCGGGTAGCGAGTGATCCTTTTGTCTCGGGCAACCCGGCTGAAATCTATTTTGCGGTCTTGAGGAAGCGTCGCACGTCGTCGTGATTGCCCGTGAATTCAAACGAGAGGCAGTCGTCAGATTCCCGGAAAACGAGGTGTCGAATCGGGGCCGGCCCGCGTCCCATAACACCGGCTCTTGATTGTCGGCACGTCCGAGGTTGTGAGCGCTTGACTTCGCCCGAGAGTAGCTACGCCTTGTAGCTATGCTGACCGCAAAAATATTTCGGCACGGAGGCAGTCAGGCCGTCCGTCTCCCGAAGGCCTTCCGTTTCGACGGCTCCGAGGTCCTGATCGAAAAGCACGGCGACGACGTGCTGCTCAAGCCCGTGCCTGTGAAGAAATTTCGCTCGTTCACCGAGATCGCCCGACATCTCGCGGCCGCGTTTCCCGACGCCGGAGAGTTTCCCTCTCCTCCGCCGCGGCCGGCGAAACACGAGCGCCTGTCTCTTATACACATCTCCGAGCCCACGAGACTAAGGCGAATCTCGTATGCCGTCTTCTGCTT
>ENA-ORBV01015408-ORBV01015408.1-microbial-mat-metagenome-genome-assembly--contig:-NODE-15408-length-11245-cov-10.819574_pt1 | contig 11245 bp, 9 predicted proteins | sample MGYA00237777_ERZ505514 | MGnify/ENA primary metagenome ERZ505514 (study PRJEB26160, sample SAMN06269048) | microbial mat metagenome | isolation source: Oligotrophic lake microbial mat | place...
AGAGCCGGGTTTTGCAAACCCGGTCGGCTCGCCGCCGCGCAAGCAAGGCGAGCCGTTTTGCACGGCGGACGCGAAAGAGTTCATCACGCATCCACCGCGCAATCGACAGTCACACTCGACCCGCAGACGGGCCTCGTGTGACTGACCGGACTTGCAAAGTCCGGCTCGGATAAGGCGATTCTGCTTTCAGACAGAGACTGGTTTCCGGGTGCGAACCTTCGGGGGATGCGTGAAATTCTGCTCACATTCACCGTGCCTTATCAGAGCCGGGTTTTGCAAACCCGGTCGGCTCGCCGCCGCGCAAGCAAGGCGAGCCGTTTTGCACGGCGGACGCGAAAGTTTTCACCACGCATCCACCGCGCAATCGACAGTCACACTCGACCCGAAGACGGGCCTCGTGTGACTGACCGGACTTGCAAAGTCCGGCTCGGATAAGGCGATTCTGCTTTCAGACAGCGACTGGTTTCCGAAGGCGAACCGTCGGGGGATGCGGGAGGTTCATTCCAAGAAGAGGCCCGAATGCAGCGGTGTGCCTATCCATTATCTGACTCCCTAGGGGTTGAGATAAAGCACTACTATTGAGCATTCGCAATTTTGAGAAATGCGCTTGCATCGCGAAGTCGCTTTGTGTATTCTGACCTCATCTCTCAGTTCGGGATTGAGGGCCATTCATTTTCACTCATCTAAAAGGGGCTTCCAGTGGCGACAGAAATTAAGAGTTCCGGTGTTGCAATCGTGCTCTCCTTTTTTTGGACCGGACTCGGTCAACTTTACGCCGGTAAAGTCGGACGGGGCTTGCTCCTGATGGCGCTAACGCCCGTTGTGTGGGCCATTTCGTTTTTTGGTGGTTTCATGGGCGCTGTTGGAAGCCTCTCCGCGTTGGTGTCCACTGATAAGAATCCAGCTCCGGCACAATCTGCTGGAATCGGTGTCGTCGGCATTGTCCTGATGATGAGCGCTCTCGTCTGGTGGTTGTGGGGAATCATTGACGCGAAGAAACTTTGTGAGGCGCACAATCGATCCGCTTAATAGAAACATTTGTGTATTTCAGCTTCCTTAACGCACCATTACATTTTAGGAGGATTTCTCAGTGACACAGTTCTTACTTTACCGCGCCATCGTAATCGTGACAGCAACCTTGCTCTTGAACGGTTGCGTCGCAATCCCCCAGACTCCGCAAGTTGCAACCGCTATAAGTGCAAAACTTCCGGTCATGACTGCGTTGCCAGAAACGAAGGAATCGCAGGAGAAAGGCGGTATCGTTATTGCCGTCGCAACATTCCCATATACGACGCAAAAGAGCGAAATATCTCAGGACAAGATCGTAGGTCAGGGCGAACGGAGGAAGATACAGATTGGTTCACCGGTAGTTGAATTCACACCTGTCAATTTCGTCACCCGTACATTCACGCCTGTATTGCAAGTGTCGCCTGATCGGATTCAGATGCAGGTGAAGGTACACAACAAACTCGACCGAGTGTTTCGAGGACAGGGTGCTGTCGTCCAATTCTTAGCTGGCGGAAAAAACCAGCCGGTGGATCAGAGCGCTTATGCGGAGCTTGTAAACATCATCATTCCGCCACGTGGAGAAGCGGTGATTAAGTTGTACGGCCCCCGTCTAGCCGATCTACCAGACAAGACGACAATCGGCTTGTTCATCTATGACATTGTGACGAAGACCGATGCCGCTGGCAACGTAACGGAAAAGCAGAATTTTGAATGGTATTACAACCTAGAGACGCAGTTGGTGCAAGATAGCGGATTCGTTCGTAGCACCCAAATGGATGTGCCGATCGGCCCTCCTCGATACGAGCGTCGGAAATAATGGATCAATTCAGAAAACTCAGTCCGACTCGTAACGCACGCTTGAGGGAACTCATAATCGGATTCGTCAAATGCAAACACAATACGACCCCGCCGTGATCGTGAAACTCGCCAACACACTCTACAAGAAGGCGGAGCAGATCGTGGGTCTGTACACCTTCGTGTTCGGCCTCATCGCTGGTTGCGGTGGCCTGATGGCTGCGCCAGCTTTCCGCCAAAGTCCGCCAATCGGCTTCATCGCTGGCGCGATAGTCGGTGCCCTCGTAGGCTATATGATCGGTACTGACCGCGCGTTCTCGCTCCGCGTCCAGGCCCAGATGGCCTTGTGCCAGAAACAGATCGAAGAAAACACTCGATCCTGAGCCGGTCTCAGCACGCGATTAATTCAACCCTTGATTTGTTGTTCAATCTATGCTAAACTCTGGCCAGTGCGACTTCTCGGTTCATTTTCCGGGGGCTAGTCCGAGGGTTTGAGCATGTCTTTTACCGAATATTTCGATTTCGCAGTCCCTCTTCGCGCTGCCTTTGGCTTAACCCCATTGCAGGGCGAGCTTTCCGCTGCGCGCTTACATGAAACCAAGGGTCGCCAAATGTTTGTCTACCCGTTTACCACTAGACACGATGTAACTCACGTTACAGCAATGAATAAAGTAGTTCATGTCCGATTGAAAAAAGCGCAGGTAGACAAAACTGGCTGGGGCAAAAGACCCATTTCACACTTCCACAGTTTGCCAGAGGGCGCCGGTGCGTTTGACTCGGCGGTAGAGCGTGTCGCGTTCGATGGGTTTGAAGCCGGCTTGCAGGATCGATTGGCGAAGGGACTGGGCGGTGACTTCCTGATGCGTGTCGCTGCCGCCGACTTTGGTGATGTCGTACCAGACCACGGTGCCATCCATGTCATCGACGCCAAAGTGGAGCGAGGCTTGACTAAAGGGCAGCGTCTGCATGATCCAGAACGCTTTCACATGAGCGAAATTATCCAGCATGAGTCTGCTCACCGCGAGCATGCGCAGGTCATCGAGGGCGGTTGGGCCATGCAGATGTTCGAGCTCCGAATCATCAGGAATAAAGGGCAGCGGAATGACGGTTTGAAAGCGACCAGCGTAGCCGCGCTCGAGTGCTTCATCTTGAGCTTGACGGAGCATGATGAAATGCTGGACGCGGTCTTGAAGCGACTCGATGTGGCCGTAGAGAATGGTGGCGTTGGACATGAGGCCGATCTCGTGAGCGACCTTGTGTACCTCGAGCCATTTGTCGGAGCGAATCTTGCCCTTAAATGCTTCATCGTGAACGCGATCATCGAAGACTTCCGCGCCGCCGCCGGGCAGGGAACCCAGGCCCGCTTCTTTGAGATCGCCCAGGACGCTGTGCAGGTCTTTGGGGCGTTTATCGATTCGCGCGAGGTGGACAATTTCGACAGCGGTGAAAGCCTTGATGTGAATATCCGGGGCAGCGCGGCGGATAGCGCGGAGCATGTCGGTGTAGTAGGAGAATGGGAGATAGGGATGAAGCCCGCCGACGATGTGGATTTCGGTCGCGCCGATTTTCGCAGCATCGCCCGCCATTTTTTCGATGTGATCGACGGTGTATTCGTAAACGCCTTCGTCGCCCTTCTTGCGGTAGAAGGCGCAGAACTTGCAGGAGAGGGCGCAGAGGTTGGTGTAATTGATGTGGCGGTTGACGTTGTGGTAGGCGATGTTGCCGTGCCTGGCGCGGCGGACGTGGTCGGCGAGTTCGCCAAGCGTCCAGATGTCGAAAGTACGCAGCATCACCAGCGCATCAGCAGCATCGAGGCGGATGCCTGCGTACACCTTGTCAGCCACGGGTTGAAGAAGAGGGTCCATGCGCGAGATCATAGGCTGAAGAGGAAAAGCGAGAAAGCGGAAAAACGGGAAAACGGGAAATTCAAGGCAGAGGAAGCGGATCGCGTTCGCTGCTTGATTGCGTTGCTTTTGATTTTTCGCATTTTCGCTTTCCTGCTTTTCCGCTTTGCTTCTGCCGTACAATCGTTCGCTTATGACACTTGCTCGGCGAATGATGCTGGCCACGACCGCGCTCGTTTTGAGTTTGCTGGTCATTGGGCTGGCAGCGATCTGGGGCGTCAGCGGACTGGGGCGCGATCTGGATGTGGCGCTGCTGGAGTATCAGAAGCTGCGGGCGGTGTATGCGATTGGGCCGAACTTGGCGCGGGCCAGGGCGATGCTCGAAGGGGGCGAGCCGAAGGATCCCCGTGTGTTTCGCGATCTTCAAGATGCTTCGATCAAGCTCGCGCTGCTGACCGAAGATGATGAATCAGCTTCGACGCGACTGCGCGCACTGCGTGAACTACTGCGTCGCTTGGAAATCGATGACTACGACATTCGTCCGCCCTCGGTGGACGAGCAGGTGGGCGTCATCAACAGCGTCATCGGCTACCTCGCCCAGCTCGCCACGCACACCAGCGCGATCATCGCCCAGACTCAGGAAACTGCCAACGCCAAACGGCGCACGACCATCATCCTCGTCTCCGTGCTCACGCTCCTGATCACGCTGGCCGCCTTCGCCATTGCGATCTGGCAGTACCGCATCGTCATGCGACCATTGCAACGTCTGCGCGAAGGCGTCAAGACCATTACCCAGGGGCAATTCACGGATCGGCTTTCGACCGACGAAGTGCGCGAGTTTGCTGATCTGGCCAGCGAGTTTAATCACATGGCGGGTGAACTCGATGATCTCTACCGCGATCTCGAAGAAAAGGTTGCCACCAAGAGCAAAGAGCTGGTGCGCTCCGAGCGCCTGGCCAGCGTCGGCTTCCTCGCTGCCGGCGTGGCGCATGAAATCAACAACCCGCTGGGCATCATGTCAGGCTACGCGGAGCTTTCACTTCGCAAGCTAAAAAACAACAGCGACGGCGCAGCAGAGCATGCCACGCGATCCTTCGAGATCATTTGCGAAGAGGCCATGCGCTGCAAGAAAATCATTCAGAAACTTCTCTCCCTCGTGCGCGGCGGCCCCAGCAGCGGCGATGAAGATCAGCGCGAGCGCATCTCCATCGCACAAGTCGTGCGCGATGTCACCGAGATCGTGCAAGGCCTTGCCCCTTACCGCGGCAAGCACATCGAAACAAACATTCCCGCAGAGGGTCAGCCTGATGCGCACCTTTGTGTGATGGGCAGAGAAAACGAACTGAAGCAAGTGCTCCTGAATCTGGTGATCAACGCGCTCGAAGCAGTTGATACACAGCGCGGCATCGTGAAGATTTCTGCGCACCATCATCAGCAGCGCGTGGTGCTTGAAGTGACTGACAACGGCAAAGGCATGTCGGCGCAGACGCTCGATCATTTGTTTGAGCCGTTCTTCACTGAGAAGCGCGGCGTGGGCAATGAAGGTGAGAACGCAGGCACCGGGCTGGGGCTTTCGATCACGCACGCCATCGTCGAACAGCACGGCGGTCGCATCCACGCCAGGAGCGAAGGCCCGGGCAAAGGCAGCACGCTGACGGTGGAGATGCCCGCAGCGAGTTGAAGACTGCCCGCCACGTTCGCCGCTGACGTCGCTACGCCGCGAGCGGCGGAATCGTTACACTTTTGACATGAGCGATACACCCAATCCGTTTGATGATTCTACGTTTCGCGTGCTCATTGTTGAAGATGAGCCACGCCTGCGCGATCTGCTTCTTCACGCGCTGCCTGACATGGGCTTCACCGGCGCTGCGGCCAAGTCGGCTGAAGAAGGCCTGCGCATTTTGGAACAGCAGCCGCACCAGATCATTGTGCTCGATCTGAATCTGCCTGGCATGAGCGGCCTGGAATTTTTCGCGAAGGTGCGCGAGAAGTGGGCTGCGACGCAGGTCGTCGTGCTCACCGGCTATGGTGATCTGGAGACAGCGAAACAGGCGATCCATTTGAACGTCGCTGATTTTCTTTCCAAGCCTTGCCCGCTGGGTGATCTGGAAGCGGCGCTGGAGCGCGCGAGGGCGCGCTTCAGGGAACCTTCCAAGGCCAAGCCCGCGCTTCAGTTTCTGGATGAGCCCAAGGAGGAATACACACCGCCACCTGATGCCGAGGCGCGCGGCGCTGCCACGCTGGCGGAGATCGAGCGCGATCATATTCTGGCTGCCCTTCACCGCAACGAAGGCAACCGCAACGCGACAGCGGAAGAGCTGGGCATCAGCGTGCGCACGCTCTACTACCGACTCAACGAATATCAGAAGGCAGGGTTCGAGGTGTGAGGAGGCGGGAGGCGGATGGGATTTGAAATTTGAGATTAGAGATTTGAGATTTTCCCCCTTGTGATTTGTCTTTTGTGATTTGTCATTTTCTTCTCCCATGCTTGTTCTCTTACAACGCGTCACCTTCGGCTCCGTCACGGTTGATGATCAGATCATCGGGCAGGTCGGGCGCGGCTTCGTGCTGCTCACCGGCATCGGCCATAAGGACACACCCGACATCGTTGATCGCATGGCACAGAAGATCGCGAACCTGCGCATCTTTAATGATGAACAGGGCAAGTTCAATTGCTCGCTCATTGATGTAGCAGGCGGCGTGCTGATCGTGTCGCAGTTCACGCTCTTCGCTGACGCTCGCAAAGGCAGTCGGCAGGCGACGTCTGGGTTGATTGATGTCGGTTGCAAGGTGCCGGCGTGATCAGCCATCGGTTCCACGACTCCACACGGAAGCGGCCACATGCCACGACGAAGCGCATTCACACTCATCGAAGTCCTTCTTGTCGTCGCGCTGATCTCCCTGCTCATCGCGATCCTGCTGCCTTCAAAGAAAAATGCATTCGCAGAGCGGCTCGCCGCGACAGCAACGCCCTCTCCCTCGGGGAGAGGGTTGGGGTGAGGGCAGGAGATTATTTGCTCACAACAGGCAGCGCAGACTCATATCTCCGGCGAGTTCGCGGATTGCGGATTACTGCGCGTAGCAACTCATCACGACTCCATCGATGACTTAATTTCATGTCGTGCCCTCACCCCTACCCTCTCCCCGAGGGAGAGGGCGATCTTGTCGCAGCTTCGCTGCTCCAACATGAAGGGGCACGATGACTCGCGGCCAGATCAATGTTTTCCCACGTCACTGCGACATCAATCACTTCTTCCCCGGCAGAGCGCCATCATGCTCAAACGTCTCCGGGATCACCGACATCTCTGTCGAGACCGCGAACGGCAGCCCCCGCTCGTACGGGAAGCGCACTGAAACATAAAACGCTGTCCAACCTTCTTTAGGTTCTTCCACTTTCACAGTCGCGCTACCTTCGCCATCAAGCTGCGTGCTCTTCCACTTCGCCTGGCGAAAATCACGGCGAGGTGCTGTCGCCTGCCAGAGTGTTGCTGCAGCGAGTTTGTTTTGTCCTTGCGCATCCCATGTCACTTGCAATTCACCTTTGCCGGTTTTCTTCCACGTCACCGCAGGCAGCGTTTGCCCACGCATGGACGCATCGAAGAACGCAATCACCGTCGGATAAATGCCAGCGCCCAGGCCATGCCCGGTGTTGGGTTCGTAGTAAATGTGCTTGCTGCCTTTGAGTGCGGGAAAGTAAAAACTCGATGCGTCCACGGTCCAGTAGGGATCGTTGGTGCCCAGCAGCACAAGCTTGGGAATGGTGAGTTTGTCGAGATAGGAATAAGGATCGACGAGTTGTGCGAGCTTTTTGCCGCGCTCAGTTTTGAGCGCTTCATCGAGTTTCAGTTCGCTGTAGTCTTTCACTTCTTCGCTGAGTCTGCCGTAGGATTTTCGTTGGTGTTCGAGCTGCGGATCGAAGTTGAGAACATCGATGACCATGGGCGCGATGGCGATGACGCGTTTGTCGATCGCGCCGGTGAGCCAGGTGGTCCAGCCGCGCTTGGAGGCGCCGTTGAGGATGAACTCTTTGATGTCCAGATTCAGCCGATCTTTGGCGAGGGCTTGCGTCGCATCCATCGCACGCACCGCGCTCTTGACCATCGGCAAAAGCAACGGCCAATCTTCGTCCTGTGTCTCCAAAAATTTGGCGAAGGTCAGCGCGATCAGCGCATCTTCATACTTACCACCAAACAGCGGCTGATTGGGCACCTGCTGCACAATGACCACGACTGCCCCGAGCTGATCGGCAATCGCCATCATCGCTTTGGCGGTGCCGGTGCTGGTATCGGGCTGTTTGCTGTTGGTGGAGCCGCCGGTGATGTGGAGAACTGCTTTGCCCGGATGAAGAATCTTGCCAGGCACGATGATGGAGAGCCAGTGCGTCCAGGTGTTACCGCGCCAGGTCTGACTGGTGAGCTGCGCGGAGATGATCTTGGTGGCGCCGATGTCGTGATTGGCGAGGAATTTTACGTCGTAGCTGGCATCTTTTTTCTGGACGTACTCAGTCAGGTCAGCGCGCAGTGGCGCAGCTGTGATGAAGAGCGTTGCAATGATGAGCGAGGTGGTGGTGATGCAGTGGCGCACGAGAAAACTCCAGAGAGGAACGGGTTGAACGAGTATACGTTTGAACCTGCGGCGGAGATGCGAGAGTGACGCGATAGAGCAATCAAAATCAAAAAAAAGCCCACGCACGGGAGTGCGTGGGCTTTGCGGTTGTTTAGTTGTGAATAGCGATGCGCGTCCGATTATTCTTCATCGGCTTTGAGTTTGGCGATGACGCCGAAGTCTTCGAGCGTTGTGGTGTCGCCTTTGATTTCGTGGCCCGATGCCAATTCTCGCAGCAGGCGGCGCATGATTTTTCCACTACGCGTTTTGGGCAGCATGTCGGTGAAACGAATCTGATCAGGCTTGGCGATAGCGCCGATTTCTTTGCCGACGTGGGCAGTGAGTTCTGCTTTCAATTCGGGTGACGGTTCTTTGCCGCTGCGCAGCGTGACGAATGCCGCGATGCCGGTGCCTTTGATTTCGTGAGGCACACCCACGACCGCAGCCTCAGCGACCGAAGGATGCGAAACAAGGGCGGATTCGACTTCCGCAGTGCCCAGACGATGGCCCGAGACATTGATCACATCATCGATGCGTCCCATGATCCAGAAGTTGCCTTCTTCATCACGGCGAGCAGAGTCACCAGCGAGATAACAATTGGGCACAGTGGACCAGTAGGTTTGAATGAAGCGTTCGCGGTCGCCGTAGATGCCGCGCATGATCGCGGGCCAGGGCTTGCGAATGACGAGCAGGCCGCCTTCGTTGGGTGGAACTTCGGTGCCATCTTTGCGCACGACGGCTGCATCGATGCCGAAGAACGGCCGCGTACACGAGCCTGGCGTTGTCGTCGTCGCACCGGGCAACGGCGTGATGACGTGGCCACCGGTTTCAGTCTGCCAGAAGGTATCGACGATCGGGCACCTGCCGCCGCCGATGATTTTGTGATACCACATCCAGGCCTCCGGATTGATCGGCTCGCCAACAGTTCCCAGCACGCGCAGCGATGACAGATCCCTGGACTGCGGGTAATGATCGCCCCACTTCATGAAGGTGCGAATCGCCGTGGGAGCGGTGTAAAACTTGGTGACCTTGTGGCGTTGAATGATGTCCCAGAAGCGGTCAGGCGCTGGTGAGTTGGGCGCGCCTTCGTACATGAGCGAGGTGACGCGGTTGGGAAGGATGCCGTAGATGATGTAGCTGTGGCCGGTGACCCAGCCGATGTCAGCGGTGCACCAGTACATTTCGCTGGGGTCATCTTCGTGCAGATCGAAAGTGTATTTGGCGGTGAGGTACGTGAAGGCCATGTACCCGCCGGTGGTGTGCATGATGCCCTTGGGCTTGCCGGTGGTGCCTGAGGTGTAGAGGAGGAAGAGCAGATCTTCGCTGTCCATTTCCTCGCAGGGGCAGACCTCGCTGGCATCAGACATGAGAGCGTGCCAGTCGTGGTCCTTGCCTTTGATCATGGCGCTGTCGGTGCCGATGCGTTTGACGACGACGACGTTCTTGACGAGCTCAGTCATCGTGAGCGCATCATCGACCGTATCCTTGAGTGGCACGATCTTGCCGCGGCGCCAGCCACCATCAGCGGTGATGATGATTTTGCTCTTGGCATCTTCGACACGATCGCGAATGGCTGTCGCGCTGAACCCGCCGAAGATGATCGAGTGCGGCGCGCCGATGCGGGCACAGGCCAGCATGGCAATCGCCAGTTCAGGAATCATCGGCATGTAGATCGTCACCACATCGCCCTTGCGAACGCCAAGCTTCTTGAGCACATTCGCAAACTTGCTCGTCTCCCGCTGCAAATCGCGGTAAGTCAGATGGCGAATCTCCGGGCCGTTGGTGCCATCAGGCAGATCAATGAACGGCTCGCCTTCCCACGCAATGGCGACCTTATCCCCCAGGCCCGCCTTCACCTGACGATCCACGCAGTTGTGGCAGAGGTTGGTCTTGCCGCCGACAAACCACTTGGCGTCGGGCAGGTTCCATTCGAGGACGCGGTCCCATTTCTTAAACCAATCCAGTTCCGCAGCCTTCTCGCCCCAGAAGCGCGAAGGATTATCAATCGACTCGGCATACATCTCTTCGTACTCATCGAGCGATCGAATATGAGCCTGACTGGCGAAGCTGCCCGGCGGCGGAAATCGGCGGGTTTCCTTCTGCATCGATTCCATGCCGGATGTCGGATTCAAATCACTCTTTGACATTACAAACCTCCAGGGGAGCAAAGCAAAAGCGTGGACTCACGGGAACCACAGCCGACAAGAACAGCCTGACATGGGCCAGACATTTTCGTCGCGGCGTTAGCTTAAGAAGTGAGAGCGGAACGGGCAAGGGAGTAGTGGCAGCGAAGACGTGGACACACCCTACTTGCGATCCTCCGCGATCGTCTTCATCGCTGCCAACCCCTTCTCAAAATCCTGGCCGATCATCTTGTCCATGTTCATCAGCACGCCAAAGAACTTCATCATGAAATTCTTCTGGCCGGTCATCGCCCAGGCGACCAACGTCTGATTCCCCTCCGGCTTGAAGCTGAACTCGGTCGTGTTCGTCGCCGGGAAAGGTTTGATGAACTGAAGCTGAATCACGATGCGACTGTCCGGCTCGCTCTGCTCGATCACCATCTTTCCCTCGCCGACTTTCTTATTGCCCAGCCATGTGTAGCTCGCGCCCGTGCCCTGCTCTGCCCCGGCATAGGTCACCTTCATTGCCGGATCAAGCTTGGCCCAGGGCGACCATGCCTGCCAGCGGTGCAGATCGTTGACCTGTTCAAAGAGAACCGCTGGCGACGCGCTGATGGCGAGCGATCGCACCACACGAAACTCAGAGGGCCGCGTGGCGACATAGACGAGAAAAAGCACGATGACGATCGTGATGATCGCCAGAATCGTTGGCAGCATGAGATCATCTCCCTGAGGCAGAAGGCAGTCGTTGTCGTTGATCACTGCGCTGACGACGCTACGCCGCAAGCGGCGTCATTGCTACGAGCCAGAAGCGAAGCCGCGAGCGGCTCAAGAGCGAAGTCATGCACTCACCGAATCTCGACGATCACA
>ENA-ORBV01015409-ORBV01015409.1-microbial-mat-metagenome-genome-assembly--contig:-NODE-15409-length-11245-cov-6.630641_pt1 | contig 11245 bp, 21 predicted proteins | sample MGYA00237777_ERZ505514 | MGnify/ENA primary metagenome ERZ505514 (study PRJEB26160, sample SAMN06269048) | microbial mat metagenome | isolation source: Oligotrophic lake microbial mat | place...
CCCCTACGTCGTCCCCGCTCTGCCCCTGCTCCTAGGGTCCTTTCGTTACTCCCCCGGTCCCCCGAGCCCTTAGCCGGGTCTCTCTCTAGGGCCTCGCGGGTCCTACCTATACTCCCGGGAGTAGTCCCGCGTCTAGGGGTCGCGTCGCGATTCGCCCCTAAACGAGGCGTCCCTCCCCGGTGTAAAACCCCATAGAGGATTCCTAACCGCCCTCGGCCGATACCCCCGTTCTTTCCGGGTTCTTCCCGGTCTCCCCTCAGGGTCTAAACCTCATCCCGTTTTCTGTAACCCCCTGAATGTAAAAGCTATTCTCTCCGGGAGGGTCGGGGTGGGTTTGCCGGGTACTCGCCGGATTTCCCTCGTTCTCCTCCGCACGTAATCCCTGGGGAGAGGGGGTCATAGCGCCGAGGTTCAATACAGGGTAAAGGCCCGGCCTAGTTCTCGCTACGTACTCGGGTTCATTCCCCCCGAGGGGAGATTGTTAGTGGGGGGAGTTTTCGGGGGGGGTAGGAGAGACCGCATGATGATGTATAGCCCTTGCTCGTTCCGTAGAAGAAGCCTAGGTAGCCCGAGGGTCCCCGTAGGTAACCGGGTAGTTCGAACGCCCGTCCGGCGGGGGGTCTAGGCCGGTGGACGGCGCCTACGGCCCTTCGCCGCTAGCGACTCTCTCCCTTTATCTCGAAGGGAAGGTCGTAGCGACTCTTTCTCAGGACGCCTCCGGTCGGGTCTCGACCGTAGTCATAAAGCCCGACCTCGCCGTAGCCGTAAAGATCGAGGAGATGACGACCGAAGAGCGGTACGACCCTCTCTTCCTCTGGTCTCTCTCCTACTACGCTCGGTTGAACGGGTTCGGTACTCGTCTCTCTATTTCCAGGGTCTCTACTCTCTACGCTCCGGGTCTCGATGACGACGAGGTCCCTCGGGCCGCCGCGGGTTAGGGGGGAATGCGGGGTTCCCCGGCTGGGCTTTAGGGTTTAGCCGGGGAAGGGGCCTTCTCCGTCGGAAGAAGGTTCGCCTTCTCCGTCGGTACGTCTTCGGTAGGGAGGCCTAGGGCGGTCGTCGAGGTAACGGGCGAGTAGGAGGCGAGGGCTCTCGGGCGCCCATAGCCCTCCCGGTACGGGTGGTTCGAGGCTCGGAGCTTCGTTCCGGCTCTTAGTCGAGGCTTCCGAGAACCCGAGTCAGCCTAGGGTCGTCTTAGGGCGAAGTCCGTCGCGGCCGTCTCTTCTCCCTCCGCGGAGATCGGTCCCTCCTTTAGGGACCGAAGATAAATCCCTCCCGAGGGGCCGGCGCTAGCCCTCTACGACTCGTCGGGTCGTTCCCTTCTCTAGGGAGAAGCGGAGTCCCCCTCTCGACGCTAGCCCTCTCCGATATCTCCCAACCTACGAAGGCGTCGCGAATCTGGCTCGGGCGTCTCCCCCACCTTACCCTGGGTCCGGTTTTCGCGCGCTCTCCCTGACCGGTCGGGCGTAACGGGGGTATGAAGTACTCCGACGCTCCTGCCGAGAAAGAAACGACGACGATGACCGACGGACCCCGAAGCGAGGCTATCGAAGCTATGCTAGTCGCGATCGGCGAGGAGTTCGATCGCGAGATCGCACACCGCGAGACGCGAGGCGGACAACAAGTCACCCATACGGGAGACTTCGCGAGCGTCGGGCCGTCCGCCCTGAACGCTATGAAGCGATGGTCGAGAGACTTCCGTCGCGTACTCGCTTTACCCCTCGCCGAAGGAGCAAAGCCCCGCCCGAGCGACGTACTCGCGGAGGCGGTGCACGATGCGATCGACGGCGAGCGTGGTCTGGAGAGCGCGGTGCGCTTCGAGCCAATGGCCGTCAACCTCGCCTCTATCGTCGCTACCGCCCTCTCCCTCGACCCGCGCGAGAGCGAGGCGGAGCGGGCGGTCATCGAAGCGGCAATGACTGCAAACGGCTGGTCGGAGGAGCCGGAGGAAACGAGGGGCGACCTCGCCGCGTACGAAGCGCGGCTTCGCGTTGCTTGTCGCGCCTTACGTGATGTGCGGCACGCCGAGTCTTGGCGTGACACCGGAGAGGTTCGACAAGACAGTCGTGTCGGGGACTTCGCGGCCCTCGGCGCCCTATGTGAGGGTCTAAAGATCATCCTCTACGCCAACCAGGTCGTTCTTACCGACGAAGAGACCGCGCGGATGATTGAACTCGGTCGGCACATCTAGAGGCGAAAGGCCTTCGAACGGAGGTAACCCTCACGACGAAGGCCGCTTGGATCGACGTTACGAACGGCGTCTTCGGAGCCGTCGTCGAGATCCGAGAGGACCTCTTCGGTATCTCCAGTCTCCCCGTCGTTGGGTTGGGTGAGGCTTCGGACGAGAGGCACCTCTCCATCGAAGCTCTTCTCGCTCGGGTAGACGAACTCATGAAGGGGGCTCGGACGGCTGGGTCGAACTAGTGAGCCCGTACCGAACGCCTTCGCCCCCCTCTCCAAAGCCGAAGCCGAAGCCGAGAGATTGGACCCTTGTCCTTCTCGCGCTTCTAGCGAGCTTGAACGCGGCGGTCGCGGGTCTCTCCCTCCTGGTTATTCGCAGTGAGTTGGGTTGGCACGCCGAGTTACTTGATTGCCTTGGTCTTAGCGGGGACCTTCGGGTTTAAGCAGGCGGTCCGAGCAGGCGGTCCGAGCAGGCGGTCCGAGAGACGCAGGCGAGATTGGAGTCGGATAGGGACGCCCTTCTTCGGAGCCTCGGGGACTCCGTCGGACCGAACGAGATGTCATGACCGAGTTCTACCTAGTCATGGGCTACGAGTTCATCTCCTCGTGGCCCGTACGAGCCTTCCTCGACGAGGGGGACGCGCGGGAGTTCCGCGACCGTCTAGAGGCTCGGTTCGCCGCCCTACAGGTCCCCGAGGAGAGCGACCGGGTCGAGGCCTGCACCCGCCTTCGCGCTCTCTCGGCGTCCGGGTCGAGGCCTGCACCCGCCTTCGCGCTCTCTCGTCTATGAGGGTTCTAGACCCTCAATGCCAAGGACTCGATATCCCCTGGTCCGTGGTCCCCATCCCGGTCGGGAACCCGGGGGCGTAAAGATGGGGATGACGACCCTTTCGATCGAGCTTTTCATGGACGGTCCCGAGGCTCCCTACGTAATCGCGCCTGTAGACGATATGGGTCGCGTCGAGGATGCGATGCCGGAGGGTTGGTGCGTCGGCCATAGCTGGTGGAACTCGCGTCCAGAAGACAAGCAGGCGGACGGTCGATGGAAGCTCTTCCTCCACTTGACGGCGTCGCCGTGCGAGGCCTGCTCGCGTGCATGCACCAACCATCGTGACCGACCGGTTGTGACCCGGCAGCTGCGAACCACAGAGTCGCGCATCGCGCTTGCCGCACGGCAACACCTCAACATGACCGGAGCCACACGATGACCCTCACCACACGATGACCCTCACCACACGATGACCCTCACCACACTCAACAAGCCCCGTGCTTCGGTCTTCGAAAAGGATCGGCGAGCCACCGTCCTCAATCTCGACAACTTCCTTGCGGGCAAAGTCCCCGGGGACGAGTTCTTCAAGGAGAACTACTTCACGGTCGGGATGAGCACCCTGGTGGACCGCTGCTTCCGTCAACTCGGGGGCGGCAACGCAGGCTCCTCGGTGTTCTTGCTCTCCCAGGCAATGTGGGGTGGTCGCGGAGAAGTCCCGATTCGAGCTTGTCATCGAACGCGGCGTTCGGATTGCGTGTGACTACCTCGTTCCGCGAGGGCTGGAGACCGTGTGGCGAGGGCTCACTGCGGATGAACGTCTCTACCTCCGCGCGCTCGACGTGGAGAGCCGTGGCGAGCGTAGCCAAGGCGTCTACCAGGAGCTGGCCCGTGGCTTTGGCGTTCGTGAGGTCAAACCACTCCTGCATGCCGACAAGGCCAACAGCACCCGTGTTCGGACGCCCGGAGAGTTCGGGCGTAAGGATCTCGACGAGGGCGAAGGTTTCGGCGGAACCAAGGTTCGGCAGCTGTTGTTCGCGGTACACACGACGGCTGTCGAGGAGAAGCCCGAGGCCGGGATGAGGTTCCTGAAGGACGAACTCGCAGACTACTGGAGCGACCGTCAGCGCCTGATCACGATCCTCGATTGGTTCGCGAACCTCGGCCAGGTGGAAGCCATGTCGCACTGGGTCGCAGACAGCCAGGCCGCTCGGCTTTTGGCGGGACGGCTTCGGTCCGATCATGGGTGATTCATGATCCGGAGACACTCGTCGCGCCGCGCGCCGCGTACGCGCTGGGACGAGCGAGACCTGAAGGAGAACGATGGCTTACCGAATCCAGATCTTGAAGGCGAACATCGAGACGCGCCGGTACGAAGGCGACTGGGTAACCCACTACCCGTATCCAGAGCTTCGGGAGGAGGCCGTTCGGATCGCCGAGGAGTACGAGGAGAAGGGGTATCGGGCTCGGATCTTCGAAGAAGAGTCGAATTCGTGAAGAAGGGGTGGATCGGGAAGCTCGTCTATCGAGAGGGCGTCCTCCAGCCCCCGACCCTAGATCCGGTCCGGGAGGCTGCTAAACTGGTTCGGCTGGACCAGGAGGCGGAGATCCTTCGTCTCGAAAAGGAGGCTGCTACCAAGCTCGGGGAGGTGCGGGCGGCGAAGGAGAAGCTCGCGCTCCTAGACGGTCGCGTCGCCGTCGAGCCCGACCCTCTCCACCGTTACTCGATCCTAGTTACCCGGGTCTTCCGAGAGATCTTCTTTCGGAAGATTATGTCCTACGTCCATACGAAGCAGAAGGGCGGTTACGTCGAGGTAGGGGAGGTCGAGTACGTCATCGATACGGCTAACTCGTTCGAGATTTTCGACGACCCTGAGGTCATCGCCTTCCTGAACGAAGCGACGTTCCTCCCGACCGTAAAGGAGCTTCGATCGCGCGGCGTTCGTATGACGCTCGGGGAGAACGCCGACGTCCATCGTCTCGCGGTTCTCGTCGAGGAAGATCGTTCGGACTTCGCCGAGAACGATCTCGTAGAGGGGGGCCTTCGAGCCTCGCTCCGAGCTTACGCGACGCTCGAAGTCGAGAGCGGAGCGCGACGGCCCGAGTACGTACGGATCGATCGAGGCGAGGAGCGGGGGTCCGTTCTCAAGAAGAAGGACAGCGACCGCTACGTTCGAGAGAACGGAGGGTGGGAACTCGCGGACTACTTCGACGCGAAGGGCATCCACCGCGTTCGAGGTCTCTACGAGGGCGACGATCTCGCGGATCTCCCTCTCCTTCCGGCGACGAGAATCGAGTATTGCAAGGACTCCGGCTTCGACGTCAACTCCGCGACCCCAATGGCCGACGAGTTCCGAGACCCGCCGAATCGGAGGCGTTTATGAACCGAGTCGCCCACTCCCACAGCACCGCTTCGTGCATGACGCTCGGTGCTACGTAACGACGAGTTCGGAACGAAGTGGTGGTGGAACCCCAGGCCCCCTCGGCGGGCAGGGTTTCGTACTCGCACGCGCACGCTCCTAAACCCGCTCGTCTTCAACCTAAAGGCGGCGCTTGAAGGCCTTACCTTCGAGGATTACCAGACGCTCCGAATCCTTCGGGAGGAGCGGTCTTACTTCTCGATCCGGAGGCACGAGAACCCTCTCCTTTCAGAGGTCGCCCACTCCTGGGAGTACCTCGCAGAGGTCTCCGATTTCGAAGCCGAAGCGGAAACTTTCGAGGACGACGACCTCTACCTACACCAGACGATCCGAGATCGCGCGATCGGTTTCGCTACTACCCTCCACTACGATGAAAAGCTCGCGTCGGAGGCGATTGATGTAAGGACGACCCCTCTGGTAACGAGTGCCGCCGGGTCTTCAAGACGGGAAGTTACGAAGGAACGAAGAGCTGAAGAGCGTCGAAACCTCGCGCGGCTCGTATCCGAGGCTCTCTTCGAAGAGGGGTTCGTTATCGAGTCGGAGGGACCGCCCTCTCGGTTCGAGTTGGCGGTCCGAAATGTAGGGAAGGAGTAACGGGCTTCGTGAAGCGTAACAACGCGGGGAGGCGGCCAACGAAGCGCGCGACCGGATTCGTGGTCTGTCATCAGACCGAGGAGGTCATGAGGGCGCGGACCCGACGGTCTGGCCGAGTCTTACCGTCGATCCACAGGCGTCGTCTTCCGGAACGACGAGGGTAGCTGGCCGTACGCCCCTACCGGCGACGTAGACTTCGCGAGGTTCGAGCTGCATTCGGCTTGGGAGATCGAGGTCAATCGAGCCGGGCGCGTCCGACCCCTTAACCCACTCGCGCGGTCGGAAGGCGTAAGCCGATAGGAGAAGCCATGATCTACGAAGAGTACGAGCGGGAACTACGCGTCGCCGAGGAGGCCTACGCTCTCGGGGTTCGGAACGCAGGGACGGCGTACGAGCCCTACCCGAACCTCGCGGGCATCCTCACCAAAGTGGCGCGCCTTCTCGAACGCGATAAGGTAAACCCGATCACCACAACCGAGATCGAAGCGCTTCGCGAGATCGAGAAGGCGGCGAAGCTTATCGCGCTCATGCCGGAAGCCGAACGGCCTCGCCCTCCGTACTGGTCGGAACGAGTCGCCTTGAAGAAGGCCCTCTTCGAGTACAGCGTTTCCGTGAACTCGTCCAACGTAAAGTGACGCCCTTCCTCCAGGACGTTGCGATCCTTACGGACAAGGTCCGAGAGGTCTCCGCTCGCCTCCGAGCCGCTTCCGAGCGGCGGAGACGGTTGGGAGATCGGATTCTTGACGTTCTCGGGCGTAACGGTCGTATGCAAAACGATCCTGAATGGGCCAACGACGAGACCCGGACCGAAGTCGCGCTCTGGAAGGAGCGCGCCCACCGGGAACTCGAACGTGCGCGCCGTGCGGAAGAGCTAGTCAAACAACTCCAAGGTACGCGCGCTCGTGAGGTCTACGCGTTTGGCACGTCCCCCCTGGTCGCGATCCTCGCGCTCGCGAAGGTTCATGGATGGGGGGAGGTCTCGAACGTCCGTCTAGAAGACGAGCCCCCTGGAAGCGAATTCCATTGGGGCGCCCGTTTCCTCGCGGACGAGGGGACCTCGTTCAAGGCGGCTGGCGTCAACGTCCCCAGCGGCGGGGTCGTCGTTACGTGGTGGGAGTGAAGGATACGCGTAGCGCGGCGCCGCATCGGGAAGGTGGGGACGATGGGACTTGATCTGACGGCGTACAAATCGGTGGAGTTGGAGGAGTTGGAGTTCGTGGAACCCGTGAGCGAGACGGAGCGAGGAGCGCTGCTGCGAAGCTCGCTGCTGCGCCTCCGGCAAAGCTACGGGTTCGGCGCTCGATCGGACGGTCTGCTCGACGGCTACTACCGGACGGGCGCGAGCCGGAGCCGTCGGGTCGGATCATGCGGAGGCTACAGTTGGTGGCGAGACGCGCTCTGTCAGCGCGTCCACGGGTGCACGGTAGATGCGTTCCGGGCGCGGTCGTCCGACGAGGGCGCTTTCGGCGAGCTGATCAGCTTCTCGGATTGCGATGGCTTCATCGGCCCGAAGACGTGCACCAAACTTCACGCGGACTTCGTGGCCCACACGAACATCGGGGAGGACGCGGAGTTAGGCTGGCGGTTCAAGGCGATTGGCGCCCTCTTCGCGTTTGCGGCGGACGGCGGCGTTGTGGACTTTCACTGACGATGGGCTACCACAAGCGCGAAATCGCTCCGGGCGTCTACGGTGAGATCTCGAAGATCCGCGAGGAACTCGAAGAGCTAGAGCCTGGGCGGAGAAACTCGCTTCGGACATGACGGACCGCGCCTCGACGAAGAAACCAACGTCTTCTCCTCGCCGGAAGGGCGTAAAGAGGACGATGAAGACGTCTGAAGCTCTCGTTCGACCAGGTACGAATTCCTGAGCCGGAGCGAAGCTAGTCTTGAAGATAGGGGCGTACGCGGTCGCGTTCGTCCCGAACGTCTCCGCGCGTAAGGTCTTTCTCATGGGGCGGCTCCGTACCGCTATCGAGAAGGCGCTTCGTGCGAGCGGCGTCGAACTCAACGTCACGGTCACACAGTCGAGCACAAGGAACGAAACGAAGATGTCTATCACGAACGATCCCGCAATCCGGAAGGCGATCGCCGCCTTCTCCCGCGACCTCTCCGAGATGATCGATCGCGTCGCGGTCGAAATCTCTGAGACCCTTCTCCGAGAGGCGAAGGCGAAGTTCGACCTTCACCATAGCAACCCCCCGACGACCCCGAAGCGAGTTCGGAAGTCGCGCGCAAAGGCCTCGAAGCCGAAGCGCGTCCGGAACCGGGCTCGGAAGACGGCTCGGAAGACGGTCCCGATGACGGAGCGGGAGATCGCGCTCCGAGCCCTCGCGCGGGCCGACGGAAACGTCTCCGAGGCCTCACGGGAGACCGGGATGACCCGTAAGAAGATCGCGGCGTTCCGCGACGAACAGCCCTTCTCCCGCATCTGAGCCCGACGGGTCGCCGCGTTACTAGAGCATGACTATGAAAGGTATGTTCTGCGCGGCTTGTCGAGAGAACCTTCGCGGACGCAAGGCGGTCCTCTTCGACGGTAAGCCCGTCTGCCTAGCGCCTTGCGGATCTCTCGCGAAGGTTCGGAAGACCTTCCACTACGGCGTCCTAGAGGTCACCGGTCCCGAGCTTCTTCGTCTCTTCGTTCTCGAAGCGTCTAGCTGGACCGGTCCCGAGCTTCTTCGTCTCTTCGTTCTCGAAGCGTCTAGCTGGAGCCTCCCATGACGTTGTTCCCCAGGCAGGAGAACGTATTCGAAGCCTTCACCGAGGAAGGAAGGCGTCGGACCGAGGAAGAGGCGGAATCTCGTCAGGAGCAGCTTCGGTGGCTTCGCGAGTATTTCGCGGACGGTCGCATCGTCTACCTTGGAGGCGACAAACTCACCTACTGGGAGGCAGCGAGCGGGGAGGTTCTTATGAACTCGGAGTTCTCCGAGAAGATCCTTCCGAACGACGATGCGATGTGGCTCATCGGCGAGGAGGTCGCCCGTCGTCTCTCGTTCGATTCGCGGCTTCGAATGATCCTTGGGATCCCGACGACCTGACTGCAATCGCCTCCCGTCTTCCACTACCAGGAGCAGCGCGTTTTATGACCTCCCGTCTTCCACTACCAGGAGCAGCGCGTTTTATGACCTGTCGTTGTTCGAGTGACGCAGAACACCAAGCGCGCGCGGACGCCGCGTCGGCCGAAAGAGAAAGGCGGAACATGGACCAAAAGGACAAGGAGATCGCCGCCCTCAAGAGGGAGATCGCGTCGATGACGGCGGACCCGACGAGGTACGAGATCCTCGACGTCCACGAGGGGGTCGGGGAGTTCCTCGTCCTGAGGGTCAAGTTCCCCTCCTGCACGAAGTGCGCGTTCGAGGGGGTTAAGATCCTCGTCTACCCGTATGTGAGGCCGATCGACGCAATGAAGTGGAAGCGGCTCGACCCCCACTTCCGCGACGGGAAGCCAGGGACCCCTCAGGACGCCCCCGAGTCCGATCGCGCGCTTCCCCGGAACGGACGCCGGGTGGAAGGAAGCGATCGCCTACGCACTGATGAGTCGCGGGACCTGAGCGAGTGACGGGCCATCCCTACCGATTCCCGGGGAAACCGGACGGAACCTTCGCCTATGCCTCTGGGGACGATTACGTAGTTGTCGCCGAATTCTATCAAGGGTACGAGAAGGTCGAGAGGCGATGGCCGATCGAAGACTATCGGGCGAATCATCGCCTCGCCCCTCAGGACTTTCTCGTCCGCGCCCGCGGGTGGAGTTCCCGGTGAGCGTTCTCGATCTCTTTGGGGACGACGATCCGGAGGGAGCGGAAGAGGTAAAAGCCCCGGTCCAGCCCGTTATGGGTACGGAGACCTCGAAGATGACTACCTCTACCGAAGAGCCGCCGACCGTCGTTCCGCCTGGGTTTGTTCTCGTCGGCGGGAAGCTCGTCGAGGCGCTCGCCGACCACCCGTACACTTGCCCCCTCTGCGGGCGACACTACCGGGCCTGGTTCATCACGATGCCCCTCAACTACAACTGCTGGGGTGGTTGTGCCCGACATCGATAAGTTCGGCCTCGCCCGGAAGCTCGATCGCGGCGAAGTTCCGGAAGCTCGCGACTTCGTCTCGTTCGACGTCCTACGACGATGATGAGAGCGACGGGGGCGCGCGTCGGCATACGAGGGTTCGGCGCGAGAGGTCGCGCGTCTCTCGGACGAGCTTTGGGAGGGCAAGCAGGAGCCCGTCCTCGAATCGAAAGATTTCTTCGTCGTTGCCGTCGAAACCGGCCACGGACCGCTTTGGCTGACGCCGCGCGACTCCGTCTCTACGGAGGATACGATGGCTCTCCGCTTCGAGACCGCCTACGCGGCACGAGAGGCCGTAAGAGACCATCGAATCCCCGGTACCTGGAACGTCTACCAGGGAACGATCGAGTATCGGAAGGTCTCATGAGAATCGCAATCAACGACTTCGTTCGCCGACAGACTCCCGAGTCCCCCCTCTCGCACTACGAGGGGACGTGGGAGGAGTTAGTTGAACTCGTAACGCGCTCCTTTCCGGACGCGAAGGAGGGGTACAAGCCCGGCGTCCTACTCGTCCCGGTACCGTGCCGGAGCTTCCGTAGCGGGACGATCCTCGTCACTCCCGAGACCGAGCTTCGCGCGGTCTTCGAAGCCCGTAGGGAGCCCGAGGCAAGGTACCTGAGCGTACGAGCGCGGGGAGAGAAGCCGAAGGCGGTCTTCGTTTTCGTCGTCCTCTACTCCCACGAGGTCCTTGGGGTGGAGGCGACGACCGACGCGGACTTCGAGATCATCTCGATCAACGCTCGGGTAACTGCGGCCGAGGAGCCGATGGATCCGATGACGATGGCGCGGAACTTCCTCGTCCTCGAAGGCGGGACGAAGGGAGACTTCTCGGCGCAGCAATTCGCCGAATCGATCGTCTACTGGTCGAACCGCGCGGCCCTCGATACCTCCCCGCGAGAGTAACTTTCGAGTCGGATTACGAATGCGCGCAGCGCAGGCGTAAGGTACCTTGGTAGTGCGTTCTGTTCTCAAGGCAAGTAGGTTAGTGATGGCGAAGAAGCTGTTCGTGGGTGGTCTCCCGTGGTCCGTGTCCGACGATGATCTGAAGGCGGCGTTCGCTCCCTTCGGAGCCGTAGTCGAGGCGAAGGTCATCTCCGATCGGGAGACTGGTCGGTCGCGTGGGTTCGGGTTCGTGTCGTTCGCGTCGGATACGGAAGCGACGAACGCGATCAAGCAGATGGACGGGTCCGTCATGGGAAGCCGGACGATCAACGTCAACGAGGCTCAGG
>ENA-ORBV01015410-ORBV01015410.1-microbial-mat-metagenome-genome-assembly--contig:-NODE-15410-length-11245-cov-6.616225_pt1 | contig 11245 bp, 8 predicted proteins | sample MGYA00237777_ERZ505514 | MGnify/ENA primary metagenome ERZ505514 (study PRJEB26160, sample SAMN06269048) | microbial mat metagenome | isolation source: Oligotrophic lake microbial mat | place...
TCGGAGATGTGTATAAGAGACAGACTATAAATCAGTCACTCTTTGCTGTTTAGTATGATTGAAAAAAGTATGTCAAAACATGCTAGTACAAAACCACACAAAATCACAGCATAAAAGACATTTCTGATTGGTGCTTCGAGTGCTTGCAGACACGGAATATGTGTTTAACACTCGATACAGAAATTGTTCCAGATCTCCATGCTTGGGGCGCAAAGTCCAGGACAACGGACGAGCGAAGCGCAGCTTATAATCCTAGCATCTGCTGCACCCCTGCCAGTTTAAGGAGGATTATGAGCACTCGGTGTCAGCGGGCCAGTTGTGCGACCTACAGTCAGGACTCATGCACGTTTAATCACGAACAGCTATCTACAATTGAAGCACAGTCGTGAACAATGCATCGGCATTGAAATGATCTCACGAGGATTGCTCAACCAGAGCTCACTCTTTCGATACATCTTGCTGTACGTAGTCTGATTAGATTAGTCTTTATCACATCGCACCTCGTTTACGACTCGACCACGACCAGCCTAGATTTGTAGTCTGACAGGTTATGAGCTCAAGTGCACTGTCGATGCGATTGCTGGTCTCTGTAGGTGATCACTTGAGTAGGGCTCAACGATAACAATGATGCCAGCATTGCTGAGTACATCAGCAATGACATTGCAACACCGCAATTAATGGCGACTTGTTTTGTGTGAGGCGACAAGAATGTGACATTGGCGAGTTGAGATAAACTCATGTCGCATTCCGTCGGTGTCATAAGACATAATCCAGAAGATTGGCACTGGATAGAAGGCTAATCCATGAAGTCTCAGCAATGTAAACAAACAGGATAAACAATGACAATTGAGCCAATGACGCCAATGAAAATGGCAACAGACACAATGTCAGCCAACCGGAAATGGAAAGGCAAGAACTGCTACGTCGAAGACTTGAGTTTGAACAAGAACGGCAACAATTGCTGCATGAGCAAGCACAAATGCTTTGGAAACGTCAACTTTTGATACAAGAAATCCAAGATGATGTGGACGCTCTCATGGTTGAAGACTTGAAGTAGAGAGAAGGCGATGACTCTCTCAAGTGCAAGCAATAGAAATTCATGTTCTTGCGCGGGAGCAGCAACAACAACAACAAGCCAAATTGGAGGAATCGGATGCAGACACGGTTTCTTCAACCATGGTGGAACCAAATCCTCCATCCACTTAGTTTGGCAAATAACAACAAACGATCCGAATCAGTTTGCGTCACAGGAGAATGATTGGCGGTGTCGGCAAAGAATCAGACTCGACGATGGACGCACATTAAGAGGATTTGGCATGGTTTGAGTCTATGTGCTAGGACTACACTTAAGGTGTGAGCAGAGCTATGGATATGGTGCATATGGGTTTATTAGAGGTGTTAACCTCCCCCCCACATGTTATCCAAGTAGACTCAGTCCTTAATGATTCTTGCCAAGAGTACTAAGGAAGAGCATCAGAGCTTCCCTAGTGGACATGGCAAGATCAGGACTAAATTTACCCCTCCGTCATTCCTTGTAATTCTCTTCACTTCATCTGCTTGGGCATAGACAAAAGTGCTTAAAAAGACCTTAAAAAGACCCCCCTGTCAGAGGGGCAGAGGTGGAGATAGGCGCTGATGCTCCACAGCGTGCCCCGATCTTAACCAGTATGGCTAAGGCCGTCGGGGCTGCAGCAGGCAAGGTGCGTCGGTCGTGGCAGGACTGGTAGCTCAGACGCCGGCGTGGTGGTTGAGAATAAATAGTAGCGTGGACGAGGACACTCCGAGGCCACGATTTTAAGCGCCAAGTTGAGATTTGGCGCTCATAAATTATTAATCATGACGAAAACAACAACTCGATTGAAAAAGGGAGCCGACAAGTTGGTGACCAAGGTAGGCAGGTCGTTGGGCATGATGAAGGCGGCGGTGGTGGAATGGATGGTAGGTCCCACTCCTGGTGTAGCAAGAGCCGCGATTGATTGGAAGATGGAAGTATTTAAATGCACCAAGATTGTTGCACAGAAATGGGTCCGTAACAATACGATGTTGTTGCAGAGGGTGTACAAAATGCTTCGGCCTCGCATCCTGGTGTGTGAAAAACCGGATCCCATTATCATGGCCGAGATCGCTCCCATGTTTTTGCATCGTCGCCATGAAAGTGGGGAGTTAACGTCGGTGGAAGATCTTGAGCGCTTGTTTCTGGAGGAAGGAGACGAATGGTAGGGCTTCGCGTTACAATTTTCGGAGGGAAGAATACTTTCTGGTGGTCTTGGTACCATCATCGAGCACGATATGCCACATCTGTTCACCTTTGACGCGGTCGATAGCAGCTTCCCTATGGTATAAATCACGGGATAGGATAAGCACTCGGTCTCCGTGCGAGAACTGGGGGTATTTAGAACCAGTTTTCTTCTCTTTTAGCCTAATCTCCCGTAGCTCCGCAATCAATTGATCGATTTCCTCTAGGATCTGGGCCGTTCGATCGGTCTTCATGGTGCATTCGAACCTAGCGTAGCTCTTCGTAATGAAGAGGATTAGCAGGAACTTCGGTGCTAGCAAGATCATCGTTTTAGCAAACTTCGTGAGCGTACGAAGAGTCTCCTGGCGCGGGATACCTGCGCGCGGGAACGACCTCGCCACTTCAGTCGTGCATAAAAGCCAGCCGGGTCCCGGGTGACTGGTGTTTGATCATAAAGTTGAACGGTACTCATTTTATCGAAAAATGTCATTCTTTCTGTAGCGAAAGAATCCGTTCGCGTTGGTGATCGTGGGACCTGAGAGATCTTGAGGGATTTGACGGTTGGGTCGGCTATGAAACCTTAGTCGGATGGGTATCGAGAGTTGCCACGGCAGCTTAAATCATGGGAATAGAAACGGCGAAAGAAATTCGACGAGCAGCAGGAACTCGCTGTCGGAGTGAACAGCTCACAAAATTTTGACTTTGTGAGCTTTCTTCATTATCAATTTCTTGACTTCTTCAATCATTACTTTCAACACCAAGTTTACTGGTAAGCATGACCATGGCGTCTTTGGACCCTTTCCTTGGCCTTGCTAACCTTTTGTTGCTCTTCGTTCCAGGTACTCCCGCTCAGCAGCTCAAGGCGGTTCGCGCGGAATATGCCAAGAACCCTCGTGCTTTTGGTCCAGTGACGGCACATCTCATTCGTGATAAGAACAAGAATGCTGCCTCCCGTGGTCTTCTGGAACATGTCAAGCGTATCGCTGAGTCCTACGACCAGGATGAGAAGCTTAAGCGCCTGGAGTCGGTCAACCGCGTCCTTTGTCAGTACCAGGAAACTGGAGAGTACGATGAGAGTATGGACGGCATCATCATTGATGCCCTCAAAGAGATGTTGGAGGACAGCGGTGTCCCATTGGGAGAGCTGATGGAGGAACTCTATGACCGCGTCCATTTCCTGTGGTCGGGCCCGAACCATCGTTTGTTGGAGGACGTCCCGTTGTCGGTTCAGGATTGGTGGAATAGCCAAGGGGGAAGAACCTTGCGTCAGTCCAATACGGATTGGCGGGCTGCCAATTTGCCTAACCCTGTCCCTCCTCCAGCTCCGGTGGTTTTGCCTGCGCCCCTGGCGCCTGCGGCGCCTGTGCTTCCTCCTGTCGCGCCTGTGTTGCAATTGGTAGTAGTTCCACCTCCTGCTGCTCCTGTTGCTCGTGTGGACCCACCTCATGATCCTGCTCCCGTTGTTCAGGCTCCTCCTGCACCTGCCGTGATCCTGATTCCTTCGGGGGCTCATTCTCCTGAGCATCGAGCTAATGTTTCTGCTTCGGGTTCAAGTAACGGCGAATCTGATAATGGCCGAGGCATGTTGGGCCCTCTTGATTTGGAGGAGACGGTGGATGTGGTGGGATTGGAGTGAAGGAGACGTCTCGGTTTTGGTCTGTAGTAGTAAACAATAGTAGTTTCAGATCTTTTGTCCACCTAGCAGCAGCGCAGCGTGAAATCGACTCTTGCTTCTAGATCCATGTCAGTGGAATATAGCTCGACTATGTCGGAAGTGGGTTTCTGCTTCTGCCACCTTGCGTGGGCCCTCAGCTCATCGGGATGGGCCTTTGTTTTGTTCTGCTTCCTCTTGCGGAGAACGAATGCCGTGAGACCTCGTCGGTAAGAGTGACATCCCCAAATCTTGTCTCTAATTCGCTGTCCGTCCTCATCGTGGAAGGCCTTAAGGGTTGGTTCCCCCATTAGGCGCTGAACTTCCAATAGCGGCCATAAGTAGTTGTGTCGATAGTAGGCACTGCTCCACTTGGTGCATTCTTCTGACGAGAAGAGCCGGTCATTGCCGTGACTGTCTTTGAATTCCAGTAATCGTTCCATCCAAATTCCTAGGCTTAAGCCTGAGACACAGTGGTGCGATATGACCACTTCGGCGGTCTTATTTGGGGAGGACTTAGTTTCGGGGGACATTCGCATTTCAACCATACCGATGCCAGGTGATAGGCCCACCGTAGGCCCATCTTCTGGCCGTACCACAGTCACGTCAGACCTTTGTAAGTTGAAGTTCTCTCCTCCACGGAACATTCCTAGCCAAAGAGTGAGATTTGCTGTAGCGGCGTTGGCAATTTCTCTTCTTGCGGCCGGGGACGGGGCACTGTGCCAGCTTTGTTCTAGTTGGTCATTTACGAACTTGACATGCACGAATTGTAAAGCCCAGCTCTGCTTGGTGGAGGTTCCCATTCGGCGTGCCATGCCTCCACTTTGTAGCGTAGAGACCAGTTCTTCGGGAGGCGGTACATATGGAGAGAATAGGTGTCGTTTCCTATCCTTCATGACCTGACCAGGATAGGCTTGTTGCAGATCCCAACTGTAGAAGAATGCAGCGGCACTCCTCATGCTTCTAGTGGTGCCGTAGGTGATGGTGCTGCCTTTTTCTTTTCCTGGTCTCAAGGATGCATTCAATTGGGCCCAGATAATGGGAATGGCCGGTGTGGTAGGAGGCCTCACCAAAGCGCTTGGAATTAAGGTGGCTACTCCATATTCCTTCTCAAACTCCATAAATCTCAAAACTTTACCTCCATACTTGGATATGGTTTCTTCGGCCCATTCACTCACAGTGTCAAGTTGACGCATCCTTTCTAGCATCAGCAGTTTGTAGTCCTTGTGCCTTCTCTGTAATTCCGTCCCTAGGTGGACTCGGACTTGACATGCTTCGCATATGTAGTTGGGGAAAAGCAGGGAGTTCACCTTGGGGTAAACAAGGCCCTTCTTGTTCACTCTACGGGTGACAAAGGGGGCACCAGCTTCAATACATTTGGAGCAATATACTGTGCCGCAGGGGCGTAGGAGTTCCCCTTCCGCGGTCTCGAAGCCCGTCACCCGGAAGCTGCAAAATAAATCCGCTCGATGCTTCTTATGAAAAGGATTAAGACAGCCCGCGCACTTCCTCAGCTTGGTGATGATGCCAGTCTTTCCTGTTGCCAACGGAAGGCAGGACCAGTCTGTGTTTGCGCGGATGAGAGACATGAGGAGCAATGTGGAGAAAAGCGAATGGGAGATGAGAGACGAAGGCGGCCCGCCCCGGAAGGAGATCTGATTGGAAGACCCCCAGTTCTTGCACGTAGCGACTGATCCGTCCCCATTGCTTCTGTAAGATTCTTGGTACCAAGAAAATGGCTTGGGTGTCGAATGGTGATTGGACCCACATGTGAAGGTAAGCCGAGATCACTTGACGAGCGCATTCAGGTGGTGGGGTCCAGATGCTACCCCGTTGGCTGGCTGCATTGGGACTCAGGCAAGATACCAGATCCAGATGCTCGAACGGGCGGTGGGACTGTCCGATGAAACTAGACGCCCATCTCCCTAGTTCCTTAGTGAATGGGACAGCTTCAAACAGAATCTGATTTATGTCCTTGGTGCGTCTTTCGGGAGCTACCCACAACCCTCGGCTGAGCCCATCTGTGCCTTGGTGGATCATTAACTTTCCTGGTGCATGCACGATCTCCAATCGGCATCCCAGCTCTTCGACCAGCTCTAGGATCTCTGTCACGATCTCGTGTAGTTTGGGGGACCTTGAGCTCCCGTTGTTTATGATGTAATAACTGACGAGGTTGTCTGTTATGTAAAAAACAGTGGTCCCTTGGAGTCGTCCCATAGCTCTTTCTTGTCTCAGAGAGTGTAGTACAGTCATAGCTTCCTTCCAATTGGAGCTTTCCGGACGGGCTCGTGACAGCCAAACTCCCATCCACAGTTCAGCATTGGGATTTTGTTTGTGTTCTCCCGGAGAGAGCTCATAAAATTCAGTAGTACCGCCTGTTCCTGTTCCGCTGCCGTCTCCCCACTTCATGACTAGACCATTTTTACAGTACGCTCGACTGGTAGTGGCTCCTGGGCTCGTCAACAAATGTTGGATCCACCAATGAAGGGCTTCAGAACTGGCCGCAGATAAATCCACGGTGGTGTGGTATTTCTGGTTTCCTTCAAGATGCCCTACCTCTTCCATTCGGTGGAGATCATCGCAGAGACTTCTCAGATGAGTTTGTCCGCAATGTTGGGGGGTTGCACTGACGACAGACTGTAGGACGCCAGTCACTACGGCGAGGCTCAATCGGGACAAGTGATGGTCTCTCTTTCGGGTCAGCAAGAATTTGGCGCTGGCTACGCATCTGGAGGTCTTGTTTGGTGGTATGCGTACAGTAGGAGATCTTCGCGTATCGTAGATGTACCCGCAACATTTCTGCTGTTGAGCCGGGGGGGGAGGTCTTCACAGGTTGGCAAATAAGTCCCAGTCTTATCATCAAGTCCATGAAGGCATTTAAAGCCACCACACAGTCTTTCCTGGTAGACGCGTGGATCTTGAAATCATCCACAAATCCAAAGACCAGGGCTACCGGTCGGCCATTTTGTCTCTTGAAAACGTATCCGTGCCCAATGCTAGCATCGTATTTTCCTTTGCGTAGTCCCACTCGCCAGGTGTTCTCAATTCGGTGAGTGCCATGGAAGACTTCATTCTCAGCTCTCAGTAGGTTCAGGATGCCTTCTCCGAAGCGACAAGAAATGCTGGGACTATTTACTGATCCCATTGGGAGACCCACGTACCACAGGTGTTCGCCGGTAATGGGATGGATGATCCCGATTAGGTCCCGTTCGCAAGGGAGAGTAGAGTAGTTATGGAAATATTTACTCGCATCAGCAATGGCGGACCAGCCTCCGGAGTATAGCTGCGGAAGAATGTCTTTGGCGCTGGGTAGACATGTTGGATCCAGCCCACAACAGGCATTTTGTCCTCCGCGTTTCATATCTGCTATGCATCGCCACTGCCCCGGTTGGCCTAGCTTTGGCACCACGAATAAGGGGCAGACTCGACGGAGTGGCTTGGTAGCCTTTCGAAGGACTCCAAGCTCCATAAGCTCGGATAGGAACGTGACTACTACTTCTGTTTACTCCTCAGTCATGGGGGGATTGGGAACCAGTTCCTTGCCAGGGTCGATTAGGAATCGCATGCTGGATCCCAGTCCCACTTCTTCTCGGTGTTTTTCCAGGAACTCCCACCACAGTAGTTGTAAATATCTCGGGCCTTTTTCTGTGTAGTTGGCTCGATGTATTTCCAGCGCTTCTAGGCCGTCTTTCAGTAGCTCTTCGGCGTCACATCGGCCATGGATGACTTGCTTGAGGTTCTGAACGCGTTCTTCATACCATCTTGAAGTCCGCGACAAATCCGGCATCTGATGTTGCCACGCCTCTGCTCGATCCTCCGCCGTCTCAACGTTGTGTTCATCGGGGTCAATGTGAGCTGGGTGTTGGGCCGCATTGCATTTGTTCTTGGTGGCAGGGCCAGTGCCCTTTGAGTCCCTTAACCATTCGCTAAGACTGTCGCAGATCTTGGTCCAGGTGTGTAGGGACACACTCGGCTTCACCACGCTCCAGGGTAGCTTACTTTTGGGAGTAAGCCACTCCCCAGGCAAGCCCTTGCCCTTTCCCAGTTCTATGGGCTGAAGCCGTCTTATTCCTCGATCGGACTCGACCCAGCAGTCGGTTTCGTTGGGCATGCATCCATCAGGGTGATACACTGGGCAGTCCATTACGTATCCCGATACTAGCCTAGGCCCCACCGCTATGGGAGTATCCAGCGTTTCCACTAAATGCTTTGGGGCCCAATCCCTTTTGGGGATCCCACATGGCAGGAGAAGATTCCTCATGGGGCGGGCTGGTAGCTCTTGGATTGACAGGCAGAGAGGCAGAGTGTCGTGGAAATTTCCCAGTAGATAGAGGTCAACCACAACTTCTTGATCTAGAGCTCCTCCATGGTCGCAGCTTTGAATCATCCATTCGATGCCAGTGTAGCCAAGGTTTTCCAGTCCTTTTCGTCGTTGCTTGCGGCGTCGCACTTCTTTCCCAAAGACCATACTGTTCACGTCGTCCGTGATAGCAATGACTTTTGGTCGATTCGCTTCCGGAGTGCATCTTATCATTTCGGCCAACTTGGTTCCATTTTTGTCCCTAGCGGATCCTTCTATAAGAAGTACCTCGACGGGGTTTCTTCGTAGAAAATCCTGGGGCTGAGCTGAGAATGCCTTGCCCTCTTGACGTCTAGGTCGGTTGGGAAGTTGGCCCTGAAGGGGCATGTCTTGTAGGGAGAAAGCTTGCTGTTCATGGGGCCAGGCTAGTCGAGGTAGATCTAAGCCATGCCCAATTGTTCCAAACTTGATAGGTTCCGTTCTCGTGCCGGCTCCGACTACTCGAGGGGGTGCTTCCAAAATCTCCATGTTCTTCAGTAAAGGTCTATAGAGTAACTCACCTATAGACAACAGTGGGAAAGAGAACAAACACACATGATGTATCAATAACTGTTTTGGTTAGCTGTTTGGTTTTTCATGTATGGGACGATGGTGGAAGCAAAGGACAGGTGGGGTGCTGGGTACTGTGGCATGGTCAATTCCTCTTCTGAGCGAAGATGTGATGTGGAGTATGGCCTGCCCCTGGCTAACTGAAACTAGGAGTTGTATTCAGTGCACTAGGGTCGACTTGGAGATAGATACTTTCTCTCAACATCTTCCGTTCTTAGCCTTCGTCTTTCTCTTCGTCTCCGCCTCCGGCTGGGATGGGTGGTCCCTTTCCTGCTGCCATGGCCTTTAGGGCCGCCTTGCCTCCCTTCTTGGCCAGAGTCTTGGACTTTGTGCTCCAAGGACATTGCCCAATGGCGTGGAGTCTGGTAGCGCACCATTTGCAGAGATCGTCCTTTCCTCCTTTGGAGCTACCAACGCCAATGCAGGTTAGGCCATCATATTGCTTCTGTAGGCCTCGGATTCTTTTGCCATCCAATTTCGAGGATTGCCAAGCCTTGGCATGTTGGTCTCGTAGGAATACGTATAGGTTGATCATGCAATGGAGCCGGCTGGCCGCCATCTGCCTAGTCAACAGGAAACGCTTGACATAGAACTCTATCTCTTCTTTCGCCATATTCCAGCTACCATCGGTGGCTACCGTTAGGATATGCTGAATCAGGGCCAGGTATAGTTCTGCTGCTCTGCGGGAAATGATGGTGATGGGCCCACCATAAGTCCAGGCATCCGTGATCTGCCTTTCCCAGTTCATCTTGAGTAGAATAGTGTTTTGGGTTACCATCACTCGTTGCATAGTGGGATGCATGATCTCGAGGACGTCCGACTGATGCTCCAGCAGGTCGTCCATGGTTTTGATGTTTCGCAGGGCGTTCCTGTTCTGGGATTGCCACTTCATGTCCAGCCGAGTCTCTTCACCACCTTCAGCTCGTTTCATGGCGGCCAGCTCCAACATCGCCGAGGACATGCCACCCAGTGCTTCCTCCATTTCCGAATTCGAAGCAAGCTTACCTGGTAAAGAAACAGCGTCTAGCATCGTCCCACAGAGGTCTTTTGCCGTTTGAGGGTCCACTCCAGGCGGGCAGAGGCTTTTTTCAAGCTCCTTAGAGCCCACGTGAAGGTCGATACCAAATACCGCTTCAGGTTTGCCTACAGACGGGTCGTTGCCTGATAAGGAGATGGGTGGGGCCGAAGGTCCTGCTTGACTGACACTGGTCTTGGTAGCACTGGCTTTATTCAGCATCCTTTCCAACCAAACCCAGGCGTCGTCTTCGTCGCTGAAGCCCCGGACCAGAGTATTGGCTTCTCGCAGGGAATAGACCAACTTTCGATCAGTGACCACATCGTTGGTGCTCTTTTTTCCTCGGACTACCGCGTAAAACCTCACTTCAGGCTCTGAATCTGAGTCCGCTTTAGGGCGATGACGACTTGACTGGGCTCCTTTGGAGTGGCTGCTCTTGGAGGAGGTGCCTGAGCTATCGTCAGAACTGGGAGGAGTCCCTTCATGCCGGCGGCGACGGCCTTTGCGCTGGGCTTTCTTGGACTGCTTGCTGGCTTGCTTGGAGGGCTTCTTCTGTTGCTTTGCCTTGCGGCGCCGACGTCTAGAAGCCGCAGAGGAGTCGTCGTCAGATCGGTCATTGGACTTTCTCGCATCCTTGGCTTGTAGGGCTTTGATTTGGCTGGCCAAGTCCCCTAGAATGGCATATAGACGTTCATCCTTGTCAGTGGGCTTGGGAGGAGCCTTGGGAACCTCCGGACTAGAAGTGGTGTCTCCAAAACTAACGCCGCCTGTGCTGCCTTTCCCACTGGAACCGGAGGTATTGAGGGTAGCAGAAGTAGGGCTACTCTTCTTCTTCCCCTTACGAGGAGGTGGTTCCTCATATTCGGATTCCTCCTCATCTTCCTCATCGGTGTTAACACTCAGGTGGGCCACTTGGATTTGACGTTGGCCGATGCTTGGATCGAAAGATTCGGCCAGGGTTTTATCCCAAGACGACATCTTAGGATTCCAAGTTTTTCCAATAGTCTCCATGGCAGCTTTACGCTCGGCTTGAGAGGCGGCCAGCGCGGCCTTGTGGTCCTTGGGGGATTGGACTGAGGCTGCGATTCCGTCCGTCTTGCCCGGAGTACTTTGTCCAGTTACCACAAAATGGCCGGCTGGCATTCTGTCTCGAGCGACATCCTTATGATGAGGTCGAGAGCATTCGGAGCCAATCTCCAAGCAGATAAAGTCGCCTTTCTTTCGAGCACTTTGGAAGATGGCTCTACAATGTTTGGCCACCAACTGGACCGTCTCACCCGTGAGAGGAATAGTCCCAGCACTGGAGTGACTTCTCAACGAACGTGAGGACCTTGAGGCTTCGTCTTCTGATTCAGACCGACCCATTTTGGCCGGAGGCCTGTCTCTTATACACATCTCCGAGCCCACGAGACTAAGGCGAATCTCGTATGCCGT
>ENA-ORBV01015415-ORBV01015415.1-microbial-mat-metagenome-genome-assembly--contig:-NODE-15415-length-11243-cov-4.080602_pt1 | contig 11243 bp, 8 predicted proteins | sample MGYA00237777_ERZ505514 | MGnify/ENA primary metagenome ERZ505514 (study PRJEB26160, sample SAMN06269048) | microbial mat metagenome | isolation source: Oligotrophic lake microbial mat | place...
CGAGATCTACACCTCTCTATTCGTCGGCAGCGTCAGATGTGTATAAGAGACAGCCTCGATGATGGGCGGCTGGAACCCGGCCCTTCGCAGCATTATGGTGATGGACGATGGCTCACACTGGTTTGCGGCCGAGTCGGGCACGGATGTTAGCGTCAATTCGACCATGATCTATTACCGTCTCGGCGAAGACGGCTGGAAAGAAGCCGGCAGCGTCGTGCTTCCCGCAGGAATTCAGCAAAACATGGCCAGTGTGACCGATGGCCGAACCATCTATTCCTACGGCATCGCCCGCAGCACGGTGGTCGAGACCTGGTTTAACACCGACAAGCCGGGCTGGAATCTCTCGACCGGAAATAGCTTGACGGCTAGTGGCAGCGTGATTCGGCCTGGATCAGCCTCGAACTATGTCGGTGCCGCCTGGCACAACAATACTCGCGTCGTCTGGTGGACCACGGTTGGGGCTAATGGAGCTGGCGGTAGCTGGTCGTACTCGTTCAACCAGGGCGGTGGATGGAAGAATCCGGTCGTGAGCGGATTGGGCGGCTTCAACGACGTGGGCTATGTCCGGGCTCAGTTTGACGATCAGTCCCAGCTTCGGATGGTCGGCGAGTCCTATCGAGGTCGCTATCCGTTCGGCGAAAAATATCTGTTTGCAACGACGCTGACTTTGGGCAAACAGGCGACCTGGGCACCCGTCCTCCAACAGACAGCCTTCACGCCGATGGACATCTGGATGCCAAATTCCTCATGGCGGAAGCCGGAGGCGTATTGCGCCGACGCCTGGCTGTAACGTTCGAGGCGGCCGTTTAAGTCTGCGCTGCTGACGCTGGCGTGAGCAGTCTCGCCCGGAGGACTTCGAAATCGGTATCCGGAATGATGGGACCCATGTGCATCACGGTCTCTGCTCCGAGCGTGGAAGCGAGGGCGCCGCACTGCGGGAGCGTCATTCCCCGGAGATGACCGAAGAGGAAACCCGCGGCCCACGCGTCACCCGCTCCATTGGTGTCGATCACGTCCGCGACTGGCACCGGCTCGATGCGATGCAGCGCCGAATCGTGTGCGATCCAGGCGCCATCTTTCCCCACTTTGACGGCGGCGAGCACACCGTGATCGGCCAGGCGGCGGGCGAGGCTCTCGTAGCTGCTTTTGTGATCTTCGAACAAGGTTCGGATTTCGTCTTCGTTGGCGAAGACAACGTCAATCCCGCGGCGGAACTGGTTGAAGAGCCAGTCGCGGGACGCGTTTACGACTTCGAACGACGATAGGTCCAGGCTCGTCGTGCAGCCCGCATCGCGAGCTGCGGTCAGGACCGCATCGGCCAGTGCGCGGTTGAAAACCAGATAGCCTTCGATGTGCGCGTGCTTGCACGCGGCGAAATCCGCCACGCTGATTTCAGCCGGCGACAGCGTCATCGCGGCGCCCAGACAGGTGCGCATCGTGCGCTGGGCGTCGGGAGTCACGAGCGCGAGGCAACGGGCGTTGGCCTGCTCGGCGTGTTTGAAGCGGCTTGGGTTCACGCCAGCGCGCTCGAAAGCGTGGCGATAAATCGTCGAGAGCCGGTCGTTGCCGAGTTTGCCCAGAAACGTGGTGCGCAGACCCAGGCGGCTGGCGTTGTACGTCGCATTGGCGGCCGAACCGCCGGTCGAGTACGCGGGTTCGCCGTCGAGACACGTGAGGATACGCTGCATCTCATCGTGATCCACCAGCACCATCCCGCCTTTGTCGCCGGAGACATTTTGCTCCAGGAAGGTGTCCGGCACGCGCGCCAGCAAATCCATGATCGGCGAGCCGACGCCGATGAGTTCAAACGAAGAGGGTTGGTGCATGGAACGAGTCGGGAGAGATAAACGGTAGCGGCGACGTGGGCTGAGGAGAGAAAGCGAAATGGCGGCGGCTGCAGAAGGTTAGCCGGAAACCGTCAAATTCGTGATGAGTAAGGTTTCGTCGTCGATCTCGACCATGAGCGAGTAGTCGCCGGGTTTGGGGAACGAGAGATTACGGATCTCGTTGATCAGATTGATCCGATGGATGGGACTCTGCGAATCGAACGGGCGCTCCAGGAGCGGCTGGGGCGTGGCGGTATCGAACCCCATGGAAATCCGCAGCGTGTGCTTTCCGACCGCGCAGTCCGTGATGGTCAGAAACCAAATCATGAACGGGTGCGTGACCGGGAAGTTACGCGATTGGATGTTCGAGAAGATGCCGAGAATGGTATGCTTGCCGGAACCGGGATCGATGTGGACACCGTCGCACGTTAGCCAGGCAAGGAGTTGTGGTTTGGAATGCACGTCGGCAGCAGGGCGTCGCAACGCACGCGGGGCAAATGATTTTTCTTGGAGTGGGAGAACACCGCAGGCTTGGTGTTCAGCGTGCCGCTAGCCGAGTTCACCCGCACCCTCATCATCGACCTGAGCGAGTATCCGCGCTGGCTGGTTATATTTGTGGGCACGTTGCTCGCGGTCGTCGCGATCTGGATCCTGATGAAGCTGTTGAAACTCACGCTTTGGATTCTCTTGATTGTGGTGCTGGTGGGAGGATTTTTCTGGGCCGGGACGGAGTTGTTGCAGTGAAGTGGCGTCGGCGATCGCGGGATTGGTGGAGCTTTTACTTGCGCGCCCTCGCACCAAACCTTCACGCTGTTAACCCGTGAAATACATTTTCGTCACGGGCGGCGTCGTTTCCTCGTTGGGCAAGGGCCTGACGGCAGCATCGTTGGGAGCGCTCTTGGAATTGCGCGGGCTCATCGTTCGCATCCAAAAATTCGATCCGTATCTCAACGTCGATCCTGGCACCATGAGCCCTTTCCAACATGGAGAGGTGTATGTGCTCGAGGATGGCGCGGAGACGGACCTCGACTTGGGGCATTATGAACGGTTCACCAGCGGCAAACTGTCGCGGTTGAACAGTCTTTCCTCCGGCCAGGTGTACGAGGCGGTCATTCAGAAGGAACGCCGCGGTGACTACCTCGGCAAAACGGTCCAAGTCATCCCGCACGTCACGAACGAAATCAAGGAACGCATCTACGCCGGCGGCAAGGATGCCGACGTGTTGATTACCGAGATCGGCGGGACGACCGGGGACATCGAAGGCCTGCCGTTTCTCGAAGCGATGCGGCAGTTCGCGCTCGAAGTGGGACCGCGCGACGTGATGTTCATTCACGTTACGCTGGTGCCATTTTTGAAGGCAGCGGGTGAACTCAAAACCAAGCCCACGCAGCAGTCGGTCGCGAAGCTACGCGAGATCGGCATTCAACCGCATGTGCTGGTGTGCCGCACCGATCACGCGCTGGACCACGATTTGCGCGACAAGCTCTCCTTGTTTTGCAACGTGCCGGTGAAGGCCGTTATCGAGTGTCGCGATGTGGAACACTCGATTTATGAGCTCCCCCTGGCCTTGCAGAAAGAGGGCCTGGATCAGCTGGTGCTGGATCATTTCGGGATCACCAATCCACCGCCCTTGAAAAACGTGTGGGAGGAGATCGTGCAGCGCCTGCTGAATCCGAAGCACGAGGTCTTAATTGGCGTCGTCGGCAAATACATCGAGCTCCAAGACGCCTACAAATCGGTCTACGAGTCGATCACGCACGCGGGCATCGCCAACAACTGCAAAGTTAACATTCGCCGCATCGATGCAGAAGACTTGGAGAAGAAGGGCGGGCTCAACCTCCTGAAAGACCTTGATGGTATTCTGGTCCCGGGCGGCTTTGGCGATCGCGGCACGGAAGGGAAAATTGCCGCGGCGAAATTCGCGCGTGAAAACAAGGTTCCTTATTACGGCCTGTGTCTCGGACTGCAGATCGCCGTCATCGAGTTTGCGCGCAACGTGCTCAAACTCGAGGGCGCGAACAGCACCGAGTTTGATCCCAAGCCCGCTCATCCGGTCATCAACATGATGGAAGAGCAGAAGACCGTAATCGATAAGGGCGCGACCATGCGGCTCGGCAGCTACGAATGCGCGCTCACGCCCGGCACGCTGGCGCACAAGGCGTATGGCGTGGACAACGTCCGTGAACGCCATCGTCACCGTTACGAGGTGAACAATGCCTACGTGGGTCAGCTCCAGCGCGGTGGCATGGTGGTGAGTGGCGTGAATCCCCGCCGCAATCTCGTTGAGGTGATTGAGCTCAAGGGCCACCCGTGGTTCCTCGGCACGCAGGCGCATCCGGAATTTCAATCGAAGCCCAGTAAAGCGCACCCGCTTTTCGCGGCCTTCATTGCGGCCACGCTGAAAGCGAAGCGCAAGACCCCGAAGCCCGCAACGGTCGCGGCGAAACCGAAGCCCAGGACGAAAGGGAATGCCAAAGGAAAACGGTGAGATTTGGGCTTTTCCGCGGGCAGGGCGCGAGCTCGGTCGTGGCCTGAAAGGCCGGACGAAAGCGAATCGGCCACGAGCGAGCTCGGGCCCTACCGGCGCTGCGCGGCAAAGTCAAAAATCACACCCGTCACCTTTTTTGTTCGGATTCTAGCACGGCACTTTCAATCGACCCCTTTCCGCCTTGTCGCTCTTCGATCCTAAAAAACTCCTCGTCATCACCGGACCGTGTTCGCTCGAAAACGAGCAGGTCTGCCGCGCCGTCGCCGACGTCCTCGTGGGCTTGCGGCGCTCCCGGCCGGAATTAAACCTGGTTTTCAAAGGCTCGTTCGACAAAGCCAACCGGACATCCGTCGCGGGCCCGCGCGGGACGGGTCTCGAAGCAGGTCTCGCCCTGCTTGCGCTGGTAAAACGCGACTACGGCTTTCCGGTGCTTACGGACGTGCATGAGTCGACGCAGGTGTCCGCGGTGGCAGCCGGGTGCGATGTAATTCAGATCCCGGCGTTTTTGTGTCGGCAAACCGACCTGCTGCTGGCCGCGGCCGCGACCGGACGGGTGGTGAATGTGAAAAAGGGTCAGTTTCTCTCTCCTCAGGAAATGGTGCATGTCACCGGCAAACTGCGCGAAGGCCAGGCGACCGAGATCTGGCAGACCGAGCGGGGCACGACCTTTGGTTACCAGAATCTCGTCGTCGACATGCGCTCGTTCCCAATCATGCGGCAAAACGGGCTGCCCACGGTTTTTGATGCGACCCACGCGGTGCAGTTGCCCGGCGCCGGAGGCGGCAAGAGTAGTGGGCAACGCGAGTTCGTTCCGCCCCTCGCTCGCGCCGCACTCGCGGCCGGGGCCGAGGGTCTGTTCATTGAAACGCATCCCGACCCGGCCAACGCGATCAGCGATGGACCCAACATGATCGCGCTCGCCGATCTGCCCGCGCTTTTGGATTCGTGCCTGCGGGTTTGGAATGCGGTGCGAGACTAACCGGCGTGGAGCGTTGCCCACGGCGAAATGGGTGTAATTGAAAGTGAAGTCAGAGGAGAGAAGGCCGGCGTGGTGGCACAGGCATTCCTGCCGGTGGGGCTTGAGCGGCGGGCCAGAGTCCAAGCCACAGACAGGAATGTCCGTGCCACCGCGGACTGACTTCACTTCCAGTTACACCCCCATGCGACGGAAGCGCCACTCCAGGCAGACCCCGTTTGACTCTCTCCCGTTCTGAACGGAATCGCTTGAACCGAACCGCGAACGTGGTCTGGAGCCAGTGCATGCCATCGTCCAAATTCGGAACCGGCGTGGCGAGTGCGAGGTGAAAATTGGAGCAGGTAGTCTCGAAAAGGTCCCGGCGGTAATTACCGCGGTTGATGGGGTGATAGATCGCTCCGGGAAACTGAATTCGAAAGCGACGCGCCACCGCCCTAGCAGGCGATGAATGGATCCTTCACGCCAGACGATCATCACCCCAATCCTGAGGGGGAGCTCGTACGATTGCTAACAAGTAACGCTGACCCCAAGGCTGACCCCCAGGCAGACCCCTTGCGTGAGGGCATGTAGTCCGTTCCGTCGTTTTGCTTCCCCTTCTTGGAAAAGGCCGGATCAATCGATCCGGCCTTTTTTTGGCCGCCGCGCATGCGTGAGGCGGGTCGCACGCAAGTCTAGCGGGGGTATTCTTCGGTCGGGCGCGGGGTCCCTGAGGGCAATTTGCGGCCAAGAGCTGCGGCCAAGGCGCTGAGCATCCCGGTGCTTTCCTCCGGTGGGAGTAGGTCGCCATGAGCGGCTGACGGGATGCGGCGCTGCTGCCGCTCCCGGCGGCGAGCGTCTCCGAAATACGTGATAGTAGGGAACACCGTCCCAACATGGATGCTCAGTGGAACCACATGGTGCGGCCCCTACGACCCAATTCGGGGGCCGGTGGGTCCTACCCATTCTGATCGCGAAGAATCGAACTGAAGGGACCGCCAAGGCTTGTGCGGCTGACTACGGGCCAAGGAGTTATTTGTATGACCACCACCGCTAAGAGAAAGAGAAAGAGCGTCTCCGATCGTAACGGGCTGCGCAAGTGCCCCACCGGCATCAAGGGCTTTGACCAAATTACAGAAGGCGGGCTCCCGGCGAATAGAACGACCTTGCTCGTTGGAAGTGCGGGGTCCGGAAAAACGCTTTTCGGGCTGGATTTTCTCATCAAGGGCGCGCTCGAATACAATGAACCGGGCCTCTTCTTGTCCTTTGAAGAGACCGCCGATGAACTTTATAAGGATGTAGCTTCCCTCAATCTGGATTTGGAAGAGCTGGTCTCACAACAAAAGATCCGGTTGGAGCACGTCGTTTTGGAACGCCGGGACATTCAAGAACTCGACTTCAATCTTGAAGGGATTCTCGTCCGATTAGAGCACGCCATTGATTCAATCGGCGCCAAACGCGTGGTCATAGATTCCATCGAGTCTCTCTTTGCTGGTCTCACCGACACGGGCATCCTTCGCGTGGAGATAAAAAGGCTTTTCCGCTGGCTGAAAAACAAACAAGTTACTGCCGTGGTTACCGGTGAACCCGCCCAAAGCTCGTTTACCCGCCATGGCTTGGAGGAGTATGTATCCGATTGCATCATTTTACTCGACAATCGGGTGAGCGAAGAAATGGCGGTCCGCCGGGTTCGGATCATAAAATATCGCGGTTCCCATCATGGCACCAACGAGTATCCGTTTGTGATCGATAAGACTGGACTTTCCGTAATCCCGATCACTTCAGCCGGGCTTGACCAGCCCGGCAGCAACAAGAGAGTTTCGACCGGAATTCCTTCGCTGGATACCATGTTCCAGGGCGGGGGCTATATGCGAGGCAGCACCATCCTCGTTTCCGGCACCGCCGGCACCGGAAAAACCAGCCTCGGCGCGGCGTTCGCCGTCGCCAGTTGCAAGCGCGAAGAGCGGTGTCTTCTCCTATCCTATGAAGAATCTTCCGGGCAACTCGTTAAAAACATGAGTTCGATTGGCTTTAATTTAGGACCATTGGTTAAGAAAGGACTGCTCAAGATGGTGTCCACCCGGCCCTCGTTCTTCGGCCTGGAGATGCATTTGCTCGATTTATACAAGATCCTTGAAGAGTTTAAGCCGCAATCTGTGGTCATCGATCCTTTGACCAGTCTCATCGGCGAGGGCAAACAACGTGAAATCCAATCGATGATTACCCGCATGATCGATCTTCTGAAGTCCAGGGGCATCACTGGCTTTTTCACCAGTCTCGTTTCTTCAGCCGAACCCAGTAACACGAGCGGTGAAGTGGGCGTATCATCGTTGATCGACACCTGGATCGTCGTGAGAGAATTGGAAGAAGAGGCGGGAAGAAAACGCATTCGTGGAATGTATATCGTCAAGTCTCGCGGCATGGGTCACTCCAGCGACGTGCACAAATTGATTTTGAGCGATGATGGGATTGCGTTGGTTCCCACAGCACCGGAGCAGAAGATGAAGGTGGAAAAGAATATAAGGGGGGGGGTAAATCGAAGCGGGGGGAGTAAATCGAAGCCATCGAAGTGAAGGGCGAGATGACTTAGCAATGCGAACATTACGCCCCAACTTTATTGTCGGCATTGGTGGGTCGGCCGGAGGACTTAATGCATATAAAGCGCTATTGGATGCCATGCCGTCCAATACCGGTATGGCCTTCGTAATTATTTCGCACTTGATGCCCGCGGCTCACAGTCACTTGGCGCAAATTCTTTTGCGGCACACGAAAATGCCCGTCTTGATCGCTCTCGAGGCGATGCCGATCGAGGCCAATCACGTCTACGTGATTGCTCCGGACGAGGACCTTCTCATGGAGAACTATGCCTTCAAAGTCGTCTCCCCTCGCGCGAGGGGGAACAAGCAAGTGGATTTGTTTCTGATTTCGTTAGCGGAAGCCATGGGGGCGCGCGGGATCGGCATTATTCTTTCGGGGTATGATGGCGACGGCACCGAGGGGTGCAGGCAAATCAAAGCCAAGGGAGGGGTAACTTTTGCGCAGGATGGGTCGGCCGAGGTAGGCCACATGCCTCTCAGTGCTCAGGCTTCAGGGTGTATCGATTTCGTTCGACCGCCCAAAGACATGGCACGTGAATTGAAACGGCTCGCACGCCTTTCTAAAAAACCAGTGCCATAACACGGTCTTTGAAGGTGAGATTTCGATTGTCGCTGGTGGAGACGGCATTTGCTAGAACGTGGTCGAAAGCCGTGCAAATCGTCGCGTTCGCCGCGAGTCCGAATGCCGCCGGAGCGGCCGCGCCGCCGGCCCCCAAACGAACGGCCCTCGATGGGTTTCTCGACGGCGATTACGGTCGTAAAGCAGGGAAACGCGTTTTACAGCTTTGCCCGAGGTGATTTCTGCCCCAGCGAACGCGGACATAAAGGCCGTAACTCGCCCGGTGAGGTAATGCAGCAGAGAGCCCTTCGTCCAGATAGGCAATTCGATGAAGAAACCGTCCGACAAAAAATCAACAATCGCGCGTGAAAAAACCGATCGACGCGCGAACTCACCCTCTGCACCGGCTCCGTCGGCGCAACCCCAGCGAACTGAGGCGCAAGGGGTGTCACCGAAGTCGGTTAGCTCCTTCACTCCGTCGCCGGAGAAAACAGCTGCGTTGTCCCAGAAATCGTTTCCCATCGTCGGCGTCGGCGCCTCCGCGGGCGGGTTGGAGGCGTTCACGCAGTTCCTCAAGCATCTGCCGTCGGATACCGGCATGGGTTTCGTGCTCGTGCAGCACCTCGACCCCGTGCATGAGAGCGCCCTGACCGAGATTCTATCGCGTGCGACTGCCATGCTCGTGCACGAGGTCACGAATAATCTCCGGGTCGAACCGAATCACGTTTATGTCATCCCGCCCAACACCGCGATGGAGATCAGTCAGGGCGTTCTAAAACTTCGCCCCCGCGACCAGCAGGCGCGCGGCGCGCAACATTCGATCGATGCCTTTTTTGAATCGCTCGCGCTCGATCGCGGCGAGCGGGCGATCGGAGTGGTTCTTTCCGGCACGGCTTCGGACGGGACGCTCGGTTTGGAAGCGATCAAGGCGGAAGGCGGCATCACGTTTGCCCAGGATGAATCGGCGAAGTTCGACTCGATGCCGCGCAGCGCGATTGCCGCCGGTTGCGTGGATTTTGTCCTTTCGCCCGAGGGTATAGCCGAGGAGGTGGTGCGAATCGCGCGGCATCCGTTCGTCGCGGGCGGCAATCCCCCCATGTTTGCTCCTGAAGCGGAGCGAGCAGCCGACCAACGCGACGGCCCGGATGATCCACTGGCCTCGGGTGGAAAGGGCAGCCCGCGCACGGGGGCGAGGCAGGCGCGGGCCGAAGCGCAGGCGGGGCGCGACGATCCCCGGTCGACCGACCAGAATGGATTCAAAAAAATTCTGGTGCTGCTGCGCACTCATTGCGGGGTCGATTTCTCCTTCTACAAATCGAGCACCATCCAGCGCCGCGTATCCCGGCGCATGGTGCTGAACCGGCAGAGCGCGCTGGCCGACTACGCCACGTTTCTCCGGGCCAATGCCAAGGAACTCGACGCGCTTTACTCCGACGTGCTGATCAACGTCACCAGTTTTTTCCGCAACGCGGAAGCCTTCGAGGCGCTCAAGCAACGGGTCTTTCCCGCCCTCTTGGCGCAACGCGGACGCGATGGGCCAGTGCGCGCCTGGACACTCGGCTGTTCGACGGGCCAGGAGGCGTATTCCATCGCCATGGCCTTCGCCGAATTTTGCGAGACGGTTCCCCGCGCGCCCAAGCTTCAGCTCTTCGCGACCGACCTGAACGACGCGCACCTCGAAAAAGCCCGGCACGGTCTTTACGCCAAGTCGCTCGCGCAAGATCTCTCGCCGGAGCGGCTGCGCCGGTTCTTCGTGGAGGAGGAAGGCGGCTATCGCATCAGCAAGGTGCTGCGCGAGCAGGTCGTCTTCGCCCGGCAGAACGTCATGAACGATCCGCCGTTTTCGCGGATGGACCTGATTAGTTGCCGGAACCTCCTGATCTATTTCGAAGCTGGTTTGCAGAAAAAAATCATGCCGGCCTTCCACTACGCGCTCAAGCCGGGCGGGTTCCTGTTTCTCGGCGCGAGCGAATCCGTCGGCTTGTTCACCGACCTGTTCGAGCCGGTGGATAAGAGGCAAAAAATCTTTTCCCGAAAAGCCGCGCCGACGCCGTCCTTTCGGTTGCCGTTGCCGCAGGAGCGCTCCGCCCATCCCGCACCCGGACCGCGGCCCCCCTCGCGCGTGGAGCGGCCGCCGGCCATGCCGGACGGATTGCGCGGCGAATTCGATGCCCAGCGCGAGGCCGACCGTCTCTCCGTGAGCCAGTTCGCGCCGCCCGGCGTGCTGGTCAATGCGGAACTCCAAGTGCTGCAATTCCGGGGAGCGACTGGCAGTTTCCTGGAGCCTCCCACCGGCAAGGCGAGTTTCGACGTGCTGAAGATGGCGTGCGAAGGGCTGATGCTGCCGTTGCGCGCGACCATCAATCAGGCGAAGCGGGAAAAGAAAACGGTGCGCCGGGAGAATGTGCGCGTGCGCCAGAAGGGCGTGACCCGCGCGATTCACCTGCAAGTCACCCCGCTCAAAAAGCTAAAGGAGCGCTGCTATTTGATTCTGTTCGAGGATGCGAAGCCCACCCGAGGGGGCCGGGGCACGCCGCCGCTCGAAGCGACGGGTGAGGCCGCGCGGAAACTGCGTCCGGTCGTGCCGAACGCGACGGGCCGCCGCGTAGCCGAACTGGAGCGCGAGCTCTCCGAGACCCGCGATTTTCTCCAATCGATCCAGGAACAGTCCGAAGCGTCCACCGAGGAACTCCAGGCTTCGAGCGAGGAAGTCCAGTCCGCCAACGAGGAGCTGCAAAGCCTCAACGAAGAACTGGAAACTTCCAAGGAGGAGCTGGAATCCACCAACGAAGAGCTGACGACCGTCAACGAGGAGATGACC
>ENA-ORBV01015417-ORBV01015417.1-microbial-mat-metagenome-genome-assembly--contig:-NODE-15417-length-11242-cov-3.962203_pt1 | contig 11242 bp, 10 predicted proteins | sample MGYA00237777_ERZ505514 | MGnify/ENA primary metagenome ERZ505514 (study PRJEB26160, sample SAMN06269048) | microbial mat metagenome | isolation source: Oligotrophic lake microbial mat | place...
CAGCCATTACCCCCTATCACTGGCGACTTAGGCTATAGCAAAATTGATGTCCTTGAATGGGATCCCGAAGTGTTTAAGCGGCTGTCAGACCTTGTTCCCGATGTAGGCGAAGAGACTTCCGACGAATGAGCACAACCCGCCCATCTAAGCCTATTTCTGTATCGCGCTGCACTTTAAGCGCTTTGATGGGTCCTCAAGAAGCCAACGTGCATGGCAATGTTCATGGCGGCGTCATCATGAAGATGGTTGATGAGGCAGGTGCCCTAGCCGCCATGCGTCATGCCAACAATCTGGTTGTGACCGTCGCCATTGATTCCATGACTTTTATGGAACCGATACGACTGGGACATTTGGTGATTTGCAAAGCAGAAGTCACCTATGTCGGTCGAACGTCTATGGAAGTCAGAGTTGAAGTGACGACTGAAAACCCACTCGAAGGCAACCCGCGCGTCACCAATGCTGCCTACCTCGTGTATGTCGCCATAGATGACGATGGGTTACCTATCGAGGTTCCCTCACTCATCTATGAAACTTCCGAAGAAGAACTTCACGCCCAGCAAGGTCAAGAACGGCAAGCGTATCGCAAACAACGTAAAGATCTTTAACGTTTAATTTTAGTGGGACATCAGGGTGTTATGAGCGATACTATAGATCAGAATTATTCGTCCACATCCTCACTCCTGAGTATCCTCAGCGATTCGGGGGCAAAACGCATCTTATCCGTCAAAGCCCCAGATCTGGGTTTATCGGATGCCCCCCCCTACCCTTTCATGGCGATTGTGGGGCAACTGGAAATGCGAATCGCTTTGTTGCTGGCGGTGGTTAATCCAGCGGTTGGCGGCGTTCTCCTCATAGGTCCACGCGGCACGGGTAAAACAACAGCGGTGCGTAGCTTGGCAGAACTATTGCCAGACGTCGAAGTCAGTGATTGTGAAGAAGATGCCCTGCCCGAAGATATGCAAAAACCGAATGCGGCTACTTTATACCCCGATTGCCATGAAAAATTTCATGGGGGTGGATCGATATCCCATTACGAGCAAGTAAAGTTAGTCGAACTCCCATTGAACGCGCGTCTCGAAGATGTCGTCGGCGGCATCAACGAACGTATTGCTGTCCAACAACAAAAAGTGCGTTTGGAACGCGGCATCCTATCACGCGCGGACAACAACTTACTCTATATTGATGAAGTCAACTTGTTGCGCGATGAAATCATTGATGCTATCCTCGATGCCGCTGCGCAGGGACACTACACCGTGCGTCGCGGGGCGATGGCAGGAACCTATCGTTCACGCTTTGTGTTAATTGGATCGATGAACCCCGAAGAAGGTCGATTACGTCCACAAATCCTAGATCGTTTTGGATTGCGCATAAGCGTGCGTGGGCTAATGACTCCCGCAGAGCGTTTTGAAATCTATCAACGAGTGCGCCAATACCGCCAAAATCCCCTGATGTTTTCCCATGAATGGGAAATTGTCACCGCCGATACCCGTAACGAAATCTTGCTCGCGCGTGAGATCCTCAAAGAAACGACCATCAGTGAAGAGGCGATACAGCTCGGTCTTCAACTGGTGCAAGAATTAGACATCGACTCTCATCGTGCCGAATACACCCTATTTGAAGCTGCCCGTGCCCACGCCGCAATTGACGGCAGAACCAGCGTCTTGATTAACGATATTCGAGCGGTAGCCTATATGGCACTACGGCAGCGGCGCAGTGAATTCATGGTTAACTTTGTGGAAAGCCAAAAGCAAGAAGATGATCAAATTGAACAGCATATTACCGGCCTCCTCCAAAATCAAACGCCGAGCGAAGTCCAATGATGGAAGTTGGGTATTTGCCTCTATCCTTCTTGCGATATCAGCATTCGGGGTTTTAGCGCCATGGTCGGTGGCATCAAACGCCGGCATAACTTTAAACGCCTATGACTTAGCTGAATGGATGAGCCTTAGTCCAAGCGTCCGTTCCGAAACCCCAACACTACTCACCCCATTTTTTGCTACGGCTAAGCTTGTTTTTTGTCATCATGACATTGACCAGAATGCCGATCTCTCGGTGGATAAAAATCAGTACTGTCCTTGTATTCGGCGTCTCGATGTTGCCACCAGTAGAGATATTGTCCAATCGTCAAGACCATAACTATCTTCAGCTTCTCGTCATAGCAACGGGTGGTATCACGTGCGCGCTCGCGTCTATGACCATAAGGTTGACGCCCAAAATAAATCAACTAGTGATTGCTGCAATATGTGTTTTAGCAGTCATAGCGGCTTCTGTAGCCACAATTCGGATGGTACTGGTCTTTAGTGAATTGCAGATCGTTGCGATGGTAGGATTAGGGTATGGCATGTATATACTGGGTATGGTAGGCACTGCATTGAGTAGTATTTTACCCAGTATAACAAAGGCAGGATAGCAAATACGCTATCCTGCCTTTGAATGTTGTCCATATTGACTATGCTGCGGAGGAAGTGCTACTTCCCCATACGCTCATCAATATACTTTATAGCTTCACCAACAGTGGTTATCTGTTGAGCGTCTTCATCGGTAATTTCGCCGCCGAATGCTTCCTCAAAACTCATGATCAATTCAACGAGATCAAGAGAGTCAGCTTCGAGATCTTCCCGAAAACGCGCTTCAGGAGTAACCTGTTCCACATCGACACCCAGTAAGTTAACAACGATGTCCCGTACCCGCTCAGCAGTATCAGCCGCCATATCAGAACCCTCCATGACGCGAGAAATGGTTGCCGTCTCTAATTCGATTCAATGCAGTTCTACATTATACAGATTATGCAAGACGGTGCTAGTGTTGACAGAACTAGAAAAAGTAGGTTACGATTTCGGCTCATCTTATCAAGGAACACGAAACAATGGGAAAAGTTACAACAGATTCCACCATCGAAAGCAGAAAAGCAGAACACATCCGTATCAATCTTGAAGAAAATGTGCAATTCCCGCGTTTAACCACTGGTCTCGAACGCTATCGGTTTCTGCATAGCGCTCTACCCGAACTAAATCTCAGCGATATTGACCTCACGTCAACTTTATTTGGGAAAACGCTCAACGCTCCCATTCTGATTTCATCCATGACTGGCGGTGCCGAGATTGCTTCACGCATCAACAACCGTCTGGCTGAGGCTGCTCAGACACATGGCATCGCGATGGGTTTGGGTTCACAGAGAGCGGCAATTCGCGACCCCGAGCTTAGCTATACTTATGATGTACGTCGCTATGCGCCAGACATCCTGCTATTTGCCAATCTAGGGGCTGTTCAGTTCAATTATGGCTATGGTGTCGATGAGTGTCGGCGCGCTATCGATATGGTCAATGCTGACGCCTTAATTCTGCACTTCAATGTCTTGCAGGAAGCGGTACAGCCTGAAGGAGACACAAACTTCGCGGGTTTACTAAAACGTGTAGAAGAAATCTGTAGCAAGATTGAAAAACCGGTGATCGCTAAAGAAGTGGGGTGGGGATTTTCCGCAAAAGATGTGCGTAATCTCGCCGATGTGGGTGTAAGCGCCATTGATGTCGCGGGTGCGGGGGGCACATCGTGGAGCGAAGTCGAATACCATCGTGCGCCGACAGCTTTCCATGCCCAAGTCGCAGCGTCATTTGCAGATTGGGGTATTCCTACTGCTGATGCACTTCGTTTTGCTGTTGAAGCAGCCCCTCACCTTCCCGTCATTGCCAGTGGTGGACTTAAAGATGGGATTGATATCGCAAAAACAATCGCGCTTGGTGCTGTTGTTGGTGGTTTAGCAGGAAGCTTCTTAAAAGCAGCAGACCGTTCTGTTGAAGATGTTGATCAGTTGATCCGTATTTTGGTTTCTCAGTTGAAGATCACGATGTTGTGTACTGGTGCTCGTACTCTTGCTGATTTACGTCAGGTTGAATTGATAGAGGTTGTGCCTTGATAGGATCAACGATGCAACTATATCTTGATGGGTTGTCAATGACTATGCGAAGTATATTGGCGCGGTTGACAATTGCCAACCCTCAAGAACTCGATATCATGGGGCGCTACCCGATGGGCTGGGTAGATGAAACCGGCGCGGAATACACCCAAACGACGGGCAAACGGATTCGTCCTCTACTCATGATGTTATGTACTGAAGCCGTGGGTGGGGGTTGGCGTTCGGCATTACCTGCCGCCGCAGCGGTCGAATTCCTGCACAACTTTTCCCTCGTTCATGACGATATTCAAGATCACAGTTTCATTCGGCATGGGCGACCAACCGTTTGGAAAATATGGGGCGTGGCAAATGCGATTAACATTGGTGATGAACTGTTCGTTTTAGCGTATGCCGCTCTCGATGAACTTGCGCTTGGTCAACTTACAGCCCAAACGATCAACGATATTCGCACCATTTTCAGTAAAACCAATCTCGAACTCATTCGGGGGCAATACCTCGATATGCGTTTCGAAACACAACTCGTCGTCACAGTGGATGATTATCTATCGATGATCGCTGGAAAGTCGGCAGCACTTATTGCGGCTTGTGCCCAAATTGGGGCATTGATCGGTTGCCAAGATGCACGACGTGCTGATGAGTTTGCTGCTTTTGGTCTCAATCTCGGACTGGCATTCCAAATTCGGGACGATATTCTCGGCATTTGGGGACAACCCGAAGTGACGGGCAAATCGGCTGCGACTGACATCCTTACCCGGAAAAAATCATTGCCCGTCCTCTATGGGCTATCAAAAAGCGCAGCACTCGTAGACATTTATCAAAATCCTGAAATGTCCCCCGAACGTGTTTCAAAAATAATAGAGTATCTTGATCAGGTAGGCGCTTATGACTATACGAAAGTCATGGAGACCACCTATTATGATCAGGCATTGCAGGCTCTAGCACGCGCTTATCCTCACAGCAATCCTCCTGCTGAATTGCTAAATCTAGCGAATCAACTGCTAGGTAGAAGCTCCTAAACAAACTCGCGGAAGACGATATTGCTGAGCAATCGTCCGCGAGCAGTCAAGCGCACGCTCCCTTCATCAAGGATCAACAGTCCTTGATGAATAAAGCGTGTAATAGCATCCCCATGAATCTCCAACAAATCGCGCCCAAATCTTTGGGTAAACTGTTCTAGATCAATCCCTTCATCGACAAGGCGAAGCCCCATGATTAAGGTTTCCGCAATTTCATCCGCGCTTTCCAGCCTTGTCCATTCTTGGACTGCCGGGCTAATAGGAAACATGAGCGCTTCTCCGCTGGACGCATCCATAATCTGGCGAATATATTGATGCGGTGACAATAAATTTGAATACCGCACACCGTCTGCAAAACCATGCGCTCCCGGACCAAAGCCCAGATAAGGCAAACTTCGCCAATACTGCAAGTTGTGTTCGCAGGGCATACCGGGCAGCGACCAATTGCTGATTTCGTATTGGACAAAACCCACTTCTGCAAGCAATTTTTCCGCTTGCTCATACATGTCCGCCGCCAAATCATCATCCGGGGTAGGGACAACTCCCCTTTCGACCCAGCTATACATAGGGGTGGACTCTTCCACCGTCAAAGCGTACAGCGACAAATGTGTTGGGCGCAATGCCAACGCCTGCTGAACCGTATTCGTCCACGAGTCCAAGCTTTGATGAGGCACACCATAAATAAGATCAAGATTGATGTTGCGAAACCCTGCCATTCTAGCCGCCGAAACCGCCTTAACAACTGCATCGTTATCATGCCGCCGCCGAAACAAAACCAATTCCCCCGCATCAGCCGTCTGCATACCGATACTTATGCGGTTGAAACCCACCTGCAACAATTCTTGTGCATAGCTCAAAGATAAATCGTTCGGATTCGCTTCCAAAGAGATTTCTGCACGGTCGTCTAACTCAAAACACGCCTTCACGGTCTCCAAAACCTGCCCTAATTGCGCAGGGCTAAGCAAAGTTGGCGTTCCGCCCCCAAAAAACACCGTGCCAACGTGTTTTTGCACAGTTACACCAGCTATCAAGGATATCTCTCGGCACAAAGCATCTACGAATACTGGGATCAAATGTTCGAGATTGATATAGGTATTAAACGCACAATAACTGCACTTTGTAGTGCAGAACGGAACATGCAAATACAGTGCCAGCGGATTCACGAATTTCATAGGTCTCCAACGAAATAAACTAAGGGCAATTGCATCTTTCACTTGGCTACAGCAATGAATACAATCGCATAGACAGATTGGTGCAAGTTTACACTGTGGGATATAATCAGTTCATCTCATTACACGTCAGCTTCATTCATAAATCTGATGTGTTTATACCATTCATGAATTCACAAGGTAAACCCAAAATGCCTGAGACAGCAAAGTTCTCCACATTAGGGAACGAAGGCGGGCAGGATAATTCTCTCAAAGCCAACTTTGTTCTGCAAAATCGCTATAAAATCATTGGTGTAATCGGCGCTGGTGGCATGGGCATGGTATACCAAGCTCGTGACCTCAATTTCACCGATGTCAAGAAACTCGTTGCCATAAAAGAAATGCAACCGACGACTGGTGAAGCGGGACTTCGCGCTACCATGCTCAAAACTTTCCGCCGTGAAGCCAATATTCTTGCAGCGCTGAGCCATCCTTCCATCCCTAAAATCTTCGATTTCTTTGACCTGAATGAGCGCGCCTATTTGGTCATGGAGTATATCAACGGCAGTGACCTCGAAGCCCTGCTTACCAAAACCAAAGACTTGCCTACCGAGAAAATCATCGACTGGGCTATCGAATTATGTGATGTTCTTGACTTTCTGCACAATCAAAAACCTGACCCGATTGTTTTCCGCGACTTAAAACCTTCTAACGTCATGGTTGACAGCCTAGGCAAAGTACGACTGATCGACTTTGGGATCGCCAAAACCTTTGTTACTGGTGTTAAAAACACCTCCATCGGAACGGAAGGTTATTCTGCGCCAGAACAATACAAAGGCGATATGACTCCACAAAGCGACATCTATAGTTTAGGCGCGACTCTCCATCAATTGCTCACCCGCAAAGACCCGCGTTTAGAAACCCCGTTTAGCTTTAACGAGCGTCCTATTCGGAAATTCAACGCCAATGTCCCGGATGGGCTTATCCAAATTATCGACCGCGCATTGGGCTTTAATGCCCAAGAACGTTTCCAGAACTGTAGGGAAATGCGCGAAGCTCTCGAAAAGTTGCGCGATAAACCGTCCTCAAATCAAAACCAACCACCTCAACCTGTGCAGCAATATTCCTCGCCCGTCGCCAAACGCGAAGGCACAGACATCTTCATTGAAGATTCAGCCAATGGTGCTATTCAGCCGAAGTGGATTTTCAAAGCCGAAGACGAATTGCGCAGTAGCCCGGCTGTCAGCGGCGATCTCGCGTTTGTTGGCGCTTACGACACAAACATGTGGGCGATCAAAAGCGACACTGGCGAATTGGCTTGGAAGTTCGCCACCAAAGGCGGCATAGCTTCCTCACCCACTGTAGACGAGCAAAACAAACTCGTCTTATTCGGTTCTGAAGACTTCACATTTTACGCACTAGACTTCCGTACCGGTCGCAGCAGTTGGACACACCCGACCAAAGACCGTATTCGCGGTAGCGCAAGAGTGGCGCATGGGCATGTTTTCATCGGCAGTGATGATGGCAAAATGTATGCCCTCAATATCACAAATGGTCGCTTATTGTGGGCTTATGATGCCAGCAATCCCATTCGCAGCCGTGCCTTTGTCACCAACGATTTGGTTATTTTTGGTTCCGAATCGGGTGAAATCACTGGCATCACATTGTCGGGCAACCGGAAATGGAGTTATCGCACCCGCAAAAGTGTCATGGCTGCCCCACTGGTGGACATGAAAGAAGGAATCTGTTATGTTGGCTCTACAGACAATTTTCTCTATGCCTTGGACGCCAATACCGGCTTTAACTCTTGGCGGTTCCGTACCAATGGTTCGATTTACGGCTCAGTAGCGATCTACAAAGATTTAGTCATCGTCGCATCAGTCGATAAATACGTCTATGCCGTAAATGCCCAAAGTGGCAAGGAAAGATGGCGGTTTCTGGCGGAAGGAGCCTTTGTGGGTGCTCCGCTTGTTCACCAAGATGCTATTTATGTTGGTGATACCGATGGCTATATTTATTGTATCACAGCCTCAACAGGCAAAGAGCGTTGGCGCTACAAGACACGAGGCAGCATCACCTCAACACCATGTGCGACCAATGATACAATTCTTATCAGCTCTATGGATCGCACTTTATACGCATTTCCGCATGTCGGCTAGAGTTCCGGGTTGGCTCGTCATTTAGCAGTTTGGGAGCATCATTCCATGAATATATTTCGGCGGTTGCTGAATTCGTCAGACGCAAAACCATCTGACATATCCAATTCCAGTGTGGAGATCAAACAGCCAGCATCTAAAGGAAGTTCACAAACTCCACCTGTGCCTGCGGCGGAAGCGACGAGTCCCATTACCACACATAACGATGTCTATTTGGGTGATGGCGCTACACGTCCGTTGAACGAAGAGACGCTGCTAAACTATATCACCCCTAAGCACGTCAGCTTCGGTCAAGGAACAGATATTGGTTCTGTGCGCACCAATAATCAAGATGCTGCCTTCTCGTTCTATGCCACCACACGCAGCGCCACCGAAACGCCTGATTTTGGGTTGTTTGTGCTTGCTGACGGCATGGGTGGTCATATTGATGGTGAAAAGGCGTCGGCGATTGCTATTCGGGTCGTTGCCCAAAAGGTGCTGGCATCCCTCTATACCCCGATGCTAGATCTCTCCAATGATAACCAACCATCCATTACAGAATCACTGCAAGAAGCGGTAGAAGCTGCCAATGCCGAGGTAAATAAAGCAATCCCTGATGGCGGCACCACCCTAACCGCAGTCATACTGATGAATAATCTAGCCTACATTGCCCATGTTGGTGATAGCCGCCTCTACTTGATCAACGGCAACAATATTGATCAAATCACAAGAGACCACTCACTTGTCCAACGGCTCATTGAGCTTGATCATATTACGCCAGAAGAAGCCGAAGACCATCCACAAAAACATGTCTTGTATCGTGTATTGGGCCCCAATGAAACTGTTGAGGTCGATATGCTCACAAGACGACTGCCGGCACGATCAAAATTACTCTTGTGCAGCGATGGGTTATGGGGTTTGGTGGAAAACAAAGACATCTTGGAAATCGTGTCCCAATCCATACCGCCTCAGGATGCCTGCCAAAAACTAATCAATCTTGCCAATAAACACGGTGGATTAGATAACATCACAGTTATTTTGATCCATTTACCGGACTGATCTGAGACTGCCTCATGGATTTTTCAATAAACCCGTATACCGAGCTTGGAGTAGCTTTAAATGCTACGCAACAAGAGATCAAAGATAAATACCACCAAATTTCTAAGCGTCTACACCCGGACAAAAATCAAAGCAAAGGCGCATTAGTCCAGTTCCAAAGTGTAAATATGGCTTATGAAATTCTCAGCGATCCTCGTCGCCGAGAGCAATACGATAATGCCGTGCGAAACATGGATCGTGCCGAAAAATCGGACTTCGTACTGCGTCTTACATCCAGTAAGCGCTATGTCTATCCCTTTAACGAACCTCAAGTTGTCTATCTCTATGCCGAAATATTCACCGAGGAGTCGGGGACGCAAAAAGCACAACAGCGTGAACGTGAAGCCAAACTAAATTTGACCCTCGTTCTGGATCGCAGCAATTCGATGAGCGGAACACGGCTAGACAGGGTTAAAGCTGCTGCAAACCAAATCATTGACCAATTGAGCGACAATGATTACCTTTCTATCATCTCATTCAATGATTTTGCTGAAGTTGTGATTAACTCAACCTCCTTAGATAATCGCGCCATGCTCAAAGCGCGCGTGAGCATGATCAACGCATCCGGTGGCACCGAGATTCTCAAAGGGTTATCATTAGGGGCAACTCAAAATCGTATTCACCAAGGGCATGATTTTGTCAATCATCTTATTCTGATAACGGACGGCAACACCTTTGGCGATCAAGACCAATGTATTACTCTAGCCCAACAACTTATCCTTGAGGGCGTGAGCATAAGTGCGATGGGTATCGGACATGAATGGAATGATGAATTCTTGGATGAACTGACCTCCATCACCGGAAGCAATGCCGAATTCATCATGAATCCCAACACCGTTCAGCGTTTTCTCAACGATCATGTTCGCAGCTTAGCAAATACCTTCGCAGAGCGAATCACCATCAGCATCGCCCCTTATGCCGATGTCAAATTGGAATCCGCCTTCAAACTATCCCCCCGACCACATCCCCTATCGAAAGATGAAAGCGTGATTCGGTTGGGGAATTTGCAACATCACAAACTGACCTCTGTGATTTTTCAACTAGAGCTCCCCGGAGATATGAAAGTGGGTTTTCGGTCTCTAGCACGCATCGCAGTCGCTGGGGATATCCTAGACAATGGCTTTCGTCATTATCAAACCAGTTCCGAAATATCCATTGGCGTCAACAACGACTCAAATGCTGAAGAACCTCCCGCCAACGTGATGGATGCATTAAACAAACTCACGCTCTATCGAATGCAAGAACGCGCCAAAGAAGCCCTCGAACGCGGAGATACGCAAGAAGCGACACGACGTTTAGAAAATTTGGCGACACGCTTGTTTGAGCATGGGCACGAAGAATTAGCACAGCAAGCACTTGCTGAAGCGCGTCAAGTCGCTAACACCAATACGCTATCTGAAAACGGGCGGAAAACGCTAAAATATGGCACCCAAGCCCTATTACTAGACTCCGGCACCACCAAATTGTAATTCGGGATGTATAAACTATAATGGTCACCTGTCCATACTGCGCTTTCAACAATAAAGAAGGGTTGCTCTTTTGCGAAGATTGTGGGCGTCAGCTCGATGCAAAAGACCCTTCCGCTACCTTGCCAACACGCAAAGTAGATGAGAATTTCGACAATTTTGCCATGCGCGCCACCTGGGGCACTGCCCGTTTTGAAAACAGTAGTGCTGTTGTGTTACATATCCGTGACACTACAACCCCAATCACGTTCATACCCACCGAGCAAACAATATTGGGACGTCTGGATAACAGCAGTCCGGTACAACCAGATCTTGACCTGACCCCATTTGGAGCGCTCGATAAGGGCGTCTCGCGCGTTCATGCGTCGGTGTTCAGGAATGAGGATACCCTCATGTCTGTCTCTTATACACATCTCCGAGCCCACGAGACTAAGGCGAATCTCGTATGCCGTCTTCTGCTTGAAAA
>ENA-ORBV01015418-ORBV01015418.1-microbial-mat-metagenome-genome-assembly--contig:-NODE-15418-length-11241-cov-5.559208_pt1 | contig 11241 bp, 9 predicted proteins | sample MGYA00237777_ERZ505514 | MGnify/ENA primary metagenome ERZ505514 (study PRJEB26160, sample SAMN06269048) | microbial mat metagenome | isolation source: Oligotrophic lake microbial mat | place...
CGCCAGTACGAAGCCCTGCCGTATCCGGCGCGCAATCCCGCCGACGAGAAGCAGCGTCTGGTGCAGACCTGGCTGGATGACCTGCCGATGATCAACCACTATTGTTTTGCCGGACGCCAATCGTTTCGCGCGGGTTTTCGCGTGCTGGTGGCGGGCGGTGGCACCGGCGACGCCACGCTGTACCTCGCCGAGCAACTCAAGGGGCATGGCGCCCAGGTTGTCCATCTGGACATGAGCAGCGCCAGCAACGCGATCGCCCGCGAGCGTGCGCGGATTCGCGGGCTGGACAACATCGCATGGTTCGAGGACTCGCTGCTCAACCTGCCCAGCCTGGCGCTGGAGCCGTTCGACTACATCAATTGCTGCGGCGTGTTGCACCACTTGGCCGATCCGGACGCCGGGCTGCGGGCGTTGCGCGCCGTACTCAAGCCCGAGGGCGCCATGGGCCTGATGGTGTACGCACGGGCCGGCCGAACCGGCGTGTACCAGATGCAGGAACTGCTGCGCATGGTCCCTATCGACGGCGCCGACCTGCCACGCCAGATCACCAATACGCGCCAGCTCCTGAGCTCGTTGCCGTCGACCAACTGGTTTCGCCGCGGCGAAGACCTGTATCAGGACCACCGCGAGAGCGACGCCGGCCTGGTCGATCTGTTGCTGCACTCGCAAGACCGCGCCTACTCGGTCGACGAACTGTTCGACTGGCTGGAGCGGGACGCACACGGCAACGGACACGGTCTGCATCTGGCGTTCACGGATGTGCAGCGCGGCCGCTCGCCCTACTTGCCCCACCTGGTGTTGGGCGCCAAGCCGCCCGCCATGACGGCCGCCTGGCGCAAGCTGCCGCGGCGCCAGCAATATGCGATGGCCGAATTGCTGGGCGGCAGCATCACCATGCATGTGTTGTACGCGACCGCGGGTTCTGCCTGTACCGCGGCGTACGGTGACCCGCAAGCCATTCCGTTCTTCTTTCACGAACCGCTCGACGGCGAAACCGCGGCCCGCGTGTTCGCCAGCAACCGTGGCCAGCCGTTCCTGCTGCAGCATCAGCATTCGGGCGTGGTGGTGACGGTCAACCCGGGCCGTTATGGTCCGCAGATCCTGCGCCTGATCGACGGTCGACGCAGCTTCGGCGACATCTTCGCGCAGTTCCGCCGTGACTGGCATGGCAAGGCCGCGGCGCCGGACGATGCGGCACTGTTCGCCGACTTCGCGGAGAGTTATGACACCTTGAATGCCATCGACCGCTTGTTGCTGCGCCATCCACTGGCACGGGCGTGACACGGCCGGTCGCTGCCGCACAGGCGCGCGAAGAAACGCGTGGTACAACACGGGCATCGCCGCCATGAGCCAGAACCCATTTGCCCATCTACCGCATCTGCGCGACCGGCTCACGCCGTGCGAGGTATCGGAGTTGCGCATGACGCCTCAGCGGCTGGCCGTGTGGGACCAGCGTGCCCGGGAAGCCGGTCATCCCGAGACCTGGCGGCTGCCCGATCAGGAGCGCGAGGCCACGCGCCACGCCATGCTGGGACAACACGATCCCGGCAACGACATATGGGTTTTCGCCTACGGGTCGCTGATGTGGGATCCCGGCATCCATTTCGCGGAGGTCCGTTTGGCACGTATCGAGGGGTATCAGAGGCAATTCGGATACCGTATCTCGGCAGGACGCGGGTCGCCGGAGTGCCCGGCGCTGATGTTGACACTCGCGCCGCAACCGGGCCAATGCACCGGCCTCGTATTTCGTGTTCCGGCCGACCTGGCGGACGCGGAAACCGCCATCTTGTGGCGGCGCGAGATGGTCCGCGGCGGTTACGCGCCGCAGTGGCAGACCGTGGCCACGCCGCAAGGTGAAATCGAGGCCCTGGTGTTCGCTGCCAATTGTGCACACCCGGAGTATGTCGGTGAGCTGCCCATGGACAAAACTGCGGCCGTGGTGGCCACCGCTTGCGGGCCACTGGGCTCGAACCGGGCCTACCTGGAAAGCCTGGCCGCCCAACTGGCGGCACTGGGGATCGAAGACACCTACGTCGTGCAATTGCTCGCGCGCGTACGGGCACGCGACGCAAGCTGAGCGATCAATAGCTGCCTGCGCGCCACCCCGTTTCGTGCCTGACCAGCCTGAACGACGCCGACCCGCATCGCGCCGAAGCGAAGGGTTCGGCCTATCTGCCGTTTGCAGGGTCGATCAAGGGCTGCGCTTGCGTGTCGGCGCGCGCGCAGCGCCCGTGACCCTTGGCGGCAGCCCGGTGTGCTGGGTCAGCAGGCGGCCCTTGCCGGGTTGCCCGGCCCTGGTGACCGCCACGGTCGAATTCTTGCGCCGCGCACTGGTGTAGTTGCCATCGGTCAGTGGCTGGAAGGTCGGGATCAGGTGGTGCTTGCCGTTGCCGATCAGGTCGGCGCGGCCCATCGCCTTGAGGGCGTCGCGCAGCAGCGGCCAGTTGTTGGCATCGTGGTAACGCAGGAAGGCCTTGTGCAGGCGGCGGCGTTTGTCACCGCGCACGATGTCGACCGCTTCGCTGTCACGGCCGACCCGGCGCAGCGGGTTGCGCCCGCTGTGGTACATCGCGGTGGCGGTGGCCATCGGGCTCGGATAGAAGGTCTGCACCTGGTCGGCGCGAAAACCGCTGCGCTTGAGCCATACGGCGAGGTTCATCATGTCCTCGTCGCTGGTGCCCGGATGGGCGGCGATGAAATACGGGATCAGGTACTGCTTCTTGCCGGCCTCGAGCGAGTATTTCTCGAACATCTGCTTGAACTTGTCGTACGAGCCGATGCCGGGCTTCATCATCTTGGTGAGCGGGCCCTGCTCGGTGTGTTCGGGCGCGATCTTCAGGTAACCGCCCACGTGGTGGGTCACCAGTTCCTTGACGTATTCGGGCGACTGCACGGCCAGGTCGTAACGCAGACCGGAGCCGATCAGGATCTTCTTGATGCCCTTGAGGCTGCGCGCGCGCCGGTACATCTGGATCAACGCCGCGTGGCTGGTGTTCAGGTTGCTGCAGATGCCGGGGTACACGCAACTGGGCTTGCGGCAGGCGGCTTCGATTTCCGCGCTCTTGCAGCCGATGCGGTACATGTTGGCGGTCGGGCCGCCCAGGTCGGAGATGGTGCCGGTGAAACCCTGGACGGTGTCGCGAATCGCCTCGACCTCCTTGATGACCGAATCTTCCGAGCGACTCTGGATGATGCGGCCCTCGTGTTCGGTGATCGAGCAGAAGGTGCAACCGCCGAAACAGCCACGCATGATGTTGACCGAGAAACGGATCATCTCCCAGGCCGGGATCTTGGTGGCGCCGTCATGGCCGCCGTTCTCGTCTGCATACCGGGGATGCGGCGCGCGCGCGTACGGCAGGTCGAACACATGGTCCATCTCGGCGGTGGTCAGCGGAATCGGCGGCGGGTTGATCCACACGTCGCGTGCGGTCGCACCAACGCCGTGGGCCTGCACCAGCGCACGGGCGTTGCCGGGGTTGGTCTCCAGGTGCAACACCCGGTTCGCATGGGCATAGAGCACCGGGTCGGCGCGCACCTGCTCGTAGCTGGGCAGGCGGATCACCGAACGCTCGCGCGGGGGCACCTTCAATTTGCCCTTGAGCGCCGGGTTGGGCACGAAAGTCAGCGGCTGGATGGCGGGATGGACGCTGGCAACCGCGCCGGCGCCGGCAGTGGCAGGATCGGAGGCGCTCGCCTGGGGAGCCTGCCCGTCTTCCCGCGCGCAGCTGGCGCCTTGCCCGGCCGCCTGCTCGGAGGTTGTCTGGTACGGATTGACCTGCGCCTCGATGCGTCCCGGCTGGTCGACACTGGTCGAGTCGATCTCGAACCAGCCCCTGCCGCTGGCATCGTCCGGGCGGCGCACGAATGCCGTGCCGCGCACATCGGTGATCGATTGCACCGGCTCGCGTGCGGCAATACGGTGCGCGACCTCGACCAGCGCGCGTTCGGCGTTGCCGTACAGCAGCAGGTCGCACTTGGCATCGACCACGATGGAGCGGCGCACCTTGTCGGACCAGTAGTCGTAATGCGCGATCCGGCGCAGGCTGCCTTCGATACCGCCGAGTACGAGGGGTACGTCTTTGTAAGCCTCACGGCAACGCTGGCTGTAGACGATGGCCGCCCGGTCCGGCCGCTTGCCGCCGACATCGCCCGGGGTATAAGCGTCGTCGCTGCGGATCTTGCGGTCCGCCGTGTAGCGGTTGATCATCGAATCCATGTTGCCGGCGGTCACGCCCCAGAACAGGTTCGGCTTGCCCAGCGCCTTGAACGCGTCGGCGCTGTGCCAGTCGGGTTGGGCGATGATGCCGACCCGAAAACCCTGGGCCTCGAGCGTGCGGCCGATCACGGCCATGCCGAAACTGGGATGGTCGACATAGGCATCGCCGGTAACCAGGATGATGTCGCAGCTATCCCAGCCAAGATGGTCCATCTCCGTACGACTCATCGGCAGGAACCGGGGCGCGCTGAACCGTGCCGCCCAGTACTTGCGGTAACTGGTCAGCGGTTTTGCGGCGCGCGCGAACAGGGAAACGTCGACAGGAGCGTTCATGGGGGCGTCAGGGGGAAGGCCCGAGTGTACGGGTTTGCCCTATTTCTTGAATCATCAAAGGGCAAACACTGACCCACGACGGCCGTGCCCGGACCTAGAATCGCGTTTCTGTCTCAACCCGCGCCAGGGCGATCCCCGGGCCTATCCAATAGGGAATTCACATGAAGAAGCTCATCCTGGCGCTGGCCTTGGGCGCCATCGCCGTCACTGCAACAGCACAAGACAAGGAACTCAAGGTCGCGATCGACCCGACCTACGAACCCTTCACCTTCAAGACCGCCGACGGCAAGCCAACCGGCTTCGACGTGGATATCGCCAGCGCGGTCTGCGAGCAGCTCAAGCGCAAATGCGTGTTCGTCGAACAGGTGTGGGACAGCATGATCCCGGGCCTGCAGGCGAAAAAATACGACGTCATCATCAGCTCGATGTCGATCACCGAAGACCGCAAGAAAGTCGTCGACTTCACCGACAAGTACTACAACACGCCGAGCAAGATCATCGTCAAGAACGACATCAAGTTCGACGGTGTTGCTTCGCTCAAGGGCAAGAAGATCGGCGTGCTCAAGGGCAGCACCCAGGAAAAATACGCCAACGGCGAACTCAAGAAGGCTGGCGTGATCGTCACCCCGTATGAAGCGCAGGATCAGGTCTACCTGGACATCAAGTCCGGCCGGCTCGACGGCACCGTGGCCGACGTGCTCGAAGTCACCGGCGGTTTCCTGAGCAAGCCCGAAGGCAAGGACTACGTGCTGGTCGGCCCCGAGTTGTTCATTCCCAAGTACTTCGGCACCGGCGCCGGCTTCGCGATCCGCAAGGGCCAGGCCCAACTCAAGGCCGAACTCAACGGCGCAATCAAGGCGATCCGCGCCAACGGCAGCTACAAGAAGATCAACGACAAATACTTCAAGATTGACGTCTACGGCGGCTGAGCCCCGTCCGCGGCCTTCGGGCTGGCGACCCACGCGGTTGCCGGCCTGAATCTTTCCCCAACTCCGAGCAGTTGTGTCCGACTACTACTGGTCCATCCTCAACGGCGCACTGTTGACAGTGGCGGTGTCACTGGCGGCGCTCGCGGTATCGATCGTACTGGGCCTGATGGGTGCGGCGGCCAAGCTCTCGGGCAACAAGCCGCTGGTGGGTCTGGCGACGGTCTACACCACCATCATCCGCGGCATTCCCGAGCTGGTGTTGATGCTGCTGGTGTTCTATGGCGGCAGTATCGGCATCAATACCTTGCTGGAGATGTCAGGCACCGGTATCACGCTGGATATCGAACCGTTCAGCGCCGGCGTGCTGACGCTGGGTTTCATCTACGGCGCCTACATGACGGAGACCTTTCGTGGCGCCATCCTGTCGATTCCGCGCGGGCAGTTCGAGGCCGCGGCCGCATTCGGCATGGGCCCGGTGCAGGCCTTCTTGCGCATCACCTTGCCCCAGATGGTGCGTTATGCGTTGCCGGGATTCACCAACAACTGGCTGGTGCTGATCAAGGCCACTGCGCTGATCAGCCTGATCGGCCTGCAGGAAATGACTTACCTGGCCAAGCAGGCCAGCGCGGCGACACGTTCGCCGTTCGCCTTCTTCCTGTTCACCGCGGCCCTGTTCCTGCTCTACACCTGGGCTTCGCTGAGCGCGCTGCGCTGGTTGCACGCGCGTTACAGCCTGGGCACGAAACGGGGGGAGCTGTAGATGGATTGGGAAGTCATCTTCCGCCCCGAAAGCCTGGCCCTGTATGGGGAAGGCATCTTGACCACGCTGTGGCTGCTGGTATCTTCGCTGGTGATCGGCGCCGTCCTCGCGGTGTTGTTCGCGCTGGCACTGACCGGCCCCTGGAAATGGCTGGAGCGCCTCGTCGGCGCCTACACCTTCGTGATCCGCGGCACGCCCTTGCTGATCCAGATCTACATGATCTATTACGGCCTGGGCCAGCTCGAATGGATTCAGGCGCGCTGGGACGATGTCTGGCCATGGACCCACTTCAAGGATCCGGCGTTCTGCGCGTTGCTGGCGTTCAGCCTGAATACGGCCGGCTATACCGCCGAGATGCTGGCCGGCGCGATCCGCGAAACACATGCCGGCGAGATCGAGTCGGCGCAGGCGTTCGGCATGAGCCGGTTCCAGGTCATGCTGCGCATCGTGCTGCCCAGCGCGATGCGGCGCACCTTGCCACCCTATAGCAACGAGGTGGTGATGATGCTGCACAGCACCAGCCTGGCCAGCGCGGTGCCGGGCCTGCTCGACGTGACGGCCGCCGCCAGCCGCATCTACTCCGACTTCTACCTGCCGTTCGAGGCTTACCTGGCCGCAGCGGCGATCTACCTGTGCGCGACGTTCTGTCTGATCGGCCTGTTCCGGCTGGCCGAGCGCCACTTCCTGGCCCACTTGGCGCCGCGCCGGCATTGAGGCCAGGGTCAACCGCCATGCGCCGCATCGATCATCCGCTCGAACACCAGAGCCTGGGCCATCGGACCCTGGTCACCAGCCTGCATTTCGGCAGCCCGGGCGTCGGGCCCAAGGCCTATATCCAGGCCAGTCTGCATGCCGAGGAACTGCCGGGCATGCTGGCGGCCTACCATCTGCGCACGCTGCTCGAGCAGGCTGAAACCCGGGGGCAACTGCGTGGCGAGGTGGTGCTGGTGCCCGTGGCCAACCCGATCGGCCTGGCGCAACGGCTCGACCACAAGGCCATGGGACGTTTTGATCTGGGCAGCTCGGAGAACTTCAACCGCAACTACCCCGAACTGGCAGCCGCCGTGTTCGATGCCGTCAAGGGGCAACTCGGCGCCGAAGGCGCGGCCAATGTGGCAGCCGTGCGCAGCGCGGTCGCCGCCTACCTGGCGCAGTGGATACCGGCCACCGCACTGCACAGCCTGCGCAAGACCCTGGTCCAGCTGGCGTTCGATGCCGACATCGTGCTCGACCTGCATTGCGATTGCGAGGCGGTGCTGCACCTGTACGCGGAAACACCTTGCTGGCCCCGGCTCGAGCCGCTGGCGCAGCTGCTGGGTGCACGCGCGGTGCTGCTGGCGCAACATGCCGGCGGCGTGTCGTTCGACGAGTGTTTCTCCGGCCTGTGGTGGAAACTCGCCGACAAGTTGCGCGCCGACCCAGCGCTCGCCTCGATGCCGCTGCCCCAAGCCTGTGTCAGCGCCACCGTCGAACTGCGTGGCGAGGCGCAGCTCGAACACCGGCTGGCGCGCTGCGATGCCCAGGCAATGTTCGGCTTTCTGCAACACGCCGGCGTCATCGCGGGCGCGTTGCCGGCCCTGCCCGCGCCGGCCTGCGCCGCCACGCCACTGTCCGGTGCGCAGACGGTCAAGGCGCCGGCGGCCGGAATGCTGGTGTTCGCGGCGCAGCCGGGTGACACGATGGCCATCGGCGACCCGGTGGCCGAGATCATCGACCCGATTGCCAACACCACCCACACCGTGCGCGCCGCGGTCGCCGGCGTGTTGTTTGCCCGCACCGACGACCGGTATGCGCTGGCTGGCGACGACCTGGCCAACATCGCCGGCCACGTGCCGTTTCGCACCGGAAATCTGCTGGGTGCCTGAGCGGCAATCGCTCTGAGCCGCACCGACCACCCGGCATCCTCCCCCTACCGCCATGAACAACAACAACAAGACACTCAAGCTCCAGGCCATCGACATCCACAAGCGGTTCGGCGCCAACGAAGTGCTCAAGGGCGTCTCGCTCGAAGCCCACGGTGGCGACGTGATCAGCATCATCGGCAGTTCAGGCTCGGGCAAGAGCACCTTCCTGCGCTGCATCAACCTGCTGGAGAAACCCAACCAGGGCCGCATCATCGTGGCCGGCGAGGAACTCACGCTGGTGCCCGGCAAGAGCGGCGAGTTGCATGCGCTTGATGCGAAACAGCTGCAGCGCCTGCGCACCAAGCTGGCCATGGTGTTCCAGCACTTCAACCTGTGGGCGCACCTGACCGTGCTGCAGAACATCATCGAGGCGCCGGTGCACGTGATGAAAGTACCGCGCGACCAGGCTGTTGAAAGGGCGCGCAAGTACCTGGCGCTGGTCGATTTGCCCAATATGGAAGACCGTTACCCGGCGCACATGAGCGGCGGCCAGCAGCAACGGGTGGCGATCGCCCGCTCGCTGGCGATGGAACCCGAAGTGATGTTGTTCGATGAGCCCACCAGCGCACTCGACCCGGAACTGGTGACCGAGGTGCTCAAGGTCATGCGCACGCTGGCCGAGGATGGCCGCACCATGGTTGTCGTGACACACGAGATGGGATTCGCGCGCGAAGTCGCCAACCACCTGATCTTCCTGCACCAGGGCCGCATCGAGGAGCAAGGCGTGCCCGCCGAGGTGCTGACCAAGCCCAAGAGCGAAAGATTGGCGCAGTTCCTCTCGGGCAGCTTGAAATAGGTTCGCACGGGTCGGCCGCGTCCCCGATTCCGCACGATGACGACACCGGCCGCCACGGCACCTGCCGTGCTCGACGCCCTGCACCACTGGGCGCCCATCGTCTGGCTGCGTGTCGACCCCTACGCCTACCCGACGCTGGAGACACTGCACATCATCGGCCTGGCGCTGGTGTTCGGCACACTCTGGGTGGTTGATCTGGCCATCCTGGGCTGGCTGCGCGGACTCGAGGCGCGGCAGCTCGCGCGCGGCGTCCTGCCGTGGACGCTTATCGGATTTCTGCTCGCCGCGACGTCCGGGCTCACGATGTTCGCCACCAACGTGGGGGATTTGATTGCCAACCCGGCGTTTGTGCTCAAAATGGGACTGTTGTTCGCGGCCGGCACCAATGCCGCCGTCCTGCATGCACGCGGTGCCATCGACCCCTTGCTGCGCACGACGCGGCTGCAGGCCGGCCTGTCGATCCTGATCTGGATCGCCGTGATCGCTTGTGGACGCTGGATCGCTTACATCTGACCTTACATTTGACCTTACATCTGACTGGAGGACCCCCATGCAACGTCGCCATTTCGTATTGGCCGGCTCGGCCATTGCCATCTGGAACACGCCCGCCCTCGCCCACCACGGATGGTCGAGCTTTGACGAGACGAAGCCGCTGTATCTGGCTGGCAAGGTGAAGGCGGTCAAGTGGCAGAACCCGCATGCGGAAATCGTCGTCACCGTTGCGGCCGACGCGACCTTGCCTGCGGACCTGGCGCAACGCACCACGCCGGCGCAAACCAGCAACGTCGACGGCCCCAAAGTGCTGGCAGCGACCCGCTTGCCCCAGCGCCGCGGCGACTGGACGATCGAGTTGTCGCCGATGACCCGCATCAATTCCTGGAAGGTGCCGCAACCCAAGGTGGGCGACACCGTCTCGGCGGTGGCCTACACCTTCCCTGACGAGAAAGGTGACATGTTCGCCCGGGTGGAATACCTGATCATTGGCGGGCAGTTGTACGGATTGCGTTCGAACCCTGCCTGACGCTTCAGCCCGCCCCGGGTCGGCCCGCACACCGCCGGGCAGACAGCCGCGAAGCGCGGCCGGGAGCGATCAGATCCAGTATTTTGCGCGCACCAGCACGTCACGCGGACCTACCGGCGTCTGCACGAGCAGCGTGGTGCCCGCATCCCAATAGGCGGCCTCGACCATCGCGATGCCGATGTTGGTCTTGAAGTCCGGCGAATAAGCGGCCGAGCCGATGTGGCCGGCGTGTTGGCCTCCGGCCAGCAGCGGCCAGGTCTCGGTGCAGGCGGGAAGCGGGTCGCCGGACATCTCGACAGCGCGCAGCTGCCGCTCGGGCACCTGCTTTTCCAGCAAGGCTGCACGTGCGCGGCAGGTCGGCACTCGGTCGAGTTGCACGTATTTGCCCATGTCGGCCTCGAACGGCGTCGTGAGGCCGTCGGTATCCTGACCGATAATGATGTGACCCTTCTCGAGACGCAGGCAGCGTTGTGCCTCGACACCGAAGGGCCGGATCCCCGCATCGCGTCCGGCTTCCATCAGCGCGTCCCACAACGCCTCGCCCTGGCTCGCCGGCACATGGATTTCGTAGCCGAGTTCGCCGACGAAACCGACGCGCAGCAGCCGCGCTGGAATCCCGGCGACAACGGCTTCGCGCACGCCGAGATAGGGGAACGCCGTCGGCGAGAGATCGGTGCCCTGGCAAACCTTCTCCAGCACCTCGCGCGCGCGCGGGCCCGCGATGTTCACGCCGGCATAGGCCGCGGTCACGTTCGCGATATCGACGTTGAGCCGCCATTGCGCGTTCCAGAACAGCATCGTGCGATAGACCGCATCGACACCGCCTGTTGTCGCCGTCACATAGAAATGCTCGTCCTGGAAGCGGCAGGCGACGCCGTCATCGACCACAGCCCCGGACTGGTCGGTCATCAGCACATAGCGCGACCGCCCGATTTCAAGCTTGGTGTACGTGAACGTGTACATGCGGTTGAGGAACTCGGCCGCATCCGGGCCGCGCACGTCGAGCCCGCCCAGCGTCGACACGTCGATCAGACCGACATTGTTGCGCACCGCCAGCACTTCCTCGCGGATCGACTGGTCGCGCTGATCCTTCGTGCCGTAGTAAGCCGGACGATACCAGGTGCCGGCGACCATCATACGCGCACCGGCCTCGATATGGCGGTGATGCATCGCGGTGCGGCGCGCCGGATCGAAGATACGCCCGGCGAGATGGCCGAATTTCTCCGGCCGGTATGGTGGACGCTGCGTGGTGACCGCCATCGCGGCAAGATCGCGCCCGGTC
>ENA-ORBV01015419-ORBV01015419.1-microbial-mat-metagenome-genome-assembly--contig:-NODE-15419-length-11241-cov-5.187209_pt1 | contig 11241 bp, 6 predicted proteins | sample MGYA00237777_ERZ505514 | MGnify/ENA primary metagenome ERZ505514 (study PRJEB26160, sample SAMN06269048) | microbial mat metagenome | isolation source: Oligotrophic lake microbial mat | place...
TTATCGTACTCTGGGCGATTGGCCCTTGCTCATCTTGTGCCCCGCCTCCTTGCGACATACTTGGCCAAATGAAATTGAAAAATTCATGCCCGCCTTGCCACCGTCCAGCATTTATGTGGTGAGTGGCTTTGATGATGCCGATTTTTATGATAATCCCCAAAAACGCAGCAAAATACAAATTGTGGTGGCCACCTACAGTCTCTTGCAAACCCGATCGGCGGCGGCCAAGACACTGGAACAATTCGCGTTCCAGTCCGTCATTTGCGATGAATCGCACAACCTCAAACAAAAAAACAGTCAACGCACGAAGTTGGCCATGCCGCTGCTTCAAAATGCCAAACGCTTGGTCTTATTGTCGGGAACACCCGCCTTGGCACGCCCCGTCGAATTGTGGACGCAACTTTCGACAATTGCTCCCGACTTGTTTGCCAAAAACTACACGGATTTTACCAAACGCTACTGCAATGCCCGACGAGGTCGCTTTGGCTGGGATGTCAACGGCTTGTCCAATGCCAAGGAATTGCACGACAAACTCCAACACATCATGGTCCGGCGATTGAAAGCGGATGTCTTGCAAGAATTGCCACCCAAACAGCGGAGTATCATTCCCATTTCGATTGTAGCGGGCAAGGGCGACCACCACAAAAAAGCACGCGAATGTGAAAGTCTGTTGAAAGACTTGCGGGCCACACGACAATCCTTGGACACCTTGGCGGGAGACGAAGCCAATAATGCCAATTTCGAGGCACGTCGCATGCTCATGCAGGCCTATCAGGCCAGCGGCGTTGCCAAGAGCTCGGGCGTGTGTGACTATTTGATCGAATGGTTGCGGGGGAGCGGCAGTCAAAAGGTCTTGGTCTTTGGACATCACAAGGAAGTTTTGGATGCCATCGAAGTGGCCGTCAGTCGAGAATGCAAGGGCACGGGACATGTTCGCATTGATGGATCGGTCCCGAGTCTGGAACGGGCGGCAAGGGTCCGCAAATTTCAAACGTCCTCGCAAGTACGAGTGGCGATTTTAAGCATGACAGCGGCCGGTGTGGGACTGACCTTGACGGCGGCCACCACCGTCATGTTTGCCGAATTGCATTGGACACCGGGGGTATTGGCACAAGCCGAAGATCGATGTCATCGCATGGGGCAGCGAAATGCGGTCAATGTCTTGTATTTGGTCTGCCAAGATGCCAGCAAAAGTGTCGATCCACAGCTATGGAATATGCTGGGACGGAAAATAGGTACGTTGTTGGAAGTTTGTTCCAATTCAATTTCATTCCATTCGCGTCCATTCGATCTTCCAGCATCTATAATAGTCGATCCGTGCAGATGAAGTATCCATCTAACCAATCTTTTATATATATACTCATGCAGGAACTTTGGGGAGAGAAGTAGACGGGGAAAAGAATGCTAGCATGAACGCCACCGTTGCCACCGACGACAGTGGGCTACTTCCGAGTGGAGGAGGAGGACAATCGGTGCAAGATGAGCTTCAAAGCTTTTTTGCCGAAACGAACCCGGGATCCGCAAAGGCAAAGACGCCAAAAGTACCCGTCAAGGGAACCATTATGAGTTTTTTCAAAAAGCAAACAGAGGCGGCCGCATCTTCGTCTTCTTCATCGTCTGCTGCTGTTAGTGCTACGAAGGTGACTTCATCGGCAACAAAGATTAGTGATCCAAATGCTTGTATCCATTTGGATGCCCCACAACAACAAACGAAAGCATCATCGTCATCATCATCCAAATACTCCTCGGCCATTGCTTCAATTACAAAAGAAAGCAAGAACAAGGTCGAATGGGCTTGCGAGACCTGTACATTTGTCAATTCCAAAATTCGACCGAAATCTGGTTGGTTGGCATGTGCCATGTGCGGGACCCAGTTTATGGAAGAACTCAACTGCAACCCTACCGTCACTCCTCCAAGCACACGAAAGGAGGATTCAATAGTATGCATAGTAGAAGAAGATCTGCCACCATCGAAGCATGTCAGTCCTACTATTGGCCAGGATTCTAGCGCCGATGACCCCATCGTACTCGACGACGACGCCGATGATGATGATCCAACAATGGTGCCCCAAAAGTTGTGGAATGCCAATGAAGCAACAAAGAGGAAATCCAATAAACAAAAACCCATGGTTCTCGGTGAAATTCCAAAGCCTCCGCGCAAGCGAAAGGCTGTAGAGGTAGTTGTGTTAGATGACGAGCGGGCAGGTGCAAGCCAGACAGACAAACGAAAACCATCTTGTTCTTCTTCTCTCACGTTTAGTGTGTCCAGAAACAGTGGACGAATCACCATTCACTATTCTACTCTGAGCAATGAGTCGTCCTTGACCAACTTTGAAATTGACCAAGTCGTCTCTACAACTACTGCCGATAAACTGATGGAGGCCAAAACTCATCGAACATCCGCTTCTGCCTCCAAATCCATCGGGGGCATACCAATCGAATTCAATTCGCAGGCGATCCAACAAGGTAAATAGTCTACACCATCATGCAGTGTTGTCGCGTTGCTTCTATGATGTCCCTTACAACGATTCTCTCATCACCATGGTAATCCCGCAGTGATCCACAATCTTGACCGTAAAAAAATGATGACTGCCGCCACGGACGCCAAATTGCAGACGGAAATCGAGCATTTTGTCACTTCCTATCTAGGCTTGAGGGAAGTGGAAAAGAAAGCGATACGGGACAGCGGACAAGCATTCTCTCCCTTCCAACTCAAGCAGGCGGCCCTGTGCGCCATGGCATCCTCTTGTACTACCAACAAAACGTACAGTACCGAGCGATATTCGGGGGGTGCGAAGGAACGAGCTCGACAAAATTTGGAAAATGGAACCGCCGATGCTACCGACATGGCGATCCTCGAGGGAAGGCAATGTGCCTGGTGTGCTGGTGAACTTCCGGCGGCATCCAAAGTTGCCGGAGTCCAATCTACCTATTGTTCCCGGGAATGCGCCGAACAAGGGAGAATCAAACGAGGTGGCATGTACGCCTCCACTGGCATTCGAGAACAAGTCTTTGCCCTGGAGGGTGGGGTCTGTCGAAAGTGTGGAATCAATGCCCACGCCCTCTACACTCGGATTCACGCCCTTCATCCAGCCGAACGGCTGAATGCCTTGTGCAATGCCCATTGGAAACTCCCGAAAACGGGCAAGGCCTTGGAACGCTTACTTCACAATCCTCGCGAAGGTGACTTTTGGGAAGCGGACCATATTGTGGCGGTGGCCGAAGGTGGAGGTGGCTGCGGACTGGAAAATCTTCAGACTCTTTGTGTTCCTTGCCATGCGCAAGAGACGGAGAAACTACGCGGTCGTCTGAGGTTGACGGGGGGTCCAAAGTCGGATAGTGAAACCGGCAGCAAACTGCGGCAATCGGACATTCGCTCCATGTTCCAACCCGCCACTTCCACAACTCAACCGGCAAAACAACAGGGTGCCAGCAAACGACCAAGGCTCCAACAATCCGAAATAATAATGTAGTAGACCTAAGGACTGTATAACGGTTTCCTTACTTTGTGAAAGCTAAGCTGCAGTAATTGATGTCGCCGTAGTCTTCCAAAAGAGCAATGACCGACGCCAACGTTGATAGCACATTTCCATTTTTTTCTCTTTGGGGACAGAGTTTGCTTTGCTGTGAAAGGAAAGGTCTGGACGAGGACAACGTGAACAGCAGAGCACAAAAAGGAAGAAATATACTGTACTAACTAGTACAGCAGTAGCATTATGGTCCTGGTAGAAACATCCAGCTACCGCACGCTTTGGTTGCTTTGTATCATCCCTGCAAAAGTCTTTTTAGTAGAGCTGCTGCAACAACACTGAGCTAGGTTGCCAGCCAGCCGCATCAGCTAATATAGCCGCATTCGCAAGCTGTAATAGATAATTGTACATGTAGGAGCTAATGTACGTATGTGTAGCAAAAGATTCGTGGACTCACTCTGACTACGACTGTGTAGCTAGTAGTGCTCTAGCTAGCTAGTAGCTAAATACAGCAAAAATCGTAGCTGTACAGGAGAATGGATCAGTTATCCTTACCCCTAACATGATAGGGATGGCCAGTTCAGATGTGCAGATTTGGAGGGGATGGGGTTAACCCGCCAACAGCAACACGGGGCAACACAGTAATAAACAACAGGCTGCGGGCTGACGACCATGATCATTGTCGTCACGAGACTTGTAGGCAGCAACACGCCATTCATTACCTGCACCTCTTTACTTTACTTCATTGAATGCTCGTAGTTGCTTTGTACTGGACGGACGACTTGGGAAGATCATACCACTAGCTAGAATAGTAGTAAGGTAGTAGAGGTGCTACGATTGGTAGAGAGAAGAAGAGCAGTCTTGGGAGGAGGAGTAAGTGCCATGGACCCGAACGTTGTCTTGCTTTTGTTGTTTTGTTGGTTGTCGTGCTGTCTTGAGTTCGTACACACAACCAGCCAAATATTATGGACCATCTAGTAGGGAAGGTGCCGCGCGCTCAAAACGACAATATTGCAAGCAAGAGATTCCAACGACTGGACGCGTGGGTAGTTTTTCGCCTCAAAGGAATGAACACAATTCACCGGCACCACCACAAGAAAATACTAGCAACTACTGCGTACCCCAACAACCTACCACGCACCAGCTTGGTTTCTGTCCTTTGCTGCTACGTCAAAAGGAAGAAATGGACCATGTCGCTTGAGAAAAAGGCGAATGACGGACGGAAACATCTTGCCAAAAAATCGACGGCACGGTACCGTGTTCCGGTGGTACCTACCTTTCATGCATGCACGCGACCTGTCGTTGCTGTTGTCGTTTCAGCGGCTTTTCATCACGAGAATATTTTATTTTGGACCCCCTGCTGTCATTCGGGGGTCCAATAGGCAGAATGAGGCGGACTGTGTTTTACGATGCTACCAGTACAACCTTCCCTTGCAGCTGTGCCGTTTGGAGTACCAAGGGGGCTCAAGATCATGCAGCAAGGGCGTCAAATTTCTAGCAGCACGGCACTCCCATAACGACAATCAAAATAGCTGCTCAAGGACATGCATGCATGTGCTACGATTTGATGTCCTTCAACTAGCATGGATCCAAATGAGTGTGGCACATGATTTTCTGTTTGCTGGTCGGGTCTATTGAGGTGTATTCGTCCACAGCATGCGGCTGCCTTCTATTCCAATCTACGAAAAGCAGAGCTTCCTAGATTTGCGTTTTTGTTTCTTCTTTTTTTGGTGGATGCATTTAAGAATCGATAGCTTGAATCCATCAAGTTCGATGGTTGGATCGATTGTCTCTGTGTGTGCTCACCCATTCGTTTCCTTTCTTCTTGTCTTAGGAGCAGATATTGCACCAATTACGAAAGAATGGCACCACCACCACCACAACAACAAACCCCCGAGAAGAAGACTAACAAGCGAGAAGGTCCTTCTTCGGATATGGAGAATGACGATGATAGCAGTGGTTTGTTTGACGGGACGCCAGAATCGAAAAACACCAATGGCAAGGGAGCGCCAGAGGCCAAGCGTCAACGTACGGACGCCAACACCAATGACAGTGCGTCTCCGTCGAAAACTTCCAATTCGGGATCCTCCAATACTGCTGCCGCCGATAGTCGTAGAGCGGGGTTGTCCAAATTCGTTCGTCGCATTTTGGATCCCAACCGAAAACCAACCGGATTGATTGAACCACCCTCCGTCATTCCCTTGAATGACGAATTCTTACAAGAATTTGGCAAGCGCGAAAAAGATTTTGATGCCAAGCTGGGACGGACGGAAGAAATTGATCACACCATTTTGGATGATGATGACGAGGACGACGACGAAAATGACGACACGGCTACCAAGACGGCTAATGGTGACAATGACGACGCCAAGAAAGATAATGGCAAAAACCACACCAAGGTCAAAATCAACAATTTGAAATATACCATGCCGGCACAATTGTTGAAGGAAGAATGTCTCAATTTTGGACCCGTCGTCGATGTCAATTTGATTATGGACGACACCGATCCCGACGGCATCCGTAACAGTGGTCGTGCCTACGTCACCTTTGAAACCGAAGAAGCCGCCCATGCGTGTGTCGAACAACAATTGGGAGGTGATGTCGATGGTCGGGCCGTGCGTGTGACATTGGCGGATATGAAACCCCCCAAACGTTCCGGTGGCGGTGGAGCGGGCGGCGGTGGTCGCGAGGAAAAGCGCTACTGGCTTGAAGACATTAGTACCAAGTGTTTTCATTGCGGCAAGGTGGGGCACATGGGAGCCGAATGTCCCAATCCAGCCCAAGCATCCATCTGTCCGTTGTGTGCCAAGGCGGACGAACATGATATGCGCAATTGTCCACTGAATCGGGTCTGTTTCAATTGTGGATTGCCCGGACACATTAATCGCGAATGCCCAATACCAAGAGGGGCTCAACGACAACGCCAAATTTGCACCATTTGTTGTTCCAACTTTCATACACGACAGCACTGCCCTGAATTGCAAAAAAAAACATCCAACATGAAGATCGCCGGCATGAACGAAGCCATTTGTATGGTCTGTCACAAAAAGGGGCATTTCTGTTGTCAGGAGCTCAAATTTTTCTTTGGGTTGGAGGGTCTGTACTGCTACAACTGTGGTGGCAAAGGCCACTTGGGAGATCAATGCAATCGACCACGATTGGATGATTTAGTACGAAGTACTCAGTTGACCCAACGAGAACTGGACCGTGCCCAAGAGTATAAATTGTAAGTGCGGATTGTGTTGTATCGCGTGTTTTGTCCCGTGTCTTGTCCTGTTTGCGTGCGTGCGTGCTTGCCGTGTTCTGAATTCGTGCACACTCTTACTTTACTTTTTGAACGTCAACCACATCAAAATAATGCCAATGAAAGAGCCGAAGATCTGGATCTAGAGCGCTTGGAACGGCAAAGGAATGAACGAAACCGGCGAGATCGAGATCGCGATAACAATCGCAACAGGGCTAGAAGCGCCCCACCTCCTCGCAATCGAGGTTATAATACCAGCAATAGTAACAACAACAACAGTAATAGTGGTGCGCAAGAATTTCGTTATACTGTTGAAGATGACAATAACAATAACAGCAATAACAGCAACAACAATCGTCAGAGGGGGTACGGGGGAAGGCGACGAGGGTATTGATACGGTATCAGGATTCCCTCAACTAACCATTCGTTACAAAATATTTTTTTAAATATTCCGTCTGTTTTTCCGGACTTCATCGGTCGCAAGCCATTGATACATATCCAACCGACCAATTTTTCGAACCACCAACGGATTGAGTCCGACTAAGAACCAACCTTATATCTCCCTGTACGTGAGGGTAAAATAAGTCGTCGGTTAGAAGCATATACAGTACACCAATGCCATCATAGTTACAAACCATATGAACAAACTCCATTCCACATGGACGTACGCACCAATCGATATTGATATGATCAGTTAATTTTCCCTCGAAGCCACAAATTGATTTTTGTTTCCCTTCGCCGCAATCGAGATTGACGCCCTAGTAGCTAGTACCCACTGAAATCGCCCAACTGCATAGCCCCCTTTTTATCCGACGCCACCCAACTACCATTCGATATTGACACATGGCCATTGAAATCGCCACAAAAGAGCACCCTAAACACCGGGCTTCTCGCATCGCCATTTTCACTTATGTATCATCATAAAACTTCCGTCGATTTTGCGATGATAGACTCAGACTTTGAGCCCATCTTGTTCACTGTCGGACTGGGAACCTTCCCACACACCTTGAAGGCTTGTATTCGGCCCAAGGAAGGCATCGAACGCTTTCTTGGCTGCAGCTTTGGTAGCAAAGTCGCATGGGAATATTTCCATGGGTTGGACATAAGGTGTGTTGTCAACAAGCTTGCGGGTGATTGCCGGGTTTCCGTCCTTGCCGAAAACGATGTTGCCATTACTATCCTTCTTTTCCTTTATAATGTAGGCTACACAATGTCGAACAGCCCATTCAGTTCCTTCGTCCATCAGAAATGGCAGGAGATAGCGACCACAGGGAAGTCTAAGTGCCATTTTCATACGCGGCCTGCCCTTGTATTGTAGTGCCAATTGGATTCGTTCAAAACTAGTGGTGGTGCGTGGTTCGGACAACATTGGAGGCTTTCCACTTTTTGACATTAGCTGGTTTCGAAGGCTTGATAGAGAAAGCTTGCAAGAATCCAAATTCAAATTAAATACTGCATCAGGCACACAAGTCAATCCTCTGAAAGCTTCACAGCTGGCGACAGCTCTTTGACCACCTTCCTTGATATAGTCGCAAATCGTTTGGCGTCTGAATGCCGATTGTCCTCTGCCAACCGCGTCGATAAGTTCCTGGGCTTTTTCTTCTCGTTCTTTCTTTTCTTTTGCTTCTTGTTCTTTCCTTGCCTTTTCTTCTTGTGCTTTCTGTAACTGTTTCAGAACCTTCTGCAACAACAAAGCCTGAGTGCTACTTCCAAGTCTACTCGCAATGCTTTCTTCGGCCGGTGCAGTTCGATTGGGATTCATACCAAGTGGAGGCCCTGTGGTTGTCGATGAAGCGTGAGCTCCAGCGAGAGCCCCGGGGGATACCTCTAGCGAACTTCTGTCATCTGTCTCATCCTCCAGTCTACTACCATTGCGTTCTTCTTCCAGTGCATTTTGATTCGGATTCAAGTCCATTCGAGGCCCTGGGGTTGTCGATGAAGCGTGAGCTCCAGCGAGAGCCCCGGGGGATACCTCTAGCGAACTGTCCTCCGTCTCAGGTAGCTCTGCAAACGTGTCCGAATCGGGTTGAGCAACAGGTTCATCGTCATCATTGTCTACACGAAAATCATTGTTTTCATCATGGGGTTGCGTATGAGCAGGCATTTCCATCAACGGGACAGGATGTGGGGGCGAGGCCATGGGCGATGGGCCATGCTTCTTTCGTTTCCAAGTGAATGTTGGCGTTTGTTGCAAGAGAGCAGGCATGTCAATCAACGGGACAGGATGTAGGGGTGAGGCCATGGGCGACGGGCCAGACTTCCTTCGTTTCCTAGCAACTGTGGGTGTTGAGGTGTCGGCGGCTTTGTCAGGAGCAAGGTTTTCTTTATCGTTGTTTCCACCTTGTATAATGGCGTCATGGTCCTTGCGATGAGCGGGCATTTTTTGATCATCGAGTGGGTCCGATGCAGTGACAAGGGCACCGTCGTCGTTGTTATTGATGAAAGCATCTGATTCGTTGCCGTCATTCTCATTGCGACGAGCGGGCATTTTTTGATCATCGAGTGGGTCCGATGCAGTGACAAGGGTACCGGCGTCGTCGTTGTTGATGAAAGCTTCTGATTCATTGCCGTCCTTGTGATTGCGACGAGCGGGCATCTTTTCGTTTTCATTACTGCCACCCAAGCTGAAGGATGCCGCATCATTGTTGTCCTCGTTACGGGCACATGGTTCAGTCTTGTCGTTGTTGCTGTAGGTGATGACGCCAGCAGCCGACTTGAGGTTCGTCGGAGGCTTGATGTATCCGCTCGTAGAGGCACTCTTTTTTCGAGCCGGCTGTTGTTCGGGTGGGGTTTCTGGGCGATTTGGTCTAACTGTGAGAGACATTGGCACGGTTCTGTTATTGTCAATGCATTCACAACATCTGGCTCCTTCTTTCTTGTCAAATTGCGTCTTCGAAAACTTGTCACGGGTAAAGCGTCTTCCGTGAATCACACACAACTGGGTTTTGGGCCTTGTGGTAACCCAACCATCATTGTCATTGTCATTTGCACGTGCAACGTTGCCGTTTTCCAAACATCCATAGCATCGGATACCGTCTTCCTTTCTCCATTGTGTATCGGAAAACTTGTCACTGGTGAAGTAACGTTCGCAGATGATGCAAAACTCGACGAGTGGCACATTGTTTTCGTCCAGGCGTTGTCTTTTGCCAGGACGATGTTGCTGCTGTTCTTGTGGTTGCTGTTGCTCTTGGACTTGGACTTGCTGGTCTTGTAGCTGCTCGTTTGGATGCGATGGGGATTGGACTGTCACAGAAGCTCGCATCCTTTTCTTCATGGCACTTGACACAAGAACTGCTGCTCCTACTCCTACTAAAGCAACCGTTCCAGTGACAGGGTCGGGTTTGCGAAAGTTTGTACCAGCAGTGGCAATAGAATGTCTTCCGATTGTTGTTCGATTTGGATGATTGGAAGACGTGTTACCAGCAAAAGAATTCCGAATGTGATCATTTTGAAGTCGATTTGGGGCTAGAGGAAACCTGTCGTTGTGATATCCAAATGGACCCCGAGGATCGTTGAGAGCTGTGTTGTTTCCCAAAAAGCTTGACCCACGGGCACCACCATGGTTTCGACAAAAACTTGAACTGTGACCATTGAATGGAATTTCGTTTTGAAAAAAAACTTCGGCGGTACAGGCTGGAAGGTTGGCGATTGGATCGTACTTGACGAGTGTTGTTGCGATCGGGAGATTTTCGCTTTCCAAGATGACGTCTATTGTCGTTTCCCATTCGACTTGGCTCTTGGTGATTGAATCTTCCACCCTGAGTACCACGATCGACTGTTCTGTTATTTTGAAATTGACTGTTTCGAAAAGAACCTTGGTGGAAAGCGGTTCCATTATTGCGACGATGACTTGAATGATCTTGATGAAATCTCTTTGGACGACGACTTGAATGTTGAATGTTCTTGATGAAATCTATCTGGACGACGACGAGGATCTTGATCGACTGGGTATGGACCTTGATTTCCCAAATGACTTGGAATTCGATTGCATGTTCCGCGACGCGTTGCATTGAATCGTTCGTTTCGAGACAGACTTGAATGTTCTAGGTGCGATCTCACTTGAGGACGCGTACCAACGTTGGACGAACTGTGGTGGTTGGATGACTTGGTCTTCGTGCTGGGAGGAGGATCATTGGGACCGCCATCGTCATTGTGAATTCTGGCAGTGTGGCTAATCAAATTGAGAGTTGCTTCTTGAACAGTGCGTCGGCCAAAGCTGAGAAGTCTTGATGCCCTGGATGTTGATGGCTCACTACCGGATGTTCTTGAGCTTCTTGATGATGGTTGTCCGCTGTGACCTTGTAGGTTGGTAGTAGCCCACGCAATTGTCTTCCGAACGTTGTCCATGTTGAGAATAAGTTGCTGTTGGTGAGTTTGTTTTTTGTTGTTCTACTAGCCAAAAATGTTTGTTCCTAGCCGAAAACTGCTTGAGGAAAAAACGGTTGCGTTTTTTTAGATTTTAAAATGAAATCAAAAGTCGCCCAACTCTGTATTCGGTAGTTAGGCGTGACATGAGTCCCGATTTGC
>ENA-ORBV01015420-ORBV01015420.1-microbial-mat-metagenome-genome-assembly--contig:-NODE-15420-length-11241-cov-4.598710_pt1 | contig 11241 bp, 22 predicted proteins | sample MGYA00237777_ERZ505514 | MGnify/ENA primary metagenome ERZ505514 (study PRJEB26160, sample SAMN06269048) | microbial mat metagenome | isolation source: Oligotrophic lake microbial mat | place...
GTAGATAATAACCGGACCTGTAGAGTTCGGAGAAGAAAGTAAAAGTCCCTCAGCGCCTGCTCTTATCGGGCGCTGCGGTGAACGGACTACAACCACCCGCGCCGACGATGAAAGAGCGCCCTTTACAATCAGGAGGAAAGACAAATGGCAAGTAACTTTACCCTGTTCAGCGAATGCGTCGTATGCGACTCAGAAGAGCAAGCCAAATGGCTCTTGGACGCATTGGAGAAATGCGAGAGCGGGCAGCCCTGCGAGGCCCAGCCTCAGCCCGGCGACCCCAAAGCCGTCGCGATCTACTCCGAGGACAATTGCGACCTCGAAGTCCTGTGCGAAATCCTCTGCAAATTTCAAAAGCAATTCCCGAGCGATAAGGCGATCATCGTATCATGGGCGAATACCTGCTCGCGACCCATCGTCGAAGAGTTCGGGGGCGGGGCGATGGTCATTCATGGCGGCAAGGACAAATGGATCAATGCGCGCATGGAGGCCGACAAATACGTCGAACGACTCGCGAAGCGAAAGAAGAAGTAAGGGCGTTATTAAGAGCGCCCTATCTGTTCAGGAGAAAACGCCGATGGCTCAGAAAAACGACAACATCAAGTCCAGCAAGAAGATCAACGCTCGTTTGAATGAGTTGTACGAAATTGCGAAACTGCAAGAGGATGATTACGCCGCCGAGAACTTGGCAGAGGATATTTGCCCAATGGCTAGGTCAACCTAACATGAAACTGGGGACGTGGCTCTCATGTTCCTAACGCTACCAAACCACGAAGCTGGCCAAGGAGAATGAAAATGCGGAACGAAATGATCAAGATGTACATGGAGCTGATAGTGGCGAGAGTTCTCTCGGGCAGCATCAAGAGTTTTCGATAGCAAGAAGGAAAAGCTTGCCGCTGCCAATACAGGCGACTCTGAGATTGACGATGGTCTCGCGGAATGGGTGGAAGCCGTCGCCGAAAGTGGCGCTCGAAAAAGTGCCGACGCATGGGCCTCTCTTATTAGGGTTATCTTACCCTGAACAGTAGTTATTTGAAACCAAGAAATGGTTTTCATTGCAGGGAAATCTCCGCCCGGATCGCCTACAGCGCGATAAGTACGAAATCGGCTGACATTTAACTCAAGACTGCCAACAAGCAAGACGATCCTTCTTCTAACCAAGGGGGATTTTGCTATGAATATCTCAGTTCTGTACGTCGGTAAGGATGCTCCAGACGATTGGATTCCGGTAGACCGCCATGCTCGTATGGCGGTTTTGTCGTTTGAGGAATTCAAAGAGTTCGCTAAGTCTCATTCTGGCAAGATCTACGCTTGTCCTGAAGCTGAAGGCGCTGACCAAGGCGCTTGGCAGCGCTGGCTGGCCGGGCATAACGGCCGCGTCGGGCAGTACCAGAATTGGGCATTAGGGTAACGTTAACCGGACCTGTAGACTTTGGAGGAAATCCCATGGCAGCCAAGATCAAGTACGACATGACTGCAACTGAAACCAAAGCTTCGACCATTTTCTTGACCGACAAAGAAGCGCGCATTCCCGTCCCGGTTGAATCCGGGAATGGCCCGTACCATATCTGCGTCGTGCCCGGCAAGTTCATGGTCATTACTCTTGGGTTCATCCTGCCTCTTCAGACAACGACTTTCGATCATCCCAACTTGGCCCGGCGCAACGTCAAGATTTTGGAGTTCAAGCATTATCGCGAGAACGGTTCAAAGTTCTGGACGGCTCATGCCGGCGTTGAACTCTCTTTCATCGTCCCGAAAGACAAGATCGAAATCATTCTGGCCCCGCATTACAGCTATGTCAAAGCTCTCATTGGCGGGCGCAAGTTTACCTTCTCTGTCAGCGGCGGCTCGTCGCGCAACGATAACGGCTGGGAAGATTGGCTGGGTAATTCGGCGCATGTTGGATGCAATCATCCTTTGCGGGATGTCAAGGCGCTGGCCGCTGTTTCGGTCGATCCGAAAGAGTATGCGAATTATCTCAGTATCGTCCCGTTCTATACCGAAGATCCGAAAATGATCTACGACAAGTACGACATTGAGCATGATCGTCGCGCAGATTGGCTCAAAGCGGCGGCAGCAAAGCTCATGGACCTTTCGCCCGGCAATGTAGTCAAGCTGGATCGTTCTGTCAGCCAATTTTACTCGAAATTGGAGCTGAAAATTGAGTCGCGTTCCAAGAATGGAATGTCCATCATTGTCAGCTATCCCAACGGCTCTACCGCGCAGCATATCGACCCGAAAAGCCGGATTCGCGTTAGTCGGACCCTGATCGACGCGGCGGAAACGGCAAAGGCTCAAAACATCAAGATTGAGTTTCCGAAAGAGTTCAGCAAGTTGCCGCCGCCCAAGGAAGATTAGGTAGATAATAACCGGACCTGTAGAGTTCGGAGAAGAAAGTAAAAGTCCCTCAGCGCCTGCTCTTATCGGGCGCTGCGTCGAACGGACTACCACCCGTCCCAAGCGGCCACAAAGGAGAACGAAAGATGAAAACGACATACAGCACGAAATGGGGGTCAGACGTAGTCAGTGTGTCGGCAGATTGGGGCGAGGCGTCGTCGCGGGTCGAGGGCGTGAGTGGTGGTCGTCAGGTAGCAGATTTTCGCCACAGCGGCGAGGCGGCACTGAGAGCCGCGTTGGTCGAATGCGCTGAAACAGAGGGCATGGACCTAGAGGACGAGGACACCATCGAAATGCTGGATGCTTCGATGGAAAAAATGAAGGTGAAGGACGAGGAAGGCGAAGACGAGTAGCGGGCAGGATAGCGGAGTCAAACCAGGCCCCCAAGCGGGCCAAAAAAGGAGAACGACGATGAAATTCAAGAATTTCACACCCCATGAGCTTTCGATCCACGAGGGGTCACACGTAATGCTGACCCGGACCGTGACGGTATACCCGGTGGCTGGACCAGCTCCCCGGCTGGAGGTCGCTCGCGAGCAGCTCGGCTCGCTCTTGATAGACGGCTCGCTCTTGATAGACGGCTCGACGATGGAGCACGCCGTCGTTCGCTCTGTTTTGGGCGCGCCGACCGGGCTACCGGCGGAGGTGGAGGACACCATTTTGATCGTCTCAGCGTTGGTCGCTGAGCACCATTCGGTCGCCTGCCGGACCGATCTCGCCTACCCGGGCGAGGCCATCCGGGACGCGGCAGGGAAAGTCATCGGCGCGAATGGAATCTGCGCTGGGCCTGGACTGGCGGCAAAAATGCGCGGCTGGAAGTAGCCCCTTCGCTGCAGCGCCTGCTCTTATCGGGCGCTGCGGTGAACGGACTACCACAGAGGAGAAATAAAATGGAACAGGGGACCGTATCGTCTAGGGTGGGGGTAATGAGGGCGCTGCGGCGAATTGGCCGAAAATGGACCCAAGGGGATTAGGAACATGCGCTCTTCAACGGCGGGCATGGCCAAGGCTACAGCGGGGCGGGCGCGAACATTCGCAGGCAAGAAAGAAAAGCTTGCGGCGCTGAATACGGTAGATTCGGAGATCGATGAGGGGCTTGAAGAATACGCCGAAAAGAAAACGCCGAACGCCGTTCCAGAAAAGCTGGTAACGATGGCGGTCAACCTTCAAGTCGTTATCGGACTGGCCTTCGACAAGCTGGACAGCCCGGAAATGAAACAGGCGATCATAGAGAGTATGATGGCATCTGTATCAAGCTTAGGGTAACGTTAACCGGACTCGAACCGGCCAGTACCAGAATTGAGATTAGGGCGATCTTAACCTGACCTGTAGAGGCTGGCCCCCGGGAATACCTTCGCAATACCGTCGAAAACGGTAGCGACGAGGAACTCTGGGGTCTCATTGATGGATTGAAAAACATATCATGATCCGAATCCGATACTCTCTCTCTTTGCCCGCCAGCGTTGTCCCAGAAGAGGCGGAGCGACTCTTAAAAGAACTCCGGCAATTCTGCTTGGATCAACCTTTCAAAAATGTAAATGATTTCATCCGGACAGAAACAAAGCTTGGATTTACCGCCCGCATTGGACTGGCCGACTCAAGACCGTTCGAGGTATATCTCTGCAAATATCCGGAACAATGGACTTTCGAAAGTTGTTGCTGGACTGGATACAAATTGGCTGAAGCTGAATTCTTGCATCGATATCTATCTGTCATCCGCGCGCTAGATCGCGCCAAGGAGATGGGATTCAAAGTCGAGGTCAAAGACGGCGGCGGCTACTGGAGAAACAGAAATTTAAAGAGACTATTAGGGATTAAGAAAGTAATTGATAGTCTCCCTGACCCGCAGGTCCTATTTGAGGCAACGTCCGATAACATGAGCATCGGCAATTTCAAGCCTAAACTTGAGGAAATTAATTAAATAATTTGACAGAACACAGAATCATGGTATAGTTAGTTAGAACTTGTGGGAACCAAGACAGAACACAGAATCATGGTATAGTTAGTTAGAACTTGTGGGAACCAAGTCGTTTCTCGGGGGATAAGTCATGGCAGCTCCATTACCGATGGAAAAGGTTCGAGAAAATATCGACGAACTGCTTCCAAAGAAGGACCGCGAAGCGGCGCTGGCTATTCTCGAATCCGACATTCCTGAAAGGCATGGCTCTCCGGCCTACGAGCGGAAAATGATCCGCAAGGGAACGCCGGAACTCGCCGTCAATGACGACGGTCGCGCGCAGATGGCTCGCTGGATCGCATACGGCGTCAGCTATCGCGCTGTCGAAGTCATTACCCATCTCAAGCCTTCCAGCGGCAACGACGTCTACCGTTGCGTTACGCATGTCCTCAAGAAGGACAAGGAACTCAAGAAGGTCTGCAAAGCGATTGCAAAAGATCGCAAGCGCAAGCGATTGCAAAAGATCGCAAGCGCAGTCTTCCCGTCCAGACTCGTTAACAGGCGACGACCAGTCTTGACGTCTGTTTGAGTAACGATGCGGAGATCGGCCCGGAGCCGACGTCAACCACCATGATCGTGAAGGAGTGAACTGTGAAGTACATCGCCGAAGCGTTCATCCAATCAGGCGTTATGATCGCCCTGAAAAATCACCAGTTCGTAGTGCATAACTCCATCGAGGGCCTTCATCTCAGATTCCGGGATATGCCGGAAGAATCTCAACTCGCCATCGTCTACATGTCAGGCGATGGCTGGGACATGCTCCACGACGGCTTCGATGATGATCTGCGGAAAAAACTAGAGTGGTACATCAAGGAGCACGGAAAGGAAACCTTCGGCTTCGCACGCCTGCCAATGAAGGCTATCAAAGAAGAAATCATGATCCGAGCAAAAGCCCAAGACGACGCTTTTGAGTCGTTCGATGAGTATCACGCCTGGTACTTGAGCAATGGCCCAGTAGAGAAGCACCCAATCGGGTCCGTCTGGCCCTGCATCATGAGCCGGTTCGAAGACGAATTGTTCGAAGACGGCTGGCACCGCTTTCACGACTACGTCCGGAAAGGGTTAACTATCATCCCTGTCATCTACTTTCCCAGACCTATCTAGTGCGAGAATCGATCGACTTAGGGCGCTCTTAAGAGCGCCCTATTTCTTTGGAGGAAACGATCATGGCAAACGAAACGCATCGACAATACGACGCAATCCCGTACTGGAAAGAGATTGCTGAGGTCATCGCCGATTACAACGGTGAGAAGTACCCGACCCAAGCGGATCGCGGCGGAAACGACATATTCGACGTTGCAGAGGCTTGCTCTTGCATCGCGCATGATTGGGGCGAATACAATCTTCAATCCTACCTTGAGCATAAGCTCAATTTTCATGGCCGTCCGAACCTGACAACCGATACCCTCGAAGAGTTGGGCGCGCTGATTTACAACCGCCTCAACGACATCTACGGCGTCGAGGTCTATAAAGAGAAATGGGCCGAAATGAAGAAAGAGGGCGCTGAGGAAACCAAAGGCGCTCCGGTTCCAGATTAGGTCGAACTTAAGAGCGCCCTTTCTATTCAGGAGACTTTGGAAACCGGCCTAAGGGCCACAAGGAGAAACGAAAAAATGAAATTCTTGAATTTTACCCCCCATGAGCTTTCAATCCATGACGGCTCTTTCGTAATGATGACACGGACCGTGACGGTCTACCCCGTTTCTGGACCCGCGCCCCGGCTGGATGTCGCTCGCGAGCAGCTTGGCTCGCTCTCGATAGACGGAACGACGACGGAGCACGCCGTCGTCAGATCGGTGCTGGGATGCCCGGCGCAGCTACCGGCGGAGGTGGATGGCACCATCTTGATCGTCTCGGCGTTGGTCGCCGAGCATCCATCACTCGCGGATCGGCAGGACATCGCCTACCCGGGCGAGGCCATCCGGGACGCGGCAGGGAAAGTCATCGGAGCTGAAGGGCTTTGCGCTGGCCCTGGGTTGTCGGCGAAAATGCGCGCCGAGCAGGGGTACTGTCTCTAGCCCCTTCGCAGAAACTAACCCGGCCCCAAGCGGGCCAGAATGAGAACGAAAGATGAAAACGACATACAGCACTAAATGGGGATCAGACGTAGTCAGTGTGTCGGCCGATTGGGGGCAGGCGTCGTCACCGGTTTCCGGCGTGAGCGGAGGTCGTCAGGTGGCGGATTTCCGCCACAGCGGCACGGCGGCGCTGAGGGCCGCGTTGGTCGAATGCGCCTCGACGGATGGAATGGGTATCGAAGACGATGCCACCATCGAAATGATCGACCATGCGATGGAAGGGATGAGGGTGGCGGACGAGGACGAGGACGAGGAAGAAGAAGACGACGAAGACGAAGACGAAGAAGAAGAAGAAGAAGAAGAAGAAGAAGAAGAAGGTGAAGGTGAAGACGAGTAGCGAAAACAAACCCGCCCCAAGCCGGCATTGAAGCCGGTCGTGCGGCACTCGCCGCCCCCGAAAAGTAGCCCCTTCGCTGCAAATAAACCCGGCCCCGAGCGGGCCAAAAAGGAGAACGCGCGTGTATAATGACAATAAAATTATCAAGATGTACCTGGAGATGATCGTAGCGCGAGTCGTTAGAGCCCTGCCGGAAAGCTGTGAGGCAGAGCGACTCCGAAAGGAATACGCGCAAATCATAGACTTCGGCGGCGGGAAAAGGATAGCTGCGATCTGGGGGCCATTTTCTCGCTGGGTGCTGGAAGAGAAGACGTATGAGACGGAGTATGCATCTGCATTTGCCCTGTACATGAAGGAACACCGCCACGAGGCAGTGCTGACGTACTCCGTCGACGCGTGTATGATGAGGGACGGCCAGTACACAGGGGAGACCTCAGGGAGTGTAGAATACGACGCATGCGGTTACGCCGCTTCGTGCGCGAGGAAAGCTGCTTTCCTCGCGCACGCGATAAAGCTACACGAATGCGCCGAGCAGGCTGGCTGACGCACCCTGACTGGGCACAGGCCTCGTGCCTCGTCTCCGGCGTGGATGTGGGCCGGCCGGTGTCTGATTTTCGCCATTCGGCGGGGGCCTCTGATTTCCGCAATTCGGCTGAGGCGGCGCTTGACTGTTGCTGCTTGTCCAGCGCTAACGAGTTCTGTTGCTATTGCTATTGCGCGGGAGAAGCCGCGCTGCGTACCGCACTCCTCCAGTGCGCAGAGTGCGCCAGTATGGATTTGGATGACCATGTAACCATCGCACTGATTAAAACAGCACTGGAAAACAGCAAAGTCCACGCAGTGATTATGATTTGCATGACTTCTTCTCCTAGGCATGACTGGTCGCCTGACTGGTCGCCTGAGTAAGGCAGTACTAGCGGAAAGATGGGAAAACAGAATTAGGGTATAGTTAAGAGCGCCCTTTATTGTCAGGAGAAACGAAAAGTGGGAGCAAATTTCCAGTCAACGACGCTCGACATCAAATTGACCGAAAAAGAAGTCTCGGAGAAGTTCAGTCAACTCAGCGAGGGAGCGGCATACTCGCACGGGCATGAATACAGCGGCTCATGGAACATGCTAGATCGCGTTACGTTTCCGACGACGCAGGTCTTCGAATCTCTCAATGCTGCGGACAAATACGCGACGGACAAGGCTGAGAAATGGGATAACGCCGTCGCCGTCCGGTTCAAGGAAGTTCGCAAAGTCTTCATCTTACGCCCGACATTCGGGGGAGAGCAGGTCGACAATTCTCTGGCCTACAAGATCATCTACTTCAAGATTGATTGGAAGGCCAGAAACGGATATCGACAGATGCAGGCCGGAACGCCCATCGCATCCGATCAATTGACGGCTGAGGAGAAGGCGCAGGCTGTCAAACTCTTCGATACGGCGCGCAAGCTGGGGCATGAGTACAAAGCGGCGTCTCATCGCTGGCCGGAATGCGGCTATGCCAGCGTAACTGACGATGAAATCAGGAAGAAATACAAGGAGTACGAGACAGCAGAGAAAGCATTCGACGCCTTCGCCAAGCCGATCAGCGAGCGAATTTGGGCGACGAAGGATGAACCCTATGAGGCTTGGTTCATGGGCGGCTGGTGCGCGGAATAAGGCCGAAATTAAGAGCGCCATAGCCAGTGCAAGAAAGTCAATTTAGGCCGAAGTTAAGAGCGCCCTATCCCTATGTAAGAAAACAACCCTATTGGAGGACATGCAATGAATCCGAATTCCATTGTCGACCAGGAGTTTGACAGCCTGCGCCTTCTATTACTTCTGCGACGCAGAAGCAAGAGCATCCGGCTGAAACAGCCCAAACGGATCAAGACTAAGCGGAAGGCCGCTTAGTCTTAAGTTAAGAGCGCCATTTACAATCAGGAGGAAAGAAAATCCGATCAAAAAGGATTAACATTGCTATTTCTTTTAAAATAGGCTCGCATCGAGCCTTCTGGCCGACTCAGTTATGTCGGAATCTGGCCTTTTGACTGGCTAAAGGAGAAACATTGATGCATCCCGAACCCATTATCGTTTTCGTGCCGTACAGCCCACGTTCGTTCTCCGGAATTGTCGCGGACGCGACAAGGCAGTGGCCTAACGCGGAGGTGATCCCGCTAGTGCTGGAGGGCGAGCAGTCGCCCGCCGGCTACGGCAGGTCACTAACGGTTGATGAGGCTGGGTACTTCGACTTATTCGCGACACCGAAGGGTGTCGCGATCATGGTCGTCGCGAACGGCGGACCGACTCCATTGGGGGTCGCGGCGGTGCTGCTGTCGCAGCGTCTCGGCGGAAGTCTCTGGAACATCCAGAGGGATGCGTCCCGGCAGATGAACAGTAGCCCCGCCTTCTGAGGCGCTGAGGCGGAGACGACGAAGAAGAAGAAGTAATCGGAGCGGAGGGGCTCTGTGCAGGCACTGGGTTGGCGACGAAAATGCGCGCTGAGTAGGAGATTCAAAATGTTCATGAATCAGAGCGAAATCGAATGGGCTGCAAGCAGGCAGCATGATTGCCCAAACGTTCGCAAAGGCGTACAACTGCTTCTGAAGTTGATGGAGGCGGTCAATGCTCAATCGGATGGATGGGCCTACTGGCGCGCTGGCTCAAAGGCAACTGAGAAACTGGTAACGCTTTTGAAAACTGCTGGAAACCTTCAGCATGGAACGCATGGCAAGATTACCGCCGAGGCTCTCAAGAAAGCCATAACGCCGATTCGTTCGATGGTAACGTTCCAGAAACGACGACAGGCCAAATTCGGCAACAAATTCGACTTCGATGTAGACGCCGCCCTTAAGGATTAGGCCGGCCAGTGCGAGAATCCAATGGATTAGGGCGTCGTTAAGAGCGCCCTACTTATTCAGGAATAGGAGAAACGCCGATGACGAAGACCGCGCAAGACCGCAAATTCATTGCCTACATGCAGCAATGTCGCAAGCGGATTAGCAAGCAGTTGATTATCAAACTGCGCAAGGAAGACAAAGATCATGGCTCAGACTGTTGCGAAACAAGCAAGGCTCGCGCTTCATGGGCCGCAGTTGGTCTGAAGGCTTTTCACGAGAAGTACAACGGCTCAGAAGACGTTGAAATGTTAATGAGCGACTTCTTGGCCGATTTTTTTCATCTTGCCGCTCATTTCAAAATTGACATTGGCTGGCTGGTCGACAAGGCCCGCGAGGACTTCGAGGCTGAGATTGAAGGCGAGAACGAAACTCGCGAATTGTTCCGAAAAGAGGCGGAAGAGAAAAAGAAGAAAAAGAAGTAAAGCGCGGCACTCAGATAGCCGATCCTCTAAGCAAGGAGGATCGGCCAATGTTAATCAGCGTTTTATACGTCGGGACAGATGCCCCGCCAGACTGGAACAAGATAGACGCTCATGCGCGCATGGGCGTCTTGTCATTTGATGAGTTCAAAGAGTTTTTCTCTTCTCATCCCGGCGAAGTCTACGCAGTGCCAGAAGTTCAGGATCGCGACGAGGCGGCATGGCAGGAATGGCTTCTTAGGAATAACTTAAGAGCGCCCTACTCCAATGGGAGGATAGAAAGATGCCGAGGACGATCAAAGAAGTAAAGATTACCAATGCCGAATGGATTCTCATCATGGCGGCCTGCGAACAGAAGTTGAAGTCGCCGGCAGTCGTTGGGGATAAGAAGTTCGAAGGTCATCTCCGCCAGATCATCAAGACGGTCGGTGCCAGCGTTGGCGGCCTGCCCGGAGAGATCAACCCGGACGCCTGCGAGATCGACAACATACTGGACGAGAGCGATTGGAACGAGGTCTACTACGCTCTGGACTGGGTCTGTAACATTGACTATCAGTTGGCGAACCCTGATTCCCTGAAGTTCATCAAAAACAAACATGCCCGCAAGAGCGGGCCAGAGGCGAAGGCTCTGATCGAAAAGATTGGTCCTGACGGAGGAAAGATGTATTAGGGTTGAATTAAGAGCGCCCTTCTTATTCGGAGTATCGCGGCATGGAGTTCTAAAAGCGCGTCGGAGACCGACTGGTGAGGTAGCTGCCTCTTAAGCAGTACAAGGAGGGTTCGATTCCCTCCCGGCGCACCAAAATAACGCTCTGCGAGCATGTGCGGATATAAGAATGGGAGAAACGCCGATGACAAAAGCGCAAAAGATCATGCTCGAAACCGTATTCGACGGATTGAAAGAATATTATCCGGGACTGGAACATCTGACAACAACGGCGAAAATCGCCAAGCAGATTACTTTCCCCGATTCTGGCAATAACCAGAACGAATCTTATCCGATCCCACCGACTCGGGATTGAATCCGATTTTTTCGTGAAGCAGGCTGACGATTTCGAGCTCAAGCGACATAAGCACCCTCGCATAGTTGGCCCGCATGGAGCAACACCTAGCGCGAATGGGCGCGCCACGATACGGAGAACAGAACGATGAACGACGAGAACGAGATCGACGTAGGCGAAGACCTGGA
>ENA-ORBV01015421-ORBV01015421.1-microbial-mat-metagenome-genome-assembly--contig:-NODE-15421-length-11241-cov-3.243372_pt1 | contig 11241 bp, 12 predicted proteins | sample MGYA00237777_ERZ505514 | MGnify/ENA primary metagenome ERZ505514 (study PRJEB26160, sample SAMN06269048) | microbial mat metagenome | isolation source: Oligotrophic lake microbial mat | place...
CAGCCCCACAGTCAGTTTTATCTCGCATATTTCGGGCTGGTGCCGTTGCTTATGGTGCTGAGCGAGGTTCCAGGCGACCAACGTGGCATGCGTGGTGCCGTGCAGGGCGCCTTGCCCCAGGGCTTCGGCAGCGACCGACAGGCGAGTGATGGGCTGGCCCCCCGAGCCATTGGCCTGACCGATCACCATCGCGGTCAGCATGGGATCGCTGGTGATTACCGCGCGGATCACCGTGGAGGAGGCCTCCAGCGCCATCAGCCGCTGGATTTTCTCGATGGTTCGTGGAAACGAATTGCCCGGGATGGTCAGCAGGCGGGCATACAATGTGGCGGGCGTCGGCGGGGGCATGATTAGAGTCTGTGAAGAATTCCCTGACCGAGGAGCCGGCAGGGATCGTTGGATGGCAGCAAGGAGGACGAAGCGAAGCGATACTGGAGGTATCGCGAGCGGAGTTCGACGCCACGGACGCCAACGAGGCCTGTCGGCTCCGACCGAAGGGGATTCTTCACAGGCTCTATGCTCGCTTGCCCAGCACCCGGGCGATGGACAGCTTCATGGCCCCCATCAGCGGGACGTGCTGCACCCGGGAAAAACGCTCGGCCAAGTGCTTCAGTTCTTCGCCATAGCTCAAGGGTTGGGGGCCATGTTGAAAGGGGCCCTGGATCCAGATGCGCTTGATGCCGCGCACCATGATGCGATCGATGACGCTGTCGACCAGGACCGTGCCTTCCTTCACCAGGATCTGACGGTTTTCCACCAGCAGCACATGCCGGGAAAGAACCATGCCCGGTTCAGCCTGGGTGACGAGGATGCGACTTTCGACGGTGGCCGGCATGAATGGTACTGTAGCAACGCGCATGCCGGCGGCCAAGAGAAGGCTCGGCGCGCACCGGGCGAGCGCTTTGGCACAGCACGTGCCCAGTCCGGGAGGTGACGCCTCCTCCGTGGTGGGGTGCGGCGGTCCCTGTCGAGGAAGTCCACATGTTCAGGCGACTGTTGATGGTGGTCGTGCTCATCCCGGGCTTGCTGGGCGCGGCCGAGACGGCCTCGGGGGCGGACCTATTCTCTGATGCAGAGTGGCAGGCCACCGTGCGTCCCAGTGCCACGGCGGCCACGGTGGCTCCGCCAGCCCTGGGGCCCAGTATCGCGACCTTGGGGGTCGGCGTGCTGGCTGTGGCGGCCCTGGCCTTGGGTCTGGGGTGGATGGCCAAGCGGCTGGGCGCCCGGCGGCTGGTGCAGGGACGCGGCCGCCATCTTGAGATCCTGGAGGTGGTGCCTCTGGCTTATAAACGGCAGATGGCTTTGGTGAAAATCGGTGACCAGGTGGTGCTGGTGGGGATCGGCGAGCATGAGCTGGCGCACTTGGCCACGCTTCCGGCCGCCGCAGTGCTGACCGCGACTCCGACCACTGCGGCGCCGGTCCCAGCCGCCAGCGCCTTCGCCCAAATCATGACGCGGTTGGGTGTCCGGGGGCAGCCATGAGGGCGTGGGCTGCGCTGCGGTGCTTCATGGTGATGCTGATGCTGTTGGCGCAGTTGCAGGCTGCGGAGGCGCCGACCCTGACCACGCCCGCGGGCGAGATCCCGGCGGCGGATGCCGGGCTGGTCGCGCCGCGCGGCACCGTGGTCAGCGATGCGGCGGTGGCCGGCCCGTCGGGTAGCGATCCGACCCTGGGCGCGCTGCCGCCGGCCCTGACGGCCACCGCCCCGGGCCTGACCATCCGCCTGGATGGCGATGGCGGCAAAGGCCTGACCACCCCGGTGATGCTGCTGCTGAGCATCACCGTGCTGAGCATCGCGCCAAGTTTCCTGATGATGATGACGGCCTTTACCCGCATCATCATCGTCCTTGGCTTCCTGCGGCGCGCCCTGGGCACCCAGACCCTGCCGCCGAATCAGGTGATGCTTGGTCTCGCCCTGTTTTTGACCATGTTCATCATGGCCCCAAACCTCAAGCGCATCAACGATCAGGCCGTGCAGCCCTATCTGGCGGATCGCATCACCGCCGAGGTGGCGGTCGAGATCTCCACCAATGAGGTGCGCGGCTTCATGCTCAAACACACTCGCAAGAATGACCTGGCCCTGTTCATCAGGTTGGCCGGCGACGAGCGTCCGCGCACTGCCGCCGATGTCAGCTTCCTGACCCTGGTGCCCGCTTTCATGACCAGCGAGTTGAAGACCGCCTTTCAGATGGGCTTCATCCTCTTTCTCCCTTTCCTGGTCATCGATCTGGTGATCAGCGCCGTGTTGATGGCCCTGGGCATGATGATGTTGCCACCGGTGGTGGTATCCTTGCCCTTCAAGATCCTGCTCTTCGTCCTGGTTGATGGCTGGACCTTGCTGATGCAAGGTCTGGTGGCGTCCTACCGCTAGCTGCACCGTACGCCTGACCACCTCCGCCCATCGCCAACCATGCCTGACGACATCCTCCTCGAAGTGCTCAAACGCATGATGATGGTCGGTCTGGTGCTTTGCGCACCGGTCCTGGGGGTGGCGTTGGTGCTGGGCCTGATCGTCGGTCTGGTGCAGGCCATCACCTCGATCCAGGAACAGACCCTGTCCTTTGTTCCCAAGCTGGTGGGCATCGCCCTGATGCTGGCGGTGCTGGGCTCGTGGATGCTGCGCTATCTGGTGGAATACACCGCTCAGTTGTTCAGCGAATTGCCGCGCTACGGGGCGTTGTAGGCGAGCGGTATGGACTTGGCCATGCTCATCGGTGTCTATGCCCACGTGCCCGGGATGCTGCTGGTCCTGGCCCGCCTGGGTGGCCTGTTCGTCACCGCGCCGGTGATGGGTGGCGGCTATGTGCCGAACCGGGTCAAGGCGGTCATCTCCGTGGGCGGGGCGCTGATCATCTACCCGGTCCTGAATTTGCCGATCTATCAGGTTGATGGCGCCCTGGCCCTGCTGGTGGCCATGGAACTGGGGGTCGGGCTCTGCTTCGGCTGGCTGCTGTCCCTATTTACCGCCGGGGTGCAGATGGCGGGTGAACTGATCAACCGCTATGCCGGCTTCACCGCGGCCGAAAATTTCGATCCCGAAACCGATGTCGGCGCGGGTCCGGTGGCGGATGCTTTGTACCTGGGGACCCTGGTGCTGCTGCTGAGCCTCAACCTGCATCACCATGCCATTGCGGCCATCGCCAAGTCTTATGCGCTGTTGCCGCCGGGTGGTGCGGCGATGACGCCAGCCCTGCTGGCCACCGTCAGCGAGGCCAGTCGGTACATGTGGCAGGCGGCGTGTGCGCTCAGCTTTCCAGTCCTGACGGTGATCATGGCCATCACGCTGGCGGAGGGTATCATCACCCGCGCCATCCCGCAAATCAACGTCCTGCACATGTCGTTCACCGTGAAGATCGTGGTCAGCTTGCTGGTATTGGTGGCGGCGCTGCCGGCGATGGTGGCCTTCATCGAAATCCTGCTGGCGGCGATGATGGGCACTGGTTTGGCTGGTTTGCGGGCGATGAGCGGCTGAGCGCGGTCGGTGCTGCTGCCGCTGAACCGCCCGTTGCCGCTGCGGTGATCAACTGCACCATGGGGGGATGCTCCTCGCATTCGAAACCGTGGCCCGCACGGCGTCCGCCTGTGTGCTGGATGACGAGGGTCGAGAGCTGGACTTTCGCGATCTGGCTGGCGGCGAGGCCGAGGGTGGCCTGGTGGCCATGTTGCATGGTCTGCTTGAAACCCATGGTCGCCCGACGGGCTTGGCGGTGGCCGTCGGGCCGGGCAGCTTCACCGGGCTGCGCATCGGCTTGGTGGCGGCCCGGACCCTGGCCTGGTGTGAAGAGCTGCCGATTCACGCCGTCGACAGTCTGGCTGCCCTGGCGGCCCAGCAGGGCGACGGCACGTGGTGGGTGCTGATGCCGTTGAAGAAGGACGTGACCTTTCACGGGCTGTTCACCGTGCAGGCCGGCCTGGTGACGGTGCTGGTGCCGACCAGCGCCCACAACGATGAGCATCCGCCGCACCTGCCCGCCGGGGTCCCGCTGATCGCGGTGGGTCCGGCCCTGAGCGCCAAGCCTGGTTTAGCCCAGCGTTGGTGCCCCGGCGTGACCGAGGGCAGCTGCGCGGGCCTGACCGCCCGGGGCGTGGCCGTTCTAGCCCGTTCCACGCCTGCTCAGCCCTGGGCTATGGTCATGCCGATGTATCACCAGGATCCGGCGCCCGTGCTGCAACGCCGGGCGGCTCTCCATGTCGTGGCGTAACCGCGTCGAGGTCAGCTACGGCGTGCTTCGTGCAAACATCGCCGCCCTGCGCCGTGCTGCCGGTGACCATGCCCTGATCGCGGTCGTCAAGGCTGACGCCTATGGCCTGGGCCTGGAACGCTGCGCGCGCATCTATCACGAATCCGGCGTTGCGGCCCTGGCGGTGGCCAATGTGCGCGAAGCCGATCGGGTGCGCGCCAGCGTGCCGGCGTCGCGCATCATCCTGCTCAGTTCACCGCTACCCGAGGAGCGCCCCGCCGTGGTGGCCAGCGGCTATGACGTGTGCCTCAGCTCCAGCGAAGAGGTGCACGAGTTCGGCCACCTGGCCAGCCCCCGTGCGCCTCAACCGGTGCATGTCTTCGTCGATACCGGAATGGGCCGCTTCGGCGCCGTGCCCAGCGAGGCCGAACGTCTGCTGACTTTGGTGGCCGCCACGCCCAGCCTGCGTCTGGTGGGCATCGGCTCCCATTATCCCATGGCGGACCACGCTGAATTCAGCGCGCACCAAGAGGCCCTGATCGCCCGCGTGGTCACCTCGGCCGGACCCCTGTCGCCTGAGGTCTTGATCCACGTGCAGAACAGTGAAGGCCTGATGCTGCGCCCGTCCGGCCCGGCCAATGCCGTGCGGGTCGGCATCCTCATGACCGGCATCGTGCCGGATGGCTGCCCTGACCCCGGCGTCTTTCCGGCGGTGCGTTGGGTCAGTTCGCTGACCTTGACCAAGGTCCTGCCCCGCGGCCACGGCATCAGCTACAACCGCAGCAAGATCCTGGAGCGCGACAGTCTGGTGGGCATCGTCCCGGTGGGCTATGCCGATGGCCTGCCCATCGCCCTGTCGAATAAGGGCTCGATCCTGGTGCAGGGTCGGCGCTGTCCGATTCTGGGCCGGGTGACCATGGACTACCTGATCGTCGATCTCACCGACCTGCCCACGCCGCCTGCCCCCGGCGAAGCGGTGGTGCTGTTTGGCAACCAGGGTGAGGAAAGCATCACCATCAACGAGATGGCGCGCCTGGCCGGGACCATTCCCTATGACATCCTGTGTGGATTGCGCGGTCGCTGCGAGGTGGTGGGCGTACCGTAGCTCGCTGTCGAAACGGTTTTTGGTGGTCAACATACAGGGCATGCCACGGCGGCGTAATCGCATTGATGAGATCCAGGCGTTGCGGGAAACCGGCCGATGACCCCAACACCAGGAGACACGGCATGCCCGTTTTCGACAAGCTCTATGCCCTCGCACTCACCTTGGCGCTGACCGTGGCCCTGGTCACGCCCGGTGGGCGATGGACTTCCTCAGCATCGCCACCCAGGCCGATCTGGATGCGGCGAAGAAGCTGAAGCCGTGATGACGGTCACGCCGCCGGTGGTCCAGCCTGGGGCAGCCACAGGCTGACCGTGGTGCCCTGACCAGGCGCACTGTCGATGCGCAGCGCGCCGCCGTGGTCGATGATGCAGGTCAGAACCCCGGCCAGGCCCAGGCCGGTGCCGCGCTCGCCCTTGGTAGTGAACAGGGGTTCCAGGCAGCGGGCCAACACGGCAGGTTCCATGCCCGTGCCGGTGTCAGTGACGCGCACCAGCAGGAACGGACCAGCCTGGAGCTGATACGGGGCGAAGCGTGCAGGTTCGTCGATGCGCTCATTGGCGGTGGTGAGGGTCACCGTGCCGCCTGCCGGCATGGCATCCCGGGCATTGACCCACAGGTTGAGCAGGGCGCTCTGGAACTGCCCGGGAAAGCCGTGCACGACGGGTACGGTTGCAGCCAGATCAGTCACCATCTTGAGGTGGCCATGGTTCATCGCCTGGACCAGGTCCAGAGTCGCCGTGATGGCGACGTGGGCGTCGAACGGTTCAGCTCGGACGATGCCCTGGCGGGCAAAGGTCAGCAGATGAGAGGTCAGGGCGTGGGCCTGGTCGATGGCGGAAGCAATACGCTTGGACAGATCCCGGGCGATGGGATCGCCGACCTTGAGCCGAATCAGCTCGGCGTAGCCCAGGATGGCGGTCAGGATGTTGTTGAAGTCATGCGCCACACTGCCGGCCAGCTGGCCCAGGGATTCCATGCGCTGGGCCACGCGCAGGCGCTCTTCAAGTTGGCTGCGCTCGGTAATGTCCAAGATCACGCCTTGGGCCCGGGTCGGCTGGCCGGCCTGGTCGCGCAGGATGCTGCTGCGCCGCAGCAGTTGCCGCGTCTCACCGGACGGCCTGATGATGCGATAATCGATCTCGCCCGGGTCACGACCTTCGGCCTCAAGGCGGTGGGCCGCGAGCAGACGTTCACGGTCCTCGGCATGGACCAATGCCAGGTAGCCCTCCAAGGAAAACTGGCTGCCGGGTGGCCAGGCGAGGATGCGGTGTAATTCGGGTGAGCCTTCCAGGGCGCCCGTGGTCAGATCCCGGCTCCAACTGCCCAGGTGGGCGATGCGCTGGGCCTCTGCAAGCTGATGCTCGCGCTCGCGGCGCAGGGCGACCTCCTGGGCCAGATCGCGAGTACGGGCAGCGACCATGCGCCGGAGCTGGATGATGAACAGCAGGGCGACGGTGCAGGCCATCAGTACCCACAGGACCACATCCCGTGTGCGCAGCCCGTGGTCATAGCGCACCGCCAACCAACGTTGGCGGATCGCTTGCTGCTCGTCGGGTGAAAGATGCAGAAAGGCCCGGTCGAGCAGGCTGACCAATTCGGGCCAGTCCTTGCGCACGCCCATGGCGTACTCCTCGGCGCCATATCCCGAGGGTGCGACGACGCCAAGATTGACTAGGCTGTGCTGATCAATGAGCCATGTGGCCACGCCCAGATTGCCCACATACGCGTCGGCCATCCCGTCAGAGACGGTTTTGAGGGCGCCTAGGCTGTCTGGGAGACAGATCAGGCGCGCTTCGGGCAGATCGCGGCGCAGCCACCCCTCCATGACGTAGCCAGGCTCGACCGTGATGGTCGCATGACGCAGGTCGGATAGGCCCGAGATGAAACTCCGCCGACGGTCGGCGATGATCACCTGCGGGAAGGAGACATACCCCCGCGTGAGCAGCATCTGCTGTTCGCGCTCGGGGCTGCGGGTCACGGCCAGAATCAGATCAAGCCGGTTGCCGGCCCCAATGTTGGCGATGGCGTCGTCCCAGCCGATGGTCTGTACCTCGACCCGCAGGCCCAGCTCGCGACAGGCGGCCTGCAGCAGATCATGGGCCAGGCCCTGCCAGCGGCCATCGGCACGGAATTCGAAGGGCGGCGAGTTGTCGCCCATTTGGATGCGGATCACGGGATGCGCGGCGATCCAGGCCCGATCTTCGGCCGACAGTGTCAGACCTTCGGCCGGCCAGCACGGCACGGCCGCCAGCCAGAGCAGCACGCTCACCATCACTGATACAACATATCTGGCGGTCGGCACGTCGCCAGGATACCACAGAGCGCCAATCAAGGCAATATTGAGGCCATCCCGCCTAGGGGCGAAGGGTTGGCAGAGGTCCGACGCCAGGTCCAGCCGCGCCAGTGCTGGCTTTGCGCCACGGCCAGCGCGCTGATCCGCGCGGCCGCCTCCCCGGCACGCCGCGCCTGATCACCATCGTTTCCATAGTCTCGCAGCTGCTCCAGTGCGGGCAGGCAACCCATTCCTAGCTCCTCTAAATACGCCAGGTCCAGAGGAGCACCTCGGCGGTACGAAGCTCAGCGCAGTGCCGGACATTGCGTGCCGCGATCACTTCAATGCCGGTTGCGTCATAGGGTGCCTGGCCCTTGATCCCGATCCGGATCCCGACGACGACAACGGCCGGCCAACATGTCCCTAACCACCGCCTTCCACCGTGCCTTACTGCGCCAGCGATTTCGCCTGGGTGGAGTAGTAGCCTTCGGCGTGCTTTTTGAGGAACGCCTCCACCATCTTGGTGTAGCGCATTTCTTTGCGTCCAGCAGGCGGTACGGCAAGTAACTTTTGATACTCCCTGCCGACCTCATACCCGGGGTCCTTCTTGAGCGTCCCGGCCCGCTCCTGGTAGGACTTGGCATCATCGACACCCTTGTACGCATCCGCCAGAGCATCCGCCAGACGCCATGCCCCATAGATATCACCGTCGGTAACCAGCTTGTCGAGGGCGGCGTCCTGCTCGGTTTTCCAGGCCGCAATGTGCTCGCTGCTCGCCTTGGCCGCATCGGAGGTGAGCTTGGCCAACGTCTTCACGGCACTGCCAACCTTTCCGGCACTGGCCTGCTGTTCGAGGGCTGCAACCTTGGCATCCGCAGACGGCTTTGCGAAGCGAGGCGTCGGCGGCCATGACGGCTTGACCTTGACCAGCAAGTCGGTGATCGTCTTCTCCTGAAGCAAACCGGGGTGCCCACTCCAAGCGATCTTGCCGTCAGGATCGAGGATGAAGACGTGGGGGATGCCCGTCACTCCCCAGGATTTCCCGATCTCATCCCCGATGGTGATCAGGTAGGGGATGGGGGCGCTCTTCACGAACTCCTCAAGCCCCTGACTGCTCTCGTCGGTGTGACCGATGATCACCAGGCCCTGGCTGGCGTACTTCTCGTGCAACTCCCTGATGTGCGGAATGACGGCCTTGCACGGCCCACACCAGGTGGCCCAGAAGTCGATCAAAACCACCTTGCCGAGGAAGGACTCGAGCTTGACCGGCCCCTTGCCGGCAGGGTTGTTGATCGTGCGCTTGACGACGAGGTTGGGTGGGAAGCTGCCCACAGCGGCTTCGCCAGCCACGAGTGTGAAACCAAGGCAGACGAGGACGAGTAGGCGCATAAATGCTCCAAAGGGCAGTGGGAGATGGCTTCTATCACAGAAATGTATCTTGGACAACCAACGAACATCTTTTTCCACTTTCGACGGCCAATACCTCCCGGCTGGATGCCCGGGCGCGGCGCCTCCAATAGTTCACGCCGGCCACGCGTCGGTCAGTCCGTAGCCTTTGTCCCGCAGGGTCAGGATCGCCTCGACTCCGGGGCGCACCGCGTGGAAGGCGGCGCGCAGCACTTTCACTTGGCTGTCCACCGCTCGATCGCTGGCGGCGCCGGGATCATCCCAGGCCAGATCAAGCAGGCGGCTGCGGCTGAGGATGCGGCCCGGATGCTGCGCCAGCACCTCAAGCAGGCGGTATTGCTGCGGGGACAGGTCCAGCACCTGGTCGAAATACACCGCCCGCCGGCGTTCCGGATCAAGCGTCAGCGGCCCGGCCAAGGGGGCGCGGACCTCGGCGCTGCGACGCAGGATCGCCCGCACCCGCGCGCTGACTTCACGCGGACTGAAGGGTTTTGCAACATAGTCGTCAGCGCCCAGTTCCAGGCCGACGACCCGGTCGATCTCGCTGCTGCGGGCGCTGAGGAACAGCACCGGTACGGTGCTGTGACGACGCAACTCACGGCAAAAATCGAACCCTGAACCATCGGGCAGTCCGACATCCAGCACCACCAGGGCGATCGGCTGAGCCAGTTCCAACCGTGCGTGGGCCAGGGTGCTGGCCAAGACGACGGTGAATCCTTCGGTGGCCAGGGCGTACTGCAGGCTGCTGGCGATGGCCGGCTCATCCTCGACGACCAGGATCGTGGGCATGGCGCGGACCAATGTAGGAAAAGCGTCAGAGAAAAGTGGTGCGCCCGCTGGGGCTCGAACCCAGGACCCACAGATTAAAAGTCTGTTGCTCTACCAGCTGAGCTACGGGCGCGCACGAGGGGGAAGGATGTAGCGGCGCCGGCGCCGGGGGCAACCGGTATGGTCAGCCGACCACGGCAAGTGGGCTGCGACGGTCAGAAATGGGGTACGACCGAGGCTGGCGCAGCGGCTATTTGGGCGCCGGCTTGCCGATCTGGGTGGCGATGGCGCCCAGGATCTGGTCTTTGGTAAGGCTTGGCGATGTAGTCGTTGCAGCCAACTTGGCGACACTTCTCGTCCTCGCCCTTCATCGCATTGGCGGTCAGGGCGATGATCGGCAGACCCTTCATCTTGGGGTTGTTGCGGATGGCCCGGGTGGCGTCATAGCCGTTCATCACTGGCATCATCATGTCCATGAGCACCAGGCGGTACTCGGCCCCTTCCAGCTTGTCCAGGGCGGCAGCACCGTTGTCGGCGATGTCGTAGGAATACCCGGAGCGCGCCAAAAGAAAGGCGATCAACTTCTGGTTAACGGGATTGTCTTCGACGATGAGGATATCGGGCATGTTGAACCTGCTGGGTGAGTCTACGTCAGGACTTCCCAATCTCCAAATGGGACGTTCCGGGCAGTACGGCGAAGGGTATGGTAGCCTCGGGCGGTGGCGTGCCAACAACCCAGGCGGTCACCGCATCGGCGGTGATTGGCGCAAGCAGGACACCGTTGCGATAGTGCCCGGTGGCTAGCACCAGGCCCGGTGCCGCCGGGCCGATGACCGGGCGTCCACCGGCCAGTCGCGGGCGCAGGCCGGTCCAGGTCTCGGTGATGGGCGCATCCCGCAGACTCGGCAGAATCGCCCGTGCGGTCGCCGCCAACAGTTCGATGGCGTGACGGTCCTCGGCCTTGTCGAAACCGCTCATCACGGCGGTCGCGCCCACCACCACGCTACCGTCCTGACGTGGTACCAGATAGGCGTGGGGGCAGTGCACGAAGCGGCCGAGCAGCCCGACGCTGGCTTGCAGGCGCAGCAACTGCCCCTTCACGGGTTCGCCGGCCAGCACCAAGCCGCAGGTGCGCGCCAGGGCCGGGGTCCAGGCGCCAGCGGCGACCACCACCGACATGAAGGAGTGCTCACCCATCGCGGTGGTCACCCGCCCCGGCCGGATGGAAGTCACTGCTGCCGGTGGTGCATGGACGACGCCCAACACTTCGCCGGCGCGCCGCAAGCGGGCTACCAAACGGCGCGGATCGACGTGACCACCTGGCAGCAGCCAGGCCCCTTCGACGGCTGGGCCGAAGCCGGGCTCAAGCTGCAGCAAGTCATGGCGGGACAGCCAGGTGACCGGGGTGCCGGCGGCCGCCAAGGCGGCCATATGGGCGGCCGCGGCTGGACGTTCGCTGGGCTGCAGCAGGGGCAGCAGGCCGTCGCCCAATTGCAGGTCCAGGCCC
>ENA-ORBV01015424-ORBV01015424.1-microbial-mat-metagenome-genome-assembly--contig:-NODE-15424-length-11240-cov-4.902535_pt1 | contig 11240 bp, 9 predicted proteins | sample MGYA00237777_ERZ505514 | MGnify/ENA primary metagenome ERZ505514 (study PRJEB26160, sample SAMN06269048) | microbial mat metagenome | isolation source: Oligotrophic lake microbial mat | place...
CCTTGATGGCGACTTCGCGCGATCTCTCACTGTCGCGCGAAGTCGCCATCAAGGTGCTGCATCCGCACATCGCGAAGGACGATGCTGCGGTTGCACGCTTCCGTCGCGAGGCACGACTGGCGGCGCAACTCGCACATCCGTCCATCGTGCCCATCTACGACAGCGACAGTCGTGGTGACATCGTGTGGTACACGATGGAGCTGGCCGAAGGTGGCTCGGTGGCGAGTCTCATTTCGCGCAGCGGACCGCGACCGTTTGAAGAGATCGCGCAGCAGGTGGACGATGTGCTGGAGGCGCTCATCGCGGCGCATGCCAGCGGCATCATCCATCGGGATCTCAAGCCGGAGAACATCCTCATCGATCGCTACCGCCGGTGGCGCATCGGCGATTTCGGCATTGCCTATGCACTCGGCGAGGAGCGCGCGGGCACCTCGGGGACGCCATCGTTTGCGGCGCCGGAACAGTTGCTGGGTGAGGCGCAGGGGCCGGCGACGGACTGCTTTGCGCTCGCCAGCATCGTGTACTTCGTGCTCACCGGTCATCCGCCGTTTGGCGATGGTCCGGGTGAGATGATTCTCGCCCAGCAATTGGCCAACACGCTCCCCGACCGCTTGCTGGCCGACGGCTTCACCGACACGATCGCGGAGTGGTTGCGCAAGGGACTCGCGCCGCGCGTGGAGGATCGTTTTGCCGATGCGCAGGAGATGCGCATCGGCTGGCGCCAGGTCGTGCGCAGTGTGCGTCGCGCGGAAGATCAGCGTCCGTGGTGGCGTCGTCTCATCGAGGGGCCGCAGGAGAGCGACGACACGCCCGTGTAGGGCCTGTGTAACGCGCCCGTGCAGACGGGAACGGGTTCGCCTGCCTGCATCGCGCGACGCATGGCGATCGACGGCCCCGTGCTATCGCGCGATCCGCACCGTCTTTGCGTTGGTGAATTCGCGGAAGCCGAGGAGTCCGAGCTCACGTCCGACGCCCGATTGCTTCACGCCGCCGAACGGATAGCGCGGGTCGGAGGCGACCATCTCGTTGACGAAGACCATGCCAACGTCGAGCGCGGCAATGCAACGATCACGCTCGTGCGCGTCGTTCGTCCACACGCTGGCACCCAATCCGAATGGTGAGTCGTTGGCGCGCGCGATGCACGCATCCATATCGGTTTCGCGAAAGACCATGGCGACCGGACCGAACAGTTCCTCACGCGCCGTTGGCGTGCGCTCGGGGATATCCACCAGCACCGTAGGCGGGTAGAAAAAGCCCGGTAGACCGTCGGCGTCTCCACCGACGACAACGCGCGCGCCAGCGTCGACGGCTGCACGCACCTGCGCCGCCAGTCCATCGCGCACGCTCTCGGTGGCAATCGGCCCGATCTGCGTGCGTTCATCGCTGGGATCGCCCGTGATGAGCGCGCGCATGCCGTCGGTGAATCGCGCGAGGAATTCCTCGTACACGACGTCGCAGACGATGAACCGCTTGGCAGCGATGCACGACTGACCCGCGTTCACTGTGCGCGCCGACACGGCGACTTTCGCGGCCTGCGCGATGTCCGCGCTGGGCAGCACAATGAACGGATCACTCCCTCCGAGTTCGAGGACGACCTTCTTGAGGTGTGCACCTGCGACTTGTGCGACATGGCGGCCGGCGCGATCGCTGCCGGTCAGTGTCACGCCAACAATGCGGCGGTCGGCGATGATTGCATCGAGTGCATCGAGTGGCAGCAGCGCGACGTGACATGGTGCCGGCGGCGTGCCGGTGTGGGCGACCGCCGCGCGCGCATCGTCGAGACATTCATCGAGCAGCTTCGCCGGGCCTGGCACCGACGGCGCCGGCTTGACGATGATGCCATTGCCGGCGAGCAGCGCGGGAACCGCGAAACGCAGTGCCTGCCAGTACGGAAAATTCCACGGCATGATGGCGAGCACGCATCCCAGCGGATCATGGCGCACACGCACCGTTGCCGTGGCATCGTCGAGTACGATCTCGTCGGCGAGCGCGGTGCGCGCCATCGCCGGCGCGACGTCACAGAGCACGGCGCATTTATCCACCTCCGCGCGCGCGGCGTTGATGGGCTTCCCCATCTCGAGCGTCAACGTTTCCGCCAGCGCCTCGCGATGTCTGCGGAGCGCTGCGCCCAGCGCGACGATGAAACGCGCGCGCTGTTCCAGCGTGGCGATACGCCACCGCTGTTGCTCTGCGGCCGTTCGTGCTAGCAGCGTTTCACGTTGCGACGCTGACAGCGACGGCATCTCATACAGCAGCTCGCCGGTCGCGGGGTTCACTGCTCGAAAGGTCATCCACCAAGGTCAGCGCTCAACACGCCTGCGGTCAAGCGTTCAGCGCAACAGTTGCGCGCGCCGACGTGGCGATGTCCGGCGGCATGAGCGCGGAGGACGCGGGGAGTGAGACGCCACGTCCCGGCGCCTTGGGCTCCGGCGAAGGCCGTGCGGACAGCCGCCTGGTGGTCGCGGCGACGGTCAGTTTGCGACGGCGCTTCCGGGCGTACAGGAGTTGATCTGCGCGCACCAGCAATTCCGACAGCGTCGCCTGATCGGTGGGACGGACGCGCGTATGACCGATCGTGAGCGAGATCGGCGCGTCGAGTTCGTGACGCGCATTCAGTTGAGCCACGCGCTCTTCGATGCGGCGCTGGATGAGTCGCGCGGCAGCACCGTCGGCGTCGAGCGCCATGATCGTGAACTCGTCGCCTCCCATGCGCGCGACCACATCACAGTCACGCACTGCACGTCGCAGCAAACGGGCGACCTCGATCAGCGCACGGTCGCCGGCCGCGTGACCATACGAATCGTTGAGCTGCTTGAAGTCATCCATGTCCACGTACAGCAATACGAGTTCCTTGTCCTGCCGGCGTGCGATGCGGAGCTGTTGCTCGGCCAACGTCATGAAACCGCGGCGATTGTACAACTGCGTCAGATGATCGGTCAACGAGGCACGGCGTAGTCGTACTTCCTCGCGCTTGCGTGCGGTGATGTCGCGAATGGTGATCGCCACACCGTCGGCCGTAGGTACCGCCTGATGAAGCAGCCAGCCGGCGGTGAAGCGTCGGCGATCGGTGCGCACATCCTCGACGAGCGGCGCATTGAGCGCGATGGCGTCGGTGTACTTCTCGAGCAGCGTGTCGGCGAGACCAGTCGGCAGATCGCGACGCAACCACTTCCCGACGAGATCCTCGCGCGTGGTACGCAGCAGGCGCGCGCCGGTGGGATTCACGTCTGTGACCTCGAAGTCGATCACGTCGCCGTGGGCATCACGCAGCCCGCGCAGCAGAAAGACGCCGTCGGCACTGGCATGCATTGCATCCTGCAGACGACGCATCTGCTCGCGCACGGCGAGGTCATCGTCACCGCGTCGCGCATTCTCTCGCCGCAACAGCGACCATCCCGCCAATGCCAGAACCAGCGCGGCAAACGACAGGAATGGTGCGGCATCGATGAGCGAGGTCATGCCGGCGAGCAGTGGCGCTGTGGCGACCGTGGCCGCGCCTCTCCGATCGATCTGGGAACCCGCGCGCGTCACGCCACTGAGCGACGCAACTCCTCCGGTGAGGGAGAGCAGCGCGAGAGCAGCCCAGAACAGCGCACGGGTGGCGAATCGATCGAGCATGACAAATGAGGGAGGGTGCTTCGATGGAGCGGTCGACTCCGACGTCGGATGAACCGATCCGCGTCCCGCCGCACCGCGGTACGCTCTGGGACGAGGGGCAACGACTGTGCCAAACTCGTCCATACGACCCGGTCGATATCTCCAGACGAAGGGAATGATAATGCTAAAGCAATGCGATAGAACGCTTTACATCACGCTGACAATGGACGCACTCCATCTGGTCTCGGCGCTCGCAGCTCCGGAGTAATGACCGTCGGGGGGGGCCGTACGGGGCCGGAATAGATTGCGCGCGCTCGGCTATTATTGCCGGGGGCGAGGGTCGCTCGCGCTTCCGGCCCTCGTTCAGCGGCACGCGTGGCCATTCAGTTCGCTAATCGGCGCCCAGCAGCAACCGCTTCTCGAGCGCGGCATAGCGCGCCGCGCCTTCGCGATCGGGGAAAAGCAGCGAGACGATGACGCCGGTCGCGAACGAGAGCGGAATGGACACCAGCGCCGGATTCTTGAGCGGGAAGATCGCGGACGCATGATGGAGCAGGTCGACCTGCACCGCGGGCGACAGCGAGATCAGGAGGAGTGTGGCGAGCGTTCCGGTCACCATGCTCGCGGTGGCTCCGGCGGTGCTGGTCCGACGCCAGAAGACGCTCAGCACCAGGGCCGGAAAGTTCGCGCTGGCCGCAATCGCGAACGCGAGTCCGACCATGAAGGCGACATTCTGTCCTTTGAAGAGAATGCCGAGTGTGATCGCGATGAGCGCCAGTCCGATGGTGGCGATGCGCGCGACGAGGAGTTCCTCGCCGGGCTTCGGATGGCCGCGTCGGATGACCGACGACCACAGATCGTGCGAGATCGCGGCGGCACCTGATAATGCGAGCCCTGCCACCACGGCGAGAATGGTCGCGAAGGCAACCGCGGCGATGAAGCCGAGAAAGGGTCGCCCGCCGAGTAGTTGCGCGAGCATCGGTGCCGCCATGTTGCCGCCCGCGTCGACTGCTTTGATCGCATCGGGACCAACGAGGACCATCGCGCCGAATCCAAGCACGAACGTCATGAGATAGAACATCCCGATCAGTCCAGTCGCGATGAACACGGACTTGCGTGCGGCGCGCGCATCGGGGACGGTGTAGAATCGCATCAGGATATGCGGCAGTCCGGCGGTACCGAACATCAGCGCGAGTCCGAGCGAAATCGCGTCCAGCGGATTGGAGACGAGCTTGCCGGGCGCGAGGACGCCGGCGCCGTATTTCGCGGCGGCTTGTGCGAACAGTTCGCGCGGATCGAAGTGGAAGCGTGAGAGCACCATGAGTGCGAGCGCCGCCGCGCCGCCGAGCAGGAGCACCGCTTTCACGATCTGCACCCACGTCGTCGCCAGCATGCCACCAAAGAGTACGTAGGCCATCATGGCCACGCCGACGATGACGACGGCAGCCTCGTACGGAATGCCGAAGAGCAGTTTGATCAACCCACCCGCGCCCACCATCTGCGCAATGAGATAGAACGCAATGGTCGCCAGGGTGCCGCACGCGGCAGCGATACGCACCGGGATCGGATCGAGTCGCGCGGCCACGACATCGGCGAATGTGTAGCGCCCGAGATTCCGCAGCGGCTCAGCGATCAGGAACAGCACGACCGGCCATCCCACGAGCCACCCGGTCGAGTAGATCAGACCATCGAAACCACTGGTGGAGACGAGTCCCGCGATGCCCAGGAACGACGCCGCGCTCATGTAGTCACCGGCGAGCGCGATGCCGTTCTGGCCGGCAGTGACCGTGCGACCGGCGGCATAAAAATCGTCGGTGCTGCTTGTTCGACGTGCGGCCCAGTACGTGATCGCCAACGTCAGCGTGATGAATCCGGCGAAGAACGCGATGGCGACGGAATCTGCCGACGAGTTCACTGTTCGCCCTCGTGATGCGCGCGCAACGCGAGGAGCGCCGGGTCGTACACCTGGTTGGCCCAGCGCACGTACGTGTACGTCAACACCCATGCCGCGACGATCACCAGTGCGCCCAGGATGATGCCGATCGAGAGACCATCCTGCACCTGCTTGGCCAGCAGGGCTGGGCGATACGCCACCAGCGCGATGAAGCCGAAGTACACACAGACCATGAGCAAGGTCAGTGTGGCAGCAATACGCCATCGCTTGATGGCGAGCGTGCGCGTGGCCTCTGCGGCCGATGTCGAAGGAGTCACCATGGCGCGCGAAGGTACGGCCAGCGCCAACCGTTGCACAGTCCCCCGCGAGTCGCGACCCTCCCCAGGCATCCGTTTGCGCGTGGCGCATGTCATATTCGAAGTCGTGTCGCTCGCGCGGTCACCTCGGTCGGCAGCGATGACTGCATTGCCGTCGGTATTGCGTGCGCATTTTTTGTCCGTATGCTCGTCCTCACCTTCGTTCAATCTGCTGTGACGCAACGCATGGGCATCGCGCTGGCGAGTCTCATCTCCGGACTCGTTGCACTGTATCTGCACCTGTGGAAGCTTGGACGGACTGGATCGCTCTCCTGCTCCGGCACTGGGGGCTGCGAGTACGTGCAGGGCAGTCGCTACGGTTCGTTTCTCGGCGTGGACGTCGCGTTGATCGGGACGGTGGGGTACGCGATGCTGTTTCTGGCGGCGTTGATCGGCTCGAGCCCCAGACACGAAGATGCGCGCTGGCCGAACATCGCAATGCAACTCATGATCTGGCCGGCGGTTCTGTTCACGCTGCGGCTCAAGTACGGCGAGTTCGTGGTGCTGAAGGGCTTCTGCCCGTGGTGCCTCGTCTCGGCCGTCGCGATCACCCTCTGCGCCATCCTGGTGATCTTTGACAAGCGGCGTCTGGATCGTCTCGAGTCCGTGAGCTAGTCTGCCGACAAGCGAAAGTGCTACGGCGTCTCGGCGTCGCCGACCATCACGGCAAACCAGTGCGCCATCTCCTGACGGATCGGATAGCCCGGCATGGTCTTCACGACGCGACCGTTGCGATCGATCGCGACAAACGTTGGCGTGCCCGGATAGCGAAAGGTCATCAGCACCTGATCGGAATTGCCGGCCGGTCCGATGAGTTGCGCGCCCACAATCCCTTCCTTGGCCACCATGGGCGCGCCGTCTGCCGCCCCTTCGAGCGTGAGCAGTTTGAGGCGAGTCAGCGGTCGCCCGGCCGACATTTCGCCCAGGTCCTTGAGCGCGCGCTTGCACCAACTGCACGTGACCGAACTCACCATCACGATGGCGGGCTGCCCCTTCGTGACGAGTGGGATCAGCTTACCCTCCGCGTTCCGCACCTTGAACAGCCCGATGGCGTCCTCGGCTTTGGCCGCAGTCTGCGGCGCGGTGTCGGAGATCGTTTTTCCGGCCGAACGCGGGGCTACATTGGCCAAGGGAGACGCGGCGTCGCGATCGCGCACCTGCTTGGTGACGAACGCCGTGCCGCCGAGGGTGATCAGGACGATGGCAAGCAGCTGACTGACCGTGACTGCACCACGACGGTGTGGTCGTGCGGGTTCCGGGTCGCGTACGGCGTCCGGTACACGGTCACGCTCGTCGGAACGACGGGATGCGCAATCGAGCGGGCGTACCGAAGGAGCTGCCGATGGCGGCTGGGAGCGTGGCATGACGAATGATTACCCAGAACCGCAGGCGGCGGTAGCACTCGACGCCAGGCCGCACCGTAAGCTGGGCGATCTCGACGTAAACGCACACCTGAGCGATCCGTCGCGAAGGCAGGACTTTGTGACGCCGATGTTCGATATCATTGCGCCGCGCTACGATGCGTTCACCCGACTGTTCTCGTTCGGTATGGACGCGAGCTGGAAGCGCGAGGCGATGCGCGCGATCGTTGCGTCGTCGTCACATGCGCACCACGCATTGGACCTCGCCTGTGGTACCGGAGATCTCGCGGTTGCCATCGCACGCGCGTTCCCGACATCGCGCGTGGTTGCCCTCGACGCGTCGCCGCGAATGATCGACCATGCCAACCAGCGGCTGGCCGATCCGACACGCGATGCGGCGGTGGCGTCACGGATCACCACGACCGTCGGTGATATGTCGGCGCTCGCGTTCGACAGTGCGTCGATGGATCTCGTGACGGCCGGTTACGGTGTGCGCAACGTGCCCGATTCAACGCAGGCGGTGCGCGAGATGGCGCGGGTGCTGCGTCCGGGGGGCGTACTGGTCACGCTCGATTTCTATCGACCCGCCTTCGCCCCCTGGCGCGCGCTCCTGCTCTGGTATCTCTCCGTGGCGGGCAACGCGGTGGGCTGGTGGTGGCATCGCGATCCGATCGTCTACGGCTACATCGCGCGCAGTATCGAGCAGTTCATGAGTTGGCAGGCATTCGGTGCGCTGCTCGAGCGTGAGGGCTTTCGCGTGCGTCGTGTCACGCGGCATCTGGGCGGTGGCATCGCACTGCATGAGGCGGAGCGCGTGTCATAACGCCGGCGTATGCAGCGATACCCTCGACTTACAGCTCGGCGCGCACTGCTGCCATGATCCACCGATCGTCCATCTGCCACCACGCGTCCAATTGTGCGTCGTGTCCGTCAAGCTCGGGAAGCATGAGGTGAATCGTGGCGGCACCATGCTCGTGCACATCCACCTCGACTTCGGTGAATCGCACGTAGCGTTGCACGACCGGATCGATCGCTTTGTAGACCGCTTCCTTGAGTGCGAATCGAAGCAAGGTGGCATCACGAATGATCGCGTCATGCATGACCATCTCAGGGCTGATGGTGCGGCGCGCGATCGCCACTTGCGCAGGCTGCGTCGTCTCTTCCGTCGCTGCTGGCGCAGCACGCCGGCGCTGATGGAAGGTCGCCGCAACCTCCGTTGCCAACGCGTCCTGCTCGCGCGCGGTCAGGATGCGCGACGCCAGCGTGCGATGACGCTGCGCCGCGGCCGCGAAGTCCGGCGGTGCGTCCAGCCACGTGCCCGTCACCGGCGTCCGCTCTTCGAGATCGACGCCAAGGTGGCCGTGCGTGCCCGCTTCGGCCATCGCGATGGCGCGCGTACGCTTATGGCTGATGGACCCGCGAACGCCGAAGGGTAGTGTCGGCGCGCCGCGAGTGGTGCGAAGTAGTGGACGGGCGAGCAGCAGCGGGAGGTCTGCGCGATCGGGTGCCACCGCACGAATTGCTGCGCGCAGCGCACGACGTCCGGCCACGAACGCATCCCGCCGCGCCTCAGGGAGCGAGCGTGCCAACGCCGCTTCCTGCTCGTGCAGCTCTCCGTCGCGCACCAGCGCGTCGAGCCGCGCGTGCAGCTGTCGCACCGACAGGTCAACCGCCAGTGGCGTGGTCAGTGGCGTGACGAGCGGTGTGACAGGTGGCGTCACAAGCGGTGTGATCGCTGCCGACACCAGCATGCGGCCCTCCGCCCCGAGGCCGGAGGACACAATCGAGAGCCCTGTACGGTCGGCGACGTCGTCGAGGCGGGATGACATGCCGCAATCTCGTGAATCGCCACCGCGATCGCCAACGTGCTGGCCCTGCGCCGAGCCGTACACGCGGCCACCTTTGTACCGTCCGCGTGTTCGCGCCTCTCACACTCGTCGCATGAACAGCAGTACCGACCTGTCGTCCAGGCTTGATCTGTCCGACGCGGCACACGCACGGCGCGTGGGCATGACGAGTGCACAAGCGTGGTATACCGTCTTCGTACTCACGCTTGCCAACGTCTCCGGCTTCGTTGACCGGCAGATTCTGACGTTGCTCGTGGTGCCGATCAAGCGCGATCTCGGCGTGTCAGACACGCAGGTCAGTCTCCTCATGGGACTCGGCTTCGTCCTCTTCTACTCGCTGCTCGGATTGCCGATCGGTCGTTGGGTCGATCGCGGGCGTCGCTCGCTCATCGTGGCGCTGGGCGCGGCGGCGTGGAGTGTGATGACAACGGCGACGGGATTGGCACAGAGCTTTACCCAACTGTTCGTTGCGCGGGTTGGTGTCGGTGTTGGTGAAGCGACGCTTGGGCCGGCTGCGGTCTCGCTCATTGGCGACGCGTTCCCACGACGCCGACTTGGCACCGCGATGAGTGTGTATATGCTCGGCACCTTCTTCGGGTCGGGTGTCGCCTACGCCCTCGGCGCATGGGTTGTCGGAGCGCTCGACGTTCCAGGTATGATCAGCGTTCCGTTGTTCGGCGACGTGCACCCGTGGCAGCGCGTCTTCTTCATCGTCGGCTTGCCGGGCCTGCTCATTGCCGCGCTTGCGCTCACCATTCGTGAACCGCTGCGCGGGAACGCCTCGACAAGCGCGAGCACCAGCGCGCCTTTCGCAACGACAACCACGGCGAGCGCATCAGCGGCGGTGCCGATGCGTGAACTGTTCGGATATCTGCGCGCGCATGGCCGGACGGTGACCTCACTCTCGCTCGGCTTTGCCTTCTCGGCGGCGGTCAACTACGGCATCGGTGCGTGGCTGGCGACTTTTTTTGTGCGTACGCACGGGTGGACCATCCAGCAAGCCGGAACGTTGCAAGGCGTCATGACGATGACCTTCGGTGTCGCGGGCACGCTGCTCGGTGGTTGGCTGACCGACCGATGGGCACGCGGCGGACGAGTGGACGCGCCGATCCTTGTCGGCATGCTTGGCGCAGCGGGGATGCTCGTCTGCGCCGGCCTGTATCCGCTGCTCCCGTCGGCGATGGTCGCAGCCGCGTTGATTGTGCCCGTCAACATCTTCGCGGCACTGCCGTGGGGAGCGGCGAATGCAGCCGTCGCCGAAGTGATGCCGCCGCGGATGCGCGGGCAGGGAAGCGCGCTCTATCAGCTGGTGGTCAATCTTGTTGCGGGCGCGCTTGGTCCGACTGCTGTCGCGCTGCTCACCGACGGCGTCTTCAAGGACGAAGCCGCCCTACGCTACTCGTTGAGCGTCTGCACCGTCGTAGGCATGACGATCGCGCTCGCGTTGATGGCGTGGGGCCGGCCGGCCTTTCGGCGAACGATCGCGCTGCGAGACGAGTAGATCATTGCTCGCGCGACGTCGCACTCGACGCCGCGCGAACGCCGCGTCAACCGACTCACGATGGCCGCTCCCGCCGACGTCGAGCGCCGCTCGCGACCACATTGCCGGCCAACAGACCGGCGGCGAGCGAGATGCCGATGATCAGGACGCGAAACGCCGTCGCCACGCCCACTTCCACCTCTTGACCGAGGAGCGACGTGACGCTCCGAAAGCCAATGCTGCCGGGCACGAGAATGAGCAGGCCGGGCACCACGGTCACCATCGCCGACCGACGGAAGTAGCGTGCGATGAGATTGCTCCCGGCACTCACGACGAACGCGCCGAGGAATGCGCCCAGCTCCTCGCCCATCGCGGCGCCGGCAAATCGTGAAGTGAGGTACGCCGCCGCGCACGCGAGCACGATCCACGCGGCGTCGCGCGCTTCGGCGTTGAGCAACACGGTGAACGCGAGCGGTGCCACGAGCAGTGCGACCCACTCGGTCCAGAACGGCAGCGACGCATGTGGCAGCCAATGCCCGGTGTCGGTTGCTGACACGAGATCGGGAGCGACGGTCGCCGTGATCGACTGCCCGACGTTCGACGCGATGCTCGCGCCAATATCGCTACCGAGTTTCGCGCCGAGTGCGAGACCGAATCCGAGTAGGAGAAACACGACCAGCGCGCCGCTCAGTCCGAGCAGCCCGC
>ENA-ORBV01015425-ORBV01015425.1-microbial-mat-metagenome-genome-assembly--contig:-NODE-15425-length-11239-cov-4.718330_pt1 | contig 11239 bp, 13 predicted proteins | sample MGYA00237777_ERZ505514 | MGnify/ENA primary metagenome ERZ505514 (study PRJEB26160, sample SAMN06269048) | microbial mat metagenome | isolation source: Oligotrophic lake microbial mat | place...
CGGCATACGAGATTCGCCTTAGTCTCGTGGGCTCGGAGATGTGTATAAGAGACAGCCGTGCCGTCATCGGCCTGTTCGAGCAGTCCGCGCTTCTGCTGGCGGGCGTCGGTGAAGGCCCCGCGCTCGTGGCCAAACAGCTCGGACTCAAGCAGGGTCTCCGGCAGCGCCGAACACGTGATGTTCAGGAACGGTCGGGCCGAGCGGTTGCTGGCGTAGTGGATGACCTTGGCGATGAGGTCTTTGCCCGTACCGCTTTCGCCGGTAATCAGCACCGTGGATCCGGGACTGGTCGCCACTTTGCGGACCAGCGTCTTGATCCGGTGCATCGGCTCGGATTCACCGATGACCGAGGCCGCGCTGAACGGCCGGGCCAGCCCACTTCGCAGCGTGCGAAGTTCCCGACGCAGGCGGGTCGTCTCAAGCGCCCGTTCCACGCGAAGCGCGACATCGTCGAGATCAAACGGTTTGGTGGCGTAGTCAAACGCCCCGCCCTTCATGCTTTCGACCACGGTGTCGATACCCTTGTGCGCGGTGAGCATCAATACCAACGTATCCGGATCGAGGTCGCGCAGACGACGCAGCACTTCCAGGCCATCTCCGTCGGGCAACTTGTAATCGAGGAGCACGAGATCCACGCCGTGATCGGCCTGCTCCATGGCCTGCGCCACACTGCCAGCCTCGAGCACTTCGTGTCCGTCGGCACGGAGACGCTCGGCCAGGGACCAGCGAATCAGCGCTTCATCGTCAACAACTAGGACTCGTCTACCGGCCATTGTGCTGCAGTATAAGCGGCATCAACCAGCGCCACGACCACGCCGATATCGAAGGGTTTGTCCACCACGCGATACACCCCGGCGTCCTTCGCGATGTCTGTCTGCTCGGGTGTGCCATAGGCCGTCATAAGGATGAGCGGCACGTCCGGCCGACGCTCACGCAAATCCCGCAGCAGCGACAGATCGGCCACATCGGGCAGTCGGAGATCGAGCAGGATCACAAACGGCTGGCCGACGAGCTGGTCGGCGACCGCGCGCGCCTGGGCACCATTGGAGGCCTGTCGCACGATCCACCCGGCGTCGGTCAAGGCTTCTGACACAGACCAACGGATGAGGGCCTCGTCGTCGACGACCAGCACACTCCTCCGCGATATTCCCTGCATCATGGGTAGAATTCCCCGTACGGTGGTGCTTTCTGAGCCTAAACTCATGCCGAGCGTCCCCTCTATTCAAGGATTGGGCCAATTCATGACGTCGGACCTCATCGCTGCGCTTCGGCGCTCCAATAAAGATCTCGAGGACCTCAAATACGCACTTGATCAATCCGCCATCGTCGCGATTACCGACGTCCGGGGCGACATCACGTATGTGAATGACACCTTCTGCGCCATCGCCAAGTACCCGCGCGAGGCTCTGATCGGGAAGAACCATCGCATTCTCAACTCCGGACTGCACGGCGTGGACTTTTTCAGGGAGATGTATCGCACCATCGTGCAGGGCCAGGTCTGGCGCGGGGACTTGCGGAATCGGGCGAGTGATGGATCGCTCTATTGGGTCGACACCACGGTCGTGCCGTTTCTCAATGACGACGGCAGGCCGTACCAATACGTGTCCATCCGCTACGACATCACGGAGCGCAAGCGATCGGAGGCGGCGCTTCGCGACCAGGCGTCGCTGGCGCAGTTGGGCAAACTGGCCGCGGTGGTGGCGCACGAAGTGCGGAATCCGCTGGCGGCCATTCGCGGGGCGCTGCAGGTGATCGGCGGACGCCTCGACAGCGCGAGCCAGGAACGCGCCGTGGTGCTGGATGTGATTGCGCGGGTGGACGGGCTCAACGAGATCGTGCAGGACCTGCTGCACTTTGCCAAGCCGCGACAGCCCATGCCCACCGCCGTCCCGCTTCGCGCTGTGCTGGAGAGTGTGGTCGCACTGCTGTCCCGAGACGCCACGCTGTCACAGGTGTCGGTCCACATGGACCTCGCCGACATGATGGTCCGTGTCGATATGGATCAAATCCAGCAGGCGTTTCTCAACGTGCTGATCAACGGGGCTCAGGCGATGGATGGCCGTGGACGCATCACCATCTCGGCGACCGAGGAGGGCGACCGCTGTGTCATCGCGATCCGGGACGAAGGTCCCGGGATCCCCGTGGAGACGCGCGACCATCTGTTTGAGCCGTTTTTCACGACAAAACATCGCGGCACCGGACTGGGTCTGGCCACGGCCCGCAGAATTCTCGACAGTCATGGCGGCACTTTGACGCTGGACTGCCCGGAGGGCGGCGGCACAATCGCACGGATTTGTGTGCCCACGGCTCGGGCATGATGTTTGCTCTGATCCCGGATGGAGGCCTCCATGGTTGCCATCCGGCGAATCCTTGTTCCCACCGACTTCAGTGAACCGGCCGATGCGGCGTTGCGGTATGGCCGTGCGTTGGCGGAAGAGTTCGGCAGCACGCTGCATCTGATTCATGTCGTGCCCGAGCCCTACGTCTACCCGTGGGGGACCGAGATCTCCACCATGCCGTTGGTCGATCTGCTGACCCAGTCGGAAGCTCAGGCTGGCGAACGGCTCAAGACCCAAATCGACGACACCGGCACGCTCAAGGGACGCATCAAGACGTCCACGGCCATCGGCACGCCGGTCGACAGAATCCTGCAGTGCGTGGCCGACGACGGCATTGACCTGATCGTCATGGGCACCCACGGTCGTGGCGCGGTCGGTCATCTCCTGCTGGGATCGGTCGCGGAACGAATCGTCCGGCGGTCCCCCGTGCCGGTGCTGACCGTCAAGGGGCACGCGCCCGGGTTCGCGGGCTAGCGTAGACTTGTGCCCATGAGTGACTCCCTGACCATTGGGCACCTAATCCGATTGGCGACCGCCACCCATGTGCGGGCCTCGCGGTTGTCGCAGCCGTCGGCGTGGTTTGTCTGGTGGCACGAGCGCAAGTTTGTGAATGCGATAGACCACTTTGCCGGAGTTCTGCAGAGTCTGCCGCAGACAGAGGCCGAGAAGGCGTCGCCCGATCACATTCGCGACATTGGCACTCAGGTGGACGCCATCGTGAATGACGTCGAAGTGTTCATCGCCCGTCACGGCAACTCGAGCCTCAAACGTGTCGAACACGATCGTCACCTTGTGAACCGTATTTATGAACTGCGCGCGTCCTACGAAAAACTGGCGCGGCGAGTGACGGCCCAGCCCGGCATGACGGACCTGCGATGGAAGGTCAAACTCGACACGGCCCATCGGACCGACACGTGACCGGCCCCATTGTCTGCGGCATCGACTTCTCCGAGCACTCGCGCCGCGCGTTGGTGTGGGCGAGGTTTTTTGCGACGCGCCTGAATCTGCCGCTCATCGTGGTCCATGCGGTGGAACCAGTGCTCGCCGAAGCGTCCAAGGTCACCTACGGTCCCGGCGCGCTTGCGGCGACGCTTGAACCTGAGTTGCGGGAGTTCATCGGACCTGACGCCTCGACCCTGCACGTCGGCGTGGGTGAGTCGGCCAGTGTGTTGAAGGGCGCGGCCATGGCGCACGCGGCGTCCCTACTGGTGGTCGGGACCCAGGGACTCGGCCGAGCGGCACGGGTCTGGTTCGGGTCCACGACCCTGCGCCTGTTGCGCGAGACCACAACCCCGATTCTGGCCATCCCCCCGAAATCTGCGGATGCGCCGGCCCTGTCGGGTTTTGTGGTGGGCACCGACTTTAGCGAGGCCTCAGACGCGGCGGTGCACGCGGCGGTGGCCCTGGGGGCGCAGTTGCAGGTGCCGGTGACGTGCCTGCACGCGGTGCGGACGGTCGCGGCACACACCCGATGGAACGAGGTCATTCACGAGACCGTTGATCGCGCGATCCACGCGGCCAGACAACGTCTGGCGAATACGGCCGCCGCGATCGCGGCGGCCGGAACCCTCACCACGGACGTGCGAACCGGCGACGCCGCAGACACCCTGATTGACGCCGCAGAAGGCACAGACCTCGTGCTGGTGGTGGGACTCGGGGGGGCACACAATGGTCAACACCCCGGCACCACCGCCTACCGCGTCTTGTCGGGCGCCGATGCGCCCGTGCTGGCCGTGCCGCTGCGCCGCGCCTGAAGGGCGCGTTCACCCAGCCACCAGGCGGGACGCCGGACACGACGCAAGCCAAAGTGGGTCACCGTGTGCGCTTCCAGATGCGCCATGGCCTCATCCAGGTCGTCGGTCACTTTCAGGAGATCCAGATCGCGCGGTGAGATCGCGCCTTCACGCAACATCTGCCGGAGCAGCGCCAGGTAGGGTTCCCAATACTTCGTGCCAATCAGCACCACCGGGAAGTTCGCAATTTTTGTGGTCTGAATGAGCGTCAACGCTTCGTTGAGCTCGTCGAGTGTGCCCAGTCCTCCCGGACACACGACAAAACCATACGAATATTTGAAGAGCAGGACCTTGCGCACAAAGAAGTAGTGACAGGTCACCCACTTGTCCAGGTAGGGGTTGGGCGCCTGCTCAAACGGCAGCTTGATGTTGACGCCGACCGAGAGTCCCCCGGCATCGTGCGCACCGCGGTTGGCGGCTTCCATGAGGCCCGGGCCGCCGCCGGTCATGACGGCAAATCCCATCCCGCTGACCCGCCGCCCCACCTCGCGCGCGAGCGTGTAGTACTGATGGCCTTCATGAAACCGCGCCGACCCAAACACCGCGATACACGGCCCAATGAAGTGCAGGCGGCGGAAGCCGACCAGAAAGTCACGCGCCGCGCGCCCCAGCAACTGGAGTTCGCGCCATCGGGAATTGGGCCCCTCGAGCAGCAGGCGATCAGACTTCGACGGGTCGGGATCGGTTACGGATACAGCCACTGACTCGTCCACCCTTCCTCGACGCGGTCAAAGACCTGCCGATCGTGCAACCGGCCAATCCCGGCCTTCCAGAATTCGATATGCTGCGGCACCAGCCGGAAGCCCGACCAGAACGGCGGTCGCGGCACCGATCGTCCCAGATGACGCGCGGCGATGGCCGCTGCCCGCGCGAGCAACACGGCCTGACTCGACAACGGTTCACTCTGGCGTGAGGCCCACGCGCCGATCTGACTCTCGCGCGGCCGGGTTGCAAAATACCGATCGGCCTCGTCGTCGTCGACCGGGTGCACATCGCCCTCGATGCGCACCTGTTGGTCGAGCGGGCCCCAGTAGACACACATCGACGCGTGCGGCGTGTGGGCCAGTTCACGGCCTTTGCGGGATCGCAGATTGGTGAAGAAGGTGAAGCCGCGCTGGTCGACGTATTGAATCAGGACCATGCGACCTGCCGGACGGCCGGTCTCACTGACCGTGGAAAGACAGGCGGCCTTCGGGTCAAATCCACCCCGAGCGACCGCCTCGTCCAACCACGCTTGATACTGTGCGATGGGATCAATCACACAGTGACGTATATCACTTCCGCTTCACACCCAGCTCGGCAAGTGTGCTGGCGAGCAGTTCACCCGCCGCCGACGTCGCGCCCGACTTGTCAATTTTCAGGATCTTGCCGTCCGTGCCGATGAAGAACATCCAACGACGCGCCATGCCGGCCGGAGACAACACGCCGTACGCCGTGGCGACGTCTTTTTCCGGATTGGCCAGGATGGGAAAGTCGGCTTCGTGTTCCTTCGCAAACCGCGTATTGGTCTCGGCGTCGTCGACGCTCACCATGAAGTACGCGACATCAAACTGCCGAATCGTCTCGCCGCTCGCCCGGAGCGACTTGCATTCGGCCGTTCAACCACCGGTGAACGCCTTCGGAAACCACGCAAGGACAACGGCGCGTCCCTTGTAGTCCGAAAGCCGGTGGGTCTTGCCATCCGACCCTTTGAGCGCGAAGTTGGGCGCCATATCGCCCACCTTCAACTCAACGGCCGGAGTCTGTGTGAGCACAGCCGCAGTGATTCCCACAGCGAGAACCGATGCGAGCAGGCCCAACGTGGTCAGTGTTTTCATCAGGCGAGACTCCTTTCGGCGTATCTTACCCCGCATGGCGAACTTCTACAGCCGCGTTTCCGACGCTGCCGGACGTTTCCCGACCCAACACGCCGTCGAACTCCAGACGCCGGATGCGTTGCTGCCCACCACGTATCAGCAACTGACACAGGAAGCGGCGGAATTTGCCTCCTGGTTAAACGCCCGGGGTGTGGCCGCCGACGACCGCATCGCGATCCTCGGGGACAATACCGCCCGGTGGATCTCGGTCTACCTGGGGATCCTCCGGCTCGGGGCGATCGCGGTCCCGCTCGACACCGCCTACAAGTCCGGCCAGATTCGGACCGTCCTGGACAACTCGGGAGCCCGGCTCATCTTCACCACGCCGCGATATGCCGAGGCAGTGCAGGCGGCCTGCGCTGACCTGTCGCCACCACCGGAGGTCCGGCTGCTTGACGACCCGCGAGGCGAGGCGGCGTCTGCCCCACCCGTCGTGGATCGGACCACCCACGACGCCGCGGTGATTTTGTATACGTCGGGCACCACCTCCGATCCCAAGGGCGTCGTCCTGACCCACGGCAATCTGGAGGCGGAGCGACAGGCCGCGTACTCGGTGGTCACCCTGACCGACACCGACGCGGTCCTGGGGGTGCTCCCGCTGTATCACTCGCTGGCGCAGATGGCCAACCTGTTGTTGCCGCTGGCCGGCGGCGCGAGGGTGGTGTTTCTCCAGAGTGTGAGCTCCACCGCCCTGCTCGAAGCCCTGCAGCAACGCCGCATCACGATCTTCGCGTGTGTGCCGCAGTTCTTCTATCTGATTCATGAGCGTGTGATGGGCGAGGTCGCCAAAGCCCCCCCCTTGCGGCGCACACTGTTCCGCATCCTGCTGCGCACCAACGGCTGGCTGCGCGAACACCTGGGGTGGAATCCTGGACGACGATGGTTCGGCAAGGTGCATGCGGTGCTGGGGACACACATGCGCTTTCTCGTGACGGGCGGCTCGCGGTTTGATCCGACGATTGGGCGCGACCTGTACGACATGGGCTTTGCGCTGCTCAACGCCTACGGCCTGACCGAGACCTCCGGAGGCGCCACCATCATGCGCCCCGCCGATCGGTACTCCACCTCGGTGGGACAGGCGCTCAAGGAAGTGGAGATTCGCATCGCCCCACGGGAACGGGCCGTCGACGCGGAACAGGCAGACCACGCAGGCGAAGACGACCAGATCGATGGCGAGGTCCTCATCCGTGGCCCGATCGTGATGCGCGAATATTATCGGCGCCCCGACGCCACGGCCGAGGCGCTTCGCGACGGGTGGCTCCACACCGGCGACCTCGGCCGGCTGGACGGCCAGGGCCGGCTCTACATCACCGGCCGCAAGAAGGAGATGATTGTTCTTGCCTCAGGCAAGAACCTCTATCCCGAAGAAATTGAAGCGCACTATCGCGAGGCGCCGGTCATCAAGGAATTGTGTGTCCTGGGACTGAGTCGCCCGGGTGAACCCATCGGCGAACGGCTGCACGCGGTCATTGTGCCTGATGACCAGGTGCTGAAGGAGCGCGGAGTCGTCAACGTGCGGCAGTTCGTCCGGTTTGAACTGGAGAGCCGTTCGGTGCATCTGCCGGCACACAAGCGCATCCTGACGTACGACATCTGGATGGAGCCCCTGCCGCGTACGACCACGGGCAAAGTGCGGCGACACGTGATCGAAAAACGCCTGCGGGAGCAGACCGTCGTGGCGTCGGAGGGCGAACAGGCGCGCCTCAGCGATGACGAAGCGGCGTGGCTCACGACGCCCGCGCACGCGGAGGCGATGAACCTTGTCGCCATCCGACTCAAGCGGGAGGCCGTGCGTCCGGACGCCAACCTCGACCTGGACCTGGCGCTCGACTCCATGGAGCGCGTCGAACTGCTTACCCTGTTGGAGCGGCAACATGGCCGTCGCGTGCCGCCGGAGACGCGCGCGACGATCTTTTCCGTGCGGCATATGGTCGATGCCGTGTTGGCGGCGAAGCCCGCCGAAGCTGTCGGCGCAGCCGACGTTTCAGCGAAGGCGGGCGCAGACGCTGAGTCACCGACGCTCCATTGGGACAGCATCCTCCACGAACCAATCGACCCCGAGCTGACCGCTCAACTGCAGCGTCTGCCGGTCCTGCGTGCCCTCCTGTTTTTTGTGATTGTCCGGACCATTGCGGGCGTGCTGTCTCTGCTGACGCGTGGGAAAGTGATGGATACACAGCATCTTCCGGCGCAGGGGCCGTTCATCCTGAGTCCGAATCATCAGTCCTATATCGATGGATTCCTGTTGTTGAGCGCCCTGCCCTTCCGCACTCTTCGGGAGATCTTCGCGGTCGGCGCCGCCGAGTATTACCAGACGCCGTTCATGCGGTGGTTCGCGCGCATGACCAACGTCATCCCCGTGGACCCCGACGCCCACCTCGAACGCGCCTTGAAGGCCGGAGCGGCCGGGTTGCGGATGGGCAAGGTGCTCATGCTGTTTCCCGAAGGGGAACGATCGATCGACGGTGAGCTGAAGACGTTCAAGAAGGGCGCCGCCATCCTGTCGGGACATTGTCAGGCACCAATCGTGCCGGTGGCGATCGACGGCCTGTACGAATTGTGGCCCCGAAGCCGCCCGTTCAACTGGCGTGGGTTGTGGCCGTGGCGGGCCGCGCCGGTCGTGATGCAGTTTGGTCCCTCGATTACGGTCACGCCGGGGAAGTATGCTGAGGGAACGCAGGCGGTGCGCGACGAGATAGCGCGCATGCTGAATGCCCTGCGACGGAGGTCCTGATCATGAGCGACACCCCGACCGGCGGAAGCATGTTTGATTTCGTCAACCAGTACTTCGACCATGCGGCCCGCTGGAGTGACCATGCCCCTGGCCTGCTGGAGCAAATCAAGGCCTGCAACAGCATCTACCGCTTCAGCTTTCCGTTCCGGAACCCTGACGGCACCATTTCGGTGATCAACGCCTGGCGGGTCGAACACAGTCACCACAAACTTCCGACCAAGGGCGGCATCAGGTATTCGAATCACGTCGACCAGGAGGAAGTGAAGGCGCTGGCGGCCCTCATGACGTACAAGTGCGCCATTGTCGACGTGCCGTACGGCGGTGCCAAAGGTGCCGTGCAGATCGACCCGAAGCAGTACACGACCGAGCAACTCGAGCGCATCACCCGCCGGTACACCCATGAACTGGTGAAGAAAAATTTCATCGGCCCCGGCATCGACGTCCCGGCGCCCGACTACGGCACCGGCGAACGCGAGATGGCGTGGATCGTGGACACCTACATGGCGCTGCACCCGGGATCACTTGACGGCATGGGCTGTGTGACCGGCAAACCCGTCACCCAGGGAGGCGTGCGTGGTCGTCGTGAGGCCACCGGGCGCGGATTGTTTTTTGCGGTCCGCGAAGCCGTCAGTTTCGCCGACGACATGAAAGCGTTGGGATTGACGACCGGGATGGCCGGCAAACGTGTGGTCGTGCAGGGACTGGGCAACGTCGGGTTTCACGCCGCGAAGTTCTGCCGCGAAGGCGGCGCCACGATCATTGCGCTTGCTGAATATGAGGGCGCCATTGCCAATCCGGCCGGGCTTGATCCGGAGGCCGTGGTTGCTCATCGCAAAGAGACGGGGTCGATTCTCGGATTCCCCGGCGCGGCCGACATCAAAGTCAGCGCCGACGCACTGGAACTCGAGTGCGACATTCTGATTCCTGCCGCACTCGAAAACGTGCTGACGGCCGACAACGCCCCCCGCATCAAGGCAAAAATCATTGCCGAGGGTGCCAACGGTCCGACCACGCCGGAAGCGGAAGCCGTCTTCCGCGAGAAGGGCATCATGGTCATCCCCGACCTCTACGCCAACGCGGGTGGCGTCACGGTGTCGTACTTCGAGTGGCTGAAGAACCTCTCGCACGTGCGTTTTGGCCGGATGAACAAGCGGCTTGAGGAGCGCGACGAAGCGCACTTTGTGCAGGCCCTCGAATCGTTGACGGGCAAAACCCTCTCTGACGAACAGAAGCGCACGCTGGTCCATGGCGCCTCCGAAGAGGACATCGTCAACTCCGGCCTCGAGGAGACGATGATCGTGGCGTATCACGCGATTCGCGACACATTGAAGCGGAAGCCCGAGCTGGGTGATTTGCGTGCGGCGGCATTTTTGACGGCGATCGACAAGATTGCCGTGGCGTACAAGGAACTCGGAGTGTTTCCATGAGCCGAGTGTGGGCGACGCGGGCCGCAGGATGCGGTCTGGCAGGGCTCGGCAGTCTTCTGGTGGCGACGGTGGCGGCAGCGCAAGGGCCGCCACCGGGAAACCCCGCCGCTTTGCCGCCAACCGAATTGGGCATCAAGGGACGCCTGTCGATCATGGCGTCGGGCGGACTGGACCTCGATGTATTCGGCGAGGTCGTCACGTTTGGCCTCAGCTGCAACAACGACATCACGGAAGGGCCGACCGCCTGCAACCAGCAGCAGCGGATTCGCCAGGTGGACCGCGTCCTCCACTATCCCGATGTCTACGTCTCGGTACCCAAACGCCTCAATGCCAGCGTCGGATTCGGGATTTTCCAGAAGGACGAATTGATCGTGCAGGTCAGCCGCTCGCGCAGTGCGGCGGAGCCGAGTATCGACGTCGGCAACTTCATTTCCCCCGAAGGGAATCGACCGCTGTTTGGCACCTTCACCACGTATGAGGACTCGTCCATCGAGGGGGGCCTGCGGCACTACTTGAAACCAGCGGGCCGAACCAAGTCGTACGTGAACCTGACCTACGGGCGTCGCGTGGTCGAAGCCATCACAGCCGACCTCGTCGCGGCCGGCAACGACGGCAACGTCGGCACCGTCCGTTTCTACGACAAGGCGACACTCTCGACGGCGGCCGTGGTGTTCGGCATCACGGTCGAACGGGGCCATCTCGGCGGATATCTGGAAGCCGGATTTCGCTGGACCGCCAAACTCCTCCGACAGGATGACGACCTCCGCCCGCTGGCCCTGGAGGCAATCAACAACACGGGGCCGCGGATCTTCATGCCTGCCAACATCGGGCTGCTGGTCAGATTTTAGGAGTCCAGGGGTCCTGCGGACGCCGCCGATCTTCGACGTACTTCCGGGCTTCGATCTGCGCGTGACGCCGGCGGCGCGTGAGCTCGGCGTAGAGATCCTTCTGCATCAGCCGCAGACGCGCCGGGGCAGGCTTCCGGGCAAACATTGCGGCCGTCTCCGGTCGATCCCCAATCAACACCAACTGTCGTGCGGCCGTTCCATGAAATCGCTGCATCACGTCCTCCATGTGCCAAGGCTAAAAG
>ENA-ORBV01015426-ORBV01015426.1-microbial-mat-metagenome-genome-assembly--contig:-NODE-15426-length-11239-cov-3.469450_pt1 | contig 11239 bp, 9 predicted proteins | sample MGYA00237777_ERZ505514 | MGnify/ENA primary metagenome ERZ505514 (study PRJEB26160, sample SAMN06269048) | microbial mat metagenome | isolation source: Oligotrophic lake microbial mat | place...
GTCCTCCTCGCCGGCGAGGATCGGGAAATCGATGCGATGGTCGGCGACGAACTTCGCCACTTCTTCGCGGGTGTCGAGGGCAATGCCGACAAACTGCAGGCCTTGCGTGCCGTATTTTTGCTGCAGGCGCATGAAGGCTGGCATCTCCTTCACGCACGGCGGGCACCAGGTGGCCCAGAAATTCAGCACCAGCAACTTGCCTTGCCAGGCATCGAGACGCTGCGGCTGGCCGGCCAGATCCTTGAAGCTGGCGTCGAGCACGCTGGCCGGGGTGGCGGCAACCGCGGCCCCCTCCTGCGCATGCTGCAGCCAGTAGCCGCCGCCGCCGGCGAGCGCGCCAACGAGACCGAACACCGCCCAACGCGCGCCGCTCACGGGGTGTAGGCCGCGCGCAGGCGCGACAGGAAGTCATCCGGGGCCGCATAACCCACGAGGCGATGGGCGCGCAGCTCGGCGCGGGCGTCATCGAACAGCAACACCGCCGGTGGCCCGAACAGTTCGAAGCGGCCGAGCAGGGCCCGATCGGCGGCGTCGTTCGCCGTGACATCCGCCCGCAGCAGCACGAAGTCGTCGAGCGCGGCCTGCACCGAGGGGTGGCCGAACGTGTTGCGTTCGAGGTGTTTGCACTCAATGCACCAGTCCGCGTAGAAATCGAGCAGCACCGGTCGGCCGGCGCTTGCGGCCGCTGCCAGCTGCTGTTCCAGCGCCGGCAGGCCCTTCACTGAGGTGAATGCTTGCTCACGCCCACCGCCTTGAGAGGCAGCGCTCGCGGTCAGCGGCGCGAGGGGTTTGAAGACATCCTCTGCGCCCGAGGCCGCGCCGACGATCAGCACCGTGCCGTAGCACAACAGCGCCAGCCCGAGGCTCTTCCATAGCCGCTGCCAGCCCGACGCGGCGTCGCGCAGCGGCTCCAGCGCACCGAGGAAAATCGCCGTCCCCATCAGCAGCAACGCCCACAGCGCGAGCGTCAGCGGCGGCGGCAGGAGGCGGCCGAGAAACCATACCGCCATGCCGAGCGAAATCACCCCGAAGGTGTATTTGACCTGCTCGAGCCACTGGCCCGCGCGCGGCAGCAGACGGCCGGCTGACGCGCCGACCACGAGCAGCGGCAGCCCCATGCCGATGCCCAGTGCGAACAGCGCGAGGCCGCCGGTCGCGGGGTCACCCTGCCGCGCGAGATACAGCAGTGCGCCCGCCAGTGGCGGCGCGACGCAGGGCCCGACGATCAGCGCCGACAGGCTGCCCATCAGCGCCACCCCGGCCAGATTGCCACCATGGCCCACCCGGCTGCCGCGCTCGAGGCGCGTCTGCCAGGACGACGGCAGCTGCAGCTGATAGAAGCCGAACATCGACAGCGCGAGCGCCACGAACAGCAGGCTCGTGCCAATCAGCACGGCCGGATGCTGGAATGCCGCCTGCAGGTTCTGGCCGAAGAGGCCGGCGGCGAGGCCGGCGATCGCGTAGGTGGCCGCCATCGCGAGGACATAGGTGCCGGACAGCACGAGCCCGCGCCACGGCCCGACCTGCCCTTTCTGGCCAACGATGATGCCGGACAGAATCGGGATCATCGGGAACACGCAGGGCGTCAGCGCCAGCAATAGGCCGAAACCTAGAAAGGACGCGAGCACAGCCGGCAGACTGTCGCGCTCGAGGCGGGCAGTGATGGCATCCGATTCGGAGAGGGCCGCCTCGGCCGCAGGCGGAGCCAGCGCCAGCGCCAGCGCGGCGACCGGCGCGCCGGTAGCCACCGGCACCACCGACAGGGTCTTTTTGATCGGCGGGTAACAGATGCCGTCTTCGGCACAGCCCTGATAGCTGACCTGGAGTTCGACGCTGGCCATGCCGGGCGGCACGTCGAGTGCGGCCGACAGGTTCAGGTCATGGCGGTAGATCTGGACCGGGCCGAACTCCGGGTCGTCCTTGGTTTCACCGGGGGGCAACGCGAGTTCGCCGACCGTCACGCCCGCGCTCAAGGAGTCGACGCGAAACTTGTCGCGATACAGGTAGTAACCGTCCGCTATCGACCAGTTCAGCGCCAGCCGCCCGGCGCCCGGGGCATCGTGCGTGAAGACGAAGGCTTCGTCTGGCGGCAGGAACTCACGGCGCGCCGGTGTGCCGCCGTCTAGCGCGTCGAGCAGCCCGGCCGTCGCCGCCAGCGACGACAGCAGCAGCAGGCCGCCTGTAGTTAATGGAGTGACGCGTGTAGCCATGTCAGATATTGCGGGGAACCGGCGGCGATAGAGACCGCCACCACGGCCGGGAGTTCATACGGATGTTCGCGGCGCACCGCCTGCTCCAGCGCCGGATAGTGGGCGCGATCGGTCTTGACCATCAGCAGCACTTCATCGGCCGACTCGACGACCCCTTGCCAGCGGTAGACGGAGATCAGCCCCGGCACGATGTTCACACAGGCGGCCAGGCCCTGCGCCACCAGCACGTCCGCGATCCGGCGTGCGGTCGGTCCGTCCGGACAGGTGCAGTAACAGATCAAGGCTTCTGACATCGATGGCTCCGGGCAGCGCGGCGCGCCCCGGCATTGTAGGCCGCACACTGCCTCGCGGGCCACGGTTCCAGTTCGCAGGCGAATGATGCGAACATTGCGCTATGGTATTTGAATACGGAAGTTTTTCCGGATTGCTTCTCGGCTGAATCCAGCCTCGCGCCACCGGAAAACCAAGGGCGGGGCCGTTGATTTAGCGTCGTCTTCGCGGCCCCGCCCGCGCCGAGCGCGCGCGCCTATCTCGCGCTCGGCGAAACCGAGGACGCGCGCAAAGAATTCACGAAAGTGAAGGCGCTCGAACTGCCCGCGGACGTCGAGCAGCGCATCGACCAGTATCTGGCTACGATCGATGGGTACGAGAACGCCACGCGCACGCGTTTCCAGCCGTATGTCCAGCTGGGTCTCGGCTACGACAGCAACGTCAGCACCGCGACCGATCAGGGCCTCGTCGCCGTGCCGGCGCTCGGCGGCGTGCTGTTCGAGATTATCTTTATATTCGGCTGTTCCTGAGCGGCTGCAGCGGCCTGGCGATGTTTGGCAATAGCCCCCCGCTATTGCTTCACAGCGCGGCGAGCTTCACCGCCGCCGCGCGCAACGTGTCCTCGTTCTTGCAGAAGCAGAAACGCACATAGCGGGCGTCCGGCGGCGTGGCGTAGAACACAGACACCGGGATTGCGGCAACCCCCACCTCTTGGGTCAACCAGGTCACGAATTCGAGGTCGGGCCGATCGCTGATCGCGCTGTAATCCGCGAGCTGGAAATACGTGCCCGATGACGGCGTCAGCCGGAAGCGCGAACCCGCCATCGCCGTATTGAAGACATCGCGTTTCGCCTGATAGAACGCCGGCAGTTCGCGCAGATGGTCGGGATGCGCGCGCATGAATTCGGCGAGGCCCAGCTGTATCGGCGTGATGCCGACGAAGGTCACAAATTGATGCACGCGGCGCAGCTCCGTGGTGAGCACCGGCGGCGCCACGCAGTAGCCGGTCTTCCAGCCGGTGACGTGGTAGGTCTTGCCGAAGGACGACACCGCGAACGAGCGCGCGGCGAGTTCGGGATACAGCAGCACGCTCTCATGCCGCCGACCGTCGAACACCAGGTGCTCGTAGACCTCGTCCGACACGACGATCAGATCATGCTGTTCGGCGAGCGCCGCGAGCTCGGCCATGTCTGCCGCCGTCATGACGGTGCCGGTCGGGTTGTGCGGCGAATTGACGAGAATCATGCGCGTGCGCGGCGTGATAACGTCCCGCACGCGCTGCCAGTCGATGCGGTAGGCCGGCGGCGCGAGCGGCAGACGCACGGGTCTGCCCTGGGCCAGCAGCACGGCCGGCTCGTAGCTGTCGTAGGCCGGGTCGAACAGGATGACTTCATCGCCCGGCTGCACGATCGCCATCACGGCGCAGTAGATGGCCTCGGTTGCGCCCGGCGTGATCGTCACTTCCGTATCCGGCGACACCTTCGCGCCATAGCAGTCGAGGACCTTGGCGGCGACGGCTTCGCGTAAGGGCAGCACGCCGGCCATCGGCGGGTACTGGTTGAAGCCACCGTCGATATGGCGTTTCACGGCGTCCTTCAGGGCGGCCGGGCCGTCGTAATCGGGAAAGCCCTGCGACAGGTTGATGGCGCCGTGCTCGGCTGCCATCTGCGACATCACGGTGAATATGGTGGTGCCGACATGCGGCAACTTGCTCGCGACTTGAATGCTCATGGCTCGGCATTATCCGCGAGCCCGCTCACGACCCCAAGCCGTACGCAGCGTTATCATGGGGCACCATGCCGCCCCTGATCCCGATCGCCGAGCCGCCGGCCGCCCTCGCGGCAAGCACCGCGCTGGCGGTCACCCACTTCCTGGCCGCGGCCGGCGCCACCGGCGTCGACCACACCCTGGGTGCCGAACGACGCCCGGAGATCGCGCGCGTCTTTGCGTGCAGTCCCTATGTCGCGCACGAGGCCGCGCGTGACCCGACGGCGTTCGTCGCGATGCTCACCGACGCCGCGACAGGTCCGGCCCGAGACGCTGCGCATTACCGCGCGCACTGCACGGCGTTGGTGGCAGAAGCGACCGATGACGCCGCGCTGCGCCATCTGCTGCGGCGGTATCGTCATCAGGAACTGGCGCGCATTGCGTGGCGGGACCTGACGGGCAGCGCGAATCTGGAGGCCGTGCTCGCCGAACTCTCCGGCCTCGCTGACGCGCTGGTGTCGGCGAGCGCCGAATGGCTCACGCGCGAACTGGCCGTGCGCTTCGGCACGCCGGTCGACAGCGCAGGCCGGCCGATGAGCCTCATTGTGATCGCGATGGGCAAACTCGGCGGCGGCGAACTCAATTTCTCATCCGACATCGACCTGATGTTCGTCTATCGTGCGAACGGCGAGACCACCGGCGGCAGCCGCACGCTGGCGAACCAGGAATACTTCGATCGCCTCGGCAAAAAGCTGATCGCGGTGCTCAATGACGTCACCGTCGACGGCTTCGTGTATCGCGTCGACATGCGGCTGCGGCCGTTCGGTGACAGCGGCGCGCTGACCGCGAGCTTCGCGGCGCTCGAGCAGTACTACCAGGTGCACGGTCGCGACTGGGAGCGTTATGCGCTGATCAAGGCCCGCGCGCTGACGGGCGCCGACGACGACCGCGCGGCGCTCGAGGAGATCACGCGGCCGTTCGTCTACCGGCGCTATCTCGACTTCGGCGCCTTCGAGGCAGTCCGCGAGATGAAAGCAATGATCGACGCCGAAGTCGCGCGCTGTGGGCTGGAGCGCGACATCAAGCGGGGTGGCGGCGGCATTCGTGAAGTGGAGTTCATCGGTCAGGCCTTTCAGCTCGTGCGCGGCGGGCGGGAACCGCGGCTGCGCCTGCGTCAGATCCTGCCCGTGCTGCGCGGCTGCATCGAGCTCGGGCTGCTCGACATCACGGACGTCACCGCGCTGACCGACGCCTATGTCTTTCTGCGCGTCACCGAGCATCGGCTGCAGCAGGTGTACGACGCGCAGACGCAGACGCTGCCCGACAACACCCTCGAACAGACACGTCTCGCCTACGGTCTGGGTTTTGACGACTGGGCAAGCTTTACGGCCTGCCTCGACGCGCATCGCGCCGCGGTGCGTGGCTGCTTCGCCTCACTGCTGATGCCACAGCCCGCGCCGGCCGGCGCGGAGCAGGTCACGGAAACCGGCGCACGCATGTGGCGCGCGGCGGCTGATCTCGACTCTACGCAGGAGATACTCGTCACCGCCGGCTTCGACGACATTGCGCAGGCGACCGCCGCGCTTGGCCAGCTGAAGGACCCGCGTTTCCTGGCACGCCTGTCGTCGGAAGCGAGAGCCCGCCTCGATCGGCTGATGCCTCCGCTGGTGGCGGCCTGCGCGCGACTGCCGGGTGGCGCCGTCGCGCTGACCCGGCTGGCAGAGCTGGTGCGCGCGATCGCGCGGCGTTCGGTCTATCTCGCGCTGCTGGCCGATCACGGCGGCGCCCTGACGCGGCTCGTCGAACTCTGTGCGGCGAGTCCGTGGATTGCGCAACAAATAACGCGTTCACCGATTCTGCTCGACGAACTCCTCGACGGCCGCGTGCTCGCCACGCCGCCCGGCCGCGCGGCGCTCGTGAACCTGCTCGACGATGCGATCGACACCGCCGATCCGGGCGATCTCGATCGCGTGATGGATGTGCTGCGCAACTTCAAGCATCAGCAGGTCCTGCGGGTCGCGGCCTGCGACCTGATGGCCGACTTCCCAATCGCTGAAGTCAGCAACCACCTGACCTGGATCGCCGAAGTACTGGTGTCCAAGGCACTCGCGCTGGCCTGGGCAGATCTGGTCGCCCGCCACGGCCGGCCCGGCGTCAGCAGCGATGGCGCGCGGCGCTCCGTCGGTTTCGGGGTGATTGCCTACGGCAAACTCGGCGGGCTCGAACTGGGCTACGGGTCGGATCTGGATCTCGTGTTCGTGCACGATCGCAGCGGCCCGACCGGCATCACCGACGGCCCGAAACCGATTGCCAACGACGTCTTCTTCACGCGCCTCGCGCAGCGTCTCATCCACTTCATCACGACGCGCACGCCGGCCGGGCAGTGCTACGAGATGGACATCCGGCTGCGGCCGAGCGGTGCGTCAGGGCTGCTGGTGACCTCACTCGAGGCGTTCCAGGAATATCAGCACGGTTCCGCCTGGACCTGGGAGCATCAGGCGCTGCAGCGGGCGCGCGGCGTGGCCGGCAAGCCGGAGACCCTCGAGCGCTTCGCGGTGATTCGTCGCGCGGTGCTGCGCAGCCGCCGCGACGAGGCCCGACTGATCGCCGACATCTTCGACATGCGGGAGCGCATGCGCGCCCGGCTGGACCGCTCGAATGACGAGCAATACGACTTGAAACAGGGAGTTGGCGGTATCACCGACATAGAATTTATGGTGCAATACGCGTGTCTCCGCTGGGCCGCGCAGCACCATATTCTGACCGCTTACACGGACAATCTGCGCCTGCTCGAACTCATCGGAGACCTCGGGCTGCTGCCCCGCGAAGACTGCCGCGCGCTGCACGACGCCTATTTTGCCTACCGTGCGGAAATCCACCGGTGCGCCCTGCAGGAAGTCGATGGCCTCGTCCCCCAGCATGCGCTGCTGGATCAGCGGGAAGCGGTGAACGGGATCTGGCGGCGCACGTTGCTGCAATAGGGCTTGCTGCGCGCCGCAAGCGGCGCCGCTCGCCGCGGATCCGGGCGATCCGGGTCAACCAATTCTGAGCAGGAGAGAGTTATGAGCTACGCCGATCGCGATGGCGTGATCTGGATGGACGGGGCGCTGGTGCCGTGGCGCGACGCCAACACCCATGTGCTGACGCATTCGCTGCACTACGGAACGGGCGCTTTCGAAGGCGTCCGCGCTTATGAAACGCCGCAGGGCACAGCCATTTTCCGGCTCGACGAGCACATCCGCCGCCTGTTCGACACCTGCCACATCCTCGGCATGAAGCTGACCTTCAACCAGGCGGAAGTCGCCGCGGCCTGCGCCGCCTGCGTGCGCGAGAACAAGCTGGCGACCGCCTATCTGCGGCCGCTCGCGTTCTATGGTTCCGAAGGCATGGGGCTGCACGCGGCGAATCTGTCGGTGCACGTGATGGTCGCGGCGTGGTACTGGGGTGCGTATCTCGGCGGCGACGCGCTCGAGAAGGGCATCCGTATCAAGACCTCGTCGTTTACCCGTCATCACGTCAACAGCGTGCTGTCGAAAGCCAAGGCCACCGGCAACTACATCAACTCGATCATGGCGCTGCAGGAAGTGTCTCGCGACGGCTACGACGAGGCCCTGCTGCTCGACAATACCGGCATGGTGGCCGAAGGCAGCGGCGAGAATTTCTTCATGGTGCGCAACGGCGTGCTCTACACGCCCGATCCGGTGTGCGCGCTCGAAGGCATCACGCGTGACACGGTGATGCAGCTTGCGCACGCCGAAGGCGTGAAGGTGGTCGAAAAGCGCATCACGCGCGACGAGGTCTACATCGCTGACGAAGCCTTCTTCACCGGCACCGCGGCCGAAGTCACGCCGATTCGTGAGCTCGACAACCGCGCCATCGGCACCGGCATGCCGGGCCCGGTGACGAAGCTGCTGCAGAAGGCCTATCTCGACACCGTGCAGGGGCGCCGCGCCTGCCCGGAAGGCTGGCTGACGCTCGTCGGCTGAGCCTGCGCTGCGCCGCGCCAGATGGACGCTCCGCTCGTCGTCTGGCGCTTTACCGACGGCAAGCCGGGTCACGATCGGCAGACCGCCGGTCTGCTCCACGCCCTTGCAGCGTGGCGGCCCCTGGCCATTCACACTATCCCCGTCGGGCCGCTGCGCGTGTCCTGGTGGGGGGTGCTGCGGCGGCGCCTGCCGGCGCTGCTGTCCACCCTGCCTAAGCCCGGGCTACTTGTTGGCGCGGGCCACGGATGTGAGCGCACGCTTCTGGCAGCGAGGCGCGCGTGCAATGCCCCCAGTGTCTATCTGATGAAACCGGGCCTGCCATTGGCCTGCTTCGATCTGTGCCTGGTGCCGCGCCACGACGACGTGGCCGCAGGGCCTGCGGTCGAACTGACGCAGGGCGTGCTGAACGATCTGGTGCCCGGCACCGGCCCTCGCGACGGGCCGGTCCCGATTCTCGTTGGCGGCCCGTCGAAGCATCACGGCTGGGACGAGGCCGCTCTGCTGCGCCAGATTGCGTCGCTCGTGTTCGGCAGTCGCGAACGCCATTTTGTGATCAGCGATTCGCGGCGCACGCCGGCCGCGACCAGCGCCCAGCTCGCGACGTTCGCGCAGCGCGGGGTGAGCGTGATCAGTCATCGCGATGTCGGCCCGGACTGGCTGCGCGACACCCTCGGGCACGCAGCGGATGCGTGGGTGACAGCGGACAGCGTGTCGATGCTGTTCGAAGCGCTGACGGCCGGCTGCGCGGTCGGCGTGCTGGAGGTGCCGGTGCTGCGTGAAGATCGGATCACCAGCATCGCGCCGCTGCTCGTGCGCGATGGCGTCGTGGCCTCGCTCGGGCAGTGGCTCGCCGGCAGCCGTCTGCCGCGTGCCGCGCAGCCATTGGCCGAAGCCGCCCGCTGCGCGGCGATCGTCGACGCGCGCCTGCTCCGCGCCGCTGCGCCTTGAGGCACTCGCCGATGCCACCGCTGACCGTGCTCCAGTTATTGCCCGAGATGCAGGTTGGCGGAGTCGAGCAGGGCACGATCGAAATCGCCGCCGCGCTGGTGCGCGCCGGGCATCGTGCGCTGGTGGTGTCCGCCGGCGGGCGCATGGTGCCGACGCTCGAGGCAACCGGCGCGCAGCACGTGGCGCTGCCGATTGGCCGCAAACGGCTGTCGACGCTGCTGCTCACGCACCAGCTGCGCGAGATCTGCGAGCGTGAGCAGGTTGATATCGTGCACGCCCGTTCGCGGCTGCCGGCGTGGATTGGGCATCTGGCGCTGCGCGGGATCCCGGCCGCGCGCCGGCCGCGCTGGATAACCACCGTCCACGGTCCGTACACGGTGAACCGTTACAGCCGGATCATGGTCAGCGGCGAGCGCGTGATTGCGATTTCTGAATTCATCCGGCACTACATTCGTCACGGCTATCCGGACCTCGACCCCGGCCGGATCACGGTGATCCCACGCGGCGTCGATCGCGCGCAGTATCCGCGCGATTACGCGCCGCCAGCCGCGTGGCTCGAACAATGGCGACAAGCGCATCCCGAACTCGCGCGACGCCATGCGCTGGTGCTGCCCGGGCGGCTGACACGCTGGAAAGGGCAGGAGGATTTCATCCGGCTGATCGGCCGGCTGGTCGCCCGGGGTCTGCCGGTGCATGGCCTGATTGCCGGCGGTGCGCATCCGCGCAAACGCAAGTTCGAACGCGAGTTGCAGCGGCTCGTGATCAAACTCGAACTCGAGCCGGCGGTGAGCTTTCTCGGCAGCCGCAGTGATTTGCGCGAGATTCTGGCAACCTCGGCCTGTGCATTCTCGCTGACCGGCGAGCCGGAAGCCTTTGGTCGCACGACCATCGAGGCGCTGAGCCTCGGCGTGCCCGTCATTGGCTACGACCACGGCGGCACCGGCGAGATACTCCGCAGCATTTTCCCGGCCGGCGTGGTGCCGGTCGGCGACATCGAGGCGGCCGCCGACCGCTTGGCGGCTTTCCTGCAGCAGCGGCCGCTGCTGCCCGTCATCCATCCCTACACGGTGGCGCGGCTGCAGAACGCGACGCTCGCGGTCTATAGGGAGCTTGCCGCCGCGCCGCGGGCGTCGTTGCTCCAGCGCGCATAGTCATAGCCGTAGTCACTGACCAGATAGCGCGCGCACTGCGCGGTGAACCAGCGTCGATCCTCGGCGTCGAAGTAATCCGCCATCGCACGGGCAGCCGCGTTCACCGCCCCCTGCGGCCGCGCCGGGTCCTCCTTCGCCGCCATCTGATCCTTGGTGCCGGCCGCGAGGCCAGCGGCAAGATCCTGGGCAGTCAATGCGAGCCCGACATGCGCGGCGACGCGCGCCAACCCCCCCCGGGGGTCCTGCTGCAGATCTTCATAGCGCAGCACGAACACGCGATCCGGCACCGCGCGGCGCACCGCTTCCCAGGCGTTCAAGAAACGAAAGCACCACCAGATGTCCGAGTTGTAGCGGCGTCCAGTGGGGTCGCCGCGCAGGAATTCACTGAACGGACAGTCGTAACGCGCACGCCATTTTTCGTAGTTCGAAACCAGCGACGCGCGGATGTCGCGCACCAGCACGCAGTACGGTGGCAACTGCCAGGCTGCGTGAGTAGCGCCCAGATAAAGCAGCGGATGCGGGATCGAATGCGCCGCCAACAGCCGCGGCAATTGCGGATATTCGGGACGGTCGTGCGGCCCGCCGATCAGATCGTTGGCGTGGTTGTACTTGGGTCCCGGCACGCCATAATGGCGCGCAAGTGCGCTGCCGAGCATGAACTTCAGCCAGTGCGTCCCGGACTGATGCATGCTCGCGAGATGGCCGGCGCAGCGCCGATGCTGCAGCAACGAGAAATTGCCGAGGGCACGACGCAGTCGATGAAAATGATAGCTGGCGCTCATGGGGGATCGGGCTCGCGGGAGCGCAAGGCTAGCACGAAGCAGAGCCTCCCGCCGTGCGGATCCTGATCATCAAACAGGGGGCCTTGGGCGATGTGATCATGGCCACCACACTGATCGCCGCGATTCAGCGCGCGCATGCCGGCGCCACTTTCAGCCTGCTGACGACACCCGCCTTCGCGCCACTG
>ENA-ORBV01015427-ORBV01015427.1-microbial-mat-metagenome-genome-assembly--contig:-NODE-15427-length-11238-cov-4.541170_pt1 | contig 11238 bp, 8 predicted proteins | sample MGYA00237777_ERZ505514 | MGnify/ENA primary metagenome ERZ505514 (study PRJEB26160, sample SAMN06269048) | microbial mat metagenome | isolation source: Oligotrophic lake microbial mat | place...
CTCCAGCAACAATCAATGTAAACATTTTACCCTGACTATTTAAATTAGTAGAAAGCATTCCTAAAAGTGCGCAGGTGGATGCATAAATCAGCGAGATTTGTGGATGGGTAAGTCCCCGCTCTAAAAGTAGGTGGTGTAAATGTTTCTGATCGCCCTTTAAAGGGGACTTTTTTTCTAAAATTCTTCTAAAAAAAGTATAGAAAAAATCAACCGCCGGAACCAATAAAACCAACAGCGCCGTTGCCAGTTTTGCTCCCGACAAAATTGATAATACCGCGATCATAAATCCTAAAATTGTTGACCCCGAGAATCCTGGGAATATCTTAGCCGGATGCCAGTTAAAAATTAAAAACCCCAAAGAAGCTCCTGCACAAATAAAAGACAAAATTGCAATAATTAATTGATTGGGATCTCCAAGGTTGTAAAAATTAAACGACAACAGCCCAATTATTATAAAAGCAATTAAAGTAATTGACGGCATTTGTCCGTCGACTCCTTTGCTCCAATTGACCATATTCATCATCCAGACAATCCACATAACCGCGAAAATATCAGCAATCAAATTAATTTCCCCAAGTCCAAAAAAATTAAGAGAGTGAGTATTTAAAAATAAAATCCCACCGAGGGGATTAGTAATAAAATCAATTCCAATACCGCTTCCAACGGCAATTAAAGCAGCGAGTATCTGCAATCCTAATCTTATTAAAGGTTTGAACTCAGTTAAAAAGTCATCAAGCAAACCAACCGTCAAAAGAAGTGTCAGCGCCAAAATTATTTCTACATTTACAAAACTAACTCCTGCAAATAAAAGAGTACTTACAGCAATTCCCAAAAAGATTGGGATTCCTCCGGCCCGCGGAACTATTCTACTTTGAGTATGTGCCGGGTGAGGTCTTTTTGCCGGATCATCTAACAGATTAAATTTTTTGGCAAATTTTATCGCCAGCGGAGTAGTCAAAATTGTAATTAAAAAAGCCGATATAAATCCCAGAAATATTTGTAGCATTTTAAACGAAAGTAAAAATAATTTTAAAAGCCGCAACTGAAATTAGGATAGAAATAATAAAAGAAGCAATAGCCAAAATCCTTTTTATTAAAATCTGCGAAAAATGCAAATGCCAACTGGTAATTAAATTAATCAAAATCGTCAAAGCAATTAATGAAGGAAAAATCAAAAACTGATTAATATGCCCAAATTGCGCATCTCCCCAAGAAAGAGAATAAAAGATAGGCAACTGCTTAGGTAAACTAAAATAATAAATCGCCCAAAGTGATATAACCGACAGTCCTGAAATCACCGATAAACTAACCGGCCAAAATACATAAGTGTCCTGCTCTTGGTAAAAGCTTGTAAAATCTTTCAAGTATTTCATCGTTAAGAATCATCCTTTCGCAAAGCTTGTGATTATTTACCACGAGCTTTTAGAGATTGTAGCTCTACAAGACAACGATCTTTGTAGAAGCGAAAATCTCGCAAGGCCAGAGAGTTATTTACCTCTGGCCTTATTTGTCACTCTAAATTCCAATTTGCGGCCAAACATCAGTGAAGTCTGAGCGTCAATAGCTGGAATAGTCGTTATCGTAACTAAAACAATCGGCACGAGTAGATAATGAAGATAAGTCCAAAGCTTTTTAGGCATTGACCAATTCTTAGGCCTTGGCGGTGCCGTTTTTTCCTGAACATACACCGTCACAAACAGTCCCAAAAACGCCGCAGTTAGAATATAAGAAGAAATAATTGGCAAATTTATAGCAACAACTGATTCAGAATATGAAGGGTTAATATAAGGAATAATCAGTCCGGCAAAAGTCACCAAAAGCGCCAAAGACCCCCACTTTAAATTCGCCCACAAAACAAACAGCAATTTATCTGTCTTATCCCAAAAATCAATATCAGTTCTTTTGAAATATTGTTTAAACACAAATGGAATATGCTCAACCCCATAAGCCCATCTTTTAAGCTGCTGATATTGATTCTGAAAAGTTTTAAATAGAGAAACATCAAGGTTTGCATCAGCCGAAATCGGCAAATAGTGGGGAAGTACTTTATAGTCTCCGTTAAAATGAAAATATGCCTTCCAGTAAAACCCGGAGTCATCATTAACCTTATCCGGCATCCAACCCCCAATTTCCAAAAGCGGCTTTAAGTTAATTGATAGGGACGAAAAATTCTGATACTTATCAGACCCCGCCATCTCCGCCAGCTGCCAAAAAGCCGTACCCGATGCAATCAACCTCATCGGAGCCGGAGCCTGCCAGAAATTATTGTAATAAAGGAACGATCCGGTATAAGTTCTCTTATCTCTTTTATCTTCAGGTGTTGAAAGATACTTGTGCAAAGCCCCGGACAAAAATTCTTCATGAATTACAAAATCAGCATCCAGTGTTGTAACAAAAACCTGATCTGCCTTAATCCCTTTTTTCTCAAATTGAGTAACCGCATTTTTAATCATCCAGTTTCTGTTAGTCCCAGGCCCTTTTACCTCTCCAGGTTGAAGTTCATGCGTTGTGATAAAAACCCCCCCAATATTCTTCTCAAACTTCTCGAGATACTCTTTTGTCTTCTTTATCTTCTCCGGATCATCCCAGGCCTCAAAACCAATCGCCATAAAGATTTTATCTTTTGGATAATTAGAGTTAGCAATTGCATCAAACGCTGGAGCCAGAATCTCGACAGATTCTTTATATGTAGGCAGAACTAACAAATGGTAGTAATTCTCCCACTGCTCAGGAAAATCCTTTTTTATATTAGTAAGCCATGGTTGTTTCCTCGCCCAGGCTAGTTTCCGATATCCCACAAATATTAATATGGCGACGCGCAGCGCACTAAATAACCAATAAACATCTGCCGCAATAATAAAGTAGGCAACAGCAAAAGGCAGAGTGAGTGATAGCCAGAATGGTGAAGTTAAAGCAATCCATGTCAAAGCCCCAGGCAAAATCTCCAACATCCGCTCAATAAGAGTTTCATGCTTCCTGTAAAATTTCAACTCCATCTGCTCTGAAATAATGTATCGACGGGATAATAAGTGATGAAGCGTTAACCCGACTCCCGCCCCAATAACAAATAAGGCAGACAGTAAATCCAAAGGCGGATAAATAAATTTTTTCCCAAAAAACCCGATGATAAATCCAAAAATAATTATTGAAATACCGACAAAGCTTGGGATATACCTCCCGAAAACTCTCTTAAAAACCTCCGACAAAAAAAAGAATGAAAAAAATCCGATAAAAAAACTTAAAATTATGCGCATAAGATAAATACTGAACCCATATCATATGGTAGGAGATTAAGCGCTACCAATCAATGGCCCGTTGGAAGTTTAAAGAAAATTGTTTAGCTTTGCAACTTAAATAGCCTCAGGAAATTCTCAGTTGTTTGTCGAGCAACTTCGTCGAAAGTAACCCCCTTAATTCCAGCAATAAATTCAGCAATCTCTTTAACAGAAGAGGGCTCATTCCTTTTTCCTCGTATCGACTGCGGAGGCAAAAATGGACAATCAGTTTCCAAAACAATTCTGGAAAGCGGAATTACTTTAACAGCCTCTTTTAGATAATCATTCCTAGGATATGTTAAATTCCCGGCAAACGAAAACAAAAATTTAGTGTCCAAAGCCTTCAAAGTAGTTGGCATAAGTCCACTATAACAATGCAAAATCCCGTAGTGATCCGATGTCATCTCTAGTGCTTCTCTCCAACACTGCGAATTCTCAGGATTCTTCCCTCTGTCATCTCGGCAGTGTATTAATATAGGTAGGTCAAGTTTCTTAGCCAACTTAATCTGCGCCCTAAACAATTTTCTCTGAAGTTCCATCAACTCTTCCATACTCTCCCCGTCAGGCGCATACTTAGGATTGAAAAGTGAATCCAGCCCGCATTCACCAACCCCAATCACTTTTCCTGGGTTACTGTTATAAATCTCTTCAAGCGCTGCTATATCACTCACTAACTTATCTCCTATCTCGTATTCCGTATCTCTATATCTATACGCCTCATGAGGATGAATCCCGATACTCGAATAAAACTTCATCTCCGGATTATTACTCTCTAACCCTGCAGCCACCCTGGAAATCTCCACATCAACCCCAACATTTATAGCCGTCCTAACCCCAGCCTCAACTGCGCGAGAAATAGTCTCGTCGTAATCCTCTTTAAACGTGTCCCAAAAAAGATGAGAATGAGTATCAACTAGGCCTGTAATATTTGATTTAGGCATAAACTTAGTGTATTATATAACGCAATGAAAAACCTGCACAACTTTAAAAAAGAAATAACCCTCCTCTTAACAGGTCTCCTGCTAGCGTTCACAGCTCTTTTCCTCAATATTAACAACCCCTCTTGGGCTCGAACACTAGAATCTGAAAAAACCGTCTTGGTAGAACAAAAGCCTGTTGACCCAGCAAAAGATTTTGAATCTCTGGATAACTATCTGACTTATTCTATCCCTATGGCCTGGATCAAGACGGGTAATATCGATAAGGAGCTGGGAAATAATACCCATCTCAAATTAACCTCACCTGACTTTATCTCCCACGAGCCGGCAATCATCGAGAGTGGAGTGGGCATAGTCATCGATAGACTCTACGACCCTAAATCGGAAGAATCCTTAACAGTCAAACTAAACAAAGTCTACGAATTCGACACTTATAATGTTATGCCAACGAAAATAGATAACAAAAACGCCATGACCATGCATAAAGATTCAGATTCCGGACACATGAGGTTTATCTACATTGCCTCAGGTACACATCTTTGGCAATTAACCATCTCTTCCAAAAGCCTGGAAGATGAACAAAAATATCAGGGAGAAATAGAAAACTTCCTAACTTCAATTAAGTTTAAGAATTAATTCTCGGAAAAAGCGGGGACTGTGCAGCGACCTTACCCGAAAACTGTTTCAAAATTTTCTCTGAAGTCTCAGGCAAAAACGGCTGCAGGTTGTAAGCCACATCCAAAATCAAACTAACCAACTCATCCAAAACTTCCTTCAAATCAACTCCGTCCAGCTTCCAGGGCTGAGTCTCATTAACCCGCTGATCCGCTCTTTGAATGATCCTCCAAATCCAACTCAAAGCCTCATTAAATTTAAACTCACTTAGGAGTTTCTCAACCTCAGGGTCAAAATGAGTTACTTTTTCATTTGCTTCAAACCCGCTGTTCTCGCAAAGTTTAGCCACTCTGGCCACCAAATTTCCAAGTCCATTGGCTAAATGAGATGTATAAATTGCATCCAGATTATCAAATGAAAAATCACCATCCTCGCCAAAAGGGAAAGCGGCCAGTATTACACACCTTGTCCCGTCGACCCCATATTTTTCTACCAAATCAGCAGGCTTTATGACATTCCCCAAAGTCTTAGACATCTTTTGTCCATTAATAGAGAAAAAACCATGTGCAAAGACAGCTTTAGGTAACTCCTCGTTAATGGCGAGCAACATAGCTGGCCAGATTACGGAATGAAACCATAAAATATCTTTACCAACCAAATGTAAATTTGCAGGCCAACTACCGTTAGGTTTCCCGTAAGTGTAATAATTAATTAAAGCCTCAATCCACACATACGACGTATGGTCTGGGTCAAATGGTAAGGGGATCCCCCAGTCCAAATTAGCCCGGGAAATTGAAATATCCTCAAGACCTAGTTTTAATTTTCCTAAAATTTCATTCTTCCTGGTTTGGGGTCCGACTTTTATTTTGTCAGTTGATATTAAATCAATAAGCTGGGCTTGGTATTTACTTAAATTGAAATAATAGTTCTCCTCGGAGTGTTTAATCGGCGGTTTTAGATGATCAGGACATAAACCGTCTTTCAAATCCTCCAATTTCCAGAATTTTTCGCAACTGACACAATAAAGTCCCTCATACAAACGGGGCTTGGCGTCGATTGCGCCATTATCATAAAGCTTCTGCAAAAATTCCTGAGCGGTCTTTATATGATCCTCGTCGGTAGTTCTTATAAACCTGACATAATCAATATTTAATGAATCCCAGGATTTTCTAAATTCTCGGGCAATTTTGTCGGAGTACTGCTGAGGGGATTCACCATGCGCCTTAGCTGCCTCTACAATTTTCGCACCATGTTCATCTGTACCAGTCAACAATCTAGCATCGTATCCCTTAAGCTTCCAAAATCGGGTTACCACATCAGCTGCAACTGTTGTATAAGTATGCCCAATGTGGGGAACATCATTGACGTAATATATGGGTGTTGTTGCAAAGTATTTATTCATTATTTTAATGCAATCTCCTTAATCGCCTCAATTTAGGCGCTTCCTGCTTTTGCATATGAAGTTTAGGTATTTTCGAGCCTGCTGTCAACCTAAAACGCGGCATCCTCATTTTAGGAAACACCCTCACCGAAAACGCCGTCACCAAAACAACCAAACTTCCAGTCAGGATACTCAATTGATTAACCGCATAAAAAGCCAGAAATAAAATAATCCCCAGAGAAATAAAGAAACTGTGAGGTAAATAATGCATCAAAATATCAACCAAAGCTGTAATCCCAACCAAAAGCGGCAAAAAGAAAGCCAACATCTGGAGTATAGAAGCTTCTTCCCAGGATTGCGGTGGTTCAATATAGAGGATAACCAGTGTAAACAAGGCTAAACATACGAGGAAAAACAACAGTTTTCTAACAAATGAAGGAATAGTTGGCATGATCTAAATTTTAACCTAAAACCTTTGACTTATCTAAGCTAAAATATTAATATAGAAAACTACCGAAGAAAACATGAACTCCACGATCATTTGCCCCAGTTGTAAGAATAAAATCTCCATCGATGAAGCCCTTTCGCACCAACTAACTGATTCCTTAAAAAAAGAATTCGAACAAAAAAGAGAGCAGGAGCGAGAACAGGAACGCAAAAAAATGCTGGACTGGAAGGAAGCTCTTGAAAAATCCCAGGAAGAGAAAGAATCAAAACTAAAGCTGGAACTGGAAACTAAATTAAAAAAGCAAATTCTTGAAGAAAACTCCATGGAGCAAAAAATGATTAAAGAGGAGTTAGAAGATAAGAAAAAACAACTTCAGGAAGCTAAACAGTTCGAGTTGCAATTAAGGAAAAGACAGGATGAGTTAGAAGAAAAAGAAAAAAATCTAGAACTCGAACTTCAGAGAAAACTCGATTCCGAAAAAGAAAAAATCAGACAACAAGCCTCCGAGCAGTTCCTAAGAGAACACCAGCTTAAAGAAGCCGAATACAAAAAACAGGCTGAAGACATGAAGAAAAAAATTGAGGAACTCCAGCAAAAAGCCAATTTAACTTCCCAACAGCTCCAGGGAGAAGTCCTCGAACTCGAACTCGAAGAATCCTTAAAAAAAGAATTCCCTCTTGATGAAATAAAAGAAGTCGGCAAAGGAATCAGGGGCGCTGATATTATGCAAACCGTCTCGGATCAAATGGGCAGGGAAGCAGGCATAATAATATGGGAAAGCAAAAGGACCAAGGACTGGGATGAAAAATGGATTACCAAACTTAAAGAAGATATGCGCACCACCAAATCCGATATTGCCATACTAGTAACCTCGGTCCTGCCAAAAGGCATTAAATACTTCGGCTTCAAAGACGGCGTCATCGTCACTTCTTTCGACTGCTTACTCGGCGTAGCCGCACAAGCCAGATTCGCCTTAATCAAAGAAAGCCAACTAAAAAATTCTCTGGTCGGAGCCCAGGAAAAAAAGGACTATGTCATGCAATACCTCCAAAGCAACCAATTCCGCCAAAGAGTCGAAGCAATCATCGAAGCTTTTGACACGCTAAAAAGTGATCTCGAAAAAGAAAAGCGCATGTACGCCGGACTTTGGGCCAAAAGAGAAAAACAAATCGAACAAGTCATTAATAATACTGTAGGAATGTACGGCGACATGCAGGGACTAATGGGCGCCTCGCTGCCGCAAATATCCTCACTGGAAATCACCACCACCGATACTCTAAAGCAATTTGACTCAACCCAAGTCTATACCAAGCAAACAAAAGTAGTCGCCGATAATTTCTCCGAGATTGATAATACCTAAAATACTGCACTTAAGAATTTTCTTGTAGAATCTTCATTCTCCTGATACTATCAATAGACTATCCCATTTAAGGGTTTGTTGACCTATGCTTCAAAAGTTATTGCAATTATTAGTCTCATTCCTAACTCTCCTTTTCTTTATCAGTCCTGTCAGCGCCCAGTCACAACAAAATCCCCCCGCAGTTCAACAACCCCAAACCGGAGTCCAAATTGAAATCAAAAATCCTTCCTTTGAAAAGGGGAACCTGACTGCGGAAATTGCAATTTCTAGTAACTCTCAAATCAGCTATTACCAAAATATCTACAACTACCAACTCCAGTCTCCTCCTAAATCAACCAACTTCACTGTTGGCGGCCGTATAATCCCGGGTCAATCGCCCGGCGAAATATTTTCCTTTGGTAAATCGGAGCTTTTTGATCTTCCCGCCGGTGCCACCCGGCGCTTCACCATTAAAGCCAATCTCGGAGAGCACCTGCCTACCGGCACATACATACTGGCAGTAGGTGTAATTGGCCAGGCAGAAGCCCAAGTTGCTTATCAAACTACTTCGGCCAATATAACCGGAGATGGAAATTGGGTAACCATTGCCCCAGGCAGCTGTCAAATTTTTGACGGCACCCGGACTTTTCTTGCAGGCGACGGTCCTGTCATTACAGATCCCTCAAAAGCCTATTTCCAGTGTGTTTTTGAAAATAATGGCGAAAATGATGTTCAAGCCCAGTACAATCTGACATATGCCATGGGATCTGTTGATGAACATGCAGCCATTGAACTTATCGGACCGCGCGATGGCGGAATTATTCCCGCCGGGCAAACCAAACAAATCCAATTCCTTGCCCCCGCAATCCAAACACCCCAGGTCTACGAAGCTTTTGTTTCGCTCGTCGACTCAGGCAATACAACTATTTCACCCACTGCTGTATTCCGCTGGACTGTCCCCGGAGCCTCGGCCAATATTTATGATGTCTTGATTGATAAACCCTCATACCAACAAGGGGACGCGGCAATAATCACCGCCCAGGTTGATCCTTCAATGGATCTTTGGTGGAGAGCTTTCCCCGGCGAGGTCGGCTCAACAGCTTCCGGAAGTGCCGCCATCGGTACGGATCTAATAGGTGCCAAATTTGTAGTTAAAATAACCAATAACAGCGATGTACTGTGCGGCGAAAAAAGCCTTTTTCTCCCCAGCACCACCGGAGGTCCCTGGGAACCTCAGCAAATCGAAGTCCCTATCAGTCGTGACTGTGATAATGTCAAAGTGAATCTAACTATTGAAAACGACAATAAACCTCTCTTTACCGTCAATAAATTCATGGGCACTCAAAACCAAGGATTCCTGAGTACCAAAACAGCTATGGTTGCCGGCGGCATTCTCCTGCTGGTGTTGGCTATCGGCGGCTTTATCTACTGGAGAAAAAAACGAAACAATCCACCCTCATCCCCGGATGCAACCGCCACCCCTAAAAGCGTCGCCCCCGCCTCACTATTAATCCTGATTCTTTGCGCCATCGGCGGGATTATCTCAGGAGCCTTAGGGGCATCTCCGGCTTATGCTGACGTCGTTCTTTCTCCAATAGACAACCCTATAAACACACCAAACGTCAAAGGTAATTTATCCGATTGGTTTGGAACCTGGGGAAATGTATCTAATTTTTCAACCACAACTCCTACCGGACAAAGCACTCTGCAAATTAGTCCGGATTGCAAAACCCTGACCCTAAGCATCATTGGCGCATCAAGCGGCGGCATTTGCCGTAACGCTTCTGCCGGACTGCATTTTAAAACATATATTGACGGCAAGCCCGCCAATATCGCCGCTCGTTTAGCAGAGGATGATAGTGGTTACTCCTCCTCAATCTACACCCCTTACTCTGGTGGGAATGAATATATAACTATGGCAGAGCGGGGAGGTTCAAGATTTGCCTACCTCCAACTCCAGGCGCCGGTCACTACTAGTACCAGCTCCGGTTTTCTCCATAAGGTAGATGTCCACGTCGGGTCCATAGGATCACACGGCAACATCTGGACCAGTTTTGATCGCGGCATTGGCGATTGTGCCGAAGCTCCCGGTGAACCCTGCTACATACTTTTATCCGGAACATACAGCTGCCAGCCGCCCCCAACTCCACCGCCTCCACCTGCCTGTAGCCAGCAGTGTAGTACCGTTAACGATTGTGCCGGCAACCTGGAGGGTTGTGTCGAATGCCGTCCTTCGGGATTAGGGGGAATTTCCAGCGAAAGTGGTTCCTTAATGACTTGCCAACCGCCACCACCACCTGCCTGTAACTCTTTCTGCGCCAGCAACAATGACTGTGCCAAAAACACTGAGGGCTGCACCGAATGCGTCGCCGGCCAATGCCGTATCCCGCCCGCCTGCAACGTAGCTTGCACCAAAGACGATCAATGCACCGGAGCCAAAGATGGTTGCACCTCATGTCTCCCAAGTGACACCGGAACCGGCAACGTCTGCCGCCCGACTGCAGCCTGTAACGTCGCTTGTACCAAAGACGGTCAATGCGCCGGCGCTAAAGACGGTTGTACCGCCTGTGTAGGCGGTGTCTGTAAAGTCCCACCTGCCTGCGGTGTTGCCTGTACCACCAAAGCCGAGTGCGGTGGAGCCAAAGATGGCTGTTCTGAGTGTATGGAAGGCACATGTACTGACTTTAGTGACAATATGTGTAAATGTGACGGCATAGTCGCTGACGTTAGCTATCCTTCAAGTGCTTTCAAATTTGAAGCTTTTGGAAAAGTCGAAGGTGCCAACGTCAAAAAAGCTGAAATCGCTGATATCACTTTCAGAATGACCAAAGACAACCAGGTAATCGCCAAATCAAACCCAATAACTCCGGAAATTGTTGAGGACACTGCTGCTAAGCGGAGATTTAAAGCCGCCTGGCAAACAGCCCCACCTGCCGCTGATAAAAACTCCACTTACCGCGTCTTCGCTGATGTCAGGTGTAAACCTAAGAAAATCGTCGCTTCAACAAATGAGCCAACCAGCTCCCGATCTCAGGCTGTCGCCACTCCTCAGATTAAACAATTGCCAGCACCTAAAGGCTTGGTACTAATAACCACAGCAATAAATAAAGCCTTTGCTGGAAATAACGAAACTGTCAAAGCTGCCACCGCTAGATTGTTAATCATGTTCTCGGCCTGTCTCTTATACACATCTCCGAGCCCACGAGACTAAGGCGAATCTCGTATGCCGTCTTCTGCTTGAA
>ENA-ORBV01015429-ORBV01015429.1-microbial-mat-metagenome-genome-assembly--contig:-NODE-15429-length-11237-cov-9.534409_pt1 | contig 11237 bp, 14 predicted proteins | sample MGYA00237777_ERZ505514 | MGnify/ENA primary metagenome ERZ505514 (study PRJEB26160, sample SAMN06269048) | microbial mat metagenome | isolation source: Oligotrophic lake microbial mat | place...
GCCTTAGTCTCGTGGGCTCGGAGATGTGTATAAGAGACAGGGGCGTGTGTGGCCCTCACCCATTGCCCGGGGGTCGGAGCGACCGCGCGCGCAGCGCAACGGCGATCCGCGGCGATAACGTGCAAGACCCGGCGCTGGCGCTGGTTACGAGTTTGAAGATTTTTTTCCAGGGGTGGCAAGGGAGGTGTCGCGGCGTGCGCACACGGGGCATCCTCGCCGGTGCGTGTCCGTGTTTGGGGCGCACTTGCGCCAGCGCGGCAAACGCCGTACAATGGCCCCTCACCCAGCCACACGCGCCGATGGAGCGCAGCCCGACGTCCTTCCCAGCCAGCATGCGAGCCAGTTCCATGAGTCAACCGAGCGGCACGAGGTCATCCAGCGCTCTGCGCGAAGGCGCGGCGATCGAGGCGAAGCTCTCCGCGCCGCCGGTGCGCAAGAACACCGCGAAGCCCCGCCCCCAGCCCGCGACGGATGCGAAGGCATTTGATCAGTGGACGCACGCAAAGACGGGCGCCGAGGCGCGTGTCTATGTGGGCGATTGCCGCGAGATCCTGCCGACGATTCCGGAGGTGAAGAACGCGCAGGTCGATCTGGTGTTCGCCGATCCACCGTTCAACTGGAATCGCGCGTACGACAAGTGGGATGATGCGCTCCCGCAGCGAGAGTACCTGGAGTTCACGTACACGTGGCTGGACCTCTGCATCGGCGCGATCAAGCCGACCGGCTCGATGTGGGTGAACATCCCCGATGACTGGGCCGCGGAGATCGTCGTCCACCTGAAGCAGCGCAAGCTGCACATGGTGAACTGGTGCGTGTGGCATTACCGCTTTGGTCAGAACTGCACGGAGAGGTTCATCAACTCCAAAGTGCACGCGCTGTACTTCGCCAAGCAGGGCTTTGCCGCGCCGCCGCGGGAGGGGCCGGCGGGCCGCGGGAGCGGGCGGTCAGTGACGGGCGCGGGCGGTCGCACATGGAATCCCGGTCCGATTCTGGAGATGTCCGATCGGGCGAGCATCTACAACGATCCGCGGACGTACTCGAAGAACGATGGCATGCCCGCGGGGATGCGCGTGCCGATGGATGTGTGGTATGGGCAGTACTGGGGCCGCATCCAGGGGAACAACAAGGAACGGCGAGTCGGACACGACAACCAGTTGCCCGAGGTGTACCTCGAGCGAGTAGTTCGTGCCTGCTCCAACCCCGGCGACCTGGTGATAGACCCGTTCCTTGGGAGCGGGACAACCGGAGTGATCGCGCACGCACTGGGGCGAAACTTCATCGGCACGGAGTTCAGCAAGGAGAACGCGAAGCGCGCGATCGAACGGATGAAAAGCGGTCCGATCCGGCTTGGTGCGCTTGATGGCCAGTCGAGCGCGATCTTCGAGAAGCGGACACTGGGCGAGAAGAAGCGAAAGAAGATTGAGAAGGTGAAGGCGGGGGAAGCAGGCCACGGATGACACGGATGACACGGATGGTGACGGATTGGAAGGGAGCATGGATCGAGCAGGCGAGCGAACCCTTCGGCTTGCTGCACGTCTCTTATCCCGGCCTCTCGCCTGTTTGATCTGGGTCTTGCATCTGGATCATCTGTGTCAACGCCCCGTTCTTTCTTGTAGCTCTGCCTCCCCCTCGTCCTGATCTGTTCTCATCCGTGTCCATCCGTGGCCCGCCTTTTTCCGAAGCTCTTCCATGCTCGCCATCTTCGACATCGACGGCACACTCATCCGCAGCACCCACATCGACGACGAGTGCTTCACCATCGCCATCGACCGCGTGCTCGACATCCGTGGCTTTGATACCGACTGGGCGAACTACACGCATTCCACCGATGACGGCTTGATCCTCGAGATCGCAGAGCGTTACGGCGGCTTTGCCGCGACGCCGCGGCAGATCGACGACGCAAAGAGCGAGTTCTTCACGCAGCTCCGCCGCGCGGTGCGGAACGCCGCGACCAGTCCGTGCACGCAGATCGACGGCGTCGCCGCGATGCTCGGTGCGCTGCGCTCCCGCGATGGCTGGAGCATCGGCATCTCCAGCGGCACCTCGCCCGAGGCCGCTTCCATCAAGCTTGCCGCGGCGGGCCTCTCGCTCGATGGCCTGCCCGCCACCTTCTCGCATCGTTGCTCGCGTACGCACGCGCCAGCTTCCCGCGCGGACATCATCAGCCGGACGCGCGAGAAGACGCTCGCGGCGGCGCGAGTTGCCTCTGCTGCATCTGCCACTTCTGTGGCCTCCATCACTCCGACCGTCTACATCGGCGACGGCCTGTGGGACTTGCGGGCAGCGAACGAACTGGCCATTGGCTTCGTCGGCGTACGCCACGATGGCAACGAGAGCAAGCTTCGCGCCGAAGGTGCAACACGCATCGTGCACCACTACCGCGACCTGCCCGCGTTCATCGCCCTGCTCGAGGAGGCCGCGGCGTGAGCTTGCAAGGGCCCTCGCCGCTTCCGGCATTCATCGCGCCCGATCCGGCATCGATGCCCGCGATGCCCGCATGCCTGCTGAGCATCAAGGCCGTGCCGGGAGCACGGCGAGACGAGATCGCGGGCCCGCTGGGCGACCGCCTGAAAGTGCGCATCAGCGCAGCGCCGGAGGATGGCAAGGCGAACAAGGCGATCTGTGCGAAAGTGGCGGAGACGCTCGGCCTACGCGCCGCCGCGGTCACGCTGATCCGCGGCCAGACGAATCCCGAGAAGACGCTGCGAATCGTGGGAATGGATGCTCATTCCGTCGCAGCGAAACTGACGTGATCCGCCGCTCGCACAGTGCACGGTTCGTATGCTGCACGCATGACTGCCTCGCTCCCATTCTGGATCGCGATCGCTCTGGCCGTATCCGTGCCGGCGATACTTGGGCAGCGACGCAAACTGCCGCGGGCGAGCCTGGTGCTGCTGGCAATACTGCCCGCGCTCATGCTGCAGCTCGCGGCGGTGGGCGCTGCGCGAGGCAAATGGCAGGCGGATACCGCGGCGTCTCGCACCGAGCCACAAAAGCTCCGCTATGCCCAAGGCCAGTATGCGGCTGGGGTCTATGACCGGCAGCGGGACTCCAGGGAGCCGGATTGCGCGCGGGCGTCAATCAAGCCCGCTGGCAGGGCCTGACGCGCTTCCGCAGCCCGCTTGGAAGCGACAATCGAGGCCATAGCGATAGGCGTGTGTTTGGTGCAGATGCCTTGGAAACTCCTTTTGTTGGACACTTCACGTGTTCTTTCTTGGCGCGAAGGGTCTGTCGTGTTCTACTTTGCGTAAGTTGGTCAGTGCGCTGCACGGGTTGGCCCGTGTCGCGACATTCAACGGGTGGCCGCGGACACGCTCGATCGAAGGACGATCGCGCCATGGCTGCCGCGGCCGAGGAGCAACTGCGATGCGATCGACGATGCGTCAGGTGTTGGGGATGTTGCTGGTGGTGTTCGGCATTTCGTTTCCCGCGAGCGCGGGGTTCCACTTGATGCAGATCGAGCAGGTCATCGGTGGCGTCAATGGCGATGTGACCGCGCAGGCGATCCAGCTGCGCATGCGGACGAGTGGCCAGAACTTCACGGGCGGCGCTCGGCTGCGCGCGTGGGACGCCAACGGTATGAACCCGGTGGTCGTCTTCACATTCAGCGGGAACGTCGTCAACGGGATGGCGGGCGCACGGATCCTGATCGCGTCGAACTCCTTTGTCGCGGCGACCACCCCGCCGACGATCCGCGACTTCAACCTCACGACGCCGATTCCCGCGGCGTACCTCGCGGCGGGCAAGCTGACGTTCGAGTCGAGCGCGGGGATTATCTACTGGGCGGTGTCGTGGGGCGGATACACAGGTCCCAATACCGGCAATGCCGCCAACGACCCCGACGGTCAGTTCTCTCCGGCATTCTCGCTCCCGCTGCCGACCACGGATGCGAGCGCGCTGCAGTTCCCCGGCGCGTTCAGTGCCCAGAGCTCGAACAACGCCGCGGATTATGTGATCACCTCCGGCACTTCGACCTGGGGCAACAACTCCGGCGGGACGTTTCAGCTCGGCTCGCTGCCGCCGTCGGGGCGTTGCTGCCTTCCGGGCGAAGTCTGCTCGGTGCTGACAGAGACGGCGTGCGGCGTGGCGGGCGGCACCTGGACCGCCAACGAATCCTGCCCCGAGGGTGCTTGCACGGTCAGTGTGGTCGGCGCGTGCTGCGAGGGCTCGACGTGCTCGGTCACAACTTCCATCAACTGCGGTATGCTCGGCGGCACGTTCCGCGGCAGTGGCACGACGTGCGCAGAGGGTGCACCGAACAACTTCATCGAGTGCTGCCGCGCCAACTTCGATGAGGAGAACGGTCTGGGCGTGCCAGACATCTTCGCGTTCCTGAGCGCTTGGTTCGCGCAGGATCCGCGAGCCGACTTCGATGGCACTGCGGGCATCCAGGTTCCGGACATCTTCGCGTTCCTGTCGCTTTGGTTTGCGGGCTGCTCGTGAGAGCTGGGGGATGGCCGAGTGGCCGAGTGGCTGAACCCTGTGCGTCCAGCACGCGTAGTATCACTACTTCTTTGACATCTGGGGCCGAACCGGTTTTCGACCGGGCAGGGAAGGCTTGGTGTTGCGCGTCCAGGTGTGTGCAGGCCTGGTTAAACCGCACACAAAACCAGTAGCTGGCAACAGCAACTACGCTCTCGCGGCCTAATTAAGGCTGCGCGTTCCGCTCTCGACGCCCGATAGCGGGCGGAACGAATGACTTCGGGCTGGCTCATTAGTGGCGCCCCCGGGCGCGTGAGTAAGAAAACAGCTGGGGGCTGGGTTTCTGCGGAGTTTGCCGACCGTCGCCGCAGCGACCGAGATCAATAGATCGGACACACGCGTAGACGCATCTTGCTGACTGTCCCGGCACGGGGGTTCAACTCCCCCCGGCTCCATTGCTTTGCGGTGTCTTGGCGTGTCACATGGTGGCACGCCTTGACGCCTCGAAACCCCTTTATTTCAGGCACTTGGCGAGCGTTCCGTCGTGATGCATCCGCGTCATGGTGTGACACGCCGCGACTGCCCGAGACCGCCGTTTGTGCGGCTCCGTGTGCGTCCCTGTGTGCGTTCTCCCCGAGGCCGTACGTCGGGAGGGAAGCGACGGCGCCCGCGAGCGGCAGGGCATTCGTGTCCGTGTACACGTGGGCCGTCAGACGCGGGTCCTTGTGACGAGCGAGCGCCATCGCCCACCGCTGAGGGACGCCCGCACGCTGCAGGTTGGTGATGAACGTCGTGCGCAGGGCGTGGAAGTCCACCTTGTGGCCCCGCTCGTCAAGCTGCGGGATGGCCGCGGCCTCCATGTCGGCCTTAAACGTGTGATGGCTCGGAACGCCGCGGGCAAACACTTTCACAGCGTTCCCCGCTTTGTTCCGCAGGTCCTGCAGCATCGCCGCAGCCGTCGGGCTCAGGGGCAATACATCCGCCCGCCGGGATTTGGTCGACACCGCACGGAGTCGAATGCATGGCTTGTCCAGGTCGACATCGCTCCAGAGCAGTTGACGCAGTTCGTTGAGCCGGAGCCCGGTGTGCACCGCGAGCAGGTAGATAGGACGCCGCGCATCGCTGACAGCCAAGAGACTGACGATCTCTCCATCGGTAAACGCCCGCCGCTCAAACGTCCTGCGTCCGCGTCCATCCACTCGCCCGACCACTTCGATCGGATTCGTTGCGATCCGCCGTGTGTCCTTTAGCCAGGTCAACAGTGAACTGACCGCGTGCTGGTAGTCGTTCAGCGTCTTGGCCGCGAGCGTCTGACCGTTGCGCCAGCCGATGAACGATTCGGCCGTGACATCACAGACACGTTTCCAGCCGCACACCTCCATGAGCGTCCTGACCCGTTGCTCGACCTTGCGGAAATACTCGCGCGAGCAGTTCTTGTTGCGCAGGAACTCGATGTACTCGCGAAGAAGTTCGGCCAGTGGCTTGGCCGCGGCCTGAATCTGCGCATCCGGGGCGAGGATGCCCGCCCGTTGCCGCTCTTCTTTCTTGATGATCTCGGCCAGCTTCTGCTCCGCGACGCGCTTGTCGGTAGTGTTGAGCGAGAGCCGGGTGTAGCCCGCATCGCCATCAAGGCGGTACTGCCCCGACCATGAACGAGCTTCCTTCCGCCGCCCTGTGCGCTTGTCGATCCGCTTGGGCTTGAAGAGTGAGTGTGCGATCAGCGCGCCCCCTTGTGCTGGTCGCGATTGATGTATGCCTCGATGTCCGAGACACGCACCCGCGAGGCAGCGCCGACTTTGATCGGCTGCGGAAACTCCTTCGCGGCGATGAGTCGATACAACTTTCGCTTGCTGACGGCGAGAAGCTCAGCGGCCAGCTTGAGCGTAATCAACTGCATCGGTTGAAGCTTTTCAGGAATGCTCATCATGTCCCCTCCGGCCGGATGTCGGTCCGGCGTCCCCTTTCGTTGCTTTGTCGTTGACGCACGCGCCGCAGGTTCGGGCCAGCGGCTTGCCATCTGGCGATTTCTTCTGGCGAGAGTTGTTCGCCGATCACTTTGGCGATGCCTGCGATCAGCTTCGGGTGGTCCATGATGCTCTGGACGATCGGGCCGATCACGGGCGAAGCCATCTTTTCGTGGAACTGCTCCTGCTCCTCGACGCCAATCTCCAGCAGGAACTCCATGAACTTGCTGCGGGATTCATCGCGATGCTCGGCCAGTCGGTCGATGCGGGCGACGAGGTCCGGATCAAGCGTGACGGTGATTCGTTCCTTCTGCATCAGATCATCATACTCATACTAATTGACCACGTCTACATTGCCTCGCCATTTTGCTGAAGCGCTTCCGCTTGCCGAGATGACCGATTGGCGGGCTGATAACATCGTTCAACTAGTCAATCTCTCAAGGTGAACCGGAATCGGCTTGACGCGTAGAAGTGGGGAGTTTATCTTTGAGTCAACAAGACCAGGCAGACGGCCGAAGAAAACTCCCAGATGGTTGGGATTGGGCGAACTGGTCGGGGAAAGCGGAAGCCCATCGGTTCTGGAATGAACTCGATAACCGCTCCTTCCAAGCCATGCGCCACCGCTTCATGGAGATTCGAGCAGCACGCGGCTGCGGGCGCATGCTTGATCACACCAAGAACTTCTACGAGGGCGGCATTGGAAAGGCGAAAGTGAAATACCCGAGCCCGGGTTGCCGAGCGTTTCACTTTCAATATGGCTCCACTGACTATTTGTCACACTTCTGCATGAAGGCGGACGACCACGACAAGCAGATCAGTTCGGCGAATCTAGCCCGCAAGGAACACTTGGCCAACGCACAGAAGAAACGCTCCAAATGAACCCCAAGCGGATTGACCAGATTTCCGAATCGCTCATTGAGTTCAATCGCGAGCGATACCGCAACGAGCTCGCGCAAGGCGTCTTTGAATTGATGCGATCACAAGGGGTGCGGCGCTCCGAACTCGCGGACATGTTGGGAGTCGAACGTTCTCGCATCAGCCACATCCTCAGTGGCAGCAAGAACCTTCAAGCCGATACGCTCGCGGACATCCTACTGGTCCTCGGCCGCACACCGCACCTTACGCTTTCCGACGATTTTGAAGAAATTCGTTTCCCAGTCGATGAACTTCTGACTCGCCACACCTCTTCTGGAGTAACTCAAGGTGACGGACCAACCCCAATCATCCTCTACTCCTTCGTCACCAGAGAGGATTACTCCAAAGCCCAAACTCGGGAACGTTCGACAGCGAGTCCGCGAGCCTCTGAAAAGCGACGAAGCTCGGCTGAACTTCAACCCACAGCTGCCGTCGGTGTGGGCTGACATCGTAATCGTCTCTGTTCGCGGCGAAGAGTCCGTTAGTACGCTGGACTTCTTTTACGCGTTGGACGACCAGTTGCATGAGTGCGCTCGGATCCAAGTGACGGTCTTACATCTACGGCGCATACACAAAATCCTGGGCGAGATTGTGGCGGATCAGGACCGCATCCAACAGGCAACGGGCAATCCTGCTCAATCGGGCGCCTAGTGCTGCCGCTTCGTTAGCAGTCTTTTATGGCAGTATTGGCCCCAGTGCGCTGATCCACGCAATCGGAGTTGCTCGCCTACGTTTTGGGCCCTTTCCGCTGAAGCAGACGCTGTTGCATTCAAGTACGAGTCTATTCGACGTAGCGCAGTTTGAACTGTTCTACAACCGGACCACCCATCGTCCCCGGCTTCAGCCCCGCAAGAATCCATTCAGCGATCTGGCCCACTGGTACACCGACCTCCTCGGCCAGTTCGTGCAGGCGTCGGCCGCAGGAGCGTCGGAGCCAGGTCGCCCACTGCTCGAATGAGCGATCCTCGATCGCCGCGGCGGTTCGGACCGTGTCTCGACCGGCGATGAGTCGTTCCCACCAGTCGGCCCGCGGGCGGCGGCTGAGTTCGGTCCGCTCGGTCGATTCGCGGAAGTCGATCGCACCGAAAATCAGCGACACGAGCACATCCGGCCAAGCGGGCCCGGCGAGGCAGACGGCCTTACCGACTTCGGGCGCTCGGTCCGTCTTCCACTCGATCTCAAGCCGCTCCCATTGGCCCTGCTCGGCGACCCCCTGCTCGAGTCCCTTGTCGTAGATGCGTGCGCAAACCGGCGATTCGCGGCTGCCGAGGTTCAGGTGGCGGCGGGTCGGCTGTCCTTGGGCAGTGAACTCGTCGTTCAGCCGGTACTTGCGGAGGATGCAAAGCTCGCCGCGTTGGCATGAATCCGTCGCGTTCTGACAGATGCTCACATCCTGTCCGACCCAATCGAGAGCGCCGTCGAGGCGAGTCGGACGCAGACCCATCGACATAAGGCGATCCAGGAGCTCCACGCGAGCCGACCCGTCGAGCGTCCGCAGACGTTGGCCCTGAATATCGACCTGAAGAATCTCCGATTGGTGTCCCCAACTGAGCATGATGCCCGGCTGCCAGACATTCCCGTGCTTGAACCACTTCGCGCCGTGGCAAGGCTTGGGCTCGCCCTTGAATCGTTCGCTGAGGAAATCGATGAGCTTCTCGCAGTTCGAGTCGGGACCCGTGCACCGGATCCAATCGAGCCCGACATAGATGCCCGGCTCGGGCATGGTTGGCCCATCGAGATGGGTTTCTATCCCCGGTGTTACAGAACGGGGATAGGTCAGGTCGGCCACGGCTACGGCCATGGCCGCGGGCCGTGCGGCCCTGGCGGCCCTGGCGGCCCCGGCTTGCCGGTGCGGGTCATGCATGATCCGCTCCCGTCGCGTCCGTGCAGTGCGGCGGAGCGTCCCCCGTGGGAAGAGCCTCACGTCCGGTCGGACCAGTCTCCGCGGCCGGATCGGACGACGCACTTGCAAAGGGTGGCAACCGCCGGCCGCTCCGAGGTCCGACCGGAGCGGGCGATTTTACAGCCTCAGACTGCCCAGACGCCGAAGGCGAGTCCGACGCGGGCCGTCCGCTCCGCCGCTCGATGCCCTTCGACGTTCCGGCGATGCGGAGCATCAGCCTGGCGGTGCGCCACCGCTCCGCCTCGATCCGCTCATCGATGCCGAGAGTCTGTCGCATCGCGTCCAGAACGCCAAGACGCATCCTCAGGGCTTCGGCCACACTCGCGGCCTCCTCACCGACCAACACGAACACCATTTTCATTCGACGCCTCCCCGGACCAAGTGCGCAGCATCACGACGACGGCCGCACGTTGGTCCACGCGCAGCCGTTGCCACAGTTTGATAAGTTCTTGAAGATGTCCGTCCGCACCGGCTTGTGCGTGCCCGTGTGCGTCATCCCCCTCTGGGATGTTCTCCACCGCGTTTTTCAGGGGGTTCAACTCCCCCCGGCTCCATTGCTTTGCGGTGTCTTGGCGTGTCACATGGTGGCACGCCTTGACGCCTCGAAACCCCTTTATTTCAGGCACTTGGCGAGCGTTCCGTCGTGATGCATCCGCGTCATGGTGTGACACGCCGCGACTGCCCGAGACCGCCGCGACAGTTGGCTGGCAAGCAGCGATCGTCTCAGCGGGGAGATTCTGGCAGAGCTGGTGGTCTATTCAGGTTTATTGGCATCCGCGGCACGATGCGGAAGATTCGGTCTTCCAGCGCGCTGGCCGAGTCTTTCGAGGCCTAGCGGTCAGTGTTGCGAGCATCGACGTGAACCCCTGGATCCCGTCGGTGGGTAGAGCCTGTTTTGAAGCACGCTGTACGCCGCGACAGACGCTACAGAAGCGCGGCGATGCCCACGTTCCCCGCGCTCCTGGCGAATCCACCCCGCGGCACCCCGGTCACCGGCTCACCCTCCGCACCGATCGACGATGCGGATCGCATGTCGCGCCACAAAGCAACGCCGCGGCCGCTCTTCGCGAACACACCTCGCCCCATCCTCGCGCCGACGCTCAAAGCGGGTGTGCAAATCCTGTGCAGAATCTCAGTACAACACCAGAGCGCAGAACCTGCGCACTATCAGCCCATCCCTGCGAACTTCATTCAAAATATAACCTCTAATGGGGGCTTGTTGACGCAGAATGCCGAAGCGCACGCGGCGATTGCCGGCTTATTTGCACGATCCTCGTCATTCTCTTCGATCGCGAAAACGCCCGAGCTATGCTTCAATTGCTTGGGAAACGGCAGTTTGTTGACCAGACGGAGGCTCAGGACTACCTTGGAGCCCTCAGAATCGCAAGGGTAGGGGCGCTGTGTGTTCCCCGCGTGAAACAACATTGTGACTTGACCCGCACGGTCGGCCCGAAGCCAGGACCGCTCCGTTTCGCAGGCTTGCAGGTCAGGCAAGAGCCCGAGTGGCATGGTGGCGTGGCCGCGCGGGTGCTCAAACTTCAAGCCAGCATCAAGGAGATCGGTTTATGCGAATCAACAGTTGGATTGCCAAAGCGTGCCTCGGCGCACTGCTGCTCTCGGGCGTCGCCGCGTGCGAGTCTGTGAACAAGCCCACCACCACCACGACCCCCCAGGATTACTGGTACGCCTACCCGTCGGATAACAGCGACGGCCGTGCACGCCCGGCTCCCGCGCCCCGTGCGGATCATGGAACACCACCGCAAACTCATCCCCCCCGATCCGGCACACCCGGTCCGTCGGCCGGATCACGCTGCGCATCAGCCGCACTGCCTCCACTAATATTTCGTCCCCCGCACCATGCCCGTAACTATCGTTATAACTCTTGAAGTTATCGATATCAAACACCAATAATGTTACATTACGCCGGTGCCCCCGCGCATTCCCGATAGCCGCAGTCAAAAACCGATCAAAGTAACGCCGATTCCAGGCCCCCGTCAGCGGATCCGTAAACGCCGCCCGCCGCAGCCTGATGT